>ERZ761602.4477-NODE-4477-length-17880-cov-6.222553_pt1 | contig 17880 bp, 13 predicted proteins | sample MGYA00512165_ERZ761602 | MGnify/ENA primary metagenome ERZ761602 (study PRJEB28899, sample SAMN02445085) | bioreactor sludge metagenome | biome: EBPR sludge; isolation source: Thorneside wastewater treatment plant | place: Australia: Brisbane, Thorneside... | reverse complement strand
GCCCGACGACGAAATCGTCGGGCGTTGCTGGCCCGACGACGAAATCGTCGGGCGTTGCTGGCCCGACGACGAAATCGTCGGGCGTGTAGGCAAACGAGCCCTCGACATGTCGAGGGCTCGTTTGCTTTGTCGGCGTGGCTCGCTGGCCGCGCGCCCGGCCGGGGCGCGGGCTCAGTCTTCCTGGAGCTTGATCCAGCGGTAGACCGCGAAGGCGACGGCGATGACGATCAGCGGTGCGCTGATCCAGCTCACCTTGATCTGCTCCTCGAGGAAGCGGTTCGCGATGATCGCGCCTAGCGTGATGAGCACCGCGGCGCCCATCACGATCATCGGCGCCATCATGGGCTTGAGCCAGGTCTCGGGTTTGTCGAGCTGGATGCGCTGGTGCTGCTCGACCGAGAGCGCCTTCTGAGCGAGGTTCTTCGCGGCGCCGGCCGCGACGACGCCCGCCTTCGACGCGACGACGCCGGCCTTCGAAGCGGCGGCGCCGAGGCGCGCGCTCACGGGGGCCTGCGCCGCGTCGGCCTCGGCGCTCTCGGGCGGGTAGAGCAGGGTGCCTCCGCCGGGCGCGGCGATCATGCCGCCGGCGCTGGGCGCAGCTTGGGGCACCGCGCCCACGTTCGGGAGCCCGCTCGCCGTCGCGCCCCCGGGCGCGCTCGCTGCGATCGGCGGCTCGGCGGGGCGATCGACGTCGAGCGAGAGCGAGCCTTCGCCGAGCGCATCGGAGTCGAGCGGTCCGCGCGCTGCTGCCGCATCGGGCGCGAGCAGGTGGCTCGGCGGAGCCGACGGCGGCGGAGGCGCGAGCGGCGCGAGCGGCGGCTCGGCGTGCGTGGGGAAGGGCACGGGCGGCGGGGCGGCGGCGAGCGCTGCGCCCGGCGTCGCCGCGACCGCGATGGAGCCGAGCGTGGACGGGGGAGGCGAGGCACCGGGGAGCTCGCCGAGCTCGAAGTCGGCACTGGCGGTCGAGCCCTTGGCCGCGGCTCGCGCGTCCGCGGGCCCGCGCGCCTGCGTGGTCTGCGAGGTCCTCGGCGGAGGCGCGTCGTCGTCGAGCCCGAGCGAGACGGCAGGCAACGCCGCCATCGAGCTGCGCCCCCCGAAGCTCTGCGGCAGCTGCAGGGCGTCCTCGAGCGCGGTCCAGAACGCTTCGATGCTCTGCGTGCGGTTCTTCGGAGACACGGCGAGCGCCGCCTCGAAGACCCGGTCGACCGCCTCGGGGATGTCGAGCCCGAGCCTGCGTGGCGTCGGGCGCTTCTCCTCGTCGAGCGCCTGACGCAGCATCGAGGCGGGCGATCCGTCGATGGCAGGGCGCTGCGTGACGAGCTCGGCGAGCGTGAGCGCGAAGGCGTAGACGTCGGTCCACGGGCCGGTCTGACCGAAGCGGTCGGGCGCCCACTGCTCGGGCGCGGCGTACGCGGGGGTGAACATGTTCGAGCCGGCGCGCGTGAAGCCCCCCGCCTCGCGCGAGGCCGCGAGGCGCACCTTCGCGATGCCGAAGTCGAAGATCTTGAAGGCCTCGCCGCCATCCATGCGCACGACGAACACGTTGTCGGGCTTGAGATCGCAGTGCACGATCGCGAGCGGCTGGCCGTCGGGGCCCGGGAAGCGGTGGGCGCGAGAGAGCGCGCGCGCGACCGGCGTGAGGTAGGGCACGGCCCGCTCGATGCGGATGGGCGGTTTGCCTGCGTCGAGGCGCCGCACGATGAGGTCTTTCAGGGTCTCGCCTTCGAGCCACTCGAGCGCGATGAAGGGCACGACCGCGCCCTTCGGGAGCTTCATGAAGTCGACCTGGAGCGGCCTCACGACCTCGGGGATCGACGTCGAGAGTCGGAACATGACCTCGCCCTCGGAGCGGAAGCGCTCGAGGAACTGATCGCGCTCCGCGCCCGTCAGGGTCTCCGGGATCTTCAGGCACTTGAGCGCCACGGGGGCGCGGAAGCCGGCGTGTTTCGCGCGGTAGATGACGCCGAAGCCGCCGTGCGCGACGACCTTCTCGACCTGGAAGGTGCCGGCCTGCACCGTGCCGACGATGCCGAAGGGGTCACCGAGCTTGGCGCTCGGATCCGAGGCCCGCGCGTCGCCCGGCGCGCTGAGCCGCTCTGCACCAGGGTTGCTGCTGCGGCGGCCCAGCTCGAGCTCGGCCTCGCCCCTGGAGGCCGCGGGCGGCACGGGGGGCAGCTCGAGCTCGAGCCCATCGAGCGCGGGCGCGCCGGGTGCAGGCGGCGGGCCCTTCGGAGCGAGGCCCGGCGGTCGGAGCCCGGGGCTCGCGGCCGGGGCGCGTAGCGGCGGACTCGGCTTGGGCGAGGCGCCCGCTCCGGGCGGCCTCGGCGCGCCGGGCTTCGGGGCCAGCGGCGCGCGCGCGGGTGGCGGAGGGGCGAGCTTCGACGCACCAGGGGGCGCTGCAGCCGGGGCGTCGTCCTCCTCGGCGCGTGGATCCCTCCTGGGCCCGACGATCTCACGTATGCGCGACATCGCTCGCTGCTCTCACCCTAACGGAATAGCAGGCTCGAGCGCCGAGAATCCAGTCCGCTGCCGCGGGGCTCCCCACGCGGGCCCGAGGGCGTCCCCGCCCGGCAAGCGCCACGGGGCCGATCGAGCGCGTGATTCAGGCTGGCTCGGCCAGGAAGCTGGCCATCGCCCCGAGCAGCGCCTCGGGCGCGTCGACGTGCACCCAGTGTCCCGCACCCTCGAGCACGGCGAGCTGCAGCCCGGGGTTCTGCTCCTTCGCGCGCTCCGCACGCACGCGTGCTTCGGGAGGGAACACCGTCGAGGCGCCGCCGATCACGAGCAGGACGTGCTGGGCGAGCGCCGGGTCGTCGAGCAGCGGCCAGAGGTCACGCGCGTAGTAGTCGAGCAACATCGAGCGGATCGCGGGCAGGTCGAGCCGCAACGCGAGGCCGTCGCCGTGCCGGCGCAGGTTCATCGCCAGCCAGTCGATGATCGCGCTCGAGAAACCCTGCGCCTCGAGCCGCGCGCGGAAGTCCTCCCTCGACGGCAGCGATGGGGGCATCGCCTCGAGCGCGAGCAGGACGCGTGAGGCGCCGTCGACCTCGGCGTCTCGGGGCCTCGCGCCGGGCATGGAGTCGAGCACGATCGCGTGGCTCACGCGGCCCGGTCGCTTCCCCAGCCAGTTCAGAGACACCTTGCCACCGAAGGAGTGGCCCGCGATGCCACGCACCTCGAGGCCGAGCGCGTCCACCAGGCGGTCGAGGTCGGCAGCGGTGGCGTCGAGATCGTGGGGGGCGGGCAGGCCCTGTGACTGCCCGTGCCCGCGCAGGTCGACCAGCACGAAGCCCCAGCTCGGGACGCGCTCGGCGAGCTTCTGCGCGAAGCTGCGGAAGTTCGTGCCCATGCCGAAGACGCCGTGGAGCAGGAGCATCCAGCCCGAGGGTGTGACGCCCGGCGCGTGCACGCGCGTGTGGTGGAGGATCGAGGGCTCGCTCACGCCGGCCGTTCTACTCCGCCGGGCGGTGTCGAGCTACGCTCTCGCCCGATGGCCGCGAAGCGAGCTCCATCGAAGCGTGCCCGCCCCGCCGAGGCTGCGGCCGCTGCTCGGCGCTCCGAGGAGCGGAGGGTCTACGAGGACCGGAGCTTCGACGGCGCGCGCCTGTCCAACGTGAGCCTGCGCGGTCTCGTCGTCGACGACGCCGACGCGAGCGGGGCGCACCTCGAGAACCTCGCGCTCGATGACGCGGTCCTCGACGATCTGAGCGCGAAGCGGCTGGAGCTGAGGAACGCCGCGCTCCCGAAGGCACGCCTCTCGGACTGCGACCTCCGCGGGGCGCGGCTCGAGAACGTGTCGCTCGAGCGCGTGCGCATCTCGGACGCGAGCTTGCGTGGCGCGCGCCTGCACGACGTCGACCTCTCGAGGGTCGTCGTCACCGACGCGTGCATCGATGGTCTCGTCATCGACGGCTTCGCGATCGACGAGCTCGTCGAGGCAGCGAGGCGCGCCGCGGAGGCCGCGCCGGCTCGCGCGAGGCGCGCCGCGGCGGCCAAGCCCCGCGTGCAGAAGCGCAGCTCCAGGTGATAGGGTTCGCGCTCCATGGCCGCGCGTGAGCTCTCCTCCCTCGAAGTCCGTCGTGTGCTCGCCCCCGGGGACCTCGCCTTCGAGACGACCCGCGACGTGGAGCCCGCCCAGGGTGTCGTCGCCCAGAGCCGCGCGCTCGATGCGCTCGAGTTCGGCCTCACGATCCTCCAGCCGCGCTTCCACGTCGTCGTCGTCGGCAGCCCGGGCTCCGGGCGCGGCTTCAGCATCCGCTCGGTCGCCGAGCGCATCGCCAAATCGCGCCCCACCCCCGACGACCTGCTGCTCCTGCCCAACCCCGTCGTGCCGAGCGAGCCCATCGCGCTCTTCCTGCCGGCAGGCGAGGGGCGCGCCTTCTGCGACGCGATGAGCGGCCTGCACGCGAAGCTGCTCGAGAGCCTACACGCGGCGACCGAGGGCGAGCGCTTCAAGCAGGCGCAGACGCGCGCGCAGCGCAAGGCGCGCAGCGAGGAGGCTCGCCTCGAGAAGACGCTCGTCGAGACGGCGCGCGAGCACGGCTACCAGCTCGATCGCAACGGCGACGAGGTCGAGGTCACGGCGCTCGAGCCGGTCGAAGGCGGCGAAGAGGCCGAAGAGGCGGCCGAGCAGGGGCTCGAAGCGGTGAAGAACGCCATCGAGGAGTTCGAGGGCACGCTCGCCGACGTGCACGAGGAGGTGGAGATCGAGCTGCGCGCGGCCATCAAGCAGCTGCTCGCAGACGCGGTCGCCGGGCACTTCGCCGCGCTCGCGCCCGACTGGAGCGCGCGCGTCGAGATCGTCGACTTCCTGAAGGCGCTCGAGCAGGCGGTCGTCTCGCGCATGAACCGCCTCATCGACGAGCCGCGCAGCGACGAGTCGGGCGGCACGCTCTCCCGAGGCTTCGTCGTGCCGACGCTGCTCACCGAGCACGCCCCCGACGAGGGCGCGCCGGTGGTCGAGGTCGCGCACCCCACGGTCGCGTCGCTCTTCGGGCGCAGCCACTCGCCGCCGGACGCGGCCTTCCCGCCCGAGCCCGGCTTCGCCGTCGCAGGCGCGCTGCACGAGGCGAACGGCGGCTTCCTGATCCTGCCGGCGGTCTCGATCCTCAAGAACGAGGGCCTCTACGAGCAGCTCAAGGCCTGCTTGCTCGCCTCGCGCTTCCTCGTGCCCGAGCAGAACCCCTCGTACTACCGAGGCACGGCCGAGGAGCTGCTCTTCCCCTCGATCCCGATCGATCTGAAGGTCATCCTCGTCGCGGGGCCGGGGCTCTTCCAGGAGTTGCACGCGGCCGATCCGGAGTTCTCGCAGCTCTTCCGCGTGCAGGCGCGCTTCGAGCCCACGCTGCCCTTCGAGGAGGCCCGCCACACCTATCCGGCCTTCCTCTCGGGCCTCGTGCGCAAGCGTGGGCTCCTGCACATGACCCGCGAGGCCGTCGCCGCGCTCATCTTCCACGGCGGTCGGCTCGGCGAGAGCCAGACCAAGGTGACGAGCCAGCTCGGGCTCGTGGGCGAGGTCGCGGTCGAGGCCTCGTACCTCGCCACCAAGCAGGGCAAGGAGCTCATCGACGGCGACACCGTGATGCAGGCGATCGACGACGCGCAGCGCCGCGGCAGCCACTTCCGCGACGCCCTGCACGAGCTCTTGCGCGACGGCACCATCCGCATCGAGACCGAGGGCTCGATCGTGGGGCAGGTGAACGCGATCAGCGTGCTCTCCGACGGCCCCGTGACCTTCGGGCGCCCGTGTCGAGTCACCGCGGTCGTCTACCCGGGCACCGAGGGGCCCGTGAACATCGCGCGCGAGGTCGAGATGAGCGGCCCCATCCACTCCAAGGGCGTGATGGTGCTCACCGGTTTCCTCGCCTCTCGCTTCGCGCGCACGCGGCCGATGAGCTTCAGCGCTTCGCTCGTCTTCGAGCAGACCTACGAGGGCATCGACGGCGACAGCGCCTCGTCGAGCGAGCTCTACGGCCTGCTCTCCGCGCTCTCGGGCCTGCCGCTCCGCCAGGATCTCGCCGTGACCGGCTCGGTCGACCAGCGCGGGAGCATCCAGCCGGTGGGTGGGCTCAACGAGAAGATCGAGTCCTTCTACGACGTCTGCCTCGCGAAGGGCGGCCTCTCCGGCACGCAGGGCGTGCTCATCCCGTCGACGAACATCGACTCGCTCATGCTGCGCAAGGACGTCGTGCAGGCGATCGCCGCGGGGAAGTTCCACGTCTACGCGGTGCAGACGGTCGAGGAGGGCATCGAGCTGCTCACGGGCGTGCCCGCCGGGGCGCCCACGGGCGACGAGGGCTACACCGAGGGCTCGGTCTACGCCGCCGTCGACGCCACGCTGCGACGCTACTGGGAGATCATGCGCAAGACGCGCTGAGCGCCCGCCTCCCTGCGCGCTCGCCTTCCCGACGCCGATGCGTACGATGCCGCGCGATGCCCCAGGTCGCGAGGCGCCTCGGTCTGCTCGACGTCTTCGCGATCGGCGTCAACGCCATCGTCGGCTCGGGCGTGTTCTCGATCCCCGACGACATGCAGCGCTCGATGGGCGGATGGTCGCCGCTCGCCTTCTTGCTCTGCGCGGTGGTGCTCCTGCCCGTGGCGCTCTGCTTCGCCGAGCTCGCCGGCTCGAGCGATCGCAGCGGCGGGCCCTACCTCTACGCCTTGCGCGCCTTCGGCCCACGCGTGGGCTTCTTCGTCGGCTGGTCGTCGTACCTCAACGCCTTCGTCTCCTTCGCGGCCAACGCCACGCTCTTCGTCGAGCTCGTCGGCTTCTCGGGACCGCTCTCGAAGCTCGCCGTCATCGGCGTGGTCGGACTGCTCGGCGCGATCAACTACGTGGGCATACGGCCGGGTGCGCTGGTCGTGCGCCTCATGGTGATCGGCAAGGTCCTCGCGATCCTCTGCTTCGTGATCGCCGCGCTCGGGCACGTCGATCCCTCGCGCCTCGGGGGCCCGCTGCCCGAGGGCGCCTCGGGCGTCGCCAACGGCATCTACCTCGCGCTCTTCCCGCTGCAGGGCTTCGAGGTCGTGCCCGTGCCCGCCGGCGAGACACGCGATCCCGAGCGCTCGGTCCCCATCGGCACCGTCGGCTCGCTGCTCTTCGCCGCGGTGCTGTTCGTGATCGTGCAGGCCGTGCTCGCCTCGAGCTACGACGACATCGCGGTCGTCTCGGGCACGCCGCTCGTCGACGCGGCGAAGCGGCTGGGTCCGACGATCGGCCTCGTCGTGCTCGTCGGCAGCATCGTCAGCGTCGGCGGCTTCACTGCGGGAAGCGCACTCGGCTCGCCTCGCTACGCGCAGGCCATGGCCGAGCACGGGCAGCTGCCGATCGCGCTCGCCTCGGTGCACGCGCGCTTCGGCACGCCGCACGTCGCCATCGCGCTCACCACCTTGGTGACGGCCGGCCTCGGCTCGCTCTACACCTACCGAGAGCTCGTGGGCTTCTCCAACGTGATGGTCGTGCTCCAGTACGGGCTCACCTGCCTCGCGGTGCCCGTGCTGCGTCGTCGCGAGCCCGGCGCCAAGAGCAGCTACCGCGTGCCCTTCGGCCCCGTCTTGCCGATCCTCGGCGCGCTGGGCTCGGTCGCCCTGCTCTCGGGCGCGAACCGCGCCGAGGCGGTTTTCGCGGCGATCGCGCTCGCGATCGGCGCGGCGGTGCTCGTCGCGATCGAGCGCCTCGCCAAGCCGCGCGCCTGAGCTCGGGTCGCACGCTCGCTCAGACGTACTCGGAGAGCGCCTCGTCGAGCTGGGCCAGGTAGCCTCCGCCGAACATCACCACGTGCGCGAGGATCGGGTAGAGCTGGTGGAGCGCCACGCGCTCCCGATGCCCGGGCGCGCGTGGGTAGACCTCGTCGTAGGCCGCGAACACACGCGGCCCGAAGCCCCCGAAGAGCTGCATCATCGCGAGATCGATCTCGCGGTGGCCGCCGTAGACCGCCGGATCGACGAGGTAGGGCACCGAGCCCCGACCGACGAGCCAGTTGCCGCCCCAAAGATCGCCGTGCAGGCGCGCCGGGGGCTCGGCCGGGCCGACGAGCTCGTCGAGCCTCGCGTACAGCGCCTCGAGCCGCCGCTCGATGCGCGGCCCGCAGAGGCCCTTCGCGCGTGCGCGTGCGGCGAGCGGCTCGAGCCTGCGCGCTCGATAGAAGCCCGCCCAGCCCTCGCGCGGGCGGTTGTCCTGCGGGAGCGTGGCGAGCAGGTTGTCGTGGTCGAGGCCGAAGCTCGGCGCGCCGTAGCGATGCAGCTCGGCGAGCCCGCGCCCGAGGCGCTCCTCGGCGAGCGCGTCGGGTGGGCCGCCGGTCTCGACGAGCTCGAGCGCGAGGAAACCCGGCCCGGCCGAGCCTGCGCTGGAGCAGGCGAGCACCTCCGGAACGGAGACGCAGCCGGCCTCGCCGAGCCACGCGAGGCCACGCGCCTCGAGCTCGAAGGCCCCGGGCGAGAGCGTGGCCAGCGACTTGACGAAGATCGTCGGGCCTCCGTCGAGCTCGACGAGGCGCGCCTCCGCGATGCTGCCGCCGGAGAGCCGACGCGCGCGGAGGGGCCGCTTCCCGAGGGCGGCCTCGAGCTCTGCGGCGAGAGGCTCGGGCAGGGGGGCTTCGCGCATGGTCGAGGCTCGCGAAGATAGCGCGTCCGGGGAGAACTCCGTGGCCGACGTCGACTGTCGCTCGTCAGCGGGCGCGAGCGAGGCTAATCACGCTCCGGCGTGGATCTCGTCTACTTCGTCCTGCTCTGCAGCGTGCTCATCTTCGTGCACGAGCTGGGGCATTTCGTCTGGGCGAAGATCTTCGGGGTGAAGGTCATCACCTTCTCGATCGGCTTCGGCCCGAAGATCCTGCGCCTGCGCGGCCGGGAGACGGAGTACTGCGTCGGCATCCTGCCGCTCGGCGGCTTCGTGAAGATGCTCGAGGAGACGCGGCAGGAGGCGGTCCTGCCCGAAGACCGCGGCCGCACCTTCGAGGCGCAGGCGCTCTACAAACGCATCATCATCGTGCTCGCGGGCCCGGCGATGAACATCTTCTTCCCGGTCTTGCTCTACTTCGGCGTGCTGCTCGGCGACGAACAGGGGCCGCCGGCGACCATCGGCTTCGTGAAGCCCGGCCACCCAGCCGACGGCAAGCTCCTGCCGGGCGATCGTGTGCTCACCGTCGACGGCGAGCCGATCTACACCTACGCCGAGCTGCGCGAGGCCATCCAAGCGAGCCCCGAGCGCGAAATGCGTCTCGGCGTCTTTCGCGGGCGAGAGCGGATCGAGGTCGGCGTCGTGCCGCAGGCCAAGCGCGTCGAGAAGCCGCTCGAGATCGTCGACGTCATCGGTGAGCTCGGCATCGGCCCGAGCCAACCCGCCGCCGTCATCGGCGTGCCTCGCTCCGACTCGCCGGCGTACCGCGCGGGTCTGCGAAGCTTCGACGTCGTCATCGAGGTGCGCGGCAAGCCGATCAAGCGCTTCAGCGAGCTCGAGGCCGCGCTCGCCGAGAACCGTGGCGAGACCGTGCCGGTCGCCTACCTGCGCCCCGTGCGCGTACGCAACGCGGTCGGCACGCTCGCGGAGCTGTCCGTCTACGAGTCGGGCGTCGCGGCGCTCACGCCCGAGGCGACCATCTCCGGGGGCACGACCCAGCCCACCGGCGTCGTGTCGCTCTTCAAGAAGACGGGCATCGAGCCGGCCGACCTCTACGTCGCCGACGTGCCCGAGGGCTCGGCCGAGTGGCAGGCCGACCTGCGCGCGGGTGACCGCATCGTCGCCGTCGACGAGCAGGAGGTGAGCGCCTGGGTGAGCTTCGAGGAGCGTCTCTTCGCCGCGCCCGACAAGCCGCACGTCGTGAGCTGGGAGCGGCAGGGCCTGCGCAAGAGCGGCGTGCTGCAGCTCCGCCGCGAGGTCTACCTCGACGAGTACGGCCGCGAGCGCCCGAAGTACTCGCTGCGCGCGCGCAACTGGGCGCCCGTGGTGCCCGAGCCCGCCGTCGAGAACCCGCGCGCGGTGCGCCACGCGATCGTCGGCGCCTTCCGCGAGACCTACGACGTCGCGCGCTTCATCGTCGTCGGCATCGTGCGCATCGCCGAGGGCAAGGTGAGCCTCAGCACGCTCGGGGGCCCGATCACGGTCTACGACGTCGTCGGCGAGGAGCGCGCCAAGGGCGTGAGCTACTTCGTGTGGGCGATGGCGGTGATCTCGATCAACCTCGGGCTCATCAACCTCTTGCCGGTGCCGGTGCTCGACGGTGGGCACCTGCTCTTCTTCCTCTTCGAGGCCGTGCTGCGCCGGCCTCTGCCGCTCAGGGTGCGTGAGATCGCGAGCCTCGTGGGCATGCTCGCGCTGCTCCTGATCATGGGCATCGCCTTCAAGAACGACGTGGAGCGCCGCTGGGACGTCATCCGAGCGCAGCTCGAGGAGCTGAGGCGATGAGCCGCAACGAGAAGCCGAGCGCACGAACGATCGCCGCGGAGGTGCTCGTCAGGGTCCACGAAGACCAAGCCTTCGCTTCGGCCGCGCTCGACGCGGAGCTGCGCCGCGCCGCCGGGCTCGACCCACGCGACGCGGCGCTCGCGACCGAGCTCGTCTACGGCGTGCTGCGCACCGAGGCCTGGCTCGACGAGCGCATCACCGAGCACTCGAGCAAGGGCCGAGGCCTGAGCTCGACGCGCGCGCGCGCGGAGCTGCACATCGGTGCGTACTCGCTCGCCTTCCTCGACCGCGTGCCGAGCTTCGCCGCGGTCTCCGAGGCGGTCGACGGCGTACGCGCAGAGGCCGGCGAGGGCGCCGGCCGCTACGCCAACGCGGTGCTGCGTGGCCTCGCCGAGCGCTTCGCCGCCCCGAAGCGCCCCTCGCTCGAAGACGCGATCGTCGCCTCGGCGCCGGGCTGGCTGCGCGGCGCGCTCCGTCGCTCGATCGGTCGCGGGCCCGCGGAGCGCTACCTCGCGGCCGGCCCCGTGCCGCCGCCCCTCGGTCTGGCGGTCGCTCCCGGGGTCGAGCGCGAGGTCCTCGCGGCGGAGCTGCGCGAGGCCTTCCCGCGCGCCGAGATCGCGCTCGGTCTCGCCTCGCCGCGCGCCTTGCTCGCCCGAGGCCTGGGCGACCCTCGGCGCCTGCCAGGATTCGAGGAGCGCTTCATCGTGCAAGAGGAGGGGGCGCAGCTCATCGCGCTCCTGCTCGGCGCGAGGCCCGGCGAGGCGGTGCTCGACGCCTGCGCTGGTCGCGGCAACAAGTCCTGGCTGCTCGGCGGCGAGGTCGGGCCCGAGGGTCGCGTCGCGCTCGCCGACAAGTACCCCGCCAAGCTCTCGGCCTTCGAGCGGCGGGCTTGGTCCGGTGCGATGAGCACGCACGCGGTCGACTGGACGGTCGGCCCGGGCGACGTGCCCACCGGCTTCGATCGCGTGCTGGTCGACGCGCCTTGCTCGGGCGTGGGCACGCTGCGGCGCCGTCCCGAGATCGCGCTCCACCGCAGCCCCTCCGACGTCGTCGAGCTCGCGGAGCTGCAGGTCGCGATCACGCGCGCTGCGGCCACGCGTGCTCGAGACGGCGCCATGCTCGTCTACGCGGTGTGCAGCGTGCTGCGTGAGGAGGCGGAGGCGGTCGTGGAGCGCTTGCTCGGAGAGCCGGCCGCGCCCGGGGTCAGGCTCGAAGAGGCGTGCTTCGAGCCTGCGCCGGGGCTCGAACTGCCGCGCGGCGCGGCGCAGGGTGGTGGCGAAGCCTCGGCCGAAAGCCCCGCAATTCCATTGGAATCCACGAGCAGCCTCCGGCTCTTGCCCCAGCTGGGCGGCACCGACGGCTATTTCGTGGCAGCTTTCCGCGTCCGCCACGTATGAGGCCCACGCGCATGAACTTCCGATCGCCGCTCTTCGCTCTCCCCACGCCCTTGCTTGGTTTGCTGCTCGCCTGTGGTGATGGCTCCGTCGGGGGAGGCGACGGCGGCGCGGGCTCCACGGGGCCTGGCCCGAGCGGGGCTGGCGCCGGCACGAGCACGAGCTCCTCGAGCGGCTCGGGCGGGGGCACGCAGGTCGGGAGCTGTCAGGTCTTCCCTGCCGACAACCCCTGGAACCAAGACGTCTCCGGGCTCGAGGTGCACCCCGACTCGGACGCCTTCATCGAGTCGATCGGGCGGAGCAAGGCCTTGCACCCCGACTTCGGCACCGAGTGGGAGGGCGCGCCGATCGGCATCCCCTACGTGACGGTCGACGCGGAGCATCCGCTGGTGCCCATCGACTACACGGCCTACGGCGACGAGAGCGACCCTGGGCCCTTCCCCGTGCCGGCCGATGCGCCCGTCGAGGGCGGCCCCTCGAGCGACGGCGATCGTCACGTGCTCGTGGTCGACACCGACACCTGCAAGCTCTACGAGCTCTACCGCGCCTTCCCCGTCGACGGAGGCGCGCGCTGGGAGGCCGAGTCCGGCGCCGAGTTCGATTTGACCATCAACGATCACCACCCCGACGGGTGGACGAGCGCCGACGCCGCCGGGCTGCCGATCTTCCCCGGACTCGCGCGCTACGACGAGATCGTCGAGCAGGGCGAGCTCCGGCACGCGCTGCGCTTCACGGTGCAGCGCACGCAGCGCGCCTACGTCTTCCCCGCGCGCCACTACGCCTCCACCGTCACCGACCCCGCCGCGCCGCCGATGGGCCTGCGCCTGCGCATGAAGGCGAGCTACGACTGCTCGGGCTATTCGCAGGAGGTGCAAGTGATCTGCGCAGGCCTGAAGAAGTACGGCATGCTGCTCGCCGACAACGGCGCCGACTGGTACGTCTCCGGCGCGCCCGATCCCCGCTGGAGCGACTCCAACCTGCGCGATCTGAAGAGCATCACCGGCGACGCCTTCGAGGCCGTGTATACGGGCGAGCTCGTGAAGTGAGCGGAAGCTTGCCGTGAGAGCGGACGAGGTCGCGATCCGCCGAGGAATTGCGAGCCTCGCTCTTGCTTGCCTCTCGCTTCCGTTGCGGAAGCGCGCTTAGCTCAGGGCCTCTCTCAGGAGGAGTGGTCCATGAAGCTTACGCGTAAAGAGTTCATCCAGTTGGCGGTCGCCTCGGCGGGCGCGGCCGCGCTCGGCGCCTGCGGCGACGACACCAGCGGCACGGGCGGCGGTGGTACGGGCGGCGAGGGCACGGGTGGCTCGGGCAGCACCACGACGAGCACGACGAGCAGCACGACCAGCACGACGACGACGACCACCACCACGACCGGCGCGGGCGGCGAGGGTGGCGGGACGGCGAACCTCACGTGCAGCTCGAACATCGGCACGAACCACGGTCACTCCTTCGATCTGTCGGCGGCCGAGGTGGCGGCTGGCGCCGCCGACTCGAACGACAGGGACTACAGCATCCAGGGCACCTCGCAGCACCCGCACACGATCACGCTCACGCAGGCGGATTTCACGACGCTTGCCAACGGCGGCAGCGTGCAGAAGACGTCGACCGCGGACGGCAACCCGGAGCATTCGCACTCGGTGACCGTGACCTGCGTCGTCTGAGCAAGCTCCGCGACGCGGCGCGAGCCGCGTGATGGATGGACCGACGCCGCCGCTCCCATGGGGAACGGCGGCGTTGGTGCTTCGTGGGCTCGGGCCTGGCGGGCGCTCTCGCTGGCGCGGCTCGACGCAGCTCAGTTCGGCTCGTCGATGAGCGCGGCGTTGAGCTCGTCGGCGATGCGATCGGCGACGTCTTGCTCGAGCTCGAGCGCAGCGATGAGGTCGAGGTCGAACTCGAACTCGCGGTCGTGCGCGTCGAGGTCGCTCATCGCCATGAGGCACGCGACCCGGTACGAGGCCTCGCGCGCGGCCTGGTCGCCGCCGAGTGAGCGCACGGCGGCCTCGAGGCGCTCGTGCAGGCTCGCGCGATCGAGCGCGATCGCGAAGCGATCGAGCCAGCCGCGCAGGGCGTCGCCCTCGAGGCCGGGCTCGTCGCTCGAGGGGTCGCGTTTGCCGAGCAGGATCGCGGCGATGATGCTGAAGGCCTCGATCTCCTCGTCTTGGAGCTTCTCGTCGACCGCCATCGTCAGGTAGGCGATCTCGAGGATCGCCTCCGTCCTCGCGCGGGTGAAGGCGGGCACGCCCCGGAGGGCTCTCTCGACGGCGACTCGGAAGCTCATCGCCGAACATCCTACCCAGCCGGGGCGGCCCACGCGAGGCCGCCCTGCTTGCGCGGCCGCGCCTCGCGACCTACGACTCACCGCGTGGGCCTGGGCGACGGCAAGAGGGCGGAGGGCGAGCTCACGCTCGGGCGTGTGCGCCGCGCCCTCGAGGGCTCGCTCGCCGCGGCACCGGTCGAGCCGGAGGGCAAGGCCGCGGCGGTGGCGGCGATCCTGCGCCACGCAGGGGATCACCCCGAGGTGCTCTTCATCAAACGCTCCGAGCGCGAGGGCGACCCTTGGTCGGGCCACATGGCCTTCCCGGGTGGGCGGCGCGAGGACCGGGATCCTCACCTGCTCGCGACGGCGCTCCGCGAGACCGTGGAGGAGATCGGCCTCGATCTCGAGCGCCACGGCGAGCTCGTCGGCGTGCTCGAAGACGAAGACGCCGGCGGGCGCGGCGCGAAGGGCGCGCTGCCGATCCGGCCCTACGTCTTCGAGCTGCGCGACGAGGTGAGCCTGCGCTTCAGCCACGAGGTGAGCGAGGCCTTGTGGGCGCCGCTGCCCGAGCTCTATGGGGGGGCGCGCGCGAGCTCGATCACGGTGCCCTACAAGGGCCAGAGCTACACGCTGCCGGCCTGGGACGTCGAGGGCCGCATCGTGTGGGGCCTCACCTACCGCATGATGAACAAACTCTTCGAGCTCGTGCGCGCGCGCTGAGCGCGGGAGGCGCGGCGAGGCAGCGCCGAGCTCGCCGCGCGCGCCGCGCTCAGGCTCACTGCGCGAGCAGCTCGAGCCTGGCGACCGAGCTCACACGCTCGCTGATGGCGCGCATGAGGCGGAGGCGCGTCTCGCGCACCGCCAGGTCGTCGGTCATGACGAAGACGTCGGTGAAGTAGCGCTGCATCACGGGCGCGATGCCGGCGACCTCGGCGAGCAGCTCGGCGAAGGCGCCACGCTCGGCGGCCTTCGCCGCGTGGGCGTCGAAGCGCGTGAAGGCCTCGAAGAGCGCGAGCTCGCTCGCGTGCGCGTCGGCCGGAGGCGCACCAGGGGCGCCCGCGGGCGCCTCCTTGGCGATGTTGGTCGCGCGCTTGAACACCTCGCCCACCTGCGCACGCGTCGCGTCGTCGAGGCTCGCGAGCGCCTCGGCGCGAGCGCGCACGTCGATCGGGCGGTCGCTGCCGACCGCGAGGCAGGCGCGCACGGCGTCGGCCGGGTAAGGATCGCTGAGCAGACCACGCAGGCGCTCGGCGGCGAACTCGCCGACCTTCGCGACGAGCTCGGCCTCGCTCGCCTCGAGCACGCCCGCGGCGTAGCCCTGGTGAGCGAGCGCGATCATCGCCGAGAGCGGCTGGTCGAAGCCGCGGTCGAGCAAGGTGCGCAGGATGCCGAGGCAAGCGCGGCGCAGCGCGAAGGGGTCGGCGGTGCCGCTCGGCACGAGGCCGATGCCGAAGCAGCCCACGAGCGTGTCGAGGCGGTCGGCGATCGCCACGAGTGCGGCGGCGTCGCTCGGCGCGGTCGCGTCGCTCGCGCCCTTGGGGCGGTAGTGCTCGGAGATGACCTCGGCGACCTCGGCGCGCACGCCCTGCGCGAGCGCGTAGCTCCGGCCCATGTCGCCCTGCAGCTCGGGGAACTCGCCGACCATGAGCGAGACCAGATCGCACTTGGCGAGGTGCGCGCCTTCGGTCGCGGCCGCGATCGTGCTGGCGTCGAGCCCGAGCAGCTGGCCGAGCGCGCCCGCGAGCTTCTCGATGCGCTCGGCCTTCTCGAGCACGGTGCCGAGCTTCTTCTGGAAGACGACGCCGGCGAGCTTCTCGCGCCGCGCGACGAGCGGCTGCGCGAGATCGGTCGAATAGAAGAAGCGTGCGTCGGCGAGGCGCGCGCGCATGACGCGATCGTTGCCCTTCTGGATGAGCGCGGGCTCGAGCGCGGTGTTCACCACGGCGAGGTAGCCGGGGAAGAGCTTGCCGTTCGGCAGGCGCACGCCGAAGTAGCGCTGGTGGCCCTTGGCCACCTCGAGGATCACCTGCTCCGGCAGCTCGAGGAAGCTCTCTTCGAAGCGCCCCACGATCACGTGCGGCTCCTCGACCAGCGAGGCGTTCTCGCCCATGAGGAACTCGTCTTCGATGAGCGCGCCGCCGGCCTGCTTGGCCGCGGCATCGAGCGCCTTGGCGAGCGCTGCGCGGCGCTCCTCGGGGTCGACGTAGACGTGCGCGGCGCGCAGCGCGGGCACGTAGTCGGCCGCGGAGGCGAGCTCGATGCAGAGCGGCGCGTCGCGGTGCTCGCGGCCCTCGGGGGCGAGGAAGCGGTGCCCCAGCGTGGCGCGCCCGCTCGTGATGCCCGCGAGCTCGAAGGGCACGGTCTCGCTGCCGAAGAGCGCGACGATCCACTGGATCGGGCGGCCGAAGGCGAAGTCGAGGTCGGCCCAGCGCATCGACTTGCGGAAGGGGATCTCGGCGATGAGCGCGGGCAGGGCCTCGGCCATCAAGGCGATGGCGCTCTTGCCCTTCTCTTCACGTGTGCCCGCGAGGTACTCGCCCTTGGGCGTGTCGACACGGCGCAGCGCCTCGACGCCGAGGCCGAGCTTCTCGGCGAAGGCCTCGGCGGCGCGCGTGGCTTTGCCGTCCTTGAAGGCTGCGCGCACCGGCGGGCCGAGCACCTCCTCGGAGAGATCGGCCTGCTCTGCGTCGAGGCCCTCGATCACGAGCGCGAGGCGGCGCGGAGAGCCGAGCGCACGCGCGCTCGCGTAGCCGAGGCGCAGGGCCTCGAGCTTGCGCTTGGCGAGCTCGGGCAGCGCGCGCACCGCCGCGTCGACGAAGGATGCCGGGAGCTCTTCGCAGCCGATTTCGAGGAGAAGGTCACGCTTCGAAGACATGGGGCGCGGACCGTAGGAGGGCGAAAGCGGGCTGTCCAGCTCCTCTGGTGCCGGCGCCCCGCCTGGGCTGGGCGCGGGCACGCGGCGGTCGGTCCCCGCGCGAGCGATGTGGCATGGTGCGCGCCATGAGCGCCTCCACCTCCGCGCGGGACCGCGTCCGCCTGGCCGCCGACTGCCTCGAGATCGCCGAGCGCGCCTCGAGGCTCGCCCTCGCGGGCTACCGCCGGAGGCCCGACGTCGAGGAGAAGGCCGCGCACGATCTGGTGACGAAGTACGATCTCCAATCGCAAGAGCTCGCCGTGGCGCTGCTCGGCGAGCGCTACCCGGGTGTCGCGCTCGTCGCCGAGGAGACGGCCGACCCACTCGCGCCCATGCCCGCCGGGCTCTCCTTCACGGTCGACCCGATCGACGGCACGACGAACTTCGCGCACGGGCACCCCTTCTGGTGCACGGCGATCGCAGCGCTCTTCGACGGGGTGCCCATCGCGGGCGCGGTCGTCGCGCCTGCGCTCTCGACGCGCTGGCACGGGCACGCGCCCTGCGACGATGGCTCGGCCGGGCTCGCGCTGCGCGACGGTGTGCCCTGCGCGGTGAGCGCCACCACACGCCTCGACCGCGCGCTCGTCGCGACGGGTTTTCCGCCCGATCGCTCCACCGCACCCGCGAACAACTTCGACTCCTTCATGTCGGTGAAGAAGCGCGCCCGCGCGGTGCGACGCTGCGGCTCTGCGGCGATCGACGTGTGTTTCGTCGTCGACGGCACCTACGACGCCTACTGGGAGCGCCGCGTGCACGTGTGGGACGTCGCCGCCGGCGGCGCGCTGCTCCTCGCGGCGGGAGGCCGCGCGCGCGCTGGAGGAGTCGCTGCGCGAGAAGGATCTCCTGTTGCGGGAGAAGGACGTGCTGCTACGCGAGATCCACCATCGCGTGAAGAACAACCTCGCCGTCATCT
>ERZ761602.4476-NODE-4476-length-17885-cov-4.791139_pt1 | contig 17885 bp, 7 predicted proteins | sample MGYA00512165_ERZ761602 | MGnify/ENA primary metagenome ERZ761602 (study PRJEB28899, sample SAMN02445085) | bioreactor sludge metagenome | biome: EBPR sludge; isolation source: Thorneside wastewater treatment plant | place: Australia: Brisbane, Thorneside... | reverse complement strand
CGAGTCGTAGAACGGCGTGATGACGGCGCCGGCGTAGCCCATGCCGCCGTCGAGCCGCACACCGAACCCGCCGGGCGAGCGGTAGGCCATGATCCGCCCGTAGTCGGGCATGAACTTGTTCTCGGGGTCCTCCGTCGTGATGCGGCACTGGATCGCGTAGCCGTTGCGCGCGATGTCCTCCTGCCGCGGCATGCCCACCTCGGGCGAGTGCAGCGCGTGGCCCTGCGCGATGAGGATCTGCGCGCGCACGAGGTCGAGTCCGGTGATCACCTCCGTGACCGTATGCTCGACCTGGATGCGCGGGTTCATCTCGATGAAATACCACTGGTGGTGGTCCAGGTCGTAGAGGAATTCGACCGTGCCGGCATTGTCGTAACGGATCTCGCGCGCGATCCGCGCGGCCGCGTCGCACAGCTCGCGCACCACGCCCTCCGGCAGCCCGTAGGAGGGAGCCACCTCGACGACCTTCTGGTGCCGGCGCTGCACCGAGCAGTCGCGCTCGTGCAGGTGGATGACGTTCCCGTGCTGGTCGCCGAGGATCTGCACCTCGATATGCTTGGCGCGCGGAATGTACTTCTCGAGGAACACGGCGGGGTTGCCGAAGGCGCGCCCGGCCTCGCCCTGCGCCTCGTCGAGCAGATTGGCGAGATCGCCCGGTTTGTGCACCACGCGCATGCCGCGCCCGCCGCCACCGAAGGCCGCCTTGATGATGAGCGGGAAGCCGATCGACTTCGCGATCTTCAGCGCCTCGTCGCGATCGCTGACCGGATTCTCGGTGCCGGGCAGGGTGGGCACGTTGATCCGCTGCGCCAGGGCGCGCGCCGCGGTCTTGTCGCCCATCATGTCGAGCAGCTCGGGCCGCGGGCCCACGAAAATCACGCCCGCCCGCGCGCACGCCCGCGCAAACTCGGCGTTCTCGGAGAGGAAGCCGTACCCCGGGTGGATCGCGTCGACTCCCTTTTCCGTGGCCACGCCGACGATGCTCTCGATGTCGAGGTAGGCCGCGACGGGGCCCTTGCCGGCACCCACCTGGTAGGCTTCGTCCGCCTTGTAGCGGTGGATGCAGAGGCGGTCCTCGTGGGCAAACACCGCGACCGTGCGCAGGTTCAGCTCGGTGCCGGCGCGGAAGATGCGCACGGCGATCTCGCTGCGATTGGCTGCCATCAGCTTCCGGATCGGACGGACGCCCGGGACGGCGGGGGCGGGATGCGACGCGGGGGAGGAGGAAAGGCGCTTGTGAGGCATCAGGACGAAACGGTTGAACTAGAGGGCTTGGGACGCGGGGGGAAGCCGCAATTTTCCGGCGATAACTCCACCGCTGGTCCGCGGCGGCCGGGAAGCGCTTTGACTGTCCGTCCCAAATGGCCCCCGCTTCTTCGCTCCGGAGCGGAACGCGGCCCGGCCCGCTGCGTCCCTCCGCGGCAGGCCCCTTACCCCCGCATGAAGACCCCGTCACCCTGGCGCCGCTGGTGCGCCGTCGCCGGTTGCATCGCCGCGACCGCCTCCGCCGCCGTCCCTTCCGTCTCGCTGGACTGGCTCGGCGGCGCGCCCGCCCCCGCGCCCACTGGCGTGAGCTGGGGCGTCCCCTGGCCGCGCGGCGCGGTCCCGCGCGACCAGGCGTTCGCGATCCGGGCGGCCGATGGCGCGGAGCTGCCGCTCCAGACCTGGCCGCTCGCTTTCTGGCCGGACGGCTCGCTCAAGTGGAGTGGGTTCGCCACCGTCGCAGGGCCGGACCGGGCGGGGCCTTTCACGCTCGGCCCGGCCGGGGCAGGCGCAGCGGCCGGACCGGCGGCGGTGCGTATCCGGGAATCCGAGACCGTGATCGAGGTGCAGACCGGCGTGCTCGCCTGCCGGGTGCTGAAGCGGGGCGCGAGCCTGGTCGAGACCTTGCGCATCGACGGCCGCGACGTCGCGCGCCAGGGCCGGCTGGTGTGCGTGGTCCAGGAGGGCCCCGACGGCGCGGCCGACGTCGCGCCGCGCCGCGAACGGTTCCAGGGCCGGATCGAGCAGGTCACGGTCGAGCAGCAGGGCCCGGTGCGCGCGGTGCTGAAGATCGAGGGCCGGCATCATTCCGCCACGGGCTCTCGGGCCTGGCTGCCGTTTGTCGTCCGGCTTTATTTCCACGCCGGCCAGGCGACGGTGCGGCTCGTGCACACCGTGATCTACGACGGCGACGACCGGAAGGATTTCATCCGCGGGCTCGGCCTCGAGTTCGCGGTCCCGCTGCGCGAGGAGTTGCAGAACCGGCACGTGCGCTTCTCGGGGGAGGACGACGGCCTGTGGGCGGAACCGATCCAGCCGATGGTCGGCCGCGGTGGGCGGGTCGTGAATCATCCGGAGGGGGGCGGCAACGTGTACCCGGCCCAGCTCGAGGGCAAACGCGTCCCCGACCGCGGGCGTTATACCGCGCGGGAGCAGGGACTGCTCGACGACTGGGCGGTCTGGGACGCCTTCAAGCTCGTGCAGGCGAACGCGGACGGGTTCTCGGTGGTCAAGCGCACCAACGCACAAAGCGCGTGGATCCCCTGCGGCGCCGGCCGCCGGGCCTCCGGGCTGGTGTTCGTCGGCGACACGTCGGGCGGGCTCGGGGTGAGCGTGAAGAATTTCTGGCAGTCGCACCCGGCGTCGCTGGAGGTCGAGCGCGCGACCACCGGCGAGGCCACCCTGCGCACCTGGCTGTGGTCGCCCGACGCGCCGGCGATGGACATGCGGCACTATGACACGCGACCGCATGGGCTCGAGGCCGCCTACGAAGATGTGCAGCCCGGCCTGAGCACGCCGGTCGGCGTGGCCCGGACGAGCGAGCTGACGCTTTTCCCCGGCGCGTCCGTGCCGTCCCGCGCGGAGAGCGTCCAGCAGGCGAAGCTCGGCGCCGCGCTGCCGCTGCTCGTCGCCCCGCCGCCATACCTGCACTCCGTCCGTGCCCTCGGTCTCTGGAGCCTGCCGGACAGATCCACGCCGTTCAAACGCGCGGTGGAGGAGCAGCTCGACAGCACGCTCGCGTATTACCAGCGGCAGGTTGAGCAGCAGCGCTGGTATGGCTTCTGGGACTTCGGCGATGTCATGCACTCGTACGATCGCGAGCGCCACGTCTGGAATTACGACCTCGGCGGCATGGCATGGGACAACACCGAGCTCGGCACGGACCTGTGGCTGTGGCTGAGTTTCCTCCGCACCGGCCGGGCGGACCTGTTCCGGATGGCCGAGGCGATGACGCGACACACCAGCGAGGTCGACTGCTATCACCTCGGACCGCTCGCCGGCCTGGGGTCGCGGCACAACGTGCGCCACTGGGGCTGCGGCGCGAAGGAGGTCAGGATCAGCATGGCGGGGCTCAAGCGTCCGTACTACTATCTCACGACCGACGAGCGCACGGGCGACCTGATGCGCGCCGTCGTGAACGCCGACCACCGGCTGATCGAGTTCGACCCCATGCGCCTGGCCCAGCCGGCGACCGCCGAGGAGAAAGCACGTCATCCCACCCGCGTGCGCGCCGGCCCGGACTGGTTTGCCTTCGTGAGCAATTGGATGACCGAATGGGAGCGCACCGGCGACACGCGCTGGCGCGACCGGATCCTCGCGGGCGTCGAATCGTTCGCGGCGCTCCCGTACGGCATCAAGTCCGGGCGCAACCTGCTCTTCGGTTACGACCCCGCCACGGCGAAGCTGTCCCCGCTGTCTTCCGAGGTCGGCTCCTACAATCTCGCCACCATCCAGGGCGGCGCGCAGGTGATCTTCGAACTCAACGAATTCCTCGACCATCCCGGCTGGCAGCGGCTGTGGCTGCAGTACTGCCGGCTCGGCAGCGCCCCGGGCGACGTCCTGGTGCGCGACCGCGAGACGGGCACCGAAGGAGCCGACGGCCGCTACGTGGGCGAACAGGGCCCGGGCAGCCAGGGCACGCCGCGGCTCGCGGCGTACGCGTACTGGAAGACGCGGGAGCCGGCCTTCGCCCGCGCCGCGGTCGCCTCGCTCTTCCGCTTCGGCGCCGGGCCCGTCGTCACGCAACGCGTCGCCGGGCCGCTGGTGCTGAATCCAGTCGACGAAGCGCCGCGCGTGAGCACCAACGGCGCCGCCCAGTCCGGACTCAGCGCCATCGAGATTCTCGAGCTCTGCGCCGACCAGCTGCCGGTGGAGGTGCCGCCTCCTGCGCCTCCGGGTGAGGGCCGCGGCGCGCGCGGAGGTCGGGCCGGGCGCGGGCCCGCGGCCCCGCGCTGAGCGGACTCATGCCGTTGGCCTGCAAATCAGCCATGAAGGCCGTACCGAAAGGTGAAGCGGCTTGTCCTCGAGCCGCTGCGGACCGGTCGGTCGCACGTCAGCCGCCCGGGGACAGGCGGCTCCACCGCGACGGCATCGATACGCTGAGCCGCCGCAGGAGAAGGGCCCGGGATCGAGGTGACCTGACATCCGGGTCCGTGCCGGACGATCCGCGCCAAATTGCAATCGACCGCAGCACGTCGCCGCACACCGCTGCGCGCCGTCGCGGCCGCGGCGCCGACGGAGCTGCGGCGTCCGGAGATCCGGCTCTGCACGCCGCGAGCCTGCCCGTCGCGCCTCAATCGCGCGGGAACCCGTGCAGGTAAGTCAGCACGGCCTGCGTGTAGTCGCGCTCGACGCGGGGCGAGAAGGGTGAGGTGCGCGGTTCATAGCCGCCGTCCTGGAACGCCTGTTCCGTCGGCAGGTAGCCGAGCCAGCCGTTGCAGTACCCGATGAAGAAGGTGTGCCGAAAGGGGGATTCGGCGCGCACCCGCAGCGCGATCTCGCAGAACAGCTCGACCGGACTGCCCCACAGCACGGTGTCGTTGAGTCGCAGCACGCGCACCGGCACCCGCACGAGGTCGGTGCCCGCGGGCGACTTCGCGCCGTACGCCGCCAGGGGCTCGCTCCAGCCCAGTCCGTCCTTGCGCGGCGTCTCGACCCAGGTCTCGCCGAGGCGGAGCGTGACGTCCGCGCTGCCCGGGCCCAGGGCCGCATTCGCTTCCAGGATACGGTCGCCCAGCAGCACGCGGAACTCCCCGATATGCGAGCGGGCGAGGTCCTGCACCGTGTAGATCGGCGCGAGGTTCCCCGCGGCGCCGTTGAGATAGAGCGCGGGCGCGCCCAGCTTCTCCTCCAGGTACGCGCTCACGATCCCCGGGCCGTCGCCGCTGATCTGCAGCATCGACGGCCCGAGGACCGTCCCATGCATGGCGTAATTGGTCACGAAACCGATCGGTTTTCCGTCGAGCCGCTCGAGCCGGATCAGCCCGATCTGCCGGTCCGCGGGACCGTCGGGATTCAGGCCGAGGGAGATCTTGCCGTCCACGTCCCGCGCGCGCCGGTTGATGTTGGCGCGGGAGAATCCCGTGCCGATCGCCAGCCGGGCCGGCTGCAGCTCCGCGCGCGCCTGGCGGATCGCCTGCTTGAGGCGGTCCTTGACGAACGCGAGGTAATCCCGGTCCCACGCGTGCTCCGATCGCCCCTTGAGCAGGATGTCGTACATGCCCGGCGGCCCCACCTCCGGCGTCGAATGACTGTGAGTGACCGTCCACCAGATCTGCCGAGGTTCCAGTCCGAGCTCGCGCTTCATCTCGGCCGCGAACTCATCGTACACCGTCGGCGAGAACAGGCACAGGTCCGAGGCGACGAGGTAGGCCTGCGTCGTGCCATCGTCGAAGGCGGCCACGCGGTGGAAGATCGGATCCCGCACGCCGGTGGATTTGCGCGCGCCATAGCCCATCAGCCACTGCGGCGTCGCGGGGCTGATGTCGACCTTCACGGCGGCGGCGCGAAAGGCCGCGAGCGCCGGCGCGCTCGTCAGGACCAGGGCGAGCAGGGCAGGGAGGAGTCGCATGAGCGCAGGCTGGCGCCGGCGGACAGCGTGCGCAACCCGGCTTTCACGGCGCCCGGGCGCGCGTCGCGTTCCGCGCCGGTCGCCGCGGCGATCGGAGCGCCTCCCGGCCAATCGGCGCCCGCGCCCGCGCGGGGGATTGCCTTTCCTGCGTCCGCCGCTTTCGCTGCCCGCACCCCGCGGTCCCTGGCCTCTCAGCCTTCCAAGGATCGCTTTCCACCTCACCCCCGATGCCGCTGTCCGGCCTGTCCCTTCCCCGTCGGGAAGCGGGCGACCCGGCGCCGGGATCGCCAACCCCGCTCGTCCCATGCTGCTATCCGTTCCCCTCCTCCGGCTGCGCGTCCTGTCGGCTTGCGCGATCGCCGCGTTCGCCGGCACCGATTTTCTCCGGGCCCAGTCCTCCCCGGTCGGCACGCTGCAGGGGCGCGTGCAAAGTGCCCGCAGCGGCGAATACGTGGAAGGCGCCCGCATCACGGTCGAAGGCACCGGCCTGGAGACGTTCACCGATCGGGACGGCGCGTACCGCCTGACCAACGTCCCCGCCGGCACCGCGCGGGTCACGCTGTTCTACACCGGCCAGCCCGCGCAGACGCAGGCGGTGGCCGTGCGCGCCGGCCAGGTGGAGGCGCTCGACCTCGCCTTGGGGCGGCCCGGTGCGGACGCGGCGGGAGCGGCGGTGGTCAAGCTCAACGAATTCGTCGTCGCGACCTCGCGCGAGATGGACGCCGCCGCGCTCGCGATCAACGAGCAGCGGTTCGCGTCCAACATCAAGAACGTCGTCTCGACGGAGGAGTTCGGCAACGTCGCCGAGGGCAACGTGGCCGAGTTCCTCAAATTCCTGCCCGGAGTCACGATCGACTACACGGGCGGCAACGCCCGTGACATCTCGCTCAACGGCGTGCCGTCGGATTTCGTGCCGGTCACCGTGGACGGCTTCAGCGTCGCGACGGCGGATTCGGGTGGCAGCACCACGCGCGCGGTGCAGTCGGACATGATCTCGATCAACAACCTCTCGCGCATCGAGGTCTCCTTCTCGCCGACGCCCGACTCCCAGGGCGCCGCGCTCGCGGGCTCGGTGAACATGGTGCCGCGAAGCTCGTTCGAGCGGGCCCGGCCGTCGTTCAATCCCAGCGCGTACCTGCTGATGCGCGACAACGCGCGCGATTTCCACGAGGTGCCCGGCCCGAAACCGAGCCGCACGCGCAACGTGCATCCGGGATTCGATTTCTCCTACGTTGCGCCGGTCAGCCGGCGCTTCGGCTTCACGCTGTCGGGCGGCATCTCCACCAATTACTCGCCGCAGGACAACATCCAGATGACCTGGCGCGGCGCCGGCGCGGTGACCAACGGGGCGGCGTTCCCGGATACGACGCCGGACCGGCCGTACCTCTCGCAGTTCCTCATCCAGGACGCGCCCAAGGTCACGACGCGCCGCTCCGTCGGCGCGACCGTCGACTTCCGCGTGACGGAACGCGACCGCGTCACATTCGCGTTCCAGTACTCGTCGTTCGACGGCCGGTTCATCGTTTCGAACGTGAACTTCAACACCGTGCGCGTGCCTGCCGGCGCCTTCACGCCGTACTCGACCCGCGGGGCGACGGGCGCGGGCACGCTCAACTCCGCGCACCAGGAGCGCAATCGGTTCAACCGGACCTATATGCCGACCTTCGTCTGGCGGCACGACGGCCCGCAGTGGAAGTGGGATCTCGGGCTCGGGCTCTCGCAGCAGAGCGACTACAACCGCGACACCGACCAGGGCTACTTCCGGGTCGTGAGCCTGCAGCGCACCAACGTCACGATCGCGTTCGACGACATCTTCTACCTGCGGCCGCGGACGATCAGCGTCACCGACGGCGCGACCGGCGCCCCCGTCGATCCCTATTCGCTCGGCACCTACAACGTGGTTTCGGGCACGCGCCAGGCGACGCGCAACTACGACCGCCAGCGCACCGCGTACGGCAACCTCCGGCGCGACTTCTTCACGCGCGTGCCCCTCACGCTGAAGGCGGGTTTCGACCTGCGGGAGTCGATCCGCGACTTCCGCGGCGGCACCATCACCTACACCTACACGGCCGCGAACCGCAGCCCGCTGCCGTTCTACGATCCGGTCTATTCCGAGCGCGTGCTGCCCTACGGCTTCCCGCGCCTTGAAACCACGAGCAACCGGAAGTTCTACGAGCACTTCGTGGCAAATCCCTCGCAATTCACGGAGAACGAGAACACCACCTACCGCAACCAGGTCACCGCCTCGAAGATCGCGACGGAGATCGTCTCCGCCGCCTATCTGCGCGGTGACGTCGCGCTGTTCGACCGGCGCCTCAAGCTGGTGGGCGGCCTCCGCGCCGAGCAGACCAACGTCAAGGCGGCGGGTCCGCTCACCGACCTCACCCGCAATTTCCAGCGCGACGCGGCGGGGCGCGTGCTGCGCAACGCCGCCGGGCAGCCGCTGCCGATCGTCGCCAACACCAATTCGCTGGCGTATTCGCAGCTCACCTACCTGGACCGCGGGGCCCGCACCCGGAAGGAATACCTGCGCTGGTTCCCGAGCCTCAACGCCAGCTACCACCTGCGCGACAACCTCATCGCCCGCGCCGCATACTACCAGTCGGTCGGCCGGCCCAACTTCATCCAGTACTCCGGGGGCATCACGCTGCCCGACACGGACCTCCTGCCGTCGACCAACAACCTGATCGTGGTGAACAACGCGGCGATCAAGGCCTGGCAGGCCCAGACCTTCACCGTGCGCCTGGAACATTACTTCGAAGGCGTGGGCCAGGTATCGCTCGGTGCGTTCCGGCGCGAGTTCGAGAATTTCTTCGGCCAGACGACCTTCAATGCCACCCCGGGTTTCCTGGCGCTCTACGATCTCGATGCCACGCTCTACGATCCGTACGACGTCCGCACCCAGCACAACATTCCCGGGATCGTCCGCACCCAGGGCCTCGACTTCAGCTACAAGCAGGCGCTCACGTTCCTGCCGGCGTGGGCGCGCGGCGTGCAGGTGTTCGCCAACGCCAGCGCGCAGCGGCTGCTCGGCGACGAGACCGCCTCGCTGGCGGGTTTCATCTCCCGCAGCGGCAGCTGGGGCGTGAGCCTCACGCGGCAGAAGTACAACGTCCGCGTGAACTGGAACTATCGCGGCCGCCAGCGCAACGCCCCCGTCACCGGCGCCGGCATCGAACCGGGCACCTTCAACTACAGCTCGAAGCGGCTCTACGTGGACGTGCTCGGCGAGTACTATTTCTGGCGCCGGGTCGGCCTGTTCGTGAACCTGCGCAACGTCGGCGACGCGACCGAGGACACCGAGATCCTCGGTCCCAGCACCCCGGCGCACGCGCAATTCCGGCAGAGGATCGACTACGCGTCGCTCTGGACCGTGGGGATCAAGGGTACGTTCTGAGCCGGGGCCGCGCCGCATCAGCCTGCGGCCGGCACACCAGAGTGCCCCGCACGGCGGCTTGACCGGTCCCATCGCCGGACCGACGCTTCCCTTCATGCCCCGAATGTCCTCGCCCCACCGGTTCCTCGTCGTCGTCTTCGCCCTGCTCGCCGTGTCCGTGGCAGCCGTCGCGGGCGCCGCGAGTGGCGACCGCTCCCGGCCGCACATCGTGCTGGTGATGGCGGACGACATGGGGTGGGGGCAGACGAGCTACAACGGCCACCCGGTGCTGAAGACGCCCCATCTCGATGCGATGGCGTCGGCCGGCCTGCGCTTCGACCGGTTCTATGCCGGGGCGCCCAACTGCTCGCCCACGCGCGCGACCGTGATGACGGGCCGGTCCAACGATCGCACCGGCGTCCTGAACCATGGCTACGCGCTGCGCCGTCAGGAAAAGACCGTGGCGCAGGCGCTGCGGTCGGCGGGCTACGTGACCGGGCACTTTGGCAAATGGCACCTGGGCGGCTACAGCGGGCCCGGCGCGCCGGTGCTCGCGGACGACGCCTACAGCCCGGGGGCCTTCGGTTTCGAGGAGTGGCTCTCGGTCACCAATTTCTTCGACCGCAATCCGCTCTTGAGCCGGCGGGGGCGGTTCGAGGACTTCACCGGCGACTCCTCCGAGATCGTCGTCGACGAGGCGTTGAAGTTCATCGCGCAGGGCCGCGGGCAGGGGAAGCCCACCTTCACCGTCATCTGGTTCGGCTCGCCGCACGCCCCCATGATCGCGTCGGATGAAGACCGCGCCCCGTTCCGCGCCCTCGAGCTGAACTCCCAGCACCATTACGGCGAACTCGCCGCCATGGACCGCAGCATCGGCGCGCTCCGCCAGGGGCTCCGCCGGCTCGGGATCGCCGAGAACACGCTCGTCTGGTTCTGCAGCGATAACGGCGGCCTGCCCGAGGTCCGGCCCGGCTCCGTCGGCGATCTGCGCGGGTTCAAGAACACGATGTACGAAGGCGGTCTGCGCGTGCCGGGGGTGCTCGAATGGCCCGCCGTCGTGGCCGCCGGTCGCGTCACGCGTTACCAGGCGGGCACCGTCGACATCTTTCCCACGCTCGCCGACATCACGGGCGTCGCCGCGTCCGCCCTGCTCGCGCCCGTCGACGGCATCAGCCTGAAACCCCTGCTGACCGCGGAGCTCGACCGCCGCCCGAAGCCGCTGGCGTTCCGCCACACCAACCGGGCCGCGCTCATCGACGGGCAATACAAGATCGTCAGTCCCAACCTGGCGCAGGGGAAGTTCGAGGTGTACGACCTCGAGGCCGACCCGCGCGAGGCCACCGATATCGCCGCGACGCAGCCGGCCGTCGCCACCCGGCTGCGCACCGCGCTGCTGGAGTGGAGTGCCTCCGTCGAGGCGAGCGCAGCGGGCCGCGACTATCCCGAGGGTCGCGCGATCAACAAGGAGCCCGCCACGCAGTCGTGGATGGCCGCGCCGGAGTACCAGCGGTACCTGAAGGAGTGGCAGAAGCGGCCCGAATTCCAGGCGACGACATCCGGGAAAAAGAAGAAGAAGGGCTGAGTCGCGACCATGCCCCCCGCCGTCGAGTCACCGCCGCGCGCGGCCGCGCCAATCGCAGGCCCGGCCTGGTTCCGCGCCGCTGCGGCCGACGCCGGCGCGGGCTGCCCGACCGCCGCCGTGCGGGGGCGGGCCCGGCTGCTCGCGCTCCTCGCGCTGCTCTGCGCGCCGGCGATGGCGGCGGAGGCCATTCCGGATTTCAATCGCGACATCCGGCCCATTCTTTCGGAGAACTGCTTTCGCTGCCACGGTCCCGACGAGCACGACCGCAAGGGCGGGCAGAACGGCCTGCGGCTCGACACGCTCGCCGGCGCGCGCGAGGACCTGGGCGGCGGCGGTTTTGCGATCGTCCCGGGCCACCCGGAGAAGAGCGAACTGCTGCTGCGCGTCACTGCGACCGACGAGGAGGAGGTCATGCCTCCGCCCAAGACGGGCAAGAAACTCACGGCCCGCGACCTCGACCTGCTGCGGCGCTGGATCGCGGCCGGCGCCAGTTACGCGCAGCACTGGTCGTACGAAGCACCGCGCGCGGCGACGCCGCCGGCCGTGCGCGACTCCGCCTGGCCGCGCCATGCGGTCGACCGGTTCGTCCTCGACCGGCTCGAGCGCGAAGGGCTCGCGCCGCAGCCTGAGGCCGACCGTGCCGTCCTCGGCCGGCGCGTCGCGCTCGACCTCACCGGCCTGCCGCCCACGCTCGAGGAACTGGACGACTTCCTCCGCGACCGCGCCAGCGGCGCCTACGAGCGCTTCGTCGACCGCATGCTCGCGAAACCCGCCTATGGCGAACACTGGGCTCGCGCCTGGCTCGACCTCGCCCGTTATGCGGATTCGAAGGGCTATGCCGACGATCAACCGCGCGTGATCTGGCGGTACCGCGACTGGGTCATCGACGCGTTCAACCGCAACCTTCCCTTCGACCAGTTCACGATCGAACAGCTTGCCGGCGACCTCCTGCCCGCGGCGACCGACGAGCAGCTCATTGCCACCGGGTTTCATCGCAATACGATGAACAACACCGAGGGCGGCACCGACGACGAGGAGTTCCGCACCGTCGCCGTCGTCGATCGCGTGAACACCACGCTCTCCGTGTGGATGGGCACCTCGATCGCGTGTGCCCAGTGCCACACGCACAAGTACGACCCGATCACCCAGAAGGAATATTTCCAGCTCTACGCGATCTTCAACCAGTCGGAGGATGCGGATCGCAACGACGAGACCCCGCTCTACGAGTTCTTCACCGCGGAGCAGCGTCGGCAGCGCGCGGAGTGGGAGGCGGAGGTGGCCGGGATCGAGCAGACGTTCCGCTCGCAGCGCGCCGCGCACGCCGACGCCGCCCGACGCTGGGCCCGCACTTTCCCCGCGACGATCGCGTGGCACACACCCGCGCCGACAACGGTGGCGTCGGCGGAGAAGGCCGCGCTACGCATTGAAGGCGACGGTCGCGTCCTCGTGCCTGCCGGCCGGAAGGCGGATACGTACCAGGTCGAGGTGCCGGTGCCGCCGGGCGCAAAGATCACCGCACTGCGGCTCGAGGCGCTGCCGCCGTCCGGGCCGGCGGCGGAGGGCGATTTCGTGGTTACGCGCGTGCGGGTGGGCGTGAAGCCACCCGAACCGTTCCGCCGCGCCCGCTACGTGCGGATCGAGAGCCCCGGCCGATCGCGTCTGCTTTCGCTGGCCGAAGTCGAGGTGTTCAGCGGTGGGCGCAACGTCGCGCGCGCCGGCGCCGCCAGCCAGAGCGGGGTGGGAGAGGGCGGGGAGGCGCGGCGGGCGATCGACGGCGGCACGGACGGGGAATTTTTCAACGGGTCCGTGACGCAGACGGCGCGCGTCGACAGCCCCTGGTGGGAACTGGACCTCGGCGCCGAACTGCCGCTCGAGCGCGTGCTCGTCTGGGGCCGGCGCGGCGAGGATGGCACGCCGGCCGGGCTGCGCGTCACGGTGCTCGACGCCGCCCGGCAGCCGGTCTTCGAACGTACGACCCGCGAGGCGCCGCGTCCGACCAATGTGATCGATCTCTCGGATCCTCGCGAATGGCCGCTGGCACGCGTGGCGGCGGACCGCGCGGTCGATGGCTTCGAGGTGGCCAGCGTCATCAGCGATGCGGCGCCGCGGGCCGATCCGCGCCGCAAGGCGGCGCTGCAGCGCGGGTGGAGTTCCCAGGGAGCGGGGCCGCACGTGTTGCGCCTCGAACCGCAACGGCCCATCGCTCTCGCCGCGGGCGAGGCCCTCGTCGTGACGATCGAACAGCGGTCGCCGAAGGAAAATGCCACGCTCAACCACTTCCGGATCGGCTACAGCACCGATCCCGGGGCGGTCGAACACGTGCGCACGCCGGCCGCGGAGCTGGCGCTGCTCCTGCAGCCGGCGGAAGGACGCGACTCCGCGTCGGACGAACGCCTGCTCGATTATTACGTGCGGCAGGTCGCGCCGGAGTTGCAGGCCGAACGCCGGCGGCTGGCGAGCGCGACCCGGTCGATCGAGGAGCAGCGGATGTTCTCGACGCCGATCATGCGCGAGCTTCCGCCCGAAAAGCGGCGCACCACGCACGTCCAGTTGCGCGGCAACTTCCGCGCGCTGGGCGACGAGGTGGCGCCGGGCGTGCCCGCGGTGTTCCCGCCGCTCCCGGCCGCCGTGCCGGCGGGCCGGCTCGCGCTGGCGCGCTGGCTCGTCGATGGACGCAATCCGCTCACGGCGCGCGTGCTCGCGAACCGGCTGTGGGAGGCGATCTTCGGGCTGGGTCTCGTGCGCACCGCGGAAGAGTTTGGTTCACAGGGGGAGCTGCCGTCGCACCCCGAGCTGCTCGACTGGCTCGCGGTGGAGCTGGTGCGGACCGGTTGGGACCAGAAGCGTTTCCTGCGGCTGCTCGTGACGTCGTCGGCCTACCGGCAGTCCTCCAAAGTCACGCCGGAAGCGCTGGCGGCGGATCCGGAGAACCGACTCCTTTCGCGGGGTCCGCGGTTCCGGCTCACCGCGGAGATGGTCCGCGACCAGGCGCTCGCGGTGAGCGGGCTGTTGAGCGGGCGTACGCACGGACCCTCCGTGCGGCCGTTCCAGCCGGCGTTCGACTTGCGCGCGGCGTTCGGCGGGGCGCTCGACTGGACCACCAGCGCGGGAGAGGACCGCTTGCGCCGCGGACTGTACACCGAGTGGCGGCGGAGCAGCCCGTATCCCTCGATGGCAACCTTCGACGCCCCCAACCGCGAAGTCTGCACGTTGCGGCGCAATCGCAGCAACACGCCGCTGCAGGCGCTCGTCACGCTCAACGACCCCGTGTACGTCGAGGCCGCGCAGGCGCTTGGACGCCTCATCGCGGCCGGAGACGGCGCCGTCGAGGCTCGGCTCCGCGCCGGTTTCCGTCGCGTGCTGCTGCGGCCGCCGACGGGGGGCGAAATCCGTCACCTGCTCGCATTGCATCGGCAGGCGCTCGACCATTACACCCAGGCCCCCGACCAGGCGGCGGCGTTCATCGACAGCGGCGAGCCGGCCGTGTCCGGCTCCCTTTCCCCGGCCGAACTCGCCGCGTGGACCGCAGTCGCCAACGTGCTGCTGAACCTCGACGAGGCGCTGATGAAACCATGAGCGATGCGACTCATCTCAAGGGGCCTTATCCCAATGGGGCCAGGGCGTTCGCCGTTGCAGCAGGTGCAACGGCGAACGCCCTGACCTCGTCCTCGACCGCATGAACCTCCGTTTGCAGCAGCTCCAGCATGAGACGCGTCGGCAGTTCCTGCGCAACGTGGGTCAGTTCAGCCTGGGCGCCATCGCGATGGAGGCGCTCGGCGCCCGCCGCCTTCGCGCCGCGCCGGGGACGCCGGTGAATCCGCTGGCGGCGCGCCCGCCGCACTACGCACCGAAGGCGAAACGCATCCTCTACCTCCACATGTCGGGCGGGCCGCCGCACCTCGACCTCTTCGACTACAAGCCGGAACTGGTGCGGCGGGACGGGCAGCTCGCACCCGACGCCTTCATCGCCGGGCGGAAATTTGCCTTCACCACCGGCACGCCGCGGCTGATGGGCACGCGCCGGACGTTTTCCCAGCACGGAGCGGCCGGTATCTGGATGTCGGATGCGGTGCCGAACTTCCACGGGCTGGCCGACGAGCTTTGCGTCATCAAGTCGATGAACAGCGACCAGTTCAACCACGCCCCGGCGGAGCTGCTGCTGTTCACCGGCTCGCCGCGGCAGGGCCGGCCCTCGATGGGTTCGTGGGTGACCTATGGCCTCGGGTCGGAGAACGAGAACCTGCCGGGGTTCGTGGTGCTGGTGAGCAGCGGCGTGCAGCCGAGCGGCGGCCAGGCGTTGTGGGGCACCGGCTTCCTGCCCTCGGTCTTCCAGGGCGTGCAGTGCCGCTCCCGCGGCGACCCGGTGCTGTACGTCAGCGATCCCCCCGGCATGTCGCGCGCCCTGCGACGCCAGACGCTCGACGCGCTCCGCTCGCTCAACGAGCTGCAGGCCGCCGAGCTGGGACACCCCGAGACCGCGACCCGCATCGCCCAGTACGAGCTGGCGTTCCGCATGCAGGCGAGCGTGCCCGAGGTGATGGACATCGGCCGCGAGCCCGCGGCGGTGCTGGAGGCCTACGGCGCGAAGCCGGGCGAGGCGAGTTTCGCCAACAACTGCGTGCTCGCGCGACGCCTGCTCGAACAGGGCGTGCGCTTCGTGCAGCTCTTCGACTGGGGCTGGGATTTCCACGGCACCACGCCCGCCACCGGCATCGAGGACGGGCTTACGCAGAAGATGCGCCGCACCGACCGGCCGGTGGCGGCGCTGATCCGCGATCTCCGGCAGCGGGGCCTGCTCGACGACACGCTCGTCGTGTGGGGCGGCGAGTTCGGCCGCACGCCCTTCCGCGAGGGGCGCACGGCGGAGAGCGACGTGCTCGGCCGCGATCACTATCCGGATGCGTTCTCGCTTTTCCTGGCCGGTGCCGGCGTCAAGCGCGGCTGCAGCTACGGCGAGACCGACGAGCTGGGTTTCTCCGTGGTGAAAGACAAGGTGCACGTCCACGACCTGCAGGCGACGCTCCTTCACCTGCTCGGCTTCGATCACACGCGGCTGAGCTTCCGTTTCCAGGGCCGGGATTTCCGGCTGACCGATGTGCACGGCGAGGTGGTGAAGGACATTCTGGCCTGAAAAGTCGGTCTCTCCCCCGGGAGCGCGGCCGTCCCCGGCCGCAGGTCCCGAAGGGCGGCGCCCTCCCTCGCTCGTGCTATCCACCGCGCCTCGACGCCGGCGCACCCGGCGCGCACGGTGTCCCGGTGCCCCCGCGAGATCCTGTCCCAGCCCTGACGCGTCGTGACTTCATCCAGGCCGGCAGTGCCGTCGCCCTCGGCGGTGCGGCCGCCGCGGCGCCTGGCCTCGCCGCGGCCGCGCCCCGCGCGTCGATCATCGCGGCCGAGAACGCGCGCGAAGGTTCGCTCGACTGGCAGCTCACGCGCGTGCGCGTCGATGGCGACGGATTCCGCTCGCCGTGGATCGAAGGTTACTGTTCGCGCCAGAGCGTACGCGCGGGCGAGTCGATCGAGATCATGGCCTCGGCCAATCCTCCCCGGCCGGTGCGGCTCGAGGTCTTTCGCACGGGCTATTATGGCGGACGCGGCGCCCGGAAGGTGGCCGAACTCGGGCCGATCGAGGTGCCCACGCAGCCGACCCCCGCACCCGGCGAAAAGAACCTCCACGAATGCCGCTGGGAACCGGTGGCTTCGCTGCGCATCCCGCCCGACTGGGTCAGCGGGGTTTACCTGGGGCGTATGACGACGGTTCCGGCCGCGCCCGATGAGCCATACTGGCAGAGCTACGTCGTGTTCATCGTCCGGGACGAGCGGCCCGCCGACGTCCTCTTCCAGTGCAGCGACAACACCTGGCAGGCCTACAACCGGTGGCCGAACAATTTCTCGATCTACACGCACCCGCGGGGCAACCAGGGTCCGTGGGCCGATGTGAGCTTCGACCGGCCCTATGGGCGCGAGGCGCAGTGGCGTGGCATCGTCGATGATCCGCGCACGGTGGGCTCGGGCGAGTGGCTGTGCTTCGAATACCCGCTCGCCTACTGGCTCGAGCAGCACGGCTACGACGTGACGTATTGTTCCAACAGCGACCTGCTCACGCCGGACCGGGCCCGGCAATGCCGCGCCTTCCTCAGCGTCGGCCACGACGAGTACTGGGACCTGCGGCAGTTCCGCAGCGTGGAAAAACTCCGGGACGCCGGCGTGAACCTGCTGTTCCTCTGCGGGAACTCCGTTTGCTGGGTGACGCCCTTTCGCGAGAGCCATGACGGGCGGCCCAATCGCATCATCTTCCGCGGTGGCCCCTACGGCGGCGAACAGGACTACGCGCACGCGCGGCAGAAGAACCACGGCCCGTTCCCGCACCACGGTCCCGACGAAGGCTTGCTGATGGGCGCCCGCAATGTCTCGCCGATCAACGGTGGCGGCGACTGGACCTGCGTGCACCCGGAACATTGGGCGCTGGCAGGCACCGGCATGCAGCGCGGCGACCGGATCGCGGGGCTCATCGGTTGGGAGTACCACGGCCGCCCGGCGACGGAAATTCCCGGACTCGAGGTGCTCGCCGCCGGCACCGCCTGGGTGGGCGGCACCCGGCCGCAGCAGTGGGCCGCGACGATCTACCCGGGCCCCAAGGGCAATTTCGTCTTCAACGCTGCCACGATCTGGTGGCCGCAGGCGATGGCTTCGCCGCCGGGCCACATGCTGCCCTGGTCGCACTGGAGCCGGCCGCACGGCCCCGACGCGCGCGTGCAGCGGATCACGCGCAACCTGCTCGACCGCGCGCTGCGATAGGAAGCCCTCACTCCCGGCCGCGCGGCAGCGTCATGGGATCGGTGGCGGTCGAGCTATGCGGCCACCTTCCGCACGGTCTCTCCGGCCACGTAGCGCGGGAAGATCAGGCTCGGCTCCGCCGGCAGGCGGCCATGGGCCAGCATCTGCAGCATCAGGCGCGTCAGCCGGCGCGCGAACGAATGTTCGCTGAAGGCATAGTGGGCGACCTCCTGCTCGTACAGCGGGTCCTGGTCGCGGGCGACGATCGAGATCGTATCCGGTACGCGGATGCCACGGTGCAGCAGATGCATCAGCAC
>ERZ761602.4475-NODE-4475-length-17885-cov-4.806282_pt1 | contig 17885 bp, 17 predicted proteins | sample MGYA00512165_ERZ761602 | MGnify/ENA primary metagenome ERZ761602 (study PRJEB28899, sample SAMN02445085) | bioreactor sludge metagenome | biome: EBPR sludge; isolation source: Thorneside wastewater treatment plant | place: Australia: Brisbane, Thorneside... | reverse complement strand
GAGCAGCGGACTTTTAATCCGTTGGTCGCAGGTTCGAATCCTGCACAACCCACCACTCGAGACATCGAGCGGGCTCTTAGCTCAGCTGGTAGAGCAGCGGACTCTTAATCCGTTGGTCGTAGGTTCGAATCCTACAGGGCCCACCAAAATTCCCCAGTGTTCATGACGACTTGCGTAATGCGAACGCACGCAACTCGTTGCTGCTTGGCGTCGGTCGCGCCGGATCTGTGCCGCAGTCCGTGCGCGACAGGGTCGTGCGCTCGGCCACGGCAATGGCGCAGCCGGCCCAGGCCGGGCCCGCGCTCTGCGGCATCGGTCCTGACTCGGCTTCCCTGCACACCAAGACCGCAGCGCAAGGCATAGCCGCGCTGTCGGCTACGCTCGCGCGATGCACGAGGGTTCGAACCTGCGCCGCGCGCTGCCCTGGATGGCGGGCTGGCTGACGCTGATGACCGTGATCGCGGTCGCCGGCCGCGAAGCGACGCGCACGCTGTCGGTGTGGCAGGTGATGGAGCTGCGTTCGTTGATCGGGCTGGGCCTGCTGTACCCGCTGGTTCGCGCCGCGGGCGGCTGGCGCGCGATGCGCAGCTCGCGGCTGCGCCAGCACGTGGCGCGCAACACGGTGCACTACTTCGGCCAGGCCGGCTGGTTCTTCGCGCTCGGCATGATTCCGCTGGCGCAGGTGGTGGCGATCGAGTTCACGATGCCGATCTGGACCGCGGCGATCGCCGCGACCTTCCTCGGCGAGCGCATCGACCGCGCCAAGGTGGTCGCGATCGCGCTCGGGCTGATTGGCGTCGGCCTGATCGTGCGCCCGGCGGCGTCGGGGCTGAGCGCCGGCCAGCTGATTGCGCTGGCCGCCGCGGTCGCGTTCGCGGTCGCGGTGACGATGACCAAGTCGCTCACCCGCACCGACAACGCCACCGTGATCATGTTCTGGATGCTGGTCGTGCAGTCGGTGCTCGGCGTCGTGCCGGCGGCGCTGACCTGGCGCACGCCCGGCGCGGGTGTGGCGGGCTGGGTGCTGCTGGTGGCGTTTTGCGGCACCTTCTCGCACTACTGCATGGCGCAGGCGATGCACCACGCCGAGGCGACGGTGGTGGTGCCGATCGACTTCCTGCGCGTGCCGCTGACCGCGCTCGCCGGCTGGGCGATCTACGCCGAGCGGCTCGACCTGCTCACCATCGCGGGCACGACCCTGATCTTGGCCGGCAACCTGGCCAACCTGCGCCGCCCGGCGGCGCCGCAGCCGCTGGTTCGCCCCGAGTCGCGAAGCCAAGCGTAGGGCGCCGCTGGTCCGGCAGGCCGCGAAAGCGCAGGATCGTGCGGTCGCCGGGCCGCCTGGTGTCGTGGTTCGGCTGCGCGAACCCACGCCACAGCCGCTCGTCGTGCCGAGCTTGTGCCGTCGCCGGCTCGCTCGGCGTGAAGCGCTGCTGCATGAAGTGGATGCGCGGCATCGACGCCAGCGCAAACCGTGGCCGCCCGCGGTGGCCGTTGGGGGTCGGCGCCGGGTTCGCCGTCAGCCTGGCACCGCACCGCGCTGCGGCAGGATGTCCAGCACCGTTTCCGCAGGCCGGCACAGCCGCGTGCCCAGTGGCGTGGCGACGATGGGCCGGTTGATCAGGATCGGGTGCTGGAGCATGAAATCGATCAACTGCGCGTCGCTCCATTTCGGATCATCGAGCCCGAGTTCGGCATAGGGCGTGCCCTTGTCGCGCAGCACGGCACGCACCGGCACGCCCATCGCGGCGATCAGTGCGCTCAGCGTTGGCCGGTCAAGCGGTGTCTTCAGGTACTCGATGACGGCGGGTTGCTCGCCGCTGGCGCGGATCAGGCCCAGCACCTTGCGCGAGGTGCCGCAGGCGGGGTTGTGATAGATGGTGATCTGGCTCATGCGATGGCCTCGATTCAGGGTTGGGTTGCGGGTTGCGGGTTGCGGGTTGCGGGTGGCGGATCGGCGCGCAGCGTGCCGGGGTTGCTCGGCCGATTCGGCCCGAGGATATCGGTGCGGCTCGGTACGCCTGGCTGGCATGCCGCGCACAACGGCCCGAGCTGCGGCGATCGGGCAGCGCATAACCCTGGCGGACGATGACCGGCGCTGGCGTGTGCGCGCACACTGCCGGCGGCGCTGGAGGCGATGCAATGGCCGTCGGCGCGCGCTCCATGACCGAAGCCGGAAGATCCTTGCCATGCCGCTCGACCCACAAGCCCAGGCGATCGCCGACCGCCTCGCTGCGATGCCCGCTGTCGACTTCTCGACGCTGTCGGTGGCCGACTACCGCGCGATGCTCGCGGCGATGCCGCCGCTGCCGGCGCTGGACGACGCGCTCGCCAGCATCGAGGACGGAACGCTCGACGGCGCGGCCGGGCGCTTGGCGATGCGGCTGTACCGGCCGCAGGGCGTGGGCGATTGGCCGCTGACGGTGTTCTTCCACGGCGGCGGCTTCGTCAGCTGCGGCATCGACACGCACGACAACATCTGCCGGCGCGTTGCGGCCAGAGCGTCGACACTGGTGGCGTCGGTGGAATATCGGCTCGCGCCCGAGCATCGGTTTCCGGCCGGCGTCGACGACGCCGTGGCCGCGCTGCGCTGGCTGCATGCACATGCCGGCGGCATCGGCGCCGATGCGTCGCGCATCGCGCTGGCCGGCGACAGCGCCGGCGCCCACCTCGCCGCACTGTGCGCGCAGCGATCGCGCGGGCTGCCGGTTCGCCACCAGTTGCTGCTGTACCCGGTGATCGCGCCCGATTGCGACACGCCGTCGATGCGCGAGATGGAGCACGCGCCGGTGCTGAGCGCGGCGATGATGCGCTGGTTCTGGCGCCACTACCTGCCCGAGACCCGGGCCGCGAGCGATCCGCGCGCGTCGGCGCTGGCCGCGCCGCAGCTGAGCGGCCTGGCGCCGGCCACCGTGATCACCGCGCAGGCCGACCCGCTGCGCGACGAAGGCGAGGCCTACGCGCTGGCGCTGGCGCGCGCCGGCGTGCCGGTGACGCTGCGGCGCTGGCCCGGCGTGTTCCACGGTTTCGCGAGCCTGCTCGGGCAACTGGATGCCGCACGCGACGCGCTGGACTTCGCCGCGCGGCAGCTGCGGCAGGCCTTCGATACCGCGGCCCGCGCTTGACTGGGCCAAAAGCTGCTGCAGGCCGCGCGCCGGCCGCAGCGGCTGCCGCTCAGCCGCCGCGCTGAGCTTCAGCCGAGCTGCACCACGCTCATCAGCACCAGCCGGATCAGCTCGGACTGCCGCGTCACGCCCATCTTGGAGAAGGCCGCACGCAACTGGGCGCGCGCGGTGTTGCGGCGGATGCCGAGCTGTTCGCAGGCTTCGTCCAGCGTCAGCCCGTTGGCCAGCTGCAGCACCAGCGATGCCTCGGCGCGGGTCAGGCCGAACAGGTGCCGGATCATGTCGCCCGAGCGCTGCGTCCTGCGCTCGGGGTCGCGCAGGAAGACCGCCACCTTGGGCCGGCGCCAGGCGTCCGACCAGTCGCCGGCGTGGACCGTGCGCACCAGCACGCTGAGCTTGTTGCGCCCGGACGGGCGCGTGATCGCGATCGCCTCGGCCAGCTTCGGCCCCTTCGGCCCCTTCGGCCCCTTCGGCGCCGTGCCCGACAGCGCCGCGGCGGTGACTCGCCCGAGCCGCGCCTGTTCTTCGGCGTAGTCGGCCTTCAGCGCGCCGGCGGCGAGCCGGATGCCGTCGTGCTGGTCGAGGATCGCCTGCGCCTCGGCGTTGATCGACAGGATCGCGCCGGCTTCGTCGAGCGTCACCGTGCCGACCTGCATGCGCTCGACCGCACCGGCGTACAGCCGGCGTTCCATGTCGATGTGCTCGATGTGCGACCACAGCCGCACCGCCTGGCGCAGGTGCGGCAGCACGCTGCGGCACAGCGCCTTGTCCGGCTCGGCGAACGGCGGCTGGGCGTGCGATCGCAGGATGCGCAACCCGCACCCGGCGCCGCCCGGCAACGGGCTCAGGTTGGCGCCGAGCACGTGCAGGATGTCCAGCGGGCGCAGGTACTCGCGATAGAAGGCGCTGTCGATCCAGGAGCGCTCGCCGGCGATGTCGGTGGCCGCAGCCACCTGGTCGAGCGCCAGTCCGACGAAGGGATCGAGCTCGAAGAAGCGCGAGTTGTACTGGTCGACGCCCTCGGCGCGGGCGGGTCCGACATTGACGATCACGCTCGGCCGCTCGGGCGAGGCCGGGCGCAGCACCAGCGTCGTGAACAGCGCCGCGAGCCGGGTGCGCAGCGCGTCGAGAAAGCTCTTCCAGGGCGGCGACTCGAGCGGGCCTTGGTAGATCGACTCGACCAGCCGGCTGAACTCGTGCAGCGCGGGCAGGTCGGCCGCAGGCTCGGTAGGGGCGGGGGCCAAGGGGGCAACGGTCGCGACGGGGCAGCCATCATAGGCGCGCGCCGCCTGCGCAGGCGCGCCGCCTGGCGGTTTTAGTCTTCGGGGACGATGAGCGCTGCGGCCGCGATTCCGACAATCGAGGCCGCAGCGGCGCCGCGCCAGGCCCAGCCGCCGCGCCGCAGGCGTGAGCTTGCCGCTGGCCGCTGCGGCAACCCCTTCAACCTCGTCAAACCATTCGGACACGATGCGGCGGCGCCGCCCGGTGCGCGCCGTTGAGCCGTGATCAGGAGCACTCATGAGCGTTTCGATCGACCCCCGCCGGAAGCTTCGTATCGTGGTCATCGGTGCCGGCATGGCCGGCATCCTCGCGGCGATCCGGCTGCTCGAGGCGGGGTGCCACGACGTGGTCGTCTACGAGAAGGCCGAGCGCATCGGCGGCACCTGGCGCGAGAACACCTACCCCGGGCTGAACTGCGACGTTCCGGCCCACGCCTACACCTACTCGTTCGCGCCCAACCCCGAGTGGAGCAGCTTCCTCGCGCCCGGCCCCGAGATCCAGCGCTACTTCGAAGACGTGGTGCGCCGCCATCGGATCGAAGCGGTGATCCGCTTCAACCAGGAGGTGGCCCGCTGCGCGTGGCAGCGCGGGCGCTGGCAGATCGAGACGGTGCACGGCCTGAAGGACGAGGCCGACGTGGTGATCGCCGCCACCGGAGTGCTGCACCATCCGAACCTGCCGCAGATCGACGGGCTGGACCGCTTTGGCGGCGCCAAGTTCCACACCGCGCGCTGGGACCATGCGGTGCCGCTGGACGGCAAGCGCATCGGCATCATCGGCAACGGCTCCACTGGCGTGCAGCTGGTGTCGGCGCTGGCCGGGCGCGCGGCGCGCGTGGTGCACATCCAGCGCTCGCCGCAATGGATCATGCCGATGCCCAACGACCCCTACACCGACGCGCAGCGCGAGGCGTTTCGCGGCGACCCGAAGCTGATCGACGAGATCCGCTACGGCGAGTGGTACACGCGCATGGTGCGCCGCTTCACCGAGGCGGTCACCGACCACGAATCGGCGCCGATGCACGAGATCGAGGCGATCGTGCGCGACAACCTCGACCGCAACGTCAAGGACCCGGTGCTGCGCGACAAGCTGCGCCCCGACTACCGCGCCGCGTGCAAGCGGCTGATCTACTCGCCCGACTACTACGCGGTGGTGCAGCGGCCCGATGTCGAGGTGGTGGTCGGCGGCATCGAACGCATCGAAGCCGACGGCGTGCGCATGAAGGACGGCACGCTGCACCCGCTCGACGTGCTGGCGCTGGCCACCGGCTTCAAGGCGCACATGTACATGCGCCCGATGGTCGTGCGCGGCCGCAACGGCGCCGACCTCGACACCTTCTGGGCGCGCCACGCGAGCTCGTACCTGGGCATCACCATGCCGGGTTTCCCGAACCTGTTCATGATCAACGGGCCGACCGGACCGGTGGGCAACTTCTCGCTGATCGACATCGCCGAGCGCCAGTGGGGCTACATCGAGCAGTTGATCGGTGTGCTCGAGTCCGGCCGCTGCCGCGAGATCAGCGTCAGCGCCTCGACCATGGCCGACTACGATCAGCGCCGCATCGTGGCGGCGAAGAAGACGATCTTCGCCACCGGCTGCGCCAGCTGGTATCTCGATGCCGATGGCGTGCCGTCGAGCTGGCCGTGGAGCTACGACGCCTTCGCCGAGCACACCTCGCAGCCGCGCCTGCACGAGCTGGAGCTGGTGGCATGAGCGCCGGGCCGCTCCCAAGCGCGAATCCCGCCGCGCGCCGCGCGCAGGGCAGTCCAGTGCACGCCGCCGCCAAGAACGAAAGCCTGCGCGTGGCCGTCATCACCGGCGCCGCCAGCGGCATCGGCGCCGGACTCGCACGCGAAGCGGCGCGCCGCGGCATGCAGGTCGTGCTGGCCGACCGCGACGCGCAGCGCCTGGCCGAGGTCGCCGCCGCCATCGGCAGCGCCGCGCTGGCGCTGCCGACCGACGTCGCCGACCCTGCGGCGCTCGAGGCGCTGGCCGCGCGCGTCTATGCCACGCACGGCCAGGTGGACCTGCTGTTCAACAACGCCGGGCTGATGGCGACCGGCTTCAGCTGGGAGATCCCGGCCGACCGATGGCAGCAACTGCTGGCGGTGAACGTCGGCGGCGTGGTCAACGGCCTGCGCGCGTTCGTGCCGCGCCTGGTTGCAGCCGGGCGGCCGGCGCGCATCGTCAATACCTCGTCGGTTGGCGGCTTCCTGCCGTCGCCGCTGATGGCGCCGTACTCGGCCACCAAGTTCGCGGTCGTCGCGCTGACCGAGGCGCTGGCCGGCGAGCTGCAGATGCTGCGCAGCCCGGTGGCGGTATCGCTGCTGGCACCCGGGCCGGTGAAGTCGGACATCTTCCGCGACCCACCGCCGCCGGCGGCCACGCAGTTCGTCGGCCACATGGTCGAGCTGATCGAGGCGAACGGCATCGAGCCTGACGAGTTCGCGTTGCGGGTGTTCGATGCCATCGATCGCGGTCAGTACTGGATCATTCCGCAGCCCGAGGCCTTCGACGAGGGTTTTCGCGCGCGCAACGAAGCCATCGCCGCGCGCCGTGCGCCGGCGTTCTTTGGGGTCGATGGCGGCGTGGGCGCGCGCTGAGGACATCCCCGCGCTGCTGCCACCGGTGATCGCGGCGCTGCCTGGCGGCCGCGTGCGTCGGCTCGCCGGCGCAGCAGCGCAGGTCGGCAAGCTCAGGTGCTGCACCGTGCAGGCAGATCAGCGCACCGTCGCGGCCGGCCACCGGCGCGTGCAGCGAACCGGCCGGCGCGAGGTGCAAGCCGTCGCTGGCCGGGGCCGCGGTGACGAGCCGGGTTTCGTTGTCAGCGATCGCGCGCACAAGCCGATGCCGGCTGCTTGCCAGCGTGGCGGCATCCACGGTGTCGGCCGACGTTGCCCACAGCAGCCGCAGCAGCGTGGCCGGGTCGAGCCGGTCGTCGGCCGGCACGATGCGCCGCTTTGGACGCGGCGATGTGCCCGCGATCCTGGAGCGGCTGGCCGACGGCGTGCAATGGGAGTACGCGACCGTGCCGAACCCGATCCCCTGGCTGCAGCCGCTGCGCGGGCGCGATCAGTTTCGCCGGCTTCTTCGAGGCGTTGTTCGCCGGCGTCGTGATCACGCGCTTCGAGGTCAACAAGATCTTCGGCGGCGAGTTCTTCGACGACGACTCGACCGTCGTCGACCTGGTCAGGCTGGAGTACACCGCCCGCGCCAGCGGCCGCAAGGTGCCCGAGATCGACGAGCTGCACATCTGGCACTTCGACGCCGCGGGCAAGGTCAAGCGCGTCCGCCAGCGCGCCGACACGCTGCTGCAGGCCTGGTCGATCGACCAGGCCTGATGCGCGCACGCGCGGCTGCGGCGGCGCGCGGGTGCGGGCCGTTTGCTCGGACCGAGTGCTTGACCGCACGGTCATGCGTGCGCACGATGCCGACATGAGGCCCTTGCCGGCAACCCTGTCGCGGCGTGACTGGCTGCAAACGGCCGCTGCCGCGTTGGCCACGAGCGCGGTCGTGGCGCGCGCGCAGCCGTTGCAGTCATCGCCGCCGTCGCCGCAACTGCAGGCTTGGCCGCTGACCACGCGGCAACGCACCGGCATCCACGACGTCGCCCCCGCGCCCGACGGCGGCGTGTGGTTCAGTGCCCAGCGCAGCGGCCATCTCGGCTGGTTCGACCCGTCGACCGCCGGCGTCGAACTGGTGGCTCTCGGCGCGGGCAGCGCGCCGCACGGCGTGATCCAGGGGCCGGACCGCGCGGCGTGGCTCACCGACGGCGGGCAGCAGGCCATCGTGCGCGTGGACTGGCCATCGCGCGAGCTGCGGCTGTACAAGCTGCCCGACGGCACGCCCTACGCCAACCTGAACACCTGTGCTTTCGGCGGCGACGGCAGGCTGTGGTTCACCGGCCAGAGCGGCGTGATCGGCCGCGTCACGCCGGCCAGCGGCAAGGTCGAAGTCTGGGACGCGCCGAAAGGTCGCGGCCCCTACGGCATCTGTGCCACGCCCGCGGGCGCGGTGTGGTACTGCTCGCTCGCCGGCAGCTTCATCGCGCAGATCGACCTGGCCAGCGGCGCTTCGCGCGTGGTCCAGCCGCCGACCGCCGGGCAGGGCGCGCGCCGCGTCTGGAGCGATTCAGGCGGGCGCATCTGGGTCAGCGAATGGAATTCTGGACAGGTCTCGGTGCACGACCCGAAGGCGAACTCGTGGCGCACGTGGAAGCTGCCGGGCGCAAACCCGCGCTGCTACGCCGTGTATGTCGACGAGCGCGACCAGGTCTGGCTCAGCGACTTCGGCGCCAACGCGACGCTGCGCTTCGACCCGGCGAGCGAGCGCTTCGATGCCTGGGTTCATCCGCGCGCTGGCGCGAACGTGCGCCAGATCCTTGGCCGGCCGGGCGAGGTGTGGCTGCCCGAAAGTGGCACCGAGCATCTGGCGCTGATCCGCACCTGATCCGCACCTGACCCGCACCTGATCCGTGGCAGTGCGGGCGCCGGGCTTGGCCGCATCGCGCCGCCGGCCGGTGCAGCGGGGTTTACTCGATGCGCACGGCCTCGTCGAACTCCAGGCGCGGCCCGCGCGGGCGCACGCCGGCCGGATCGCCCCAGCCGAGGTTGACGAGGAAGTTCGCACGCCAGCGCCCGTCGGGGAAGAAGGCGTCGTTCAGCAGCGCGGCGTTGAAGCCGCTCATCGGGCCGGTGTCCAGGCCGAGCGCACGCGCCGCGAGGATCAGGTAGGCGCCTTGCAGCGTGCCGTTGCGCGTGGCGGTGTCGAGCGCGAGCGCGGCGTTGCCGGCGAACATCGCGCCGGCCGCCGGGTTGGCCGGGTACTGCGCGGCCAGGTGCTCGTGGAAGGCGGGGTCGTAGGCGACGATCGCCGTCAGCGGCGCGGCCATCGTCTTGTCGACGTTGCCCGGCGCCAGCGCCGGCTTGAGCCGCGCCTTGGCCTCGGCGCTGCGCACGAAGACGACGCGCCCGGGCTGCGCATTCATCGCGGTCGGGCCCCAGCGGTACAGCTCGTACAGCGCGCGCAGCGTGGCGTCGTCGACCTCGCGCGCCGCGAACTGGTTGTAGGTGCGCGCGTCGCGGAACAGTTGATCGAGCGCGGCATCGGGCAGGGGCAGGTTCATCGGCGGACTCCGGTGGGCGTGCCGCGCATCGCGGCCCGCGGATTCTGGGCCCTGTGTCTCGACCCTGCGCGCGGCCCGCAGCGCCAGCGGCTGCCGCACAATCGCCCGCGTGCCGCGGCCCGATCGGATCTTCGACCTCATCATCGTCGGCGCCGGCTCGGCCGGCTGCGTGCTCGCCAACCGGCTCAGCGACGGCACCGGGCTGCGCGTGCTGCTGGTCGAGGCCGGCCCCGCCGACCGCAGCCTGCTGATCCGCTTGCCGGGCCTGTTCTCGGCGATGTACCGCCCCGGCAAGTTCTGCTGGGTGTATCCGACCGCGCCGCAGGCGCACGTCGACGGCCGCGTGCTGCGCGACCTGCGCGGCAAGGTGCTTGGCGGGTCGAGTTCGACCAACGGCATGCTGTACTGCCGCGGCGCGGCGGCCGACTACGACGGCTGGGCCGCCCTGGGCAACGCCGGCTGGAGCTACCGCGAGGTGCTGCCGTACTTCAAGCGCGCCGAGAACCACGCCGACGGTGGCGATACCTACCACGGCAGCGGCGGCCCGCTGCAGGTGCAGCGCGCCAGGGTCGGCCACCCGCTGGCCCGCGCCTTCATCAGTGCGGCGATCGAGGCGGGCTATCGCTACAACCCGGACATCAATGGCGCGCGGCGCGAGGGCTTCGGCCCGGCCGAATCGACCATCCACCGCGGGCGGCGCTGCAGCACGGCCACGGCCTACCTGCACCCGGCGCGAGCGCGCCAGAACCTGCAGGTGATGACCGGCGCCCAGGTCACGCGCATCGTGCTGGAACATGGCCGCGCCACCGGCGTCGAGCTTCGGCGCGGCAAGGCGGCGATGCGGCTGCACGCGGGCGAGGTGATCGTGTCGGCCGGGGCGTTCCAGTCGCCGCAGTTGCTGCTGCTGTCGGGCATCGGCGACGGCGAGCGGCTGCGCGCGCTGGGCATCGAGCCGCTGGCTCATCTGCCGGGCGTCGGGCGCAATCTGCACGACCACGCCAGCGTCACCGCTCATGCCACCTGCCAGGCGCCGATTTCGCATGCCAGGCTGTTGAAGCCGTGGCCGGCGGCCCAAGCCATGCTGGACGGCATGGTGCGTCGGCGCGGCTTCATGGCCGAATGCTCGATCGAGGCGGTCGGCATGCTGCGCTCGGTGCCCGAGCAACCGGTGCCGGACATCAAGTGCCAGTTCGTGCCGATCCGGCTGCACCCGCTGACGGCCGAGCCGCTGCCCGAGCACGGCATGGTCAACCGCATGGAGCTGTGCGTGCCGCACAGCCGCGGCGAGGTCCGCCTGGCATCGGCCGACCCGCTGGCGCCGCCGATCATCGATGCCAACTACCTGGCCGAGGCCAGCGATGTCGCGCGGCTGCGCGCGGCGCTGCGCATCGCGGTGGAGATCTACCGCCAGCCGGCCTTTGCCGAGTTCGGCGTCGCGGCGGATCTGCCGGTGCCGGACATGGACGACGACGCGGCGCTGGATGCGCACATCCGGCAAACCTTGACGATGGACCACCATGCTGCCGGAAGCTGCGCGATGGGCCACGGCCCCGATGCGGTGGTCGATGCCCGGCTGCGGGTGCACGGCGTCGAGCGCTTGCGGGTGGTGGACGCGTCGGTGATGCCGCGGGTGGTGTCGGGCAACACCAACGCGCCGACCATCATGATCGCGGAGAAGGCGGCGGACCTCGTCCTCGGCCGCGAGCCGTTGCCGCGCGCGCAGCTCGGCTGACGGTGGCGTGTGCGCTGCGGCGCTAACGCGGCCGGCGCAGCAGCAAGCGCAGCGCCATCACGCTGAGCAGCATGAACAGCGCCAGACTCCAGAACTCGTAGCTCAACCCCCACAGCCGCACCGCCGCGTCGGCGCAGCTGGCGCGCGGCTGGAAGATGTCGGGCAGCCAGGCGTCCAGCTTCAGCCCGCTGACGATGCGGTCGGCCAGCGTCAGGTTGCACGAGCTGGTGGCCGCGGCGACGTAGTGCTGCCACAGCGCGCTGGCCACGCCGGCCACGCCCAGCGCCAGGATCAGCAGTGCCGACAGCCACTGCACGAAGCCGCGCCGCCTCACCAGCCCCGGCAGCGCGGCCAGCGCGATCGCCACGAAAATCAGCCGCTGCAGCACGCACCAGGCGCAAGGCTGCATGTCCAGCGCGTACTGCGTCCACAGCGCCACGCCCACCGCCACCAGGCTGAGCCCGGCGGCGACGGCCAGCGCCGTGGTGCGCCTTGGCGCGGCGCTCACTTCAGCTGGGCGATCAGCTCGATCTCGACGCAAGCGCCGAACGGCAGCTGTGCGACGCCGAAGGCGCTGCGCGCGTGCGCGCCGACGACCGGGCCGAAGATGTCGCCCAGCAGCTCCGAGCAGCCGTTGGTCACCAGGTGGTGCTCGGTGTAGGTCGGTGCGCTGTTGACCAGGCTGAGCACCTTGACGATGCGCGCCACGTTGTCCAGTCCTTGCGCGCCGGCGTGCAGCGTGCCCAGCAGATCGACCGCGATCGCGCGCGCCGCGGCCTTGCCTTCGTCGGTGGCCATCGTCAGCCCGGGCTGGCCGACCCAGGGTTTGCCTTGCGCGCGATGTGGCCGGAGATAAACACCAGATCGCCGCTGCGCACGAAGGGCACGTAGGCGGCGGCCGGCACGGCCAGCGGTGGCAGCGTGATGCCCAGGGCATCGAGGCGGGCTTGGATGGACATGGCGCGGATCGGGTTGCGGCGGACGGGCATCCTACACTGGCGCTGATGAGCCCGGGCCGCTGCACGCCGGCGTCGACAGGCCCGCCGCGCGGCGGCGCGGCGCTGTGGGGCGCCGCGGCGCTGGCCTGGCTGGCCGGCATCGGCGCGCAGCTGCAACAGGCCGCGCTGTGGCCGCTGGCGCACTACGCGGCGCTGGCCGCGCTGGCGCTGGCGTTGCTCGGTGTTGCGGCGCTCGCGTGCACGCCGTGGCGCCTGCGCGTGGCCTGCGGCCTGCTGGCGCTGGGCTGCCTGGGCTTTGCCGGCACCGGCGTGCGCGCGCTGCAGCGCCTGGCCGACGTGCTGCCAGCCGCGCTCGCAGGGCAGGACCTGCAACTGCGCGGCGTGGTCGAGCGCATGCCGCAGCCCAGCGCGCAGGGCACGCGCTTCGTGCTGCGGGTCGAGGCCGCCGAGCTGAGTACGGCCACGGGGCTGCAGCCGGTGCGGCTGCCGCAACGGGTCGCGCTCGGCTGGTACGCCGGCATCGATGGCGACGCGCTGGCGGTGAGCGCGCCGCCGCCGCTGCGCGCCGGCCAACGCTGGACGCTGAACGTGCGGCTGCGCCAGCCACACGGTGCGCTCAACCCGCATGGCTTCGATCTCGAGCTGTGGCTGTTCGAGCAACGCATCGGCGCCAGCGGCAGCGTGCGCACTGGCGCGGGCAGCGTCAACCGGCTGCTCGACGACCACGCCGGGCACATGCTGGAGCGCGCGCGTCAGGCGCTGCGCGATGCGATCTTGCTGCGCGTGAGCGACCCGGGCGCCGCCGGGGTGCTGGCCGCGCTCGCGGTGGGCGACCAGGCGGCCATCGCGCGCGACGACTGGGAGCTGTTTCGCGATACCGGTGTGGCGCACCTGATGAGCATCAGCGGCTTGCACGTCACCATGTTCGCCTGGGCGGCGGCCGCGCTGATCGGCCTGCTGTGGCGGCGCAGCCCGCGGCTGATGCTGGCGCTGCCGGCGCCGTCGGCAGCGCGCTGGGGTGGCGTGCTGGCCGCCGCCGGCTACGCACTGATCGCCGGCTGGGGCGTGCCGGCGCAGCGCACGGTGTGGATGCTGGTGACGGTGGCGCTGCTGCGCAGCGGCGCCCGGCGCTGGCCGGCGGTGCTGGTGCTGTTGGCCGCGGCGGTGGTGGTGACGCTGGCCGATCCGTGGGCGCTGCTGCAACCGGGCTTCTGGCTGTCGTTCGTCGCGGTGGCGCTGCTGATGGTGGTCGAGCCCGGCGTTGGCGCGCGCCGCCGCAGCGGCTGGCGCGAACGGCTGCGCGCCGGGCTGCGCACCCAGGTCGTGGCCAGCGTCGGCCTCGCGCCACTGAGCCTGCTGTTCTTCCAGCAGGTGTCTTTGGTCGGCTTCGCCGCCAACCTGGTGGCGATACCGCTGGTCACGCTGGTCGTCGTGCCATTGACCTTGGCCGGCATCGTGCTGCCGCTGCTGTGGCCGTGGGCCGGCGCCTTGGTGCAGGGGCTGATGCACGCTCTGCGCTGGCTCGAGTCGCTGCCGCTGGGCGTGTACACGGCCGCGGCTGCCATGGCGGCTGCGCTGGCTCGGCGTGCCGCTGCTGTTGCCGTTGCTGCTGCCGCCGGTGCCGCGGCCGGGCCCGGGCGAGTTCGACCTGATCGCCGCCGATGTCGGCCAGGGCAGCGCGGTGCTGCTGCGCACGCAAAACCACCTGCTGGTCTACGACGCCGGCCCGCGCCATCCCGGCGACAGCGACGCCGCCGAGCGCGTGCTGCTGCCGCTGCTGCGCGCTCGCGGCGACAAGCGCATCGACCTGCTGGTGCTCAGCCACGGCGACAGCGATCACGCCGGCGGCGCGGCCTCGTTGCTGGCGCGGCTGCCGGTGAGCGCGATGTCGAGCTCGCTGCGCGACGGCGATCCGCTGCTGGCCAGCGGCGTGCCGCACCGGCGCTGCGCCGCCGGCCAGCGCTGGGACTGGGACGGCGTGCGCTTCGAGCTGCTGCACCCGCAGTCGCAGGAGCACCGGCTCGGCGTCAGCGGCAACGCGCTGAGCTGCGTGCTGCGGGTGCAGGCCGGGCCGCTCGGGCAGGGGCGCAGCGTGCTGCTCACCGGCGACATCGGCCGCGCGCAAGAGGCGGCGCTGGTGGCACGCTATGGCCGCGGCCTGCGCAGCCAGGTGCTGCTGGTGCCGCACCACGGCAGCCGCGGCTCGTCCAGCGATGGCTTCATCGCGGCCGTGGCGCCGGGCACCGCGGTGGTGCAGGCCGGCTACCGCAACCGCTTCGGCCACCCGGCCGACGAGACGCTGGCGCGCTACCAAGCGCTGGGCGTGGAGCTGCTACGCAGTGATCGCTGCGGCGCCTGGATCTGGCAGGCCTCGGGTGCCGCGTACTGCGAACGCGAGGCCGCCGCGCGCTACTGGCAGCATCGGCCCGGCGACGACCGCGTGCGTCCGCATTGAACCTTGCGGTGCGGGTACTTGTCAGAATGCGCACGGTCGAGAATGCGAACACGAGCGAAGGGGAGCCCATGAAGATGCGCGAGGTGGCCAGCGGCCTGCAGTTTCCCGAAGGTCCGGTGGCGCTGGACGACGGCTCGGTGCTGCTGGTGGAGATCGCGCGCGGCACGCTCAGCCGGGTCACCCCCGACGGGCGGGTGCAGGTGGTCGCACAGCTCGGCGGCGGGCCCAACGGCGCGGCGATCGGCCCCGATGGCGCGGTGTACGTGTGCAACAACGGCGGCTTCGAGTTCACCACCGCCCCCGACGGTTGCCTGCGCCCCAGCGGCCAGGCTCGCGACTACGACGGCGGGCGCATCGAGCGCGTCGATCTGGCCAGCGGCCGCTTCGAGCGCGTGTTCGACCGCGTCGGCGGCATCGCGCTGCGCGGGCCGAACGACATCGTGTTCGATGCCGCTGGCGGCTGCTACTTCACCGATCTGGGCAAGTCGCGCGCGCTCGACATGGACCATGGCGGCGTGTTCTACGCGCCGCCCGGCGGCGCCGAGCCGCATGTCGTCGCGCACCCGGTGCTCACGCCCAACGGCGTGGCGCTGTCGCCCGATGGCCGCGCGCTGTACTACGCCGAGACCGCGGGCGCGCGGCTGTGGGCCTTCGAACTGGACGCGCCGGGGCAGGTGCGGCGCCTGCCATGGCCGTCGCCGCAGGGCGCGCGGCTGCTGGCGGCATCGCCCGGCGGGCACTACCAGCGCTTCGATTCGATGGCGGTCGACGCGCTGGGCAACCTGCACGTAGCCACGCTGCTGCACGGCGGCATCACCGTGATCACGCCGGATGCGCGCCGCGCGCACCACGTCGGGCTGCCCGAGCGCTACGTCACCAACCTGTGCTTCGGCGGGCGCGACCTGCGCACCGTGTTCGTCACCTTGTCGGGCAGCGGCCGCCTGATCGCGATCGACGGCTGGCCGACACCGGGCTTGAGGCTCGCGTTCAACGCCTGAGCGAAGCGCGATCAGACGACGCGCTGCGCCCGCAGCGCGGCCACCTCGTCCGCGCTCAGGCCCAGCCGCTGGTGCAGCACCTCGTCGGTGTGCTGGCCCAGCAGCGGCGGCGGCAGCTCGTAGCGCACCGGGGTGTCGGCAAAGCGCATCGGGTTGGCCAGCAGCGAGATCGGGCCGCTGGCGTGCGGCATGCTCGTGCGCACGCCGCGGTGGCGCACCTGCGGGTCGTCGAAGACCTGGTCGATGTTGTTGATCGGCCCGCACGGCACGTTGTTGGCCTCGAGCAGCTCGACCCATTCGTGCATGGTTCGCGCCAGCATCAGCTCGGCCACCATCGCGCACAGCTCGCGGCGGTTGACGCTGCGCGCCGCACCCAGCGTGAAGCGTTCGTCGTCGGCCCATTCGGGCTTGTCCACCGCTTGGCAGAAGCTGCGGAACTGCCCGTCGTTGGCCACCGCCAGGATGATGTAGCCGCCTTTGCAGGCGAACACCTGGTACGGCACGATGTTCGGGTGGCCGTTGCCCAACCGCTGCGGCACCTCGCCCGAGACGAACCAGTTCAGCGTCTGGTACGAGGTCAGCGCGATCAGGCAGTCCAGCAGCGCGATGTCGATGTACTGGCCCTTGCCGCTGACGTGGCGCTGCTCGATCGCACCGAGGATCGCGCCGGTGGCGTACAGCGCGGTCACCAGGTCGGCCACCGCGACGCCCACCTTCATCGGGGCGGCGCCGGCCTCGCCGTCGGGCACGCCGGTGATGCTCATCAGCCCGCCCATGCCCTGGAACACGAAGTCGTAACCCGGCCGCGGCGCATAGGGCCCGCTCTGGCCGAAGCCGGTGATCGAGCAGTACACCAGCCGCGGGTTGGCCGCGCGCAGGCTGGCATCGTCCAGCCCGTAGCGCGCCAGCGTGCCGACCTTGTAGTTCTCGACCACGATGTCGCTTTGCTCGGCCAGCCGGCGGATCAGTTGCTGACCGGCGCTGCTGGCCAGGTCGACGGTGATCGACTTCTTGTTGCGGTTGGCCGAGAGAAAGTAGGCCGAATCGCCGCGATCGCCGGGCTGCGCCTTGACGAAGGGCGGGCCCCAGCCGCGGGTGTCGTCGCCGGCGCCGGGCTTTTCAACCTTGATCACCTCGGCGCCCATGTCGGCCAGGTTCTGCGTGGCAAAGGGCCCGGCCAGCACGCGCGACAGGTCGAGCACGCGCAGGTGCGACAACGGGCCCTTGCTGGCGGCGGCGGCACTCATCGGCGGTCTCCTTCGGGCTGGGCTGCGATGGCGTTCGATGCTAAGCCAGGCCCGGTGCGGCCGATGCCGGCCGATAGAATCGCGCGCCGCCTCGAAGCACCGGTTGTTCAGCATGTCCAAGCACCGTCTGGCCGTTGCGCCGCAATACCTGCTGCCCAAGGCTGCGCTGACCCGGCTGGCGGGCCGGGTGGCCAGTGCCGAGCGCGGCGCGCGCACCACGCAGCTGATCCGCTGGTTCGTGGCCCGCTACGGGGTCAACATGGCCGAGGCCGCCGAGCCCGACATCGGCGCCTATGCCAGCTTCAACGACTTCTTCACGCGCGCGCTGCGAGACGGCGCGCGCCCGCTGGCCGCGGCCGACCTGGTGTGCCCGGTGGACGGCGCGATCAGCCAGTTCGGCCGCATCCGCGGCGACATGATCTTCCAGGCCAAGGGGCACGACTACAGCACGCGCGCGCTGCTCGGCGGCGATGCCGCACTGGCCGCCAGTTTTGCCGACGGGCACTTCGCCACGCTGTACCTCAGCCCGAAGGACTACCACCGCATCCACATGCCTTGCGCCGGGCGGCTGCGCTGCATGGTGCACGTGCCCGGCACGCTGTTCTCGGTCAACCCGACCACCGCGCGCGGCGTGCCGGGGCTGTTCGCGCGCAACGAGCGCGTGGTGTGCGTGTTCGACGGCGCCGGCAAGACGGTGGGCCCGTTCGTGCTGGTGCTGGTGGGTGCGACCATCGTCGGCAGCATGGCCACCGTGTGGCACGGCGTGGTCAACCCGCCGCGCGCGCGATCGGTGCGCGAATGGCGCTACGACACGGCCGAAGCCGGCGCGCCGATCGAACTGGCGCAAGGCGCCGAGATGGGGCGCTTCTTGCTCGGCTCGACCGTGGTGCTGCTGTTCCCGGCCGACGGGCTGCAGTTCAACCCGGCGTGGATGCCCGGCGGTGCCATCCGCATGGGCGAGCC
>ERZ761602.4474-NODE-4474-length-17889-cov-10.562465_pt1 | contig 17889 bp, 15 predicted proteins | sample MGYA00512165_ERZ761602 | MGnify/ENA primary metagenome ERZ761602 (study PRJEB28899, sample SAMN02445085) | bioreactor sludge metagenome | biome: EBPR sludge; isolation source: Thorneside wastewater treatment plant | place: Australia: Brisbane, Thorneside... | reverse complement strand
CCTTTCATAGCATAATAATGCGCCATACTTTCAGGGGATCGCGGTATAGGCTTGAGGAGCGAATTAAATTAACTAAAGCATGCTGCCCAACCGCGATGACATCATCCAATCCCAAAAAATCTAAAATCACAAATCACTAATCAACAATCACAAATCAACCCTTGCTCTCTTCAATTGCCTGCGCTACATCGGCCTGAATATCGGCATAGGTTTCAAGCCCAACGGATACTCGTACAAGTCCTGGTGTTATACCCACAGCTAATCGCTCAGCTTCGCTTAGTTTGGAATGTGTGGTAGAGGCCGGATGCGTTGCAATACTTCTCGTATCGCCCAGGTTGGCAGAGTGCGATAGCATTTTCAGTGAGTTCAAAAATTTTCGTCCGCGTTCCAGGCCGCCTTTAATTTCAAAGGTTACCACGCCTCCACCTAACCGCATTTGCTTTTGAGCCAATGCATACTGCGGGTGTGATGGCAGAAAAGGATACTTTACCCGCTCTACATCGGGGTGTTGCTCCAAAAATTTTGCAAGCTCATGTGCCTGCGCACAATGCCTGTCCATGCGCACAGCAAGTGTTTCTAAACTTTTGGAAAGCACCCACGCATTGAATGGCGAAAGAGCCGGTCCGGTATGGCGGGCAAAGAAACGGACTTCTTTGATCAGTTCTTTTTTTCCAAGTACAGCTCCGGCAATAACCCTGCCCTGGCCATCTATAAATTTGGTTGCCGAGTGTGTTACTAAATGAGCACCCCACCTGGCCGGATTTTGCAAATACGGAGTAGCAAAACAATTGTCCACATTCAAAATAAGGTTGTGTTTGTTTGCCAATTTACCTAACCACTCCAGGTCAATAATATCCAATGCCGGATTAGAAGGCGTTTCCACAAAAATCATTTTTGTGTTTGGCTGAATTTTGCTTTCCCACGAAGCCGGATCGGCAATATCGGCATAGGTATAACTGATGTTGAACCGCGGAAACAACGTATTCAGAATCTGGTGTGTGGAACCAAACACTGAACGCGAAGCCAACACATGGTCGCCCGCTTTGAGCAGCGCAGCCATACTGCTGTACATAGCCGCCATGCCCGATGCTGTGGCGATTCCATCTTCTGTGCCTTCCAGCAAACAAAGTTTTTCAATCAATTCGTTGTTGTTGGGATTAGAGAAGCGTGTGTAAATATTACCCGCTATTTCATCGGCAAACAAAGCACGTGCCTGCTCGGCATCTTCAAACACAAAACTGGATGTAAGGTATAGCGGAACCGAATGCTCGCGGTTGTTAGTACGGGTTGATTGCGTACGAATAGCGTTGGTTTCAAAATTTTTCTTCATCAGTTGGGGTTAATTATTTCAAAGCCGTATGTTATTTTAGTAAGCGGTTTCAACGTTTCGCCTACCGAACAATATTTTTCTACAGCCAGTTCTACGGCCCGTTTTGCCTTGTCGGCATCTACTTTACCAAAAAGTTTAAAATGGATATGTGCTTCGGTGTAAACTGCAGGAACTTTGTTTTCGCGTTCTCCCGTTACAATTATTTTAATATCCATTAGCTCTTGCTTCTGCTTTTTAAGAATAGAGATTACATCAAACGAACCACAGGCACCCAGAGCCGCAAGTATAACCTGCATGGGGCGCATACCCTGATTGCTTCCACCAATATCGGGCGATGCATCGAACCGTATTGTATTGCCAGCCTCGTTTACTGCTTCCAGCAGGAAAGCATCATCCACCCTGTTTATTTCAATTTTTACCATATTTTGTTACTTTATTTTTCCAAATCAAACTTCCTACAATCATACTCATCAGGCTTACCAGTGTAGCGGGTATTAAAGCTGGCCATGTTAACTCTAATTGCGATGCTACAAACCAGGTAACAATTCCGGTTATCATGGCTAATAATGCCCCTGTTGATGATGCCCGTTTCCAATATAACCCTAAAACCAGAGGTACAAACAAAGATACCAGACTAAGAATAGACGATTCGCCTACCAGTTCGTAAATATTTGTGCGCAAACATGCCACTATCGTAGCTACTCCGGCAAATCCTAAAACAGAAAACCGTGTAATAGCTAAAAAATGTTTATCGGTAAGCCGATGCTTTGCTAAAGGTTTTATCAGGTTTTCGGAAAAAATAGCAGCCGGTGCAAGAATAGCCGAACTGGTGGTACTCATAATAGCCGACAAAAGTGAACCAAAAAACAATATCTGAACCGGCATGGTTGCATGCACTAATACCATGCTGGGTAAGGCCAGTTGCGCATCGCCTTGGGTAAACTCCGGATAAAGTTGGCGCACACATAGGCTGATAAACAAGGGCAACATGGCAACGGTAAGGTATAACCCTGCAGCAATAAAGCACGAGCGAACAGCCGTGTTAACCGAATTAGATGACATTACCCGTTGAAAGACATCTTGTGCAGGAATGGAGCCAAGACCAAGCACCGACCATGCTGCAAGCCAGGTAACAATTTCTACACCCGATGCTCTCGGTAAAAACCGAAAAGTGCCGGGCTCAACATCTCGTAATACAGTTGTTACTCCTCCTGACTTACCGGAAAGCGTAACAGCCAACACTAATAATCCGCCAATAATAATTACACTCTGTACAAAATCGGTAATGGAAATGGCCCACATGCCTCCCACAAAAGTGTAGAACGTAACCACTATTGCCGATACTACCACACCTTGCCAGATGGCCATACCGGTAACCACATTCAGAATTAACCCCATAGCCACCAGCTGAGCCGCAATGTAGCCAATGTAAGAAGGCACTATAAATACCCCGGCCACCAACTCAACACGGGGACCAAACCGGACTTTGAAAAAATCGCCCAGGGTAAGCAGGTTCATGTTGTATAGTTTGCGTGCAAAGAATAACCCAAACAAAACCAGGCACAGGGCAGCACCAAAGGGATCTTCTATTACAGCATAAAGTCCACCTTTAAGAAATTCTGACGATGCTCCGAATACGGTTTCGGAACCAAACCAGGTAGCAAACAATGCCGATGAACTAAGGAATAAAGGCAAGCTACGACCAGCCAACATAAAATCTCCCGAAGTATGAACCTTGCGTGAAGCCCAGAAGCCGATAAGTACGGTGAGCAGCAGGTAAACAATGATGGACGCTAAGAGCAACGGGCGGCTATCGGTTAATAGAACCGCAAAGCTAAAAAAGCAGGGTGGTAAAGCAAGTACTACTGATCTGAAACGATCTGGTAACATTAAAGCCTAAAGAACTCAAAAAGAAAATCCCCCGAAGTCCTGGACCCCGGGGGATAATCTTGTCTATAGTTGGCTTTAATCTGATGCTAAAGTATAGTACAGTCTTAATTCTCAAAATAGCCATCCGTTTGGGGGCTCATATGGGGGATAAATTGCCAAAATCAGCGTTGAGTAAACAACGGATAACGGGCACAGAATCATTTTACGAATGGGTATTGATTTCCGCTACCGGAATTGTACAGGGAGGTGATGTCTTTTTGCCTTAACGCACGATCCCAAAGTCCAGCCTCATCCATTTTTCCCCTAAACCATCTCGTAGTAATGTAAGAACCATTGTAAAGTCGGGCGTTGCCAACTGTAATTCTGCCGCCCGCAATCTGGATGGTTGCAGTTAGTCCACCATTTTGAACCGGATTTACTGTATCATTCACCCCATTGATGTAAAGCTGTATATCGCCATTATTAATAACCCCTGCTACATGAACCCAGGTATTTAGACTAATTGATGCACCACTTGTTCGCTGCATCACATCGGGGGTATTATGAATGCCTCCATTTATTACATGATACATGGCCACTAACTTATTAGTGTTATCCAAGAATATCTTCACTTCGGCAGCTCCTGCGTTAATAGCAAACGCTCCGCTATTCATACCCATAATATATTTGATATCAGCCTCATCGTTTTCGAGGTAAATCCACGCTGAAAGTGAGTGCGTATTTTTATTCGAGCTATTGACCCCTGTTTTTTCCAAATGTTTGGTACTGGATGTACCGAAGTCAATCCCATTTCCAATTTTACCAGGTGAAAACCAAGTTGGATTATTTATAAGATTAAGACTTGCATTTCCTGTTTCGTCTGTTGCAACCGATCCGGTTGTTTCATCCAGTTTCCAGTAAGAAATAAGGCCGTCAATCAAACCAATATCATTGGTTGTAAAACTCACTTCCTGACCATAAGCTGTACCTGCACTATTGGTTGCATAAGCCCGTACAAAATAGGTTGTATTAACCTCAAGGCCAGTAAGGGTACTACTAAAATTCCCTGTTCCGGTGCCTTCATTTGTTTTATCGTCAGTTGTTTGAGGATTTCCGGTTGTGTTCCAGCAGACACCTCGCGCCTCAATGTTTCCGTTCCCATCATCGGATATAACACCACCTGAGATAGCCGTAGTTTTGGTAATATCACTCATTGCACTTGTGGTTACTGAAGGTAATTGAATAACCAAAGGTTCATCGTCACCGCATGTTATGGTTAAGAGCAATACTATTGCGAGGACGCTAAAGTTCTTTAACAACACGATTAAACTTTTACTAATTATATGATTTTTCATAACTACGAGGATAAGTTAAAGATGTGCTCTACATTTTTTGATCACTAAAAATGGTATTCAGAATAGTCTGAAACATCAGGTAATACCCTGGTAATTGATTGTAAGGGTAAACCCCTAGAAATTATAAAAGTCAACAAAGACCTTTTTCTATTGCTACTTTCACCAGTCCGGCAAGGTTACGCACACCAAGTTTGTCCATTAGATGTGTACGATGAGCTTCTACTGTTTTAACAGAAATAAAAAGTTTATCTGCGATCTCTTGTGTAGTATGTTCTTTTACGATCAGATCAAGTACTTCAGTCTCTCTTTGTGTAAGCATTGGCTGGAAGGAACCATGGGTTGAATGTACTCCTAAAGAATTTTGGAGCAGCACCTCTTTGATTTCTTTCTGTAAATATTGTCCACCTTCGTAAACACAATGTATCGTATCTCGAAGTTCGTCCAGTGAAGTATTCTTTAACAAATAGCCACTGGCACCATTTCGCATCATACTTTTAACAAGCACCACTTGATTATAGGAAGTTAATGCGATGATCTTTAAATTCGGGTAGTCCTTTCTCAACTCTTTGCATAGCTGAACTCCATCTCCATCAGGTAAATTCAAGTCAAGAAAAAGAATTTCTGGATTAGACTTGGGTATGCCTATTCGTGTTTCTTGAATATTCATATAAGTACCTACTACTTGCACATCATCAAGCTGATGTAGTAATTCCTGTATTCCTTTAAGAATAAGTAAATGATCGTCCGTAATCGCAATCCGGATCATGTATTTAATGAAAGTTCCCGTGAAACATCGATTTCAATATTGATATAAGTACCCTTACCAAGATCGGATCGAATATCGATTTTACCACCCAGGTATTTCATTCGCGAAATAATATTGCCAAGTCCTATCCCACTGGTCGGTTCAGCATCATCAACAATAAACCCAACACCGTTATCTTCAACTGTTACCATTAGCAAATCATTGATAAGATTCATCTGAATTAGAACAACTGAAGCTCTTGCGTGTTTTACAATATTGTTTGTAAGTTCCTGAATAGTCCTATAAAGCGATAATTCGATAATTGGATTAACCCGCTGCGCAAATCCTGAATGCGTAAATGTAATGGTGAAATAATTTGCTCTCTTGATATTATTCACAAATTCAACCAATGCCTCAACTAATCCAAACTTAAGAAGTATCTGGGGCATTAAATTATGAGCAATCCGTCTAACCTCTATACTTGCTCCATCAAGTGAATTTAACGCATACCTAAATTTATCTCGGTTCGATTCGGAACCTATTCCATCAAATTGCATTTTTATGGCAGCTAATTGCCCAAGCAATCCATCATGAAGTTCTTGGGCAATTCTTCTTCTCTCCTTCTCTTCCCCAACGATCATCGCCTCCATTACTTCAAGTTTTTTATCTTTTTGAAGTTGCAATATTTGCTGACTGTTAATTTCTTCGTTCTTTAGCGCAAGCGCTTTTGTATTCCTGATCTTCTCCTGATAATTCTTAATCAATAAAAAAGCAATCAGGACTATCATTACTACACTACTGATTGATACATTTCGAATCAATCGTTCATTAGACAAAGCAGCCGCCTGTAATTCCTTTTCAGAGTTCAGCAAATTGATTTGCTGATCTTTTATTTCTGATTCATATTTTGTTTGTAGTTCCCGTATTTGCCTGCTTTTAGTTTCATTAAAAATACTGTCTTTCAATACCTGGTAATCGGTTAAATATTGATAGGCATTCTTTAAATTCTGCGTTTCAAAATAAGCCTGAGCCAAAAGCTTCCTGGAATCCATCATGATGGATTTACTCCCGATCAATTCCGCTAAATCATCCGCTTTTTTAAGGTTAACCATTGCTTGCTCATATCGTTTTTCATTCAAAAAAGTTTCTCCCAGATTACGGGTAGTGCTGGCAATACCATAGGTATCCTGAAGATCTTTACTTAATTGCAGACTTTCCTGATAGGCTTCTTCAGCCAATTTGTATTTCTTCTGTTCGCGATAGACATTTCCCTTACTCTCGTATGCAATGGAAAGTGTCATTTTATCGCCTTCATCTTTTGTTATCAAAACTCCCTGTTGAAGATATATTAAAGCTTCATCATATTTCTTAAGATTGAAATTAATAATGCCAATATTAACAAGCGTACCACCCTCCATTCTTTTGTTGCCCGTAGCACGATGCAAACCCAGTGCTTTTTGAAAATATTCCAACGCTTTAGGATAATCTTTGATTGCCTCTTGGATCATTCCGATATTATTATAATTGGTGGCAATAGCTGTCTTTTCATTTTCTCTTAAGTAAGGGATTCTACGCAAATAGAAATCAAGTGCCCGACTATAATTCGATTGATTATGATTTAGTATACCCAGGCTATTTAGTACACTGGCTATCTGGCTTGTGTCCTGTAAGGATTGCACAATTTCAAGGCTTGTTTCTAAATTTTGGATTGCTTTGCTGAACTCGCCATAAGATGCCATTGCCAGACCCTGAATATGCCAGGCTCTGGCAAGCAATAATTGATCATTTGATTGTTTTGCAAGCTCCATTACCTGGTTTGCAATAGCTGAGGCCTTTTCATTGTCTGCACCCCGATATTCCCAAAAAAGTCTGGCCAATATTTCCCCCTTTTCTTTCCCCTGATGCTTGTCCGCTTCGATTACAAGACTATCAATCACCTGGTTATTTTGAGCCCAGATAACTGTAGAAAAAAGAATGAGATATAGTAAGTACCCGACTTTTTTCATGGCTTAATGATTCTGAATACACCAAGAATATTATCCCTCTATATTACAAAAAATAAAGCCTTCAACAGTAATAGTTGCAATTAGCCGCGGCTGATATTGACAGTGTCAATTATGATTGAATCCTGCTTCAAAAACTGCTCTTCGATTCTTTCCTTTAACTGCGGTTTTGAACCTGGAAAAGTGGTGCGTGTACTGATGTCGTAACTCACATACACAAGCAAAACAGCAAATACCACTGCAAGCCCGGCAAATATTTTTTTCGATCTTGTCACAGTTCAAAAATAAAAAAAGCCACGCGAAACACGTGGCTTTCGATTTGGGGAAATACCCCGATTACTTTACCTTCTTTACCACAGCTTCAAAAGCTGCCGGGTGGTTCATAGCTAAGTCGGCCAGAACCTTACGGTTAAGATCGATACCTGCCTTATTAATTTTACCCATTAATTCTGAATACGACATACCGTGAAGACGAGCGCCTGCATTGATACGGGCAATCCACAAGGTGCGGAACTCGCGTTTCTTAGCTTTGCGATCGCGGTAGGCATACACCAACCCTTTTTCAACTGCATTTTTCGCTACAGTCCATACGTTTTTCTTACGACCAAAGTATCCTTTGGCTAACTCCAATACGCGTTTGCGTTTGGCTCTTGATGCTACACTGTTTACTGAACGTGGCATAAATTTTAATTTTTTGGCTTTGGCGTTCCGTTATATCGGAATCTTGTTTTGCCAGTGGCCGGGTTAAACATTCTGCCATGCACCTTGCCGGCAGATTAAACACCCCTGAGTTACCGCAGGGAAACGGTATCCGACTATACGGATTAAACCAGATACGGAAGCATTGGCTTTACATTGCCTTCGTCCACTTTTTTAACAGTGGCGGCATGGCCAAGTCTTCTTTTCTGTTTAGTCTCTTTTTTTGTCAGGATGTGGCGCTTGTACGCTTTCTTACGTTTGATTTTACCGGTTCCGGTTACTTTAAAACGTTTTTTTGCCCCTGACTTTGTTTTTAACTTAGGCATCTACTTATTTATTTAAAACTTACTTCTTTCCTTTTGGTGCAATCATCATATACATACGCTTGCCTTCCAGTTTGGGCATTTGTTCTACTTTGCCCAATTCTTCCAATGCCTGCGCAAACTTTAGCAACAGAATTTCTCCGCGCTCTTTATATACAATTGAACGTCCTGCAAAATGCACATAGGACTTAACCTTTGCACCTTCCTTCAGGAAGTTCTCAGCATGTTTCACTTTAAAGTTAAAGTCATGATCATCGGTATTGGGCCCAAATCGAATCTCTTTCAGGATTGTTTTTTGGGCGTTGGCCTTGATCTCTTTCTGCTTCTTCTTTTGTTCGTACTTAAACTTAGAGTAGTCGATGATTTTGCAAACCGGAGGATCTGCATTGGGCGAAATCTCTACCAAATCTAATCCTTGCTCTTGTGCCATTTTAATGGCTACCGATGTAGGGTACACATCAACTTTAATGTTTTCACCTACCACCCTTACCCGTTGGGCAAGTATGCGCTCGTTTACACGATACGGTTCTTCTACTACTCTCCGCGGGCCTCTGATAAAAGGCCTTGGGCGGTCACTACCTGGAAATCCTGCCACTCGTTGGGTTTAAATTCTTACTTTTTTAAAAACAGGCTGCAAATATCGCGTTTTTTTCTGTTTATCAAAATCCTGAAATCTTGCTAACCACATAGGCACATAGTCCACATAAGGAGTCTCGTAAAAGCTATGTTTTTTATGTTTCTGTGTAGTTCAAATAAGATGCATCAGGCCGGCAAGGCAAAATCGGCAGAAAATTGGGCTACAAATTCCTTTAAATCCATAACACCCTGATCGCCCTGCCCATGTTTGCGCACGGCCACTTTACCTTCGGCAGCTTCTTTTTCGCCCACCAATAGCATAAATGGCACTTTTGTTACCTCTGCATCGCGGATTTTACGGCCTATTTTTTCATTGCGATCGTCCAGAAAGCCCCGTATATCTATGTTTTTAAGGGTATCTAAAACCTGCTGACCGTAGTCGTTAAATCGTTCTGAAATTGGCAGAACGGCTATCTGCTCTGGCGCCAGCCACAACGGGAAGTTGCCCGCACAATGCTCAATCAATACCGCCACAAAACGCTCCATCGAACCAAAAGGCGCGCGGTGAATCATTACCGGAGTATGCTTCTGGTTATCTGAACCGATATATTCCAGTTCAAAACGCTGCGGCAACTGGTAATCTACCTGTATGGTGCCCAACTGCCAGCTGCGACCTAAAGCATCCTTTACCATAAAGTCGAGCTTGGGGCCATAGAAGGCAGCCTCTCCTTTTACAGCCACCGTTTTCAGACCGCGTTCATCAGCAGCTTCCTGAATTTCTTGCTCGGCCCGATCCCACAAGGCATCTTCACCAATATACTTGGCTTTGTTCTCGGGGTCGCGCAATGAAACCTGGGCGGTGTAATTTTCAAAGCCCAGCGACTTGAACACAAACAGCACCAGATCGATTACTTTAATAAACTCTGCCTTCACCTGGTCGGGGCGGCAAAAGATGTGTGCATCGTCTTGCGTAAATCCGCGCACGCGGGTTAACCCGTGTAGTTCACCGCTTTGTTCATAGCGATATACCGTTCCGAACTCGGCCAACCGGATGGGTAAGTCTTTGTACGAACGCGGTTTTACTTTATAAATCTCGCAGTGGTGCGGGCAGTTCATCGGTTTAAGTAAGAACTCTTCGTTTTCATCGGGTGTATGAATCGGTTGAAACGAATCTTTGCCATATTTTTCATAGTGGCCCGAAGTAACATATAACTGCTTGCTGCCAATGTGTGGTGTAACTACGGGGTCGTAACCCGCCCTGATTTGCGCCCTGCGCATAAACTGCTCTAAGCGTTCGCGCAGAATAGTTCCTTTCGGTAACCACAACGGTAAGCCCTGCCCTACTTTCTCTGAAAAGGCAAACAACTCCAGTTCTTTCCCGAGCTTGCGATGATCGCGTTTTTTAGCTTCCTCCAAAACATGAAGGTACTCTTCCAGTTCTTTTTGTTTGGGAAATGTGATTCCATAAATGCGCTTCAGCATTTTGTTCTTCTCATCGCCACGCCAGTATGCACCGGCAACACTTAACAATTTTATTGCTTTGATTGGACCGGTAGAAGGAATATGCGGCCCGCGACATAAGTCCACAAAGTTACCTTGCTGGTAAAAAGTTATTGAACCATCAGCCAGGCCATCAATCAACTCAAGTTTATACTCATCACCTTTTTTGGTGAAGTATTCTATGGCTTCTTTTTTGGAAATATCGCGCCTTACAAACGGGCTGTTGGTTTTTGCCAGTTCGGTCATTTTCTTTTCAACGGCAGCCAGTTCTTCATCCCCGAAAGGGCGGTCGCCCAGATCAACATCGTAATAAAACCCGTTTTCGATGGGCGGGCCTATTCCAAATTTTACGCCCGGATAAAGTGCTTCCAGCGCTTCGGCAAACAAGTGTGCCGAAGAATGCCAGAAGGCATACTTGCCGCCTTTATCGTTCCAGGTAAATATTTTAATGGCAGCATCGGTGTTTATGGGGCGACTTAAATCCCATATTTCGCCATTTACTTCTATAGAAAGTGCATTTCGGGCTAACCCTTCGCTTATGCTTTGCGCGATTTCAATGCCTTTAACACCTGCCGGATACTGCCGGGAAGAACCATCGGGCAGGGTAATATTTACTACGCTCATTTAAACTGTACTTTTCAGGAGGGCAAATTTAAAGGTTAGAAGTTAGAAAATGGAGGTTGTTTGTGTTTTGTTGCTCTTCCTCAATACTTCTGTGTGCTGCAGGCGCGGGTATAGTTATTGTTGATTGCTGAAACTCATTAGCGGGTAACGAGTAAATAGTGTCACCGCTTCGCGGTTAAATCGGTGGATTTGATAATTATTTCTATAATCATATCAATCCTTCGGACTTAAAACAACCATTAATTATACAACTAAAGTTGAAGTTGGGCACTAAACAATATACCAAACTTGCGTGCGTCCGGATTTTCCAAATAAGAAACCCGATGAATAAAATCGACCCGAAAAATTTTAAAGATATTCTCAACCCCATAACCCAGTTCAATATATGGTTTGCTGTTCTTAAAATAACCTGGTTGCAAAGCGTCTGCTCCGCTGGGTGTAAATTGCGCAATCAGATTGCGGTTAGATTGCCGCATACCTCCTACCACTACATTGGAAGTGGCCAGCAGGCGCCACTTTAACTTGTTTAGCAACGGAATGCGGTTTAACAAAAAGCCTTCTAAATACTGGCGATACTGTATAGATGCATACCGGTCGCTTACAAACTCTCCAAAATTCATCAGGTTGTAAGTAACAGACGAATACACTGGCGATTGGTTGCCTAAGTGAAGTGTAAGCAGCGGATATGGAATAGCATTAAAAACATACTCTCCCGAAAGGGTAACATGGCCCACACCTAATGGCCCGGTTTTAATGCGCTTGGTAAGGTTAAACCGCAGTTTGTCGTATTCAAAATCGCTACCGAGCACTCCGTTAAAGCCGTGTGTGTATTTAAGTGTAATAACCGGCCATTTGTTTGTGCCCAGGCTAATGCGATCATTATCATCTTGCAAAAAAACTTCATCGCGTGCATAACGCGACTCGACACTTACTTCAGAAGCCTGAAACCGATCATAAATGGTTGATGTTATTTCTCCCGGATTAAAATATCCAAACTCGTAGGTAGGTTCAAACGACCAATGGCGCACAGAAATTTTTTGCGAGTATCCTTTAAAGATTTCGCGCTGAAAAGCTACCCGATATTCGTCTGAATAAAATCCTCTTCGGAAATAGCCCCAGCGGGTGGCGGCCAGAAAGATCGGGTTATCGGCCAGGCTTTCATCATCTACTCCCAGTCTTCCTAAATCGTGTCTTGCCCGAAAGGAAATTGTTGTCCATCGCTGGCGCGAAAGGATGCGTTGCACAGAGGCCAGATACTTTACACGGTCATCGTCAAAACCGTATGCCAGTTGCCCTTGTAAAACCCACTTCTTACTAAACTGATAATTGGTTTTAAGTCCTCCCTGCACCCGAAACCCTTCAATGTTATTCCAGGTAACCAAACTCAGGTATGGGCCCACTTCTACTTTACCCAGATTGTAATATCCATTTACAATAACTTTAAAAATATCGGTATAAGTTTTTACAATGGGAATGTTGCGCAGGGTGTCAATCATTTTATACACGTTGCGCTCGGTTTCAGAAAGCGGTTCGTGGCGTAGCGAATCCCAATGCTTGTCTTCTTCCAGGCGGGCATCTTCTGCTAACTCAATTGAGCGTTCATAAAACCCCGGGTTATGGGGTTTATTGGTTATTATATTTTTGTTGCTGGTGTAAAACTTAGCCAGCATACCCGGGTTCGATTTTCCAATTTGTTCAACATCTATTAACACCCGGTTTTTAATAGGAACCCATGCACCTAAATCTGTTTTAGTGAGTTCTTGTTGAATGCGGATTTTATCTACGAAGTTCAGATTGGCTTGTTTACCCATGGCAGCATCGATCTGTTTAAGGGCAAAGTCTGCTTTCGTTATCCAGATGGTTCCGGTAAAAGCCAAATCTTGCGGGCTGCGTGGGAAGAAATCTAGCCGGTAACAATAATCATCACCTATATAAAGACTGTCGGTTAAGTCGTAATCGTAATAGATACGCCATCCATCGGCAATAGGCGAAACAAATTCTTTGCTTAAAATATTTAACCAGTTCTGGTAAAAGTTATACTCCTGAAAAGAGGAACCAATCATTTGTGTAACGGTTGTTCCATCTTCTACTCCTATACCGCTGATTTTGGTTTTAAGAATGTGTTCTTTCTTAAGCGAGGGATTGTCTCGGTAGTAAATCTTAGAAACACTTTCGGTAATAAACAGAGGTAGAATGGGTTTACCATCTTCACCGGCAATACGCTCTACACTATCCAGCACCTGGGTAATGCGTTTCACTATCTTTCGCTCTCTGAATTTTTCAGTAAGATTATCTACATCAATTTCAATTTTGGTGTAGGTATCGTACTCGTAGGCAGTAAGTTTGCGTTTATCGTTTTTGTTTTTGTTGCGAACCACATTACGCAGCACCTCAAAGGCCGGATTTTCGCCTGCCTTTATAACAACTTCCTGCAGGTTGGTTACATCTTCTTCCAATTGAAAGTTAATAGTTTGCTGTACCCCGCGTTTAATGCCTTTACTGCGCGACTTATACCCGATGTAAGAGGCTATAATGGTATCGGTGGGGTGTTGTGTTTTAATTAAAAAGTTTCCATCGAAATCGGTAGTAGAACCGATTGATGTTCCTTTAAAAACCACATTGGCAAATGGAATGGGATCGCCCGAAGCGGCATCGGTTACTTTTCCCTGCACGATAGTTTCCTGGGCATTTGCCAGAAATACATTTGCCCACATGGCCGCCAGCATAATCAGCAATGCTTTCAAACGGTCTTTTCTTCCCACACGTAAACTTTAGATTTCAAAATTAGCAATTTATACGGAGTAAGGGCCTGTAGGTATTCACGCTGTAACAATAATAATTTTATTACATCTGAATGGGTTCCTTTTCGCCCAAATGGCGGGGTGTGGTACCCAATAAATATAAATCGAGTACGGCCTTGGCCCGCGCCAGGTATTCGCGTGCATATACCCGTGCGGCTGTTTCGCGGTTGGGTTCGCTGGCTACCAGAGCCACTGCATTTACATCGTAATAATCGCTGATAAATAATGCCCGGTAGCTATGAAATGGTTGTGTAATAATAGTGATGTTATCTTGCCCGAAAATTTCTTTGCACCGTACAATTGAATCGAGTGTACGCAGGCCGGCATAATCAAGTGTAATGGCTGCAATGGGCACGCCAAGCTTCACCAATGCTTTTTGCATTTCTAAAGGTTCGTTGTAATAGCGTGTGCGGTTATCGCCACTTACTATAAAATGAACAATCTTTCCCTGCTTATAGAGTTCGGCTGCCGTTTGCATACGGTTTTGAAAAAATGGATTGGGTGCACCGTTCGTTAATTTATGACTGGTGCCTAACACAAGCGCCACACCGCTATCGGGCAGGTGGCGGTAATCGCGTAACACCCGGCTTTGCGTACTGGTAACTACCCACAAATTAGTGAGCCCGATAATCAGAATAACAATAATGGAAATACTACTAGTAATGCGGACAATCCTCTTCCAGCGAACCTTCATTGATGTTTAGATAAAGCCACCTCAAAGGTAACGAAATGTTTAGAAAGGTTTTCGACCTTGCACATGTTCAAAATATTCAATCCGATACTGGTAAGGTTTTCAGAAACTCCCGTTCAATAATTTCGCAACGTTTTACCATTTTACGATACCACTGCAACCGGATTAAATCTTTTTCTGCCTCGGTGAGTTGCCAGGCAATATCAGATTGCCTTACCCTTGGGATTATAGCCTGCAAACAGAGTGCTGCACTTACCGATATGTTGAGGCTTTCGGTAAAGCCATACATGGGAATGTGTACTTTTTCATCGGCATGAGTCAGGGCATAAGCCGAAGTGCCATGTAATTCGTTGCCCATTACAATAGCCAGTTTTTTATCGATGGCTACATCGTAAATTGATTTGCCATCGGGCGATGGATCGGTAACCAGAATAGTATAACCCCTTTGCTTTAATTCGGCAAAACATTGTTGGGTGCCGGTTTTTTGCTGGGTGCGATACTTAATCATATCTACCCACTTATACGACCCCTTTAGTACCCTGCGGTTAATGGCATACTTTACTTCGTTTTCGATAATGTGAATATCCTGCAAACCCATACACTCGCACGTGCGGATTACCGCGCTTGCATTTTGCGATTGAAAAATTTCTTCCAGCACTACCGTAACGTGTCGGGTGCGCTTATCCAGCACCTGATTTACAAATTCTTTCTTATGATCGGTAATGTAGTTAGCCAGATGTTGGGTTAACAATTGATTGCGCTTAAACTCGGTCATTCTTACGGGGTTATTCAAAGTTCGGAAAGCCTATGAATTGTTCAACTTTATAATTAATAACATTCTGATAAAGAGCGGGTCGGCTACTTTTTTATACATTTGTGGTTTAGTTAACGAGAAATGCTTAAAAAAGCACCATTTTTTAGTCTTTTGGTTTTAAGTTTTTGGGGTAAGGCACAACCGGTTTTACAAGACCTGGCACCCCATACCACCGAACACCACCAATTGGTTACAGCCCTTTTCCAATCCTTGGCCCCAAGGCCCGAGGTTTTGCCTGTGCAACAGGAAAACTGGGAAACCTGGCAAACCGTTGAAAATTATACGTTTGGTAAAGACCGTGGTAGTTTACCCATGATTGCGGATCTGAGTTCGCTTCACCCCTACTTTCGCGATAAGGTTACGCAACTGATTGCTATTTGTAAAACAAAAGGTATCGACCTGAAGTTAGTAGAAACCTATCGCACCCATGCCAAACAGAACGAATATAAAAACATGGGTAAAAAATATACCCGCTCGGGGGGTGGCCGCTCTAAACACCAATATGGTTTAGCGGTTGATGTAGTACCTATTGTGGATTCTGTGGCACAGTGGGATGATTACAAACTCTGGAAAAAAATTGGTGCCGCGGGTGAGCAACTTGGTTTGCGCTGGGGCGGACGCTGGCGTAACCCGTATGACCCCGGGCACTTTGAATGGACGGGTGGTTTAAGCAGTTACCATCTTGCCAACGGATTGTTGCCCCGCTTGCCCCACACCTACTACAACGCCTGTCTGGAAGAAGAACTGGCCGAATTGAATGAAGGCTGGCAGGCCTGGGAAGTGGAACAAGCCACCATTGCACGCAAGCCACTGGCATCTGCAAAAACAAATTGATGCAATACGTCTTTTCTAAAGACTTTATTTTTTGAACCAGAGCCGCGGCACAAATCCCAGAATATTTTCGGATGTAAACAAAATAGCATTGTGCGAAATGCCAACGGGTTTGCTGACTCGACCGATGAACTGCAACAACAAGCTATTGTTGATTATGCCCGCATGCTACACGAATTACTGCAAGAGGGAATTGATATACGGGGTTATTTGTGGTGAAGTACCTGAGATAATTTTGAATGGAATTTGGGGGCCGCTATGAAATTTGGGTTATACGCATGCAACTCCGAAACCAAAGATCGCACTAAACGCCCCAGTGCCCATACGGTTAGGCGACTGGCCTATTATAAAGATGATTAAGGCGTATGAGGTTGCTACACAATAGTTAACAGAATAAACCCGCAGTTGTTGGAATGCACACAGGGTTTGGGCTATCGATTTAATGTTTTAACTTGGTTACAGGTTTACCTCTCTCCAGCATCAGGTTTATGGATAATCAAAAAATGGAATTTGAGCCCGGCTTGCGCGATGGTGTACCCGTTATTAAAATTCTATTTGCTTACAACAAACCGTTAATTGCCCAAATGCGGGAAATGGGGGCAAAATGGAGCAAGCGTATGGCCTGCTGGTATGTACCTGATACAACCGAGTATAGAACCAAACTGAATCTGGATGCACACATTATTCATGAAAACTCTTTTCTGAATGTAGGCCAGGAAAACAAGACTGCACTTAATCATTTTATCCAGCAATTACAATTAAGCGGTTACAGCGGCAGTACTATACGCACCTATAGCGATCAGTTTTCTCAATTGTTAGTACACGTGCAGCAAATGCCTGTACACAGTCTTAGCGTACAGCAATTAAAGGATTACCTCTCTGCATGTTTAACCGTAGCTAAGCTGAGTGAAAGCACTATACATAGTAGATTGAATGCAATAAAGTTTTACTTTGAACAGGTACTGCACCGCGAACGGTTTTTGTGGGAAATACCCCGGCCAAAAAAGCCTTTGATACTGCCGAAGGTAATAAGCGAGGAAAAAATTCTTACAGGACTACTTTCTATTAAAAATATTAAGCACAAGGCCCTATTATTTACAGCATACAGTGCGGGCTTGCGCGTGAGCGAGGTGGTAAACTTATTGATTACCGATATTGACAGCGACCGAATGCAGATACGCATACGCTATGCCAAGGGTAAGAAAGACAGGATGGCTACCTTAGCAAACGCCACGTTACAGATTTTACGCGAATACTTTTTGACTTACCGGCCAAAGAAATACCTTTTTGAAGGCCAGGGTACACACGAGCCCTATAGCACGAGAAGTGCGCAGCAGGTGTTTAACCGGGTATTTAAAAACATGGGGTTACCCAGCAACATAAGCTTCCATAGTTTACGGCATAGTTATGCAACCCACTTGTTGGAAAACGGCACAGACATTAAGTATATACAGGAATTACTGGGGCATAACAGTATAAATACAACCCTACGCTACACCCATGTAAGCAAGAAACGGTTAGGGCAAATTGAAAGTCCGCTGGATAAGATTATGCGGAACAATGGTAAAGAAGAGACATAATGACAGGTGCGTACTATGTTGGATATACGCTACTTTTGAATACATGTTTTTCTGTAACGAGCTGATAGTCTGAGAATTGATAAATTGGGTATTATATGGAGTTGCGTATATTTGAGAGTTATAGCCAATTTTAAAACAGACACAGAAT
>ERZ761602.4473-NODE-4473-length-17905-cov-11.848403_pt1 | contig 17905 bp, 12 predicted proteins | sample MGYA00512165_ERZ761602 | MGnify/ENA primary metagenome ERZ761602 (study PRJEB28899, sample SAMN02445085) | bioreactor sludge metagenome | biome: EBPR sludge; isolation source: Thorneside wastewater treatment plant | place: Australia: Brisbane, Thorneside... | reverse complement strand
AACTTGACGTGATCGCGCAGAATCTGCGCGCGGCGATCGTTGATCGCCGCCAGCCGCGCCTCCTCCTCGGCGATCAGCGCACGCGTCACGGCGACATCGTGACGTGCCTCGGCCAGGTCCTCGCCGACCGCCTGCAATCGCTGTTCCAGCGCCACCGTCTGCTTCCTGAGGCTGGCGAGCAGCGCCTCGCTGAGCGCAACGGCATTGCGGTAGAGCTTGATGCGCCCTTCGAGTTGACGCATCAGTGCCACGGTGTTGTCGGAGAGGTCAGCGCCATCCGAGAAGTAGGCCGACTCGTCGGCGAGGTTGCGCCGTGGCGCCTGCAACATCAGCGGCAGGCGCCAGCGCTGACTGAGCACGGCGCGCAACGGGAGGCTGCGACGCAGGCCGTTGAGCGTCGCGATATCGTCGGGTTCGGTGCTGTCGACGATCGGCAGCGGGCGATCGGGATTGTTCACCTCGTCCTCGCTCTCGTAGAACAGCGCCGGATCGCCGCGCACGCCATAGAAGGCGACGCCGTCGAACAGGCCGGCGCTGTCGCCGCCGTCCTCGGCCTCGAGCGTGTCGGCCAGCGCGATCAGGCCACGCACCGCTTCGTAGCGTGTCGACGTGGTGTAGTCCTTGGCCTCGTTGGCCTTCGGGGCCTCGAGCCGCTCGGCGATGCTCACCGTGCGCACCTCGGCCTTGCCGACCAGCGGCGCGGCGTTAGTGATATCGGTGGGAACAAAGCTCGTTCCGGCCGAGAGAAACTTGGCGCTGGTACCCTCGCGGACCAGCGCATTCTGGCTTGCCGAAGCGTCGTCGACCTTGAAAGTGAGCCCTTGGTTGAGCAGCAAGCTCTGGTTTCCCGTCGCAGCGAGATTCAAGGCGCGCGTGTTGCCGTCGGCAAGGAAGCTGCTGCCGGCGGCGCGCGCGGCGGCAGCCGGAGTCGCCGGTGCCGCTGGCGCTGTCACCGGCGAGCCACCACGCGGCGCCGCCGCGCCGCGCTGATTGGCAGCCGGTGCATTTTTCAGTTCGTCGAAGAAACCCGAGATGCGCTCGCTGGAGGCGACTGCGGTCTCGGCCTGGGCAATACTCGCCAGGGCCGGCGAAATCGCCAGGCGGGTAGCGGCAGTAGTGCCAAGCACCAGTTGGCGGACGCGGTAGATGTCGGTCTGTACCTTGACGAAGTTGTAATCGACCAGGTCATCGGCGCGATCGGCGCGGCTCTTTAGATAGGCGATGAAGCCCTCCAGACCGAGCTGGAAGATCTGGTAGCGCTCCTGTGCCGAGAGTTGAGCAAGCGCCGGGTCGTCGTAGAGGCGCAGCGCGGCCTCGACGTGACCGTTGAGCGCCGCGCTGGTTGGGGCGCGCAGGTCGCGCGCCTGCAGGAACTGCCAGTTCCCGCGCCGCTGCGCGCCGGCCGGCAAAGCGCCCGCGAACCACGGCCGCTCGACGTTGCCCGCCGACAGCGCGCCGGCACTGCCAAAAACCGCACTACCGTCGAAGAAAGTGAAGGCCATGCCGTTCAGTGCCGTTCCCGCCACATCAACCCCGTTGCTGGCATCCACCGGGATCTCCAGGCGCAGCCAGCGGCCCGGCCTTGGGATGGCGCCGATACGTCGACGCGATGCCGTACCTTCCGTTCCCCAGCTGATGCGGCTCAGCCCCCAGTAGGCGCGGTGGTTCCAGCCGCTGTCGCTGCGCCACTGCAACATCAGCTGCGTCGGCGGATTATTGGGGTTTACGAATACCCAGGCGTAGAGCCGCTCAGCCGCCGCCACCGTGAAAGTGGCACTGGCGTTCTCGAAGAAGTGCTGATGCAGACCGGCCTGCGGCGGCTCGGAATGACCGCCGTCCGTTGGCGCGCCACTGCCATCTACCGGCAGCACCACTGGCGAAGCATCAAAGGGTGCCCATAGATCGTTGTGGGTCATGAAGTCCCAGCGCTCGTCACCATTCTGCTGGGCAGCCGTGGGCAGAACGCTGCAGAACCACTTCCTCGGCGCGCCGTTGGTGGCAATGGCACCGGTCATGGCGAACGCCGCCTGCCCGTCGTAGAGCGTAAACGCCATGCCATCCGCGGCCAGCCCCTCGAGACCAAGCAGCGCAGCCGGCAGCCGCAGCTGCACCCACTCGCCGGCCGTCGGCAGCTCGCCGGCGCGAGCGCGCGCAGCAGTACCATCTGCCCCCCAGGCGATCAGGTTTTCACCCCAATAGGCACGGTGATCCCAGTTGCCGGCATGCCATTGCAGCAGCAGCGTGCGCGGCGGATGGTCGGGGTTCAGGTACACCCAGGCAAAGAGCTGCTCACCGGCCGCCACGCTCAGCGTTTCGGTCGCCGCTTCAAAAAAATGCTGGTGCACGCCGGAATGCAGTCCCGAGCGATGCCCGCCACCGGCCGGCGGCGGACCCCAGGGGGTGAGCGATTCGGCTTCGAGCGCTTCCGGGTCGTCGGCAATCGCCGGCACCGTCAGAGCCTTGCCGCTGATCGCCCTGGCCAGCACCGAGGCGCGCGTGCGCAGCCCCTGGCGCGCGCCGAGCGCGCGCGAGCGCTGCAACTGGAACGCGGCCAGGGTGGCGGCGAATTCCGCGTCGATCACTTCACGGATCAGCAAGCGTGGCTCGAAAACCGACTGCGGCACCGGTACCAGCAGGCGCACCCGCTCGCCCAGCGTCAGGTCGAGTGGCGCCAGCGAGGCGGCCTCGGCAAGCGCCGCGTCGAGCTGTTCGCTGGGCAGCGGCGCGGCATCGAGGGTGAAGCTGGCCGGGAAGAAAGCACTCGACAGGGCTTCGAGATCGACGACGTGCGCTGGCAGCAAGCCGAATGGCGGCAAGCGGATGTAGTCTGCTGCCAGCGTCGCGGCATCGGGCACTGGCTCACCGGCTGCGGCGATCTGCTCGGCGAGTTGTTCGAAACGGGCCTGCCACAGTGCCGGCAGGCGCCAGTGGATGCCGAGGCTGTCGGCGGCACCGCCCATACGCCCGTAGCGGGCGCGTCCGCCGCTCCTCACCACGCTGGCCCGGTCGAGGAACAGCGGTGTCCAGTCGCTGGCGCAGGCAAGCAGGCCGATCGGTACCCCGAACGCCTCCCAGGGCAGCGTCTCGTCCGCACCGAGCAGGCGCTCGGCGTCGAAAATTCGCCACGCCAGCTCGTTGCGCCAACGCCCCGGCGCGCCCGCCGGCAGGGTCGGCAGGCTGAGAAATTCCTCCGGCCAGGCGTACCACAGCAGGCGCGCCGCGTCGCCGATGCGCCAGTCCTCGAAGGCGATGACGTTGCCCGTGCCGCAAGCCTCCAGCGAACACGGGTCGGTGGGGTCAAACTCGCCGATGCGGTCGGCGGTCACCGGCTGCAGGAGCAGGATGCCGACTCTCGGCAAGGCATCGGGCAAAGCCGCGACCACCGCGCCGAGTGTCGGACCAACCACTTTGGCGGCGGTGCTTCCCCCCTCGCCACCGGCGTCACCCATGCCGGCAAAGGCCGACGGGTCGGCGACCGCCGGCAGATCGGCCAGAGCGAGCTCCACGGCCTGCGGCACACGCACATCCTCGCCATCGACACTCAGCCCCTGCCCCTGCATCAAGGCCAGGCGGCTGCCGGCAAGGCCAGGCGCACTGTTGAACAGTGCCGTCTCCAGCCCGCGCACTACGCCCGGCGTGAACGCCTGGCCACGCAGGGCGATGTGTCGTGCCGCCCAGTTCTGGCGGCCCGCCAAGGTCGGCCCAGTGAGCGTGCGGCCGGCAAACAGCTTCGGCCGACGCAGCCACCAGCGGCTGGCGTCGGCGGCATTCTCCGGCGCCAGGCCAACGACTTGCTCGCCGGCCAGGGGCCTGTCGATCGGTGTGATGCTCACGATCCACCTCCTTCAGTCATTTGCGGCCACCTCCGGCCTTGCCGGTAGGCGCACTCGTGCTCACCGCGGGGGTCACCCTGCGGCGCTTGCCCGATGGCGTGGTAGCGGCCTTCTCGCCGCTGGCGGTGTTCTCCGGGGCTTGCGGAGCGGCCGGCGCGGCCTCGGGCAGCTCCCGAGCCCTGGCGCTACGCTTGCTCGTCGGCGCCCGTGGCCTCGCAATTGGTGTCGAAACGGGTGTTGCAATTGCTGCTGGATTGAGCGTCGGCGTCGATGTGACTGCGGCCTCGGATGAAATACGCGGCTGCGGACGCAGGACCGTAGCCGCCATGCCCGACAGCTCGGCAGTGCGCAGCGTGGCCGCGGCGCTGTCGGCGCTGCGCCAGTCGCCGCCATCGGCAATCGCGGTCAGCGCCGCCGTGCTCGGCACGGTGTCCGGCCGCGCGCGTTCGAGGCGGATCAGCCCTTCGCCGACACCGGGCGCCGCAAGATCCGCCGCGACGCGTAGCACGGCCGCCTGATCGAGTGTTTCGGCGCGGCCGAGTTCGCCCAGCGCCGCAGCGGTGAGGCTCGGTGACTCGGCGAAGCGGGGGCTCGCCAGCAGGCTCTGGACTTCCAGCGCGGCGCGCGGCGTGGCACGCTCGAAGACCCGGTTGCTGGCGACATCGAGACCCAGCGCGGTAAGCCGTGGCGAATCGCTGCTGATCGTCTCGAGCGCTTCACGACCGGCCAGGCGGATGGCTTCCCCGGCCAGATCGTCACGATAGGCAAGATTGCGCCGACGCACGAACCACAGCTCGGGCAGCGCCGCCAGCCGGGCCCATTCGGCAGTTGACGGATCGCTTGGCTCGACCGGCGGCAGCCGCGGAATGCGCAGCTGCTGGAGGATTTCGAGCGGCTTGCGAGTGGCAACCAGATTGATCGCTGCCGGGCGCAGACTGCGCGTACGCGTCGTCAGGCGGCTGCTCACCGCCCGCCATTCGTTGCGCGGAATCGGCGCCAGCAACAATATCGAGGTCGACTCGAGCGTCGCCGACGGGGCTTCGAGGTCGATCGGCGGCAGCGACAGCGCCTCCTCGACCAGCGCCGGCAACTCGTCCTCGGGGACGATCGAGAAATCGACCGCCATTTCGGGCGGGAAGTAGCGCTGCGTGAAATCACGGCTGTCGATCATGCCGGCGGGTACCGGCCCGGCCGACGGCAGCAAGGGAAAGTTCTCCCGAGCGGCAAAGCCGCGCCCGCCACTGGCCAGCAGGAGGTCGGCGAGATGCACCTGATGCTGGATCAGATGCGCCAGGCGCAGCGCGCGCGGCGCGTAACCGAGGCCCGGCAGGTCGGCGCGGTCGGCACCCAGTTCGCGGCGCACCATGGCCTCGTCCACCCACACCACGACGTTGTTGGACAGCGCCAGCATGGCCAGCGGCAGCACGTTCGCCGACAGGCCGCGCGCGCCGTCGCCGGCGAAGATCGCCGCCGCCGCGCGGCCGCGTCGGGCAGTGAGCGCATCGGCGGCGCCATCGTCCGGCCACGGTACGAGGACGATGGCCGTCGCCTCGACAACGTCGCCGTCCTCGACGCTGCGCTGACCGGTGATCGAAGTCGGGTAGGCACCGATCGGATTGTCGGTGTATTCGACCGGACGCAGGGCCAGCACGAACAGGCCGCTGCGATTGCGCAGCGGCGGCTGCGGCACCCGGCCTAGCCCGAAGCGTGCCGACAACTGCTCGGCGCGCGGAATGTCGGCGAGCCGCAGTTCGATGGCCCGTGACAACAACACCAGTTCGCCGGCGGCAGTGACGCCATGGCCGGCCGCCACATTCACCCGGTCGCCGGCGCTACCGCGCTCGACATCGAGTCCGCTGGCCACACCGCTGCCGGCGGCCTGACCGAGGTCGGCCTCGCGGGTGAGGATGTATTGCTGGTCGCGAATCAGATCGCGAGCGGCCAGGAAGCGGCCGTCGAAGTAGCGTGGGCGCTCGCGGCGCGGATCTTCGATCAGCGTCCCGGCCTGCTTGAGCAGCGCCACCTCCGCAGAGCCGAGAGTGACGCGAGTTTCGCCAGTAGTCAGGTTCATGACTCATCCTCCAGAGCGCCGCTTGGCGCGCCATTGATCTTGCTGTTCATGCGCCCAGCCCGAGTGCACCGGCGAGCATACCCAGGTGCGGCAGGACGCGACGGCCGCCGTTATCGACGATGGCATCGCCGCTGCGTGCCGGCGGATCACCTGCCGCCACCGGAACGAAGACCCGCGCCAGGAACACCGCGGTCGGGTCCAGGCCCGGCGGATGCCCCGGCGGCGCCGCCAGTTCGCCGGCAGCGTCGCTGTTGCCCTCGATATCCGGCCAGCCGTCAAGGACGGCGTCGTGCAGCGCGTCGCGGCGCGCTGCCGGAGCGAGCGCGGAGAGGTCGCGGTCCTGCTGTGGCAGGCCGTTGAAATCGTCGTCGAGGCCGTCACCGCGCAGCACCAGATGAACCTCGAAAGCATCGCGCAGGCGCGAGGTCTGCACCGCGTCGAGAGCGTCGAAAGGCCCGCTGGCGAAAGCCGGCGTGAGTGCCTGACGACAGGTGACGAAGCGCAGGAAAACGTCGGCAATCACTGCCCGTGCGGGCAACGCCGGCCCGTCGGCGACGAGCCGCGCGCTGGCAAAGCGCTGCGGATTGTCAAGCGCGGCGAGGCGCAGACCGTCACCGCCGTCGCGTACCAGTTCACCGTCGAACCAGCGCGTCAGGCGCAGGCACACCGGTCGCGGCAGTTCGACGAGGCGACCGAGGCGATCTACCGCCAAGCCGGGGGCGATGCGCACTTCCTCGACCGCCTCGCCGGCCGCCGGCACCTGGCGCACCCGCAGCCCGGCCAGCGTACCGCCCGCGAAAAGGCCCGCGGCGCTGGCGGTCTCGGCATCGAGACCCTCGGCCAGACGCCGCGCCCCGGCGCCACTGACAAAAGCCAGGGCCCGGGCAAGCCGACTGCGGTGGTAGGTCTGCTCATCGGCAAAGTCGCCGGCATCGAGCAGCATTCCCGTCGCGTAGTGCGGGCGCGCCGCGTCAGGCAAGGCGTAGAGCGGGTCGTCGGAAGGCGGGCGAAGGATGCTGTTCATGTTTCGCTCCTGGGTTTGGCGGATTTGGCAGGCTTGCGCGCCCGCGTCTTGCGTGCTTCGGCGGGAGCACGGGTCGGCCGAACAACGGGGGTGATCCCCGGCCTGACCACCGGAGTGACAATCGGTGTCACACCGGTCAGCGGCGGCCGCGTCAGCGGTGGCTGCGGCTGCGGCTGCGGCTCGATCACAACGACCTGCCGACGAACGACCACATCGACTACCTGAGGCGCACTGCGCCGTCCGTCGTCGCGAACCACCACCAGCTGGAAGCGGTGCGTGCCGACTGCCAGGCCGGCATCGACCTCTACCACTGCGGCCGTGGTCTCGACGGTGCGGCCCCTGACGAAAGTGGTCATGGCATCGACTCCGCTTGGCGGCTCAGAGCTGACCCATGTAGGTCCATTGATAGGCCACCACGCGGCCACCGCCGGCGTCGAAGGATCGGCTGCCGTCGAGATTGAAGCTGGTCGCGAAGTTCACGCTGCGTGGAGCGTTCAGTACCGCGGTCGGGTTCTCGGTATCGGCGACGATGACGATCACGTCGTCGGGAATCGAGCTGTTGCCGGAGTCGTCCACGACCACCAGACGAAAAGTGTGGCGCCCCAGCGGCAGCGCATTGTTGGCGCTCAGGGTGACTTCGACGGTGGGAGTCTCGGTCCTGACTTCCTGGTTGATGATGAACTCGGCCATTTTGGGCTCCTTGTGTCGGGTTGAGTTACGTGTATCGTCGCCGGCGGTCTTGCCAGCGCTGTTGCCCTTGTGTGCGCGCCTAGTCGGTCAGGCGCCATCGATACTCGGTAATGCGCCCGCCGGGCGCGGCGCTCGAAGCGCTCCCGTCGAGCACGAAACTACGGCCGTGCACGACACTCATGTCCGGGCCGGCGTCCGCCACCGGCGGTGCAAGCGGCAGCGGCGAGGCGGCACCCGACAAACGCGGATCGAGGCTGCCGACACCGAGGACGAAGTCACCATTGCCGAGGCTGCTGACGCTGGCCCGCGCCGGAATGCGCTCGCGCGGCGGGCCCAGGTAGGTATCGACACCGACCAGGCTGGCGACGCCGACCAGCAGCGGCCAGCTGGCAGTCGCCACCTGAACCTCGACGTGGGCGGGCGATTCGAGCTCGACGATGCGCCGGATCAGGCCCAGGTCCTGCGGCTCTACCGACTGGTGCACCAGCACCAGCGCGCGGAAAGCGAGCTGGTCGTAGAAGGCCAGAACGGCATCGCGCTCGGCGCTCGAAATCAGCTCGTCACGAAACAGCGCCAACAGTTCGACGCGTTCGGCCTCGCCAAGGATCAGCGTGTCGCCAACCACCGAATTGCCGCTGATGACCAGGCCCGGCAGAAGCGGATCATCCTCGACATTGAGATCCACGCCGAGCAGCGTACTCATCAGCCGGCGCATGCGGAAGCCTTCCAGGACCACGATCTCACCGCCGCGCACGCCGCCATCGCTGGCAATGTCGAGGGCCAGCCGCAGACCGCGGCGACTGCCGTGATAGCGCGCCAGCTGGCTCGAACGCAGCAGCCACTCGCGTCGCCGCGCCTCGGGGAGGGCGGCATCGAAAGCGACGCCGAGCCAAGCAGCAAGCCAGTCGAGCGACTCCTCCGGCACCACTGCCGGGTCGCTCGCCAGATGCGCGGCGGCAACACGATCTTCGAGCGGGGTAAGGACGCCCTCGACGTTACCCAGCAGGCGTTCGAGGAAATCCGCCGGCGTCGCCAGGCCAGGGCTTTCGGCCGCGGCACCGAACTCGCTTTCGCGATACAAGCGCGGCAGATATTGGTCACGGTAGGAGAAGCGTGAACCATAGGCGCGGAGGGCGGCCAGTTCGGGCGAATCGCGTCCCTCGCCGAAGAAGACCACGCGCACCCAAAGATAGCGGCCGCTGAGCGCCCGCACCCGATGTGCGGCGCGCTGAATCATCGCCGTCCACAGCCCGGCGCGGCCGGGCTCGGGCGCGCCCCAGGCACCCAGGCCGGGATGGCCGGGCAGCTCGGAAGGCTGCCGCTCCCAGGCCGCGCGCGGCACGGGAGCGGTGGGCAGCGAGTCGTCGGGCAGTTCACCGAAGAGATGGGCGTGCCATTCATCGACAGCAGCAACGCTCGGCTCGGCGCTGGCCGCCAGCCATACCAGCAGACCGCAGCCGGCCGGCAGACGGGCTTCGGCGTAGAGCCGGTGCCAGACGGTCTGCTGCTCGCCGCTATCGATGAGGTGCATCGCCGCGTCGCTGAAATTCGCTGCCTCGCCGCGGCGGGCAAGGTTGGCCAGCGACAGCCGGTGGAGCGGTTCGACCGTGCCGCCGGCCAGCGGGTAACGTGGCGGATCGTCGAGGCGATGGGCAAAAGGCGCTTCCTCGGCATCAGCCGCCAGCGGATAGATATCGCCGGCCGGCTGCAAAGTGAGCGCGGCGGCTGCCGACAGTCGCGGCACCCACACTGGCGCGTCGCGACGGCCCGGCACGCGCACCGCGATTCCGCCCACTCCGCCCAGCCAGTCGATCGAATAGGCGAAGACCGCACCCGCCAGGGTCTGCGCCGGCCCGAGCGTGCCGAGCTGCCGATCGAGCAAGCGCAGGCGGCACTCGCCATCGCCGAACCATGACAACAACGCCAGCGTGCCGTCAGGAGCAAGCGCCAACGACTGCGGCCGCTCGCCGGCCGGCCAGGCGACGCCGCTGAACAGCTTAAGCGTCGGCGGGCTGGGATTCTCGGGATCGGGGCGGAAAGTACCCGGCGCATAATCAGCGGCTGGGCGCTCTGGCTGAACGCAGCCGCTGAGACGACCGAGGCGACCGCTGGCCCGTTCCAGCAGCCACACCCCGGCCCGCGGATCGGCGGCCATGCGCCAGGCCTGGAAGTCGGGTGTCGGCAGGACAGTATCGGGCCAGCGCCCGCGCAGGTCATGCAGCAGGACGCGTTCGGTGAGCGCCACATAAAGCACGTCGTCAAAGCCGACGGCAAAGTCCAGTGGTCGCTCGCTGAGCGGCAGCAAGGTGGCCACCGCCGGTAGATGACTGACAACGACGATGGCCATCACCGCCTCGTCCCAGCGCGCGCTGGCGCCGTGCCGGTCGACCGAGCGCGGCAGGCGCTCCAGCGCCGCCGCCGCAATCACCGCGGCCTCCGCCGGCGCGCTCGATAAACTGCGCTCGCTGGCCAGGCGCAAGGCGCGGCAATCGGCGCGGTAATCGACGTGACTGCGCCCCGGCCAGTGCCGGTCGTCGGCAAGCAACCAGAAGCGCTGTCCGTTGGCGTCCATCAGCACACCTCGGGAACAACCGGCACGGCGACCGCGCTTTCGTCGGCAAAGGGATTGGGCAGCGCCGAGAGGTCGCCCGGTGCGGCATTGCCAGCGCTGCCAGCCAGGGCATCCACGGCTACCACCGACAGCAGTTCCGGCAACTGCCATGCAGCGAGCTTCAGCGACTGGGTGCCGTCGGGGGTGTTGCGCGTCAGCAAGCGCCATTGACCCTGGCCCGCAATGTCGGCACGCTCGAAGAGATTGATGCCGCCGACCTCGGCAACGCCGGCGACCCGCGAAACCTCCACTTCCAGCTCGCGCTCGCGCACCGTGCGAGCGAGCGGCCAGCCCGTGCCGGCGGGAGCACCCGGACCATAGGGCGGCAGCGGCCACAACAGCCGGCGCAGCGCTTCGCGCAACTCGAAGAGCACAGCTTCGCGGCCGAAACCGTCGCGGATCGTCACCGCCACGGAAACACCGAGCGGTACGTATTCGCAGCCGATCACGTAGAGCTCGGTGGCCAGCGGCGTGCGCGCCGAGAGATGGGCATGCACGCGCTCGATGAACGGCCGATCGGGGCGCGGGTTCGGCGCCTTGCCGAAGGTCCGCGCCGGCAGCACCATCACGCTGACCACGCCCGGCACATCGAAGCGCCGCTCGCGCGGCTTGAAGCGCGGCATCAACTCGACGCGCGCCACATCGGTGCCCGGCACTTCCTGCGCCAGGCGACGGTAGTCGTCGGCAGTCACGGCGCGCTCGCGATGGCGAAGCATCGATGGTATGCGCTGTTCGGCGCGAGCCAGGGTTTCGGCATCTTCCCCGCCTTCCGTGGCCAGCGGCTGCGCCACCTTGATTGCCGGCATCGGCCGCGCCGCACCGACGAGCCGGCCTGCGGAAACTTCGCTCAGGCTTGCCGCCGGCAGGTTGCCGGCACGACCGCCACCGAAGCGCCCGTAGGCCAGGCGAATGCGCATCTGCCGCTCGGGCACCCGACCGCGCACGCCATCACCGAAGCGCAGCGTAGCGGCCTCGGCATCGAGCTCGAAGACCGCCGCCTCACGCATCACCAAGGCATCGGCGGCAATGGCGGCAAGGTCATCGACCCGTTGCCAGGGCTGATAGCCACGACCCGGCTCCTCGACCTGGATGCGCAGCGTCTCGACATCGACCGAAGCCGCCGGCAAGTGAAAAACCTGGTCGGCGGCGCCAGTCGAGACGCCAAGTACCCGCCCCTCGAGGGTGCTACGCTGATCGACGGCGACGGCATTGATGCCGACCCAGGCCAGCTTGAGGCTGGCGACGCCACTGCCGGGCTTGGGCCGCAGACGCAGCCAGCCGATCAGGCGGGCAGCTTTTTCCGGGTCGTCGACGCGCGGCGGATTGTCACCGACGCCGGCACGCGGATTCTCGCCGACATCGTTGGCGGGTGCCCAGATCAGCGATTGGTCGGGCATCGGCAGGCGCAGCACGCCTGGGCGCGTCAAGCCTGCCGTGGTGTCGTTGGCATCGCCGGGAAAGGGCTCAACGGTCAGGTAGTCGGCATTGATGCCGTCGGCGCCGCGCGTCACCACCTCCCACAATACCGACACCCGCGCGCGCTGACCCACTTCCTCAAACAGCGCCGGAGCGGCGATCGCCGGTACCACGCCGACCGAGAGCATGGCGGTGGCACCGCTGTCGCCACCACCGAGCGCCGTGCGGGCGGCGATATTGGTGGCCGCCTGCTGGTCGGGGCGCTGCGCGGCGGGCGCCAGCAAAGCCAGCCACAAGGCGCGATCGGCGCCCAGCGCGAAGACGTCTACCCCCTCACCACTGGCCGCCTGCCCCCCTTCAAAGAGCGGCGAAGCGAGATAGCCTTTAGCAACCCCGTCGATGCGATGCACCTTCTGCAGACCGGCGATCACCGCTTCCATGCGTGCCGCGTCAGCGTCGGCCAGCGGCTGCTTGTACCAGACCTCGGCGGCCACCGGCAGCAAAGTGGTTTCGGCCAGCGTTTCGAAGGGCAGCGGCGCCTTGATACGCGCACCCGGGGCGAGGGTCACGGCAGCAAGTTCGGTCGGCTGGGCAAAGGCCAGACTGACGATGGCGGCAGCCGGCCGCGCCGGCCGCAGGCCCTGGCCGAGCAGCTTGAGAAACACCAGCCGCTGGCGCTCGGGAATCAGGTTGGCGCGGTACAGCAGCGCGTCGCCGAGCCAGGCGAACAACTCGAGCAGGGTGCGCCCGGGATCGCCAAGGCGCGGGTTGGTCCATTCCGGCGTATGCGCCGGGACGCGGGCCAGCAGATCTTCGAGCAGATCGTCGAAGCTGCGGTCATCAAGACGAGGCGGCAGGATGGGCATCAGCCTTCCTCCAGTCGAACGGTCACGGCCAGCGCACCGGGCGTGCCGGAACGGGCCAAGCGATAGGCGATCTCCACCCGCAGGTCGGATGGCTTGTCGGGTACTTCGAATACCTCGACCCGGTCGAGCAGGATGCGGCGCTCCCAGCGGCCGAGGGAGTCGATCACCCAGTCGCGAATCTGGCGCCGCGTGGCAAGGTTGTTCGGTGCGTGCAGCAGGCGGTCCAGTCCGGCGCCGAACTCGGGGCGCATCAGTTGCTCACCGGGTCGAGTACTGAGGATCACGCGAATCAACTGCCGTACGCTGCTTTCAAGATCCGGCCATTCGAGTTGGCCGCGCTCATCCGGTAGCGCGAACAACGGCCAGCCGATCAGGGGGCGCGGCAACTGACTGGTGCTCATGACTCACCTCCACCCTTTTTTGGGAAGGGAATGCAAATCTTGATGAACAGCATCCAGCGGAAGAACAGGTCGAACAGCGACAGGAAGATGTTCAGCACGATGAAGGCGCAAATGGTGATGATCGGAATATTGAAGCTGCAGATCCAGCCCAGCTCGAGTCCCTTGCCCTGTGGCTTCTTGCCCTCCATCAGGTCGAGTGGATCGCCGCTGAGCAGGTGCTGCATCGATGCCGGAACGGTAAACGCGACGTTGGGCTTGAGCTTCTTGAGCATCTCCTTGTCGCCCGGGTCGGGCAGCGCCACCTGCACCGGCGGCGCACCGCTGCCTTCGTACCACGGCGCGATCACGAAAGCCTGGCTGTAGTCACCCCACACCGTACGTGCCGGACAGGCGCCTTCCGGCTTGAGACGTACGAAGGCGCGCAGCACGTAACGTGCGTTCGGTTCATCGAAGCGCCCGGGAACGCCGCTCACCATCTCGAAGCGTCGGCGCAGGCAAGCCGACAGCGCCTGCGCCAGAGCGTCGCTGGTACCGGCGTCGAGCGCCGGCCAGCGCGCCGGGATGGTCGGCGCTGGCGAAATCGATTCCTCATTGAGCAGGATGCGGCTCGCCGCGGCGAGAAAATCGCCTGCCGGAAGACTGCCTGCGAGCGGCTTGCCAGCCGTATCGACGAGCGGCAGAGCAATGCCGTTGAGTACCGTCATCAGCGCGTCGGCCTCGCTGCTTTCACCGAAGGCGTCGAACTCCACGGCCAGCTGGCGCAGCATGAGCAGGAGGCGCTTCATGGCACTCCCGTCCGAGCCGGGCACATTGCTGGCGATGCTCGCCAGATCGGACGTCAAGGCATGACCCGGCCGCGGCAAGCTGTCGGCGGAGCCGCGCAAGGGACCGACCAGATGCTCCGTGAAATCCACCGTCGTGGGACCGAAGGCGGCCTCGTCGAATTCCGGCGCTCCGCCCTCCGCCTTTTCGCTGCTGGTGGTCGGTATCAAGCCGTAGAACAGGGTCGCTGCAGCGGCCTTGCAAACGTCGGGCGGTGCGACGAACATCGGCACCACCGACTCGTTGAGCAAGGCATCTTCCTGCGCCGCCAGCAAGGTGCTCACTTCGCGGTCGAGAACCGGCTGGCCGGTCGTCGGCCGGCTCAGCCGGCGTAGCGCTTCGGGGTCGTGACGGTTGCCGCTGGCCGCAGCGTCGGCGGCCGGGCCGATGCGTGCCCAGCCCTTGAGGCTCTCGCCGGCGCGCATCCAGCCCTGCTTCACCTCATTGCCCTTGGCATCGCGTACCAGTCGGCGGATGACCATGCCGGCGCCCTCCACCCGCGTCGGGTCGATGCGCGGCTCGCCCGGCAGGTCGCAACGTGCCTCCATCACCGCCAGATTAAACTGGCGCTGGATAGGCTGGAAGAGCTTGAGTGCCTGCGACCCTTCGGCGGCGCGGCGGATACCTTCGACAAGCTGTTGCTCGCTCTTCGCCACCGGCGCAGCGGCTACCCGCCCACCGGCGAGACCCAGCTGCCGGCTGGCCTCGCGCAGCTTGTCGAAGAGCCCGCGACCACGACTGCCCTTGCTGCGCGGCCGGGTGTCGGTGCCACCGGCAATGCTGACCGAACGCGCCAGGCTGTCGCGCAGGCCGATACGCCCGTTGGCATCGCGCAGACCTGCCAGCACCGCTTCTATGAAGTCCTCGTCGCTGCGCTGCAGAATCGCCGGCGCGCCGCCAACGGCCAGATCGCGCGGCGCCGAGAGGATCACCTCGTGATGGCTCACCATATGTTTCCCGCTCCCGGTGTGTAGCTGGTGGAGACCACCGACGTCGCCTGCAGTACCTCGCACTTGACGATGCCGGAGAACTTGGCCATGGCCGTATCGACGGTCACCATGCCGGCGCTGACTTTCACCTGCGGCGCCTCGACCTTGACCTCGGCACTGGCGGTGATGCTGATTCGCGCCGCCTCCATGACGACGCGATTGCCGTTCGCGTCCTCGACGGTGACCTTGCCCGGCCCATCGGAGAGGGTCAGCTTCTGCCCGCCCGGCGTTTCAAGTACCAACTGTTCCTGGCCCTGCTGGTCGTCGAGGGTGACGGTGACGCCATTCTTCGAGCGGATGCGCTTGAAGCGATTGCCCTCGTCGCCGAGTTCCGCCGGTGCCGCGTTGGCGCCGCTCCATAGCCCGCCGACGACCAGCGGATAACGCGGATCACCCTGCAGGAAAACGACCAGCACCTCGTCGTCGACGTCGGGCATCAGGAAGGCGCCGCGATCGGCGCCGGCAAATGGACACACCACGCGTGCCCACAGCGGCGCATCCTGGCTCTCGAAGGCATCGCAGGCAAGCAGCCGCAGCTGCACCCGGTTACGACGCTCGGGATCGGCAATGTCGACCACGCGCGCGAGCTGGGCACCGTTGAGCCATCCGGCAGCGGGCTGGAAATGCGGCGCGCGATCCATCAGGAGCCCTCCCCGAGATACGCGCATTCAGCGACGAACTCGGTGCGATAGCCGGCACGCACGTCGTAGCGGTGGCGAGCCTCGACCACGTAGTAGCTGTTGTCCCAGCGCGCGGACAGGCCGCTGACCGCGACATTGCAGCCGACGCGCAGTTGCGCATTGCCCTCGGCAACGCCATCGAGACGCACGAAGCGCCGCGCTCGCTGATCGAAAGCCGCCTCGGCCACGGCGCGTGCTTCGGCATCGGTCGCCAGTGCCAGGTGGCCGAGATGTTCGCTGCGCCGTTCGAGGGCGCGAGCGAGCCAGTCGCCGCCACTCGTGCCGGCCCCCGGCCCGCCGTGGCTGAGGCTGCCGACCTCGGCGCTGACGGGACTGCCGGCGACCGGATCCCAACCTGCGGCGGTGATGCTGGTCACCTGTTGCGCGAGATCGGCCACTACGCGTGCGCGGGCCAGCTGGCCGTGCAGCTCGAGGCTGAGTTCACCGCGCCGGACGGCTCCCCGCGGGGCCACCTGCAACTCCTCGCCGACGATCTGCAGATCGGCGTCGAAACGCCCAAGCAGGCGGCGCAGGAAGGCGAGATCGCTTTCGTTGAGTTGCGCCCAGGTGCCGATCGGCTCACTCAAACCCTGCACCGACGGACGCAGCCCCAGTTCGTTGGCCACGGCATTGGCCACGTCGGCCGGCGACATGTCGCTGTAGACCTTGCTACGCCGGGCCATGCGCGCACGCCCGAGGGGATCTTCGGCAAGCACCACCAGCTCGGGCGGTGAGCCCTGCGCGAATTCGGCCTCGAGAGCGCTGACCACCCCGCGGAAGACCTCGCGTGCCTGCGTCTCGTCGCCGGCGTATACCTCGATGGCAGTGCCCAGCGCCAGCCGCGAGCCGTCCTCAAAGGCATACTCGGCACCGCCGCCGGTGGTACTCGCCCAGTTCGAGAAACGCAGTTCTGCGGTGCTCATTCCCCCCTCGGATTCCTCTATGCGCATGGCGATAAGCAACTCCGAAACGCGCACGTCCTCCTGCCCGGCGAGGCGCAGCGTGGGCCGCGCCCGATAGACGGCGGACTGGCTGACGGAGGTTTCGCTAGGCATGCTAAGGGCCTCCTAATCGGCGTTCCATCGCTGGCGGCGTTCGTCGCGCAGCGCGAGTTCGCGCAGTGTCGCTTCGACCGCCTCTGCCTCGCGCGCGGCGTCAGGCGCCGGCGCAGCGCTCGACGACTGCGGCGCCTCCTGCTCCGGGCGGACCTCGGCCTGCATTTCTTCGATCATGATCGGCATGACTTTCTCCTCTACCCTCAGCGCGCGCCGATGACGAACTCGGCGTCACCGCTCACGTTGGCCTTCAAACCGCTGCCGCCAGCGTCGATCAGACGCCCACCGACGGCCACCGTGCCGGCGCTCGAAATACTTGCTGAAGCGGGCAGCAGACTGGTGGCCGATAACGGCCGCGAACTCAGCTTGCTCTCCACCCGCAGCCCGGAAAAACCGGCGCTTGCCGAAGCCCCGGCGCCGGCAGCAAAGGAAACCGAGGCGCTGCCACCACTAGTCAAGCCGGCGCCACCGCCAACGCTCAGCCCTGCTCCCGCACCTGCTCCTGCTGCTGCGCCGATACCCACGCCAGCCCCGGCGCTGACACCCAGGCCGGCGCCACCGCCAAGACTCAAGCCGGCACCACCGCCAACGGCGAAGGCCGCCGCCGGCAGCAGGTTCGCGCTGCCGCTTGCCGAGGCCGCCACCGCAGCCGAGAACCCACCGCCGGCCGACGCCCCAATGCCTGCCGAGAAACCGGCCCCGACCGACGCGCCTGCCGAGAAACCGACGCTTGCCGAAGCGCCTACCGCGAGTCCGCCACCGGCACCGAAGCGCAGGCTCGCCGCACCGTTGGCCGCCGCGATGCCGCGCGCCGCGCGCGGATCGCCGGCCTTGTTGGCCGCACCCTGCGGACCGCCAAGCGGGCCCTCGTCGTCGGGCACGACCACCGGTTCTGGGCTCAGAACATCATCCACCGAGGCACGGTCGTCGCTGGTGCCGCCCTCGAAAGTGACGTCCTGACTCGACAACGTCAGGTTGATCGACGAGCGCAGCGGCAGGCCACCGCTGGCGAAGAAATCGATCGTCTCCTTGTACTGCTCGACCATGCCGGTAAACGAGTACGCGCCCCAGCTGAACTTCACCACCGGCGGCACCTGCTTGCTCTTGCCTTCGGGTATCGGCTGCAGGAGCTTCGCCATCTCGTTGGTCGTAAGACGCACGTCCTCGCCGGTGCCGGTGGTGTCGAAGACGAGATCCATGGTCAGCTTGGCCGTCGTCTGGCTGACATATTGCTTTTTCTTGGCACCCCGACCCTCTTCCTTGAGGGTGTTCGAGACCGTGTGCTGCAAGCTGGCGGGATTGAAATGCACGCTCACCCGTACGCTCGGACCGGTCATCGTCTCGAAGGTGGCGGGTGCCTCGGCAATCTGGGCGGGGGATTCGGGCATGACCGGCCTCAGCTAACGAGCACCAGGCCCTCGTGGGCCAGATGCAGTTCCTCGATGCC
>ERZ761602.4472-NODE-4472-length-17907-cov-26.995407_pt1 | contig 17907 bp, 20 predicted proteins | sample MGYA00512165_ERZ761602 | MGnify/ENA primary metagenome ERZ761602 (study PRJEB28899, sample SAMN02445085) | bioreactor sludge metagenome | biome: EBPR sludge; isolation source: Thorneside wastewater treatment plant | place: Australia: Brisbane, Thorneside... | reverse complement strand
GACGAATCCCGGCGGGTGAACCACCATGGGCCCGCCGGTCGACCATCGAACCGGGGTCCGACGTGCTTGAGCGCCGGTTCAAATGACGCGGAAGCGAAGTCATGAAAGCGATCGACGAAGTCGCGGCAGGGCCGGTGTTTGCCGCCCGGATTGCCGGGGCCTTGGTAGGCCGGACCATGCTGCCCGTAGCACCCGACGGCGGAGGCGCAAGCCGCGCCGCCACCTGCCCGGCGACGGCAGGGGGCAATCGATTGAACGCTTGCCGCAAGACCTGCCAGGCGGACCGCAACAGGATCCCGATGCGGACTGGGTCTCCGTCCGGCAGCGGTATAGATGACGCCAAGGGATGCCGGTCCGCAGCGGAACCCGGGTGCAAGGGGAAGGCATGAAAATGAACCTGAATATAGTCCCGCATCTGCGGGTGCTGGTCGGGGGCGTCGCGCTGACCCTGCTCGGCATGGCCGGAATTGCCACCGTGATGGCCTGGGTGCCCAGTGTGGGCGACGTGGAGAACGTCGGCGTGGCCCTCGACAGCCTCCCGCCGCCGGTCAGGCCGGTCGGCGTGGAAGAGCAGATTTCCGCCGGACAGGCGCGTCGCGCTCTGTCGGCCCGGCGCCAGTGTGAAGAATGTGGCGTCGTCGCGTCCACACGCGAGATCCGGCAACACAGGGAGGGAAGCGAATTCGGTGCGGCCGGCGACGTGACGCGGGGCGGCCGCAGCGCACCCGACGAGTCAACCAGGACCTACGAAGTCACCGTTCGCATGCAGGATGGATCGAACCGCGTGTTCGTGCAAGCGGGCCCGGCCAACTGGCGCGTCGGAGAACGGCTGATAATCATCGCCGGTCTGACTCAGGCGAGCAAATGAAGTCGGCGCCGACCGCGGTCGCCATATGGCAGGCGTACCGTCGCCGAGCGCAGCAAGGCTCGGCTCAAGGACGAATTCGGCGCAACACCATGACGGTCGAGGACGGCACCAAGGTCAGCGCACACCTGATGTTCGGCGTTCTGGCCCTGAGTGCCGGTCTGTTGATGCGATTACGAGAATGGCCGCCTGGGCGCATCTCCGACCGGCCACGGCGATAGACGGTAGTGCTTGCGGACTCTCAGGCGGTGGCGATGAGGATTCGGAGCGCGCGCCCGGCAAGGAGCAGGCGCTGAAGGAGTAGAATGCGCCCTGTGACCATTCTGCTCGTCCTCACCAATCTCCCCGATCGACCGTCTGCCGAGGCTCTGGCCAGGGAACTCGTCGAAGCGCGTCTGGCCGCCTGCGTCAATATCCTGCCCTCATGTCACTCGGTCTACCGCTGGCACGCGGCGATCGAGACCGCCGAAGAGGTGCCGCTGCTGATCAAGACCAGCAGCGAACGCTACGCTGCGCTCGAAGCGGCGATTCGCAGCCACCACCCCTACGAACTGCCGGAAGTGATCGCCATGCCGGTGCGCCACGGACTGCCCGACTACCTGGCCTGGGTCGCCGACTCGACCAGCGCGCCAGACGATCTCCAGGGCCTCCCGCGATGACCCGCTGGCACTGCTCTGCCCCACTGTCTTTTCTGTTCTGCTGGCTGAGCTCGCTGCTGATCGCGCTGGCCAGTCCGGCGCGCGCCGACGAGTTCCTCGATCCCGCCGTCGCCTTCAAGCCAACTGTGCGCGCACTCGACGGACAGACCATCGAAGTCCGTTTTGAAATCGCCAAGGGCTACTACCTCTACCGCAACAACTTCCGTTTCGCCGCCGAGCCGGCAACAGTGCAACTCGGCGTGCCGGCACTGCCACCGGGCAAGGTCAAAGACGACCCGACCTTCGGCCGGATCGAGGTCTACTACCAGCAGGCGGTGATCCGCGTCCCCGTCGAACGCAACAGCTCGGGACCGCTGCCGCTGACCCTGAAGGTCACTTCGCAGGGCTGCGCCGACGCCGGCATCTGCTATCCGCCGCAAACGCAGAAGCTCGACCTTGAACTGCCGGACCCGGCAGTCGCGCCGCGTGCGCCACCGCCGATCCCGGACCTGGCCGCCGACGAATCGGGACGGATCGCGCAACTGTTCAGGAACGCCAGCTTCTGGCTGTTGATCGTCAGTTTTTTCGGATTCGGGCTGCTGCTGGCGCTGACCCCCTGCTGCTTCCCGATGATTCCGATTCTGTCGAGCATCATCGTCGGCTCGGGCCGCGATGGTCATGGCGTTTCACACGCGCGCGGCTTCACGCTGTCGCTGGCCTACGTCCTGGGAATGGCGATCACCTACGCCGCCGCCGGGGTCGCTGCCGGGATGACCGGCACGCTGCTCTCGGCGGCACTGCAGAACGCCTGGGTACTCGGTGCTTTCGCGCTGATCTTCGTCGTTCTGTCGCTGTCGATGTTCGGCTTCTACGAGCTGCAACTGCCGACCTTCCTGCAAAGCAAGGTGTCCGAGGAAGCCAGCCACATCCGCGGCGGCTCACTGCCCGGCGTCGCGGCGATGGGCGCGCTGTCGGCGATCATCGTCGGCCCCTGCGTCGCCGCGCCGCTGGCCGGCGCGCTGCTGTATATCGGCCAGAGCGGTGACGCCGTCCTCGGCGGGGCAGCGCTGTTCGCCATGGGTGTTGGCATGGGCTCGCCGCTGCTTGCCGTCGGGCTGTCGGCCGGAACGCTGCTGCCGCGCTCCGGCCCGTGGATGGAAGCGATCAAGAAGGCCTTCGGCGTGCTCCTGCTGGCGACCGCCGTGTGGCTGGTTTCGCCGGTCATTCCGATGGTCGCGCAGATGGTCGCCTGGGCGCTGCTGCTGATCGTCCCGGCGATCTACCTGCACGCGCTCGACTCCTTGCCGCCACACGCCAGAGGCTGGCAGCGCTTCTGGAAGGGGATCGGCATCTTCATGCTGATCGGCGGTGCCGCCATCCTGCTCGGCGCGCTGGCCGGCTCGCGCGACCCGCTGCAGCCGCTGTCGGTCCTGCGCAGCAGCGCGGCCAGCGGCGAAATCAGGCACCTGCCGTTCACCCGGGTCAGAACGCTGGCCGAACTGGAAAGCCGGATCAAGACCGCCGGCCAACCGGTGATGCTCGATTTCTACGCCGACTGGTGCGTCTCGTGCAAGGAAATGGAGCGTTTCACCTTCGCCGACGCGCGCGTCCAGGCGAAGCTGGCGGGCTGGACGCTGCTGCAGGCTGACGTCACCGCCAACTCGGACGACGACAAGGCCCTACTGCAGCGCTTCGGTCTCTACGGCCCGCCGGGAATCCTTTTCTTCGACGGCGAAGGACGGGAGATCGATGGCGTGCGCGTGGTCGGTTTCATGAACGCCGAGGACTTTGTGAGCCTGTTGTCGCGGCTCGGCTAGCCGCCGGCGATCGGGGACGCAAGGTCGACGGCAGGGAGCCTGCAGGCCATGATCAGGAACGAACTCGAGTACTTCTTCGGCGCCCTGCGCTTCTTCACGCGCTTGCCGGTCCCGGCGTGGGTCGGTCACAGCAGCGAGGCACTGGACCGGGCGGCGCGCTACTTTCCGGCGGTCGGTCTGCTGGTCGGCGCGATCGCCGCGCTGGTCTTCATGTTCTGCGCGCAGTTCTGGCCGGCGTCGCTGGCGGTACTGGCGGCGATGGCCAGTTCGATCTACCTGACCGGCGCGTTTCACGAGGACGGCTGGAGCGACATGGTCGACGGTTTCGGTGGCGGCTGGGAAAAGGCGCAGATTCTGACGATCATGAAGGACTCGCGCATCGGCAGTTTCGGCGCCGTCGCGCTGGTGATGCTGCTGCTGACCCGCTTCTCGGCGCTGATCGCGTTGCCGCCGCCGCTCATTCCAGTGGCGCTGGTGGCCGGCCATACGCTCTCGCGATTCGCCTCGACGACGCTGTTGCGCTCGCTCGATTACGTCCGCGGTGAAGGCAAGGCGAAGCCGCTGGCCACTCGCATCAGCTGGGACGAGCTGGGTTTCGCCGCGTCTACCGCGTTGCTGCCGCTGCTCTTTCTGCCACCGGCGCAGGCGGCGCTGGGCGTCCTCTTGGCCGCCCTGGCGACATTCTGGCTGGCACGCCTGTTCCGCCGCCAGATCGGCGGCTACACCGGCGATTGTCTGGGCGCCGTGCAGCAGCTCTCGGAAGTGGCTTTTTACCTCGGGCTGCTGTGCAACTTTTCCTGATCCGCCATCCACGGCCGCTGATCGACGCCGGCATCTGCTACGGTCAGCTTGACGTCGAGGCGGAACCACCGCAAGCGCTGGCCGCGCGCCTGCGGCCGCTGCTGCCGGCCGGCACGCCGGTACTCGCCAGTCCCTTGCGGCGGACTCGCGCGCTCGCCCAAGCCCTGCATCCGCGACCGCTGTTCGATCGGCGGCTGATGGAAATCGACTTCGGTCAATGGGAAGGCCAGCGCTGGGAGCAGATCGGCCGCCAGTCTCTCGATGCCTGGGCGACCGACCTGCTGCACTTCGTACCGCCGGGCGGCGAATCGGCGGCCATGCTGCAGGGGCGCGTCGTCGACTGTGTCGCGGGTTTGCGCGGACCGCGCGTGGCGCTGGTCACACACGCCGGCGTGATCCGTTGCGCCATCGGTCACTGGCTGCAATTGCCGGTCGGCGAGTGGAGCCAGCTGGCGCTCGATTTCGGAAGCATCACGCTGCTGGAAGTCGAAAGCCCGGCGACCCGGCAACAAACAGGAAGTCAGTGGCCGACCGGAGCGACACTCCCGGGCACCGTGCACTACTGCAATCGCTGAAGCGCAGCGCGCTCGGCCCTAGGCTCGGATCAGCCGCGCGGATGATGTGCGGCGTGCAGCAACTTGAGCCGTTCGCGGGCGACGTGGGTGTAGATCTGCGTCGTCGAGATATCCGAATGGCCGAGCAGCAGCTGGACGACGCGCAGATCTGCGCCGTGGTTGAGCAGGTGCGTTGCGAAGGCATGACGCAGCACGTGCGGCGACAGGCGCGCGGGGTCCATTCCGGCCAGCAGCGCGTAGCGCTTGATCAGTTGCCAGAACGCCTGCCGGGTCATCGCCGAGCCGCGCGCGGTCGGGAACATGTCGTCGCTCTGGCGCCCGGCGAGCAGCACCGTCCGTCCTTCGGCAAGATAGCGCCGCAAGCAGTCGCCGGCCACTTCGCCGAGCGGCACGATACGCTCCTTGCTGCCTTTGCCGAAAACCCGCAGCACACCCATCTCGAGACTGAGTTCGAAAACCTTCAGCCCGACCAGCTCGGAAACGCGCAGGCCCGTTGCATAGAGCGTTTCGAGCATCGCCCGGTCACGCTGGCCAAGCGTCGTCTCGGGCGGTGGCGCGGCGAGCAGGCGCTCGACCTGCACTTCGGAGAGCACCTTTGGCAGCCGCGACGGCTTCGCCGGCATGGCGATCTTCAGCGTCGGATCGTCGCTCCGCCGGCCGCGCGCCAGCAGGTACCGATAGAAGCGACGCAGCGTCGACAGGTAGCGTGCCTGCGACGAGGCGCGCAGCGTTTGCGAGAGCGTCGCGACGAAGCGCATCAGCGTCGCCTGGTCGATGGCACACAGGCTGCCGAGCTGCTGCCCGGCGAGCCAGCCGGCGAGTTGCATCAGGTCGCTGCGGTAGCTGGCCAGCGACGCCTTGGCCAGTCCGTCTTCGAGCCACAGCGTGTCGCAGAAGGCGTCGATCTCGGCGACATCCGCGACATCCGCGACATCGAAGGTTTCGGCGGCGTCCGCCTCAGCAGCCTTCATGCGCCAGCAGCCAGCGCTTGACGTCGAGCAGGAAGCCGCCGTTCTGGCGGGCGAATCCGCCCAGCCCACCACCGCTGGCAAGGACACGATGGCAGGGGACGACCACCGCAAAGGGGTTGGCGCCGCAGGCCTGGCCAACGGCCCGCGGCGCGTTGTGCAGCGCCCTGGCAAGCTCGCCATAGGTGCGCGTCTGGTGCGTCGGGATGGCCGCGATCTGCTGCCAGACGCGGCGCTGGAAATGCGTTCCCGACGGCCGCAGCGGCAGCCCGAAGACGAATCCGGCGTCGGCCAGATAGGCGTGCAGCTGGCGCACGGCTTCAGCAGCCAGCGCGTTGCCCGGGGTCACTGCCGCGCCGGCTGGCAGGAACGCGATGCGCTCAATTTCGTCGTCGTCGCAACGCACCGCGAGCGAGAACCCCGGCGCGCTGACCACCGCCTGATAGCCGGATGGGTCGGGAGACGCACTCACCTGACCGATGTCACGCTCACGACGCCTTGCCGAGCAGCGCCTGCTTGAGATCATCCTGCACCGGCTTGTTGCCAAGCCAGATCTTGAGCAGCGCCCGGTAGAAATCCTCGCCGGCGATGTCCTTGCCTTTCACCTGGCCGTTCACGGTCAGGCGGGTGCCGCTGTCGGGCAGCCAGTCGATGACGATGGTCGTACCGGTCTTGGCCTCGCCGATCGCCAGCATGGTGTCGGAGAGTTGCTTCAGACGGTCTTTCAGCGCCGCCATTTCAGCGTCCGAATGGTTGTTGGTCATGCCTTCCTCCAGCGCGTCGACGAACTGCTTGGCGGTAAGGTCGCGCAGCAGGCTGATCGAAATCCGCTTGGCGCCGCTGGCAGCCAGCACCGCCTCGGCCTCGCCGTGTTTCGCGGGCAGGTAGAGCGCCATCGCGTAGACCTTGAAGAAGGCTTTCTTGCGCAGCCCGGCGCCGTTGACCACGGTCTCGCCATTGCCCACCCGGGTCTGGTCATCGAACTTGACGCCGGCCACTTCGACAGCGTTGGCCAACTGGCACGACAGGGCGGCAAGCACCGCCATCAGCAGGTTTTTCATCGAGTCTCCTTTACGGTTTGCTCTGGTCCGGCGGATTCGAGGCACGCTGCAGAGGCATCCGCCTTGCTCTGCAGGTCGGCAGACGAAGCTCGCGGAAAGCGGCGGACTCTGCCAGAACACTGCCAATTCCCGACCCACTCCCTCCACTCCACCCCCGTCCATCCCCGGCTAGGCGCGCACTTCGCCGTTGCCAAGAACGATCCACTTCTGGCTGGTCAGTCCTTCGAGACCGACCGGGCCGCGAGCGTGAATCTTGTCGGTCGAGATGCCGATTTCGGCGCCGAGACCGTATTCGAAGCCGTCGGCGAAACGGGTCGAGGCATTGACCATCACCGAAGCCGAGTCCACTTCGCGCAGGAAGCGCATCGCCGCCGTGTAATTTTCGCTGACGATCGCGTCGGTGTGATGCGAACCGTAGTGATTGATGTGCGCGATCGCTTCGTCGAGCCCGTCGACCACCTTGACCGAAATGATCGGCGCCAGGAACTCGGTCGCGTAGTCCTCTTCGCTGGCCGCCCGCGCGGCGGCGACCAGATCCAGGCTTTCGGGACAGCCGCGAATCTCGACGCCCTTCTGGCTCAGCATCGCGGCGATCGGCGGTAGCAGGCGCGCGGCGACCGAACGCGCCAGCAGCAGCGACTCGGCGGTGTTGCAGGTGCCGTAGCGCTGCGTCTTGGCGTTTTCGACGATCTGCAGCGCCTTCTCCGGGTCGGCGTCGTCATCGATGTAGACGTGGCAGTTGCCATCGAGGTGCTGGATCATCGGCACCCGCGACTCGGCCAGCAGCCGCGAGATCAGGCCCTTGCCGCCACGCGGGACGACCACGTCGACGTATTCGCGCGAGCTGATCAGATGACCGACGGCGGCGCGGTCGGTAGTTTCGATGACCTGGACGACGGTCGGCGGCAGGCCGGCGCTGGCCAGCCCCTCCTGGATCAGCGCGGCAATCGCACGATTGCTGCGGATCGCCTCGGAGCCACCGCGCAGGATCGCCGCATTGCCCGATTTCAGGCACAGCGCCGCGGCGTCGGCGGTGACGTTCGGACGCGCCTCGTAGATGATCCCGATCACCCCCAGCGGCACGCGCATCCGGCCGACCTGGATACCGCTGGGGCGAAACTTCAGGTCGCTGATTTCACCGACCGGGTCGGCCAGCGCGGCGATCTGGTCGACGCCTTCGGCCATCGCCGCGACGCCGTTCGCCGAGAGCGTCAGACGATCGAGCAATGCCGGTTCGAGGCCGGCAGCGGCAGCGGCGGTCAGGTCATCGCGATTGGCGGCCACCAGCGCCTCGCTTTCGCGCCGGATCGCCGAGGCAATCGCGCGCAGGGCGTTGTTCTTGGTGTTGCTGTCGGCACAAGCGATGGCCCGCGACGCTTCGCGAGCCTGCCGGCCGACGGTCTGCACGTACTGCTCGACGTTCATGAGGACTTCCTTGCTTCCTGGATTTCCGGTTGCGCGGACCCGCCAGCCAGCTTGCGCCGGACAGTGTCCGGCAGCCGGCCGCTGGCGACGGCCGATCGCTCAATGATGCCCGAAAACACTGGTCCGGATGAGGTATTTTGCGCGACAATGAGCGCCATGCTGCAGCGCGGCGAACGGTGGATTAGCGATTATAGCCATCGACCGGACGCAAGGGTCAACGGAACCAAGGGAAAGAAATGGACTCACAAGGCTACTCCTCATTGTCACCTTACGCCCCCGAGTCGCTGATGAAACGGAAACTGATTCTGCCTGCGGAAGTAAAAGTCTGCGCAACCTGCAGTTACTGGGATGGCGAGCGCACGGTCAATAGCGAACTGCGGGTGGTGGTGGTCGGCGAAAGTTGCGCCGGCGAGTGCCTGGTGCAGAGCAAGACCTCGCACAGCCTGAACGACGTGCGCGGCGAAACCGAGAACTGCGTCTGGGAACACCTGGCGCCAGGCGACCCGGCAGCCGACCTGGAGGATGGCGGGACCGCCTGAAGCCTACGCGGCGACGCAGCTGCCGGCACTGGCCGCCACCTTCCCCGGTTTCTCAGGCAACGGCGACGTTCAGAGCCAGCCGCCGGAACTCGTTCCACACGTCGCCGCTCGCCAGTCCCTTGATCATCCGGTCGATGCGCGCCGCCTGCGCCAGCGCGGCCCTCGCCCGCTTGCCGTCGACCCGCTGCAGGGCGCGCCGGACCTGCGCCTGACGAAGACCCCAGACGCGGGCCTCCTTGAGCAGCGCGTCGAGCGGCCGGCGTCCATCGAGACCGGCGTTGATCTGGGCCAGCGCGCGCACTTCCTCGGTCATCGCCCAGAGCACCAGCGGCGGCGCCTCACCCTCCTGCTGCAGACCATCGATAGTCCGCGTCAGGCGCGCCACGTCGCCGGCCAGCAGCGCTTGGCGCAGGCCGTCGAGGTCGTAGCGGGCGACATTGAGCACGGCGTCGCGGATCTGGTCGAGGCGCAGCGCGCCGGGCGGGTACAGCACGCCCAGTTTGAGAAGCTCCTGATGCGCGGCCAGCAGATTGCCCTCTACCCGCTCGGCGATGAAACGCAGGCCGCCGGCATCGGCGCTTTGCTGCTGACGGGCAAGGCGACCGGCAAGCCACGCCGGGAGCTCGGCCAGGCCCGGCGGAATCAGTTTGACAACCACCCCGGCCGTCGCCAGCGACGTCACCCAGGCCGCTTTCTCCTCCCGCCAGTCGGCGCCGGTCATGGTCACCAGCAGGAACGAATCCGGCGACGGGCGCGCGCAGTAGGCTTGCAGCGCAGCGCTGCCGTCGCGGCCCGCCTTGCCGGTCAACAGCCGCAGGTCGATCAGCTTGCGGCCACCGAACAGCGACATGCTGCCGGCCGCGTGATAGAGGTCGTTCCAGTTGAAACCGGCGATCGCGGCCAGCACTTCACGCTCGTCGAAGCCGCGCCGGCGCGCCGCCGCGCGAATCGCGTCGGCGGCTTCGATGACCAGCAGCGGTTCATCGCCATGAACCAGATAGACCGGCTTGAGCTCGCGTTCGAGATGCGCCGCGAGCTGTTCGCCCTTGATCTGCATCGCCGGCCCGCTTACTCGGCGGCGACCGGAGGCACCGGCTTTACCGCCGCCAGGCGGCGCATCAACTGGTGCACCAGGTCATTCTCCATGTCTCGCCAAAGCAGGGTTTCCTCCTGCTGCTTGGCGAGCACGTTGGAGTCGTCGTAGGTCAGATCGCGGATCAGTTCGATGGTCCCCGACGGCACCAGATCACGTCCCCTGGCGTCGGTCACCCGATAGGTGTACAGGTAGCGCAGGCGCAGCTCGCTGACCCGGCCGGTACCGGAGACCGAGAGAATGACCCGGTCGCGATATTCTTGCCCGGGCAGCAGCGTCGCCTCGGCGTCGCTGGCGGTCAGCGCCAGGCGCGTCGTCCCGGACGACCGGATCGCCCGTTTGAGGTCGGCGCCGACCACCGAATAATCCGGCATCGCCAGGTACAGGCTCTCGTATGGCAGCGAGTAGGAACCCCGCAACTGGAAGCCACAGCCGGCCAGCAGCGCCAGGACCGTGGTCAGGCACAGGGACAGCAGCTTGGACGGCAGCGCGACGCGCATCGGCGTATTCCTCAAGGTCTCAGACGACGATGTTGACCAGCCGGCCGGCAACCACCACCAGTTTCCTGGGCGCGGCGCCGGCGAGGTGTTTGCGCGCCGCGTCGCAGGCCAGCGCGGCGGCTTCGATGCTCACCCGGTCGGCGCCGGCCGGCACCCGTAGGCTGCCACGCAACTTGCCGTTGATCTGCAGCATCAGCTCGATTTCATCCTGCACCAGGGCGCTGGCGTCGGGCGTCGGGAAGGCCTGCGTGCTGGCCGTACGGCCGGGCCGGAGCGCCGCGTACAGCGCGTCGCAGACGTGCGGGACAATCGGGCTGAGCATCAGCACGACGGCTTCGAGCGTTTCCTGCCTGACCGCGCGAACGGCCGCCGAATCGCCGCCAACGCGGGTATAGGCGTTGAGCAGCTCCATCACCGCGGCAATGGCGGTGTTGAACTGCTTGCGCCGGCCGTAGTCGTCGGCAACCTTGCCAATCGTCTGATGCAACTGGCGGCGCAGGTTCTTCAACTCGGGCGACGCCTCGCCATCTGCAAACGCCACCAACGGCCCGGCTGAGAGGTGCTCGAAAACGATTCGCCAAAGGCGCTTGAGGAAGCGGAAAGCACCCTCGACGCCGGCATCCGACCACTCCAGAGACTGGTCGGGCGGACTGGCGAACATGATGAACAGCCGCGCCGTGTCGGCACCGAACTGGTCGATCAGCGCCTGCGGATCAACGCCGTTGTTCTTCGACTTCGACATTTTCTCGATGCCGCCAACGTTCACCGGCAGACCGTCGGTGCGCAAGCTGGCGCCGACGGCCCGGCCGCGCTCGTCGTGCACCGCGTCGACCTCGGCCGGGTTCAGCCATTGCTTCTTGCCGTGGACGTCCTCGCGGTAGAAGGTCGGCGCGACGACCATCCCCTGGGTCAGAAGATTGGCGAAGGGTTCGCCGAGCGGCTGTTCGCCGAACAGGCCCAGGTCGCGCATTAGCCTGGTCCAGAAACGCGAGTACAAGAGGTGCAGGATGGCGTGCTCGATGCCGCCGATGTACTGGTCGATGCCGCCCTGGCACCAGTAGGCCACCCGCTGGTCGACCATCGCCTGGTCATTGTCCGGGCAGCAGAAGCGCAGGAAGTACCACGAGGACTCGACGAAGGTGTCCATGGTGTCGGTCTCGCGCCGCGCCGGCTGGCCGCACTTCGGGCAGGTACACTGGTAGAACTCGGGCATCCTGCCCAGCGGCGAGCCGGCCCCGGTAATGGTGACGTTCTCGGGCAGGACGACCGGCAGATCGGCATCGGGCACCGGCACCGCACCGCAGCTCGGGCAGTGAATGATCGGGATCGGACAACCCCAGTAGCGCTGCCGCGAGATACCCCAGTCGCGCAGGCGAAACTGGACTTTCTTCTCGCCCAGGCCCCTGGCGGAAAGGTCGGCGGCAATGGCGTCGATCGCTTCGGCGCAGGCCAGGCCATCGTACTTGCCCGAATTGACGCACGCGCCACGCTGCTTGTCGGCGTACCACTCCTGCCAGCCGTCGAGCGAAAAAGTCTCACCGGGAACGGCAATCACCTGCTTGATCGACAGGCCGTATTTCTTGGCAAAGGCGAAATCGCGTTCGTCGTGCGCCGGAACGGCCATCACCGCGCCGTCACCGTAGCTCATCAGCACGTAATTGCCGATCCACACCTCGACCTGTTCGCCGCTCAGGGGATGACTGACGAAGATGCCGGTGGCCATCCCCTTCTTGTCCATCGTCGCCAGGTCGGCCTCGGCGACGCCACCGCGCTTGCATTCGTCAACGAAGGCCGCCACCCGCGGGTCGCGCGCGGCGGCGTAAGCTGCCAGCGGGTGTTCGGCGGCGACCGCGCAGAAGGTAACCCCCATGATGGTGTCGGCGCGAGTGGTGAACACCCACAACCGGCCCGCCTCGCCGTCGAGCTGGTACGGAAAAGCGAAGCGCACGCCGGTGCTCTTGCCGATCCAGTTCTTCTGCATCAGCCGCACCTGCTCCGGCCAGCCGTCGAGCTGGTCGAGGCCGGCCAGCAGCTCCTCGGCGTAGGCGGTGATCTGCATGTAATACATCGGGATTTCGCGCTTCTCGATCGGCGCCCCCGAACGCCAGCCGCGGCCGTCGATGACCTGCTCGTTGGCCAGCACCGTCTGGTCAACGGGGTCCCAATTGACGCTTCCCAGCCGCTGGTAGATCAGCCCCTTCTCGTACAGGCGGGTGAACAGCCACTGCTCCCAGCGGTAATACGCCGGCGTGCAGGTGGCGATCTCGCGCTGCCAGTCGATGGCGAATCCCAGACGCTTGAGCTGCGTCTTCATGTAGTCGATATTGGCGTAGGTCCACTGCGCCGGCGGAACGTTGTTCTGGATCGCCGCATTCTCGGCCGGCATCCCGAAAGCGTCCCAGCCCATCGGCTGCATGACGTTGTAGCCGAGCATGCCGTGGAAGCGCGCCAGGACGTCGCCGATGGTGTAGTTGCGGACGTGGCCCATGTGCAGCTTGCCCGAGGGATAGGGGAACATCGACAGGCAGTAGTATTTTGGCCGGCTCGGGTCTTCGACGGCGCGCGCCGCGCCGTTACTGTTCCAGAGTTCCTGAGCGGCGAGTTCAACGTCCGCGGGTTGATACTTTTCCTGCATGGCCGGTGAGGTCCAGAGTTGGGCTAAACGGCGAATTATACGCACCCCCTGCGCCGCTGGCGCGCTGGCACTTGCCGGCCCCAGCGAGCGGCGCCGAAATCACCCGCTCAGCCGCGCGGATCGGGGGTGAAGCCACCCGGAAACGGGTTTGGTGTCGGGTCGGGCGTCCAGCGTTGTGGCGGGCGCGGAATGATCCCCTGGGCGAGCAGATTGGCGCGGCTGTCGTAGCGGATGGTCAGTACCTCGGATGGCGTGTCGCTGGCGCGGCGGAAAGCGGTGTACTGGGTCGGCGCGCTGATGCGTTCGCCATGACCGGTGCCGAGGCGACTGTCGGCCAGTTCGCTCCTGGCCTCGTCGTGGGCCGGCGCGGCGGCCTTGGCCGCCGGCTGCGGCGCATCGCTCGCGGCAGCGCGGCGTTCAGCAGCCGCGCCGGCCGCCCCGGCCTCGTTGCCCGCACCGCGCTGGCGCTGGTGCATCGTCACCGCCGGCTCGGGTACCGGCACCGCTTCGCGATAGACGGCAACGCCAATGACCCCGACGTTCTGCGGGCGATCGGTGCGGCCGGCATAGCTGTCGGCAACGCTGGTGAAATAGAAGGCCGCCACATCGTCCATGCTCTTGCGCCAGCCGGCAATCTCGGCCGCTTGCCACGCTGACAGGACGTAGCCCGACTGTGACGTGGCGGCGGTCTGTCCGTTCAGCGCATTGACGCCGTCTACCGACAGCACGGTCAGCAGACGACCTGCGCTCTTGTTGCGCATCACCACCGCGTAGCGGTTGCCGGGGGTGCCGGCCACGTAGAGCTGACCACGGTGACGATGGACTTCGAGCTGCTGGCCGGTGCTGCGGTCGATGACGCTGACGTCGACCAGCACGCCGGCGTCGGCGATGCTCATGCAGCCGGCCAGCGGCACGACTGCGAATAGAGCCGCAAGGGGGCTTGCGAAGAGGGCGGCGAGTTTTCTCATGACGGTCTCCTGGAGTGAGTTGGGGTGGTGACCGTGTAAACGCCCGCTGCCGGCGACTGGGGTTAAATCACTGCCGAAATTGCCCGGGCAGCGGGTAATCCGGGTTCGCCAGACGAAAAGCGCGCAGTTCGCGCTCGGCGTCGTCGATCTTGCCGGCGCGTCGCAGGGCGCTGATTTCCTCGAGCCAGATCGCCGGGTTGCGGGCGCGCTCGGCCACCGCTTTGGCCGGAGCCGGCGCCACTGCCCCGCGCTCGGCCGCCGCAGCCGCGTCCGGACCGACGCCAGGCGCCTCGTTCCGGCTGGCGACGCCAGCGTCGGTGCTGGCCCTGGCCGGACTGGCCGGCGAATCGCCGCGGCGGCCTCCGGGTGCAAGTTCGACCCTGCCTTCGAGCTTCGCGGCCGGTGCCGCGACGGTCGCTGGCGCCCGGCTTGCCTCCGCCTCCGCCGGCAACGGTCCGACAGCGCTGCCTGCCTGCTGCCGGCCACCGCCCTCGCTCACGCCGGCCGACGTCGGCGCTACCTTGGCGCGTACTTCGGTCGGGGTCGACGGTGCCAGGGCAGCAGCCGGTCGCGCCTCATCGGCGACCGGGGAAACGGCGGGCCCTAGTGACGGTACTGAACCGGAGTCGTCACCGCTCTTTTTTGCAAGCGGCTGGCTGCGCGCTGGCGGGCCATCGCCGGGCGGCCGGTCCTGGACCAACGTCAGGGTCAAGCTGAGCACGACGGTAGTCGCCAGCGCCAGCGGCGTTCGCCAGCGCTGCCACCAGCCTCGCCGGCGGGCAGCCGGTGCCGGCGCGGCGCTCTTCTGGTCGGCCAGCGCCGCCCGAGCGGCGGCCAGGATCTGCTCGTCAAGGCTGGCCGACGGCTCGCCAGTCGCGTGCTGCCGGTACAGGCGCGAAACTTGCGGATCGCTCGATGAATCCTGGGGCAGCTCGGTCATAGCAGATCCCGCAGCGAGTGTCTGAGTTTTTGCAGCGCATAGCGCAATCGGCTCTTGGTCGTCTCGCGGCCGGTACCGGTGGTGGCGGCGATTTCTTCCAGAGTCAGGCCACCCTCTTCGGCGAGCAGAAAGACCTCGCGCTGGTGGTCCGGCAACTCGGCCAGCGCCAGATCGATCCGTTCGGCGGTGTCGCGCCGCTCGTGCAGCGCATGCGGCGTCTGGTGGCCGGGAGCGGGCAGCGAGGCGATCAGTTCGTCGCCGCTATCGGCCGCGCCGTCGCAGTCGTTGGCAAGCACCAGCACCGCGACCTGATGCGCGTTCCTGCGGTGGTGATCGATCAGCCGGTGGTGGGCAATGCGGAATATCCATGTCGAGAACCGGGCCAACGGCTGGTAATCGGCACGCGCATTGACCACCTTGATCCAGATATCCTGATACAGCTCGTCGGCCAGAGCAGCGTTGCCGCATTGCTGTGCCAGATAGCGATAGAGCGAGCCTCGGTAGCGACGATACAGCATGCTGAACGCGTCCGCATCGCCAGCACGGTAAGCCAGCATCAGTCTCTCGTCGCTCCAGTCTCCATGCATTCCGGCAGTCTATCTACTGCCGGGGCAAACGCAAGTTGGCGCTTCGGCGCGTTCAGCCCGACTCCGGTCGCCACCACGCGCGCGCAACGCCCCGGTCACTGCCAATGACTGCGGCGGCCCGTTCACGCGACCGGGCCGGCTGCTGATGATGAGCAAGGGGATTGTTCGGGTGGAGTGGGAGCAGAGGTCGGCAAGACGTTGGCGGGCCGTCCCACGGGGCAGGTGCGTACCTGCCCCCGGGGTGCTCAGAGGGCGTGCGTCTCGATGCGGAGCAACTTGTTCACGCTCGCCTGCCACAGCTTGGTGACGTTCTGCACGGCAATCAGGTTCAGGCTCGAAATCCGGCTCTGATGACGCCACAGCCAGAACACGCAGGTCACGGTCGGCGCTTCACGTACCAGCGAACCTCCGCCCTCGGCTTCGGCGAGGTCGATAAAGCGCTCGACGGCCAGACGGTAGTAATCCGAACTGTTGCAGCAACCGGTCATCGCTTCGGCTTCGCCGGCTGCACGGCGCCATAGTTTGAGCGCGAGTTCCTCGCTGATGCCGGCCTTGTGGGCGACCCACGGTAAAATTTTTGGTGCTTTCATGGCTTTGCTCCTGAGAGTCTGGCGGATACCAGGCACTGTGACCTACCGACCGATACCTCATGAGATCAGTCGTGTTGCAGTGCAGCATCATTATAAGCAATCCCCCGGTGGAAGGTTGGGGTTTTCTTCTAATTTTTTCTCAGGCCATTGGGAACTGCTCCGGTGACGACCAAGTCCAGACAAGCTGCGAGCAGCCAGGTCAACGCGGCCCACGCAGCAACACGAGTCGGACTTGCCACCTGAAGCTACTGCGCCGCAACATCCGATGCGCTTCTTTAACGCAGAGCCAGCGTAGCACCGCAGTCTGTTGCCCGCCGTGCACTAATCCACACCACACGGCAGTCTTGGCGAACAGGTCGGCGACCGCGCCAGCGGCGGCGCTCGGCGCTTCAATGCCGGACGCTGACCTTCCAGCCGTCCCTGGTCTTGGCGAGGTGCTGGACGGTGACCGCGTTCGGACCATCGCGCGCCTCGAGCACGGCGTAGTCGCCTTTCACCTCGACCTTCTCGATCTGCTTGCGACGCGCTTCGCCCTGCGCGCCGCTGCGCATCCGGTCGAGGAACTGCTTGAAGCCATCGTCACCGAAGGCTTTCGCCATGCCTTGCAGGTCGTCCACTTTCTCGGGAGTCATGTACGGCCGCGCGGCATCGAGGCCGCCTGCGATCAACGCTTTCTCGTAGGCCAGGAAGGCGTCGGCCTGCGGCGATTTCTGCGCCTGCGCGCCGGTAAGCGTCTGGGCATGGCCGGCTGGAACGAGCACGGCGATGGCAGCAAGAATGGCGAACACGCGAATCATCAGTCTCATGGAAATCTCCTCTGGTTGTCGGATGGCCCTGCAGCACCTGCTCAACTACTCCCTGCCGGACAGCGTGACCGCCCGTCCGCGCCTCATTCGCCCTGCGGCGTACCGCAGCGCCGTCCGGCCTGGAACTCGGCAACACTGGCCGCACCGAAACGCTGCAGCCGTGCGCGCATCTCGGCCAGCCTGGCCGGCGTCAGGTAGCCCCCTGCCGCGTCCAGGTCCAGGCCGCCTTCGACCAGCACCTGCTCGAAAGCAATGAACAGTACCGCGTGTGGCGGATGCTGCGCCGCCGCGCCGGTGATCGTTCGCACGCTGCCCGTCGCCCCTTCGACCGGCGCGGTGAACTCCGCCTCGAGCGTCCAGTTCATCCAATTGGTACTGAGCTTTCCGGATACCCGGCGGTTGCCAATCTGCAGCTCCTGCCAGCTCGGACCAAAATTGAACGAGTCGATTGCATAACCGTCGTCGTGCGGCGCGTAGACCACCCCTCGGATGTCGTCCAGTCGCGGCCGCACCGGACTGACGATCAGCTTGATACCGCCGAAGCGCTTTTCGCGCGCCAGTTCCCCGGGCCGATTATCGTCCCGCGCCGCTTCCGGCGGCAGCAAGCGGTCGGTCAGGTAGATCCACAACTCGCCGTCCTGCAGCGGCGCCTGCCAAGCGTAAACGTGCTGCAGGGCATACACCCTGCCATCGTACGTCATCCGCCCGCGGACCGTGCCGGCGTCTGCAGCCGCCGCCGCCGACACGACCAGAAAGGCCCCCAGCGCCGCGGTCAGGCGCGCTGCCGGGCGCAGCGAGGCGCGCTCGTGCGTGTGTTCCGGGAACTCGCAGGCAATTCCTCCGAGAGTCGAAACGAGCGTTTTCGGAATCAGAAAGAAATCCATCGCTGTTGTGGGCCTGGCAAAGACGGGAACCCCCGGCGCGCCGGAACGCCTTGCGCTGCCGAGGGAAGTATCTTTGGCCGTCGCAGGCACTGTCAACGGCCGGCCTGAGCGGGATCGAGGCTGTCTGGCCCGATGCCGCACGAGATCTTGACTGAAGTCGCCCTGGCGTTGGTCGGAAGCGGAGAGCACGAGGTAAAATGTGATCCATGACCCGC
>ERZ761602.4471-NODE-4471-length-17912-cov-8.012208_pt1 | contig 17912 bp, 14 predicted proteins | sample MGYA00512165_ERZ761602 | MGnify/ENA primary metagenome ERZ761602 (study PRJEB28899, sample SAMN02445085) | bioreactor sludge metagenome | biome: EBPR sludge; isolation source: Thorneside wastewater treatment plant | place: Australia: Brisbane, Thorneside... | reverse complement strand
AGAAGACGACGGCGACGAAGAGGTAGAGCTCGACGATGCGCCCGGTGAGCTGCCCGCCCTTCGAGGCGGCGCCCAGGAAGTCCTTCAGGCCCACCACGTACACGAGCGAGGTGTCCTGGAAGAGGATCACGGCCTGCGTGAGCATGACCGGCAGCATGTTGCGGAAGGCCTGGGGCAGCACCACGTGTCCCATGGATTGCCAGTAGTTCATGCCCAGGGCGTAGGCCGCCCAGGGCTGGCCCCGCGGGATCGACTGGATGCCCGCGCGGATGATCTCCGAGTAGTAGGCCGATTCCACCATGATGAAGGCCACCACGGCCGACGTGAACGGCCCCACCGCCTCGCCCTGCTGGCCCGTGAACTTGGAGACGATCATGGGCGTGAGGAAGTAGAACCAGAAGATCGCCATGATGAAGGGGATGGCGCGGATCAGGTTCACGAAGCCCGCCGCCGGCACCGAGAGCGCCCGCCAGCTCGACAGCCGGGCCATCGCGAGCAGCGTGCCGAAGAAGACGCCCCCCGCCAGGGCGATGGCGAAGAGCTTGAAGGACGTCATGAGGCCGTCCCACAGGGATTCGCGGTACTTCCAGATCACGCCCCAGTCGAATTCGCCGCCCATGGCTAGTGCCCCCCGCCCTGGGCGATGAAGCCCGGCACGGCCACCCGGCGCTCGAGCGCGCGCATCGCGAAGGTCACGGTGAGCGTGATCACGATGTACAGCAGCGTCGCGGCCGTGAAGGCCTCGAAGGTCTTGAAGGTGTACTCGGAGATCTGGCGGCTCTGGGCCGTGAGCTCGAGCACGCCGATGGTGAGGGCCGTCGAGGAATTCTTGAAGATCGTGAGGAACTCGCTCGTCATCGGCGGGATCACGATGCGGAAGGCCATCGGCAGCGTCACGTGCCGGTACACCTGGGGCAGCGTGAGGCCCATCGCGAGGCCGGCGTTCGTCTGGCCCCGGGGCAGCGACTCGATCCCGGAGCGCACCTGCTCGGCCACGCGCGAGGCGGTGTAGAGCCCCAGGCACAGCACGGCCGCGGTGAACTCCCACAGGCTGAACTGGGCCGCGAAGGGCAGCACGAGCAGGTTGGGCAGGTCCTGCTTGAGCCAGTCGCCCCAGGCCTTCGGGATCATCTCCGGCATCACGAAGTACCACAGGAACATCTGCACCAGCAGCGGCACGTTGCGGAAGATCTCCACGTAGACCGTGCCCGCGGCCCGCAGCCACGCGACGGGCGTGGTGCGCGCGACCCCGACGGCGGCGCCCACGACGGACGCGATGATCCACGCGAGCGAGGACACCGCGATCGTCCAGGCGAGGCCGGAGCCGAGCCAGCCCAGGTACGTCATGCCCCCCGAGGGGGCCTGTTCGAGGAAGACCTTCCAGTCCATCGGCGCGCCTCGCGAGCGGGAACGAAAAGGGGGCGGTCGCCCGCCCCCCGGCTGCGGAGCGCCGGCGCTATTCCGGCAGCGCCTGCAGCGTGATGGCGGCCTTGAGCAGCGGGCTCATCGGCACGCCCATGGTCTCGCCCGAGGGCAGCTTCTCGAGGAACCACTTGTTGTAGATCTTGTTGATGTCGCCCGAGGCGAAGAGCTTGCCCAGGGCCCGGCGCACGACGACGCCGAAATCGTCGTCGTTCTTGCGGAACATGATGCCGTACGGGTCGTAGGACAGGAAATCGCCGACGACCTCGTAGTCCTTCGGGTTCTTCGCCTTGGCGATCAGGCCGAAGAGCAGGATGTCGTCCATGGAGAAGGCGACGGCGCGGCCCGACTCGACCGTGAGGAAGGATTCGCCGTGGTCCTTGGCGTTCAGGAACTTGATGCCGAGGTTGTCCTTGTCCGACAGGGCCTTGATGATCCGCTCGTTGGTCGTGCCCTGCGTCACCACGACGGTCTTGCCCTTGAGGTCCTTGTAGGACTTGATCTTCGAGGACTTCTTCACCAGCAGCTTGGTGCCCGTGATAAAGGTGACGGGGGCGTAGGCCACCTGCTTCTGGCGCGTGAGCGTGTTGGTGGTCGAGCCGCACTCGATGTCCACTGTGCCGTTGGCGAGCAGCGGGATGCGCGTCTGGGGCGTGACGGGGTTGTACTTCACGTTGAGCGTGGCGAGGCCCAGCTCCTTCTTGACCTCCTCGACCACGGCCGCGCACAGGTCCATCGAGTAGCCGATGGGCTGCTGCTTGTCGTCCAGGTAGGAGAAGGGGATCGAGGTCTCGCGGTGGCCGATGGTGATCGTGCCGGAGTCCTTGATCTTCTTGAGGGTGCCGGTGAGGTCCTGCGCGAGCGCCGGGACGGCGGCGAGGGCCAGGGCGAGGGCCGCGACGGCGGCGTGGGTCTTGCGGATCATGGGTGTCTCCTCTCTTTTCGTGGGTCGGCGCGTGCGCGGCGATGGGCAAGGATAGCGCCCCGGCGAAGGGGCACGCAAACCGGCATTGCAACGACCGTGCCTAGTCGCCCGGGGCGCGGGGCGCGCGCGCGAAATCGACGACGGCCCGGGCGAGGGCCTGCGTGGTGTCCACGAGGGCGATCGCCGGGGGGAGCGCTCGGGCGGCGAGGGGCAGCTCCGTGCACGCGGCCACCAGCAGGTCCGCCCCGCGCTGGTGCATCGTGCCCGCTGCGAGGGCGAGGAGCCGGCCGCCCGAGGGCGCGTCGCCCGACTTCACCGCGGCGATGGCCTCGTCGAGGAGCGCCTGCGCCGCCTCGTCGGGCGCGATCCAGGGGATGCCGGCGGCGTCGAGCCGGCGGGCGAAGAACCCGGACGCGAGCGTGCCGCGGGTGGCCGCCAGCGCCGCGAGCCGGGGAGGGCGGGGCAGGTGCCCGATCTCCCGGACGGTCGCCTCCCCGATATCGATGAGCGGAACGCCCATCTCCGCGCGCAGGTCGTCGGCCCAGTGGTGGGCCGTGTTGCACGCGATCGCGATGGCCTCGGCCCCGGCGGCCTCGAGCGCGCGGACCCCCTCGAGCAAGGCCGGCAGGGGCGAGGGCCCACCCGAAAGGATCGCGGGGACGCGCGGGGGCACCTGCGGCACGTTCCAGCACACGACGGGGATGTGGTCCTCGTCCCGGGAGGCGGGCGTCAGGGCGAGGATGCGCGCCTGCAGGTCGATCGCGGCGGCCGGGCCCATGCCGCCCAGCACGCCGATGCGCCTCGGCGCGGGCCGGTTCGTGTCCATGGCCCATCTTAAACCGCGACCCGGTATCCGCGCCCCCTCGGAATGGGCGAAAATGGGGCATCGCGCCTGCCGCGCGTGGCCGACCCCACGAGGGGCGCGCCGGTGGGCGGCGGCGCCACGACAACAACGAGGTCGCCATGCCCGCCGCCCGCTCCGCCGATTCCCGCCTTGCCCCCGTCCTCGATCTGGCCGCGCGCCGCCTGAAGGGCGCCGCCGCCGAGGAAGCCCGGGACTTCATCGCGCTCTACTACGACCAGGTCGATCCCGAGGATCTCGGCCGGCGTACGCCGGACGACCTCTTCGGCGCCGCGCTCGCGCACCTCGCCTTCGCGAGGCAGTTCGTCCCCGGCACGCCCAAGCTTCGCGTGTCCAATCCGCGGGCGGAGGAACATGGCTGGGCTTCGCCGCACACGGTGATCGAGATCGTGAACGACGACATGCCCTTCCTCGTCGATTCCGTCACGATGGAACTCGCGCGCCAGGGCTGCGGCGTGCACCTGCTCGTGCACCCGCTCGCGCGCACCCGCCGCGACGCGGAAGGGCGCCTCGAGGCCTTCGCGCCTGCGGGCGCCTCGGGCGCCGGCGAATCCTGGATCCACGTGGAGATCGACCGCGAGGCCGACCCCGCGCGCCTTCGCGCGATCGCCGAGGGCCTGCAGGCCGTGCTCGGCGACGTGCGCGCCGCCGTCGAGGACTGGCCCGCGATGCGCGAGCGCATGCAGGATGCGGCCAAGGACCTCGCCCGCGTCCCCAAGGGCGTCGACAAGGCCGAGGCCGCCGAGGTTCGCGAGTTCCTCGCGTGGGTGCTCGACAACCACTTCACGTTCCTCGGCTACCGCGACTACCAGCTCTCCAGCGTGGGCGGCGAGGACCTGCTTCGCATCGTGGCCGGCACGGGACTGGGCGTGCTGCGCGAGCCGCGCCTGGGCGGAGTGTCGGCGAGCTTCTCGGAGCTGCCCCCGCGCCTTCGCGCCCTCGCCCGCGAGCCCCGGCCCCTGGTGCTCACCAAGGCCAATGCCCGCGCCACGGTCCACCGTCCGGGCTACCTCGACTACATCGGGCTCAAGCGCTTCGACGCCGCCGGGCGCGTCGCGGGGGAGCGCCGCTTCGTCGGCCTGTACACCACCTCGGCCTACCAGGCGGACGCGAGCCTCGTCCCGCTGCTTCGCACCAAGGTCGCGCGGGTGATCGAGCGCGCGGGTTTCCCGCCCGGCTCCCACGGCCACAAGAACCTGGTCTCGGTGCTGCAGGACTACCCGCGCGACGAGCTCTTCCAGGTGGAGGAGGAGACGCTCCTCGCGAACGCCCTGGGGGTCCTGCGGCTCGGCGACCGGCGTCGCACCCGCGTGCTCCTCAGGCGCGACGTCTACGGGCGCTTCTGGTCGTGCCTCGTCTACCTGCCGCGGGACAACTACAACACCGACGTGCGCCTGAAGATCCAGTCGGTGCTGCTCGCGCACCTGAAGGGCGCGAGCGCCGAGTACAACCTGCAGCTCACGGACGCCGTCCTCGCCCGCATCCACGTGCTCGTGCGCACCCATCCGCGCGACGAGGTCGAGGCGGACCCGCGCGCGATCGAGGCGGAGATCGCCCGCGCCACCCGGCGCTGGGAGGACGACCTGCGCGAGCGGCTCGCCGCCGCCGGGGGGGAGGACCGCGCGATCGCCGCCTTCCGCGCCTACGCCTTCCCTGCGGCCTATCGCGATACGGTGGATGCCCCCCTCGCCGAGCGCGACATCGCCGTGCTCGACCGCCTTGCCGCGGGCGAGCCCCATGCCGTCACGCTCTACCGGCCCGTGGAGTCCGATGCCCGGTCGCTGCGCCTTCGGGTCTACCGGGCCGGCGCGCGCGTGCCGCTTTCGGGAAGCCTGCCGATCCTGGAGAACATGGGGCTCGAGGCGCTCGAGGAGCAGTCCTGGGAGATCGGCCGCGCCGGATCGACTCCCGTGTTCATCCACGACTTCGGCGTCCGCGGCCAGCGGGACATCCCGGACGTGGAGGCCGTGAAGGCCGTCGCGGAGGAGACCCTGCTGCGCGTGGCCCGCGGCGAGATCGAGAACGACGCCTTCAACCGTCTCACGCTCGCGGCCGCGCTCGCACCGGACGACGTCGTGGTGCTGCGCGCCTACGCCCGGTACCTCAAGCAGGCGGGCTTTCCGTTCAGCCACGCGTACCTCGCGCAGACCCTCGCGGCCCACCCGGAGCTCGTCGGCCGCCTCGTCGCGCTCTTCCGGGCCCGCTTCGACCCGGCCTTCGCCGGCGACCGCGCGGCCGAGGAGAAGAAGCTGGTGGAGGAGGCGAGGCAGCTCCTGAACAACGTCTCCAACCTGGACGAGGACCGCATCCTTCGGCGCTTCCTCGCGCTGGTGCGGGCCACGCTGCGAACGAACCACTGGGTGCGCGACGCGGCCGGCGCGCGCAAGGCGTTCCTGTCCCTCAAGATCGAATCGGCCCGCGTGCCGGACCTGCCCGAGCCCCGGCCGATGTTCGAGGTCTTCGTCTATTCCCCGCGCTTCGAGGCGATCCACCTGCGCGGCGGCAAGGTCGCCCGCGGGGGGCTTCGATGGTCGGACCGGCCGGAGGATTTCCGCACGGAGATCCTGGGGCTCATGAAGGCGCAGATGGTCAAGAACGCCGTCATCGTGCCCGTGGGCTCGAAGGGCGGCTTCGTGCTGAAGGCGGCGCCCCCCGCGTCGGACCGCGAGGCGTTCCTCGCCGAGGGCGTGGCCTGCTACCGCAACTTCCTGCGGGGCCTGCTCGACCTCACGGACAACCTCGTCGCCGGCCAGGTGGTGCCGCCGAAGGACGTGGTGCGCCACGACCCCGACGATCCCTACCTGGTGGTCGCCGCGGACAAGGGCACGGCCGCCTTCTCGGACTACGCGAACGGCGTGTCGGCCGAGTACGGCTTCTGGCTCGGCGACGCCTTCGCCTCCGGCGGCAGCGCGGGTTACGACCACAAGAAGATGGGCATCACCGCGCGCGGCGCCTGGGAGAGCGTGAAGCGCCACTTCCGCGAGATGGGTGTGGACACCCAGTCGCAGGACTTCACCGTCGTGGGCGTGGGCGACATGTCGGGGGACGTGTTCGGCAACGGCATGCTCCTGTCGAGGCACATCCGGCTGCTCGCGGCCTTCGACCATCGCCACATCTTCCTCGACCCGGACCCCGACGCGGCCACGAGCTTCGCCGAGCGCGAGCGCCTGTTCGCATTGTCGCGGTCTTCCTGGGAGGACTACGACCCGAAGAAGATCTCGAAGGGCGGGGGCGTGTTCCCGCGCACGGCGAAGGCCATCCCGGTCTCCGCGCCGGTGCAGGCCGCGCTCGGCATCGCCGAGGCCCACCTCACCCCGGCCGAGCTGATGAAGGCGATCCTCAAGGCGCCCGTGGACCTGCTCTACAACGGCGGCATCGGCACCTACGTGAAGGCGGCCTCGCAGTCCCACGCCGACGCCGGTGACCGTGCGAACGACGCGATCCGCGTGAACGGCGCGGAGCTTCGCTGCAAGGTGGTGGGCGAGGGCGGCAACCTCGGCCTCACGCAGCTCGGCCGCGTCGAGTACGCGCAGGCCGGCGGGCGCGTGTGCACGGACGCCATCGACAACTCCGGCGGCGTGGACTGCTCCGACCACGAGGTCAACATCAAGATCCTGCTGGGCCTCGCGGAGCAGGACGGCGAGCTCACGCGCAAGCAGCGCGACAAGCTGCTCGCGGAGATGACGGAGGAGGTCGGCCGCCTCGTCCTCGTCGACAACTACCAGCAGACCCAGTCGCTCGCGGTCTCGGGCGTGCGCGGCGAGAAGCTCCTCGACGCCCAGGCGGCCTTCATGCGCGCGCTGGAAAAGGCCGGGCGCCTGAACCGCGCGGTGGAATTCCTGCCGGCCGACGACGAGGTCGCCGAGCGGCGCGCGGCCCGGCGGGGCCTCACCGCGCCCGAACGCGCGGTGCTGCTCGCCTACTCCAAGATGGTGCTCTTCGACGACCTGGTGAAGGGCACGCTGATCGACGACGACTACGTCGGCGGCACGCTCGCGGCCTACTTCCCGCGTCCGCTGCGCGAGCGCCACGGCGCCCTCATGCCGCGCCACCCCCTCAAGCGCGAGATCGTCGCGACCGTGGTGGCCAACGCGATGATCAACCGCACTGGTTCGGTCTTCGTGCACCGCATGCAGGAGGAGACGGGCGCGAGCGCCGAGGAGGTCGTGCGCGCCTTCATCCTGGTGCGCGACGTCTACGGCTTCGAGACCCTCTGGTCCGACATCGACGCGCTGGACAACCGCGTGCCGGCGGCGCTCCAGTCGGAACTGCTCATCGAGGCCGGGCGCCTGGTGCTCCGGGCGACGCTGTGGTTCCTGCGCCGACGGCGCGAGAAGCTGCCGATCGCACAGGTGCTCGCGATCTTCCAGCCCTCCGTCAAGGCCTTCGCCCGGGGCCTGCCGGGGCTGCTCGCGGCGCCCGACCGCGCGTCGTGGGAAGGCGCGGTCGCCCGGCTCGAGGGGCAAGGCGTGCCCGCGGACCTCGCGCGCCGCCTCGCGAGCCTGGACGCGCTCTACGGCGTGCTGGATGCGACCGAGGTGGCGGTCGCCGAGTCGCGGCCCGTGGAATCGGTGGCCACGCTCTACTTCGCGCTCGCCGGGGATCTCGAGCTGCGCTGGGTCGCCGAGCGCATCGGCGCGCTGCCCACGGACACCCCGTGGCAGGCCCTCGCCCGCAACGCCCTTCGCGACGACCTCGCGGCCCAGCAGCGTGCCCTCACGGCCGCGGTGGTGAAGCTCGCGGGCGACGAGAAGGATCCGGCCGCCCAGCTCGCGCGGTGGAAGGAGCGGTACGGGCAGCCGATCGCGCGGCTTGTGGCCATGCGCGATGAACTGCGGCGCGGCGCGCCGCTGGACCTGGCCGTGCTCTCGGTCCTGCTGAGGGAGCTGCGCTCGCTTGCCTGAGGCCGAACCGTCGCCCGGCCGCTGGTCCGCCGTCGCGGCCCTCGGCGTCACGCAGGTCGCCTCCTGGGGCAGCGTCTACTACGCGTTCGCGGTGGTGATGGGGGACGTGGGGCGGGAGCTGGGTGCTTCGCCCCCGGCCGTCGTGGGCGCCTACAGCCTCGCGCTGCTGGTCTCCGGGCTCGTGGCCGCGCCCGTGGGCCGTCACATCGATCGCCACGGGGCGAACCGGGCGATGGCCTTCGGCTCGCTGCTCGCCGGGCTGCTGCTCGCGGCGCTCTCGCAGGTGCAGTCCCTCGCCGCGCTTTACGCGGTTTGGGCCGGCCTGGGCTTCTCGATGGGGCTCATCCTCTACGAACCGGCCTTCGCGAGCCTCGCGCTCGTCTTCCGGGAAGACCTGCGGCGCGCGATTTCGATCCTCACCTTCGCGGGCGGCTTCGCGAGCACGGTGTTCTGGCCCCTCACGCAGTGGCTCGCCTCGAGCCTGGGCTGGCGCGAGGCGATGCTGGTCCTCGCGGGCGTGAACCTGCTGGTCTGCCTGCCGCTGCACGCGCTGTTCCTGCCGCGGCGTGGGCGGGCGCTGGATGCGCCGCGGGGCGTGGCGGACGATGCGGCGGGCCGGGCGCGGCTGCTTCGCGATCCGCGGTTCCGTGCGCTCGCGGTCGCTTTCACGCTCAACATGCTGGCCTTTTCCGCGATGGGGCTGCACCTGCTCGCGATGCTCGCGGAGCAGGGCTTCGGCGCGCAGCAGGCGGCGCTGCTCGCGGCGCTGGTCGGGCCCATGCAGGTGGCCGGCCGGCTCGCGGACTTCGCGCTCGCCCATCGTGTGCGCCCGGCGCGGGTGGGCCAGGTCGCGTTCGTCGCCTTTCCCGTGTCGATCCTCGTGCTTGCCTTCGCAGGGGGCGGGACGGCGGCCGTGGTCGCCTTCGCCGTGCTCTACGGCGCGAGCAACGGCGTCACCACCATCGTGCGCGGCACGGTGCCCGCCGACATCTGGGGCCGCGAGGGCTACGGGGGCCTCACGGGCCTGCTCGCGACGCCCGTGCTGATCGCCCGCGCCGCCGGTCCCTTCGTCGCCGCCGGCATTCTCGCCGTCGCCGGCGGCTATTTCGCCGTCGCGCTTTTCCTCGCGGCCGTCGGGACACTCGCCTTCGTCGCCTTCCGCCTCGCCGTGCGGAAATAAATCGGGGTCAGGTGAAAAACTCACCTGACCCCGATTTATCGGGCGCACGGCGTCAACCGCCGGCGCGCTGGAAGCCGCGGTGGAAGCGATCGAGGAAGGCCTGGCGAATGGCGGGGTCGGGGTCGTCGACCGCGATGCGCACGGCGAGCACCGGCAGGGCGAGGGGGCCGAAGGCGCGCGCGGGCCTGTCCGAAAGCGTGATGCGCCACGCAGGCGTCGCGTCGCGGGATTCGATCGCATCGGCCGCCACCGCGAAGGCCGCGCCCCCGACCGCCACGGGCAACAGGCGCAGGAAGTCCGCGCGGGCGATGGTCATCTCGAACTCGACGGCCGGATCAGCCACCGGCGATGGGCGGCCACACCGCCAGCACGTCGCCTTCCCGGAGCCCGTGGGAATCCCGGGCCTCGCGCGGGACGAAGACACCGTTCACGAGCACCAGATGCGTGAGCTTCGGCGGCAAGCCGAAGGGCGCGAGGACCGCAGCGATGCTGGCCCCCTCGGTCACGTCGAGCTCCGTCCGGTTGCCGGCCCGCGCCGCCGGCGGCAGGTAGTCCGTGAGCGTCGCGTAGAGCTTGAGGGTGATGCGCACCGGGTTCGTCCTTCAATCCGCCCCTTGCGCGCAGGCGAGGTACGCCTCCACGACGCGGGTCGGGTCCGCGAGGAGCTTCGCGTGCCAGGGGCCGAGCTTCACGCGCCCCTGGATCAGGCCGCGCAGCACGCCCACGTGGTCCGTGTGCCCGACCGTGGTCGCGCCGACCAGGCGATCGCCGCCGAACTCGAGGCGGATGTAGCGATGCGCCGCCGCGTCCAGCCGCTCGGCGCGGCTGGGTTCGCCGTCCGTCACGCCCTGCCACTGGCCGAAGGACGCCGAGACGAGGCCGAGCGTGTCGAGCACGTTCATCGCCAGCGCGCCGGTGGCGGCCACGTTCCGGCCCGCCATGTTGAGCGCCGCCGCGCGGGCCTGTTCGACCGCCGTGGGCTGGATCGCGTAGGCGACGCGCCGGTCCGTGCCGAACTCCGGCGCCCGGGAGACGTCGCCGGCCGCGTAGATGCCGGGCACGCTCGACGCCATGCGATCGTCCACCAGCACGCCGCCGTCGCAGGCGACGCCGCTGCCTTCGAGCCAGCCCGTGTTCGGCGTGACGCCCATCGCGCCGATCACGAGATCGGCGGCGAAGGTGGCGCCGTCGCCCAGCGCCACCGACAGCGCGCCGCCCGCCTCGTCGATCCTCGCGACCCGCGCGCCGGTCACCACACGGATGCCCTTCGCTTCGCACCAAGTGCGGATCAGCGCGCTCGCCGGGGCCGGCATCATGCGCGGCACCATCCGGTCGCCCATTTCGATCACGGTGAGGTCCACGCCCCGCGCGGCGAGGGCCTCGAGAAGGATGCAGCCGATGAAACCCGCGCCGAGCTGGACCACGCGCTTGCCCTTCGAGGCCCGGGCCGCGATCGCCCGCGCGTCCTCGAGTGTCCAGCACGGATGCACGCCGGGACGGTCGAGCCCCGGGATCGGCGGGCGATTGGGGCGCGAGCCCGTTGCGACCAGCAGGTGGTCGAAGGCGAGCGTCTCGCCCGAGGCGAGCTTCACCCGGCGGGCAGCCACATCCACCGAAGCCGCGCGTCCGGTCCTCACCGCGATGCCCAGCCGCTCGAAGTGGGCCGGGTCCTTGCGAAGCCAGGTGCCGCTTTCGTCGATGCGGCCGTCGAGCAGGTACGGGATCGCCATGCGCGAGTAGGGCGGGCCCGGCTCGTCGCCGACGATCGTCACGCGGTCGGCGGGCGCCGCCTTGCGCAGGGTCTCGGCCGCGACCACGCCGGCCGGCCCGGCCCCGATGATCAGGTGTTCCATGGCGGATCTCTTTCGATGGGACCCATCGGGGTCGGAAATTCGGGGTCAGGTGAAAAATTCACCTGACCCCGATTCATTTCAGCGGCGAGGTGCCGAGGCGCTTGCGCGTCTCGGCGGTGGGGACGCCCTCGGCGTTCCAGCCGCGGAGCTGGTAGTACTCCGGCAGCATCTTGTCCAGGCCGTTCACCAGGCCCTTGGCAGGCCCGGTCTTAGCCGCCTCCTTCTTCAGGCGCGGCGGCAGGTCGTCGTCCTTCTTCGTGAGGCCGGCGGCGAGGTTGAATTCCTTCTCGAGGTTCCAGATGCGCTCGCCCACCACGCCCAGGTTGTCGAGGGACCAGTCGCCGTCGCACGCGGCCTGCAGTTGCGGCGCGACATCCTGCAGCGTCCACGCGAAGGAGGTGAACAGGCACAGGCCCGAGGAATCGAACACGGCCGTCGCGTCCTGGAAGGCCTTCACGAGCCCGGCCTTGCCGTCGGTCACGAGGGGATCGGTCTTCACCGGGATGCCCAGCACCTCGCTCGCCACCGTGTAGCCGCGCAGGTGGCAGGCGCCTCGGTTGCTCGTGGCGTAGGCGAGGCCCATGCCCTGGATGCCGCGCGAATCGTAGGCCGGGAATTCCTGCCCCTTCACGGTCATCGAGAGCTCGGGGTGGCCGTACTTGGCCGTGAGGCGCTTCGAGCCCATCGCGAGCTCCTTGCCGAAGCCCGTGCCCCGGCCCACCTGCTCGGCGAAGAAAACGAGGGCCTTGGCCGAGCCGAAGGGCGCCTCGATGCCGAGCTGTTCCTTCGTGAGCACGCCCATCTCGTAGAGCTCCATCACCGCGCCGACGGTCGCGCCGAAGGAGATCGGGTCCCAGCCGTCCTCGTTCGCGAGGAAGTTGGCGTAGGTGAGGGCCTCCAGGTCGTTCACGCCGTTGGCCGCGCCGAGGGCCCAGGCCGCCTCGTACTCGAGCCCTCCGGAGGCGCCCCAGTACTGCGGCTTGTTGACGACGGTGAAGTGCGATTCGTCGAGCTTGCTGATGCGGCCGCAGGCGATCGTGCAGCCGAAGCACGCCTGGTTCGCCACGAGGTTCGGCTTGCCGTCGGTGCGGCGCGGGGCGTGCATGGCCTCGGCGGAGATGTCCTTCGCGCCGTCGAACTGCACTTCGCGGTGGTTGCGCGTGGGAAGCGCCCCCACCTCGTTGATCACGTTCATGAGGACCTGGGTGCCGTACTTCGGAAGCCCCTGGCCCGTCACGGCGTTGTCGGCGAGCACCTTCTTCGCCGCGGCCGCCGCCTTGAAGAAGGCCGCCGGATCCTTCACGTTGCCCACGCCCTTCGTGCCGCGCACGGCGATGGCCTTCAGGTTCTTCGAACCCATCACGGTGCCCACGCCCGAGCGCCCGGCGGCCCGGTGCAGGTCGTTCACCACCGCGGCGTAGAGGCACCCGGTTTCGCCCGCCGGGCCGATGCCCGAGACGCGAAGCTGCGGGTCCTGGTAGCGGGCCTTCAGGGCCGCGTCCATTTCCCACACGGTCTTGCCCCAGAGATCGGCGGCATCCACCAGCTCGGCGCGGTCGTTCTCGATGTGCAGGAACACGGGCTTCGCGCTGCGGCCTTCCAGGATGATCATGTCCCAGCCGGCGAACTTGAGCTCCGCGCCGAAGTAGCCGCCGGAATTCGAGCAGGCGATCGCCCCGGTGAGCGGGCCCTTGGTGATGACGGAGTAGCGCCCGCCCGTCGAGGCGCTGGTGCCGGTGAGCGGGCCCGTGGCGTAGATGAGCTTGTTGGCCGGTGAGAGCGGGTCGGTGGTCGGGGGCACTTCCGCGGTGAAGTACTTCGTCGCGAGGCCGCGCTGGCCGAGGTACTGCATCGCCCAGTCCATGTTGAGGGGTTCGGGCGTGCAGGTGCCGCGGGTGAGGTCGACGCGGAGGATCTTGCGGGTCCAGGCCATGGTCGTCTCTCCCTTCAGTCCGCGTTGCCGGCGGCCGGCTGGCTGTCCAGGCGGGCGGCCCAGGCGCGCATCCTCGAAAGGCCCGTCCAGTCCGCGTCCACGTACGTGATCGCGCCCGTGGGGCAGGCCTCGGCGCAGGCGGGGTTGCCGCCGCACAGGTCGCACTTCTGCACCTTGCCGGTGTCCTGCACGTAGTTCACCGTGCCGAAGGGGCAGGCGATCGTGCAGACCTTGCAGCCGACGCACACGCTTTCCAGCACCACCTTGGCGCCCGTGGCGGCGTCCACCTTGATCGCCTCGACCGGGCAGGCGTGCAGGCACCACGCCTCGTCGCACTGGGTGCACGTGTAGGGCACCTTGCGGCCGGTGTGGTGGAAATCGAAGACCTTGATGCGCGACTTGGCGGGATTGAAGACCTGGTAGTTCTCGTACGAGCAGGCCATTTCGCACTGCAGGCACCCGGTGCACTTCGCCGGGTCGATGTGGAGCGCTTTCTGCACGGTGTCCTCCTCCGTCGGATGGGAGCCGGGCAGCTTGTCTTCGCCGCCGTCGGGCGAGGCCATTATATGCACCGCCGTTCATGGGTCCGCAAGGCGCCGAAGGACTTGGGGTCAGGTGCGATGGCGCACCTGACCCCGGAATAATTCGGGGTCAGGTGAAAAATTCACCTGACCCCGATTTTTCGGGTGCTCAGGGAAGGAGGGCGGCGACGACCCGGCGGCCTTCGGCCAGCAGGACGTTGTAGGTGCGGCAGGCGGCGCGGGTGTCCATCACCTCCACGCCGATCCGCGCCTCGTGCAGCGGGGCGAGGAGGGCGGGGGACGGGAATCGGAAGATGGCGCCGGTGCCGACCAGGACGAGTTCGGGCGAAAGCGCTGCGAGCGCCGCGAGATCCTCCGCCCGCAGCGCATCGAAATCACCGGCGGTCCACTCGGGGACCAGGCGATCGCCCGAGACGGCGATCGCGCCGTCGTGGCGCTGGCCGTTCACCTCCACGAAGCCCTCGCCGTAGCCCGTGAAGCGCAGCAATCCGTCGACCTTGTCGAGCGCGAATTTCATGGCGCCATTGTCGCATTCCGATGACCCTGCAAGTCGCAGGGGAATCCCGGGGCACGCGCCGCCCTTTCGCGATGGGGCATTCCTGCCTATGATCGGCCCACCGCTTTCCCGAAAGAGGCGGCCGTCCACCCCGTGGGAAGCGGGGGGCCGCGGCGTCCCGGGTCCCGGCGGTCGCGGCACGAACGGTTCCGTCCCGACAACGCAAAACGACAAGCAGGAGACCCGAACGATGTCCCCATCCCCCCGTCATGGCGGAATCCGGCGCGCGCTCGCCGGGCTCGTGGTGGTCGCCGCCAGCGCATCGGTCATGTCCGCCGATCACGCCGAATCCCCCGGCGCGGACGCCGATCCGTCCGCCGACCTCGCCGACGTCTTCATCTTTCCCTCGCCCACGGGATCGGGCCGCACGGTCGGGGCCATCACCTTCGGCGGGCGCTCGGCGCCGCGCTCGCGGATCGACGGCAACCTGTCGTGCGACGGCAACGTGCTCTACACCTTCCACATCGATCGCGAGGTGAATGGCGCTTTCGACAACGTGCCCGACGCCGAGATCCACGCGCGCTTCGGCCGCAACACCCGCGGCGAGTGCGGCGTGCAGCTCCAGGGCGTTCCCGGCGCCGGCACCGTGGCCGGCCCGGTGGAGACGGTCTTCGAATCGGCCGGCCTCAAGTTCTTCGCGGGCGTGCGCAACGACCCGTTCTTCTTCGACGCCGAAGGCTACGCGGCCCTGGTCGCGTCCTTCGCCGCGCCGGGCCAGAGCGGCGACGTGGCCGGCGCCTTCCGCGTGGGCACCGCGCCCCGCCGAGATTCCTTCGCCAACCGCAACGTGTCGGCCATCGTCTTCGAGATGGATACCCCGGCGCTCACGGCCGGCAGCCCCCGCATCCGCGTCTGGGGTACCACCGGCCGGATCGCGGGGTGATGCCATGACCTCGCACCTGCGCCAGCTCGCCCCGTTCGCACTGTCCCTCGTCGTCGCCGGTTGCGGCGGCGGCGGAGGGGATTCGCCGGAAACCGCCGGCTTTTCGTTCCGCACCGACGCGCCGGATCGCTACTCGCGCGTCGATCGCACGGGCCAGCCCGCCATCGCGACCGCGCTGCTCTCCCGCGACCCCGCCATCGTCCCCTTGGGGCCCACCGGCGCGCCTCTCAATCCGGGGGCGGGCGCGAATCCCTTCAACAACCAGCGCGACGCGCTGAACCGCGGCAACCCCGTCAACGACGCGCGGGATTTCGCCGGGCTCTTCACCGTCGGCCCCCAGTCCAACACGCTGTCCAACATCCATTACGAGGTGGCGCCCCAGCTGCGCTCGCTCGGCCTCGCCCTCTGCTCCTTCGAGAAGGTGGTGCCCCCGGCGAGCAAGGCGGACGTGGACATCTCGGCGTGCGTCGCGCAGGTGGCGCCGGTGGTGCTGCCGGACGTGATGACCTACGACCCACGCGCCGCGCCGGGCTGGCCCAACGGGCGCGGCTACGACGATCCGGTGGTGGACCGCCTGCTCGCCGCCGCGCTGCTGCGCATCTCGGGCACCAATCCGCCCCATACGATCGACTCGCTCTTCGGCGTGCTCAACGTGACGCGGGACGAATCGAACACGGTGCTGCCGCCCGCCTTCCCGCATCTCCGGGATCGCGTGCTTTGACCCTCGGCGCGCCCGCGCCCGGCCTCGTGCTGGGCGCCGCGCTGCTCGTGGTGGCCGCCTGCGGCCGCGAGCCGCCCGCGACGCCCACGCCGTCCACGGCGACCGCGGCGCCCCTCGCTCCCCGGACCTACGCGCAGGAAAAGGCGGCCCTCGACGAGGCCATCGCGAAGGGCGAATCCCTCGTCGCTTCCCGTCCCGACGATGGGCTGCTTCCCCTCGAGGTGGCGGGCCTGCTGCTCGAAAGGGCGCGGCTCACGGGCGATTACGGCGACTTCGGCCGGGCCGCCGCGGTCCTTGCGGCGAAGGCCCCGTCGGCGGGGGCTGCCGCCGCCCATTGCCTGCTCTCGGCGCGGCTCGACTACACGCTCCACCGTCTCGCGGCGGCCGGAAAGCGCCTCGCCGCCTGTCCCCCGCAGGCCGATGCCCTCGAGGCGGCCTCGCTCGCGGCCGACATCGATTTCCACTCGGGCCGCTACCGCGAAGCCGAGGCCACGTATCGCCGGCTGGTGAACGGCCCGGGCCTGCCGGGGCACTATGTGCGCCTCGCGCTTCACCGGGCGAAGACCGGTGCGCCCGGCGAGGCCGCGGCGCTGCTCGAGGCGGCCGAGCGCCGCTACCACGGGACGTCCGCCACGATGCGCGCCTGGCTCAAGCTGCAGCGGGCCATCGTCGCGATGGACCGGGGGCGGCTCGACGAGGCCCTCGCGATCCTGCGGCTCGCCCAGGACGCGATGCCCGGCTGGTGGCTGGTGGACGAGCACGTGGCCGAGGTCCTCGCGCTCCAGGGCGAGGACGGCAAGGCGCTCGCGATCTATCGCGACGTCGTGGCGCGGACCGGCATGCCCGAGTACCGCGACGCCCTCGCGGACCTCGAGGAAAAGGCCGGTCGCCGCGAAGTCGCCGCGACCCTTCGCCGGGAAGCCCGCGCGGCCTACGAAGCGCGGCTCACCGCCTTTCCGGAAGCGGCGGCGGGGCATGCACTGGACCACTTCCTCGGCGACGCCGCGGCCGCGAACCGCGCGCTCGAACTCGCTCTCGCCAACCACCGGACGCGGCCTGCGGGCGAGGCCGCCATCGCCCTGGCGCGCGCGTACCTGGGGGTCGGGCAGCCGGCGCGGGCCGAGGCGCTTCTCCGGCAGGAGCACGCCCGCGGCTGGGACACCGCTGAATCCCACTGGGTGCTCGCCGAGGCCCTCGCCAAGCGGGGGAACGACCGGGCGGCGCAAGCCTCGCGGGAGGCGGCCCTCGCCCGCAACCCGACGGCCGCGAGGCAGTGGGGCCCGTAGCGACGGTCCGCCCCGGCGGGCCGTGGGGGCATTCGGGGTAAAATCGGGGCCGATCGTCCCCTTCGACCCTTCGGCCTTTTCCATGACGCCCGAGTTTCCCCGCATCAAGCGGCTGCCGCCCTACGTCTTCAACATCACCAACGAGCGCAAGATGGCCGCCCGTCGCGCCGGTGAGGACATCATCGACCTGTCGATGGGAAACCCCGACGGCCCCACGCCCCGGCACATCGTCGACAAGCTCGTGGAGGTCGCCCAGCGCGAGGACACCCACGGCTACTCGATGTCCAAGGGCATCCCGCGCCTGCGCCGGGCCATCTGCCAGTGGTACAAGCGCCGCTGGGACGTGGACTTCGATCCCGAGACCGAAGCCATCGTCACCATCGGGTCCAAGGAGGGCCTCGCGCACCTGATGCTCGCCACGCTGGACCGGGGCGACACCGTGCTCGTGCCCAACCCGAGCTACCCGATCCACATCTACGGCGCGATCATCGCCGGGGCGGACATCCGCTCCATCCGCATGGCCCCGGGCGTGGACTTCTTCGCGGAGCTCGAGCGCGCCATCGGCGAGCTCTTCCCGAAGCCCAAGATGCTCATCATCGGCTTTCCGTCGAACCCCACGGCCCAGTGCGTGGAGCTCGATTTCTTCGAAAAGGTGGTGGCCCTCGCGCGGCAGCACGACATCCTCGTCGTGCACGACCTCGCGTACGCCGACATCGTCTACGACGGCTGGAAGGCCCCGTCGATCATGCAGGTGCCCGGCGCCCGGGACGTGGCCGTCGAGTTCTTCACGATGTCCAAGAGCTACAACATGGCCGGCTGGCGCATCGGCTTCATGGTGGGCAACA
>ERZ761602.4469-NODE-4469-length-17925-cov-6.754505_pt1 | contig 17925 bp, 11 predicted proteins | sample MGYA00512165_ERZ761602 | MGnify/ENA primary metagenome ERZ761602 (study PRJEB28899, sample SAMN02445085) | bioreactor sludge metagenome | biome: EBPR sludge; isolation source: Thorneside wastewater treatment plant | place: Australia: Brisbane, Thorneside... | reverse complement strand
TTGGTGAAGTTCCACTTGATCGCTTCGCTGCCGAGCAAGCCGGGAGCGGCCTTCTTCAGGTGGCGAAAAAGCGGGTGCGCGTGTTCGCCATTGACCTCGACCTTGGCGAACATCGGGAAAGTGACGCCGTAGTTCTTCTCGCAAAAGGCGGCGATCTCGCTCGCCTCGCCCGGTTCCTGGGCGCCGAACTGGTTGCACGGAAAGCCGAGAACGACCAGTCCGCGCTCCCGGTATTTCTCGTAGAGCGCCTGCAGCCCGGCGTATTGCGGTGTAAACCCGCATTCGCTGGCGGTGTTGACGATGAGCAGGACTTGGCCGGCGTAGTCGGCCAGCGACTGGCTGCCGCCGGTGAGGCGCTCGGCGCTGATTTCGTAGATCGATGCGGCCATGCTGGGTTCCTCCAGTAAGCGGTGAACGGCGATCGGTCGGCACGACCGCGCTCTGCGCTGGGCGCAGCGTCCGGCCGTCGCCGCCGGCGAAGCTAGATCTCGAACTGGCCGTCGGCCTCGTCGAGCGGTGTGCAGGCGCAGAACAGGTGGCGATCGCCATAAACGTCGTCGACTCGATTGACGCTCGGCCAGAACTTGTTGCGCGCGACGTAGGGTAGCGGAAAGACGGCTTGCTGGCGACTGTACGGCCGCTGCCAATCGGCCTCGACCAGGTCGGCCTGCGTGTGCGGTGCGCGCCGCAGCGGATTGTCGTCGGCCGGCCAGTGCCCCTGCTCGACCAGGCGAATCTCGGCCCGAATGGCGCGCATCGCGTCGATGAAACGATCGAGTTCGGCCTTCGATTCGGATTCGGTCGGCTCGACCATCATCGTTCCGGGCACCGGGAAGCTCACCGTCGGCGCGTGGAATCCGTAGTCCATCAGACGCTTGGCGATGTCGATCTCGCTGACGCCGGTCGCCGCCTTGAGTGGTCGCACGTCGAGGATGCATTCATGTGCAACACGCCCGTGCCTGCCGGCGTAGAGCACCGGATAGTCGTCGCGCAAGCGGCTGGCGAGGTAATTGGCGTTGAGAATCGCCACCTCGCTGGCGCGCTTCAAACCGCTACCGCCCATCATCGCGATGTACATCCAGGCAATCGGCAGGATGGCCGGCGAACCCCATGGCGCTGCGGAAACCGCGCCCTGCCCGGCGTGCGGTCCGCTGACCGGCTGCACGCGGTGGTTCGGCAGGAAGGGAGCAAGATGCGCCTTGACGCCAATCGGTCCCATACCGGGGCCGCCGCCGCCGTGCGGAATGCAGAAGGTCTTGTGCAGATTCATGTGGCTGACGTCGGCACCAATCAACGCCGGTGAGGTCAGACCGACCTGCGCGTTGAGGTTGGCGCCATCCATATACACCTCGCCGCCGTGCGCATGCACCAGTTCGCAGACCGCCTTGACCGATTCTTCGAAGACCCCGTGCGTCGAGGGATAGGTCAGCATCAGGCAGGCAAGCTCGTCGGCGTGCTTGGCGGCTTTCGCCGCCAGGTCGTCGACGTCGATATTGCCGCATTCGTCGCACTCGACGACGACGACGCGCATGCCACACATCTGCGCCGTCGCCGGGTTCGTCCCGTGTGCCGAACGCGGAATCAGGCAGACCTTGCGCCGGCCTTCGCCGCGGCTGGCGTGGTAGCGCGTGATCGTCACCAGACCGGCGTACTCGCCCTGTGCACCCGAATTGGGCTGCATGCAGATGGCGTCGAAACCGGTGATCGCCTGCAGCCAGTTTTCCAGTTCGCCGATCATCTGCAGATAGCCTTCGGCCTGGTCGAGCGGGACGAAGGGATGGATGTCGGTGAACTCGCGCCAGGTGACCGGCATCATCTCGCTCGCCGCGTTGAGCTTCATCGTGCACGAGCCGAGCGAGATCATCGAGCGGTCGAGTGCCAGGTCCTTTTCCTGCAGCATTTTCAGGTAGCGCAGCATCGCGTGTTCAGTGTGGTGCGAGTTGAACACCGAGTGCGTCAGGATCGCGTCACGGCGCAACAGCGCAGCCGGCAGGTCGTCCTCGCCGCTTTGCCGCACCTGCTCGTCAAGCCGATAGGGATCGGCGTTGATTCCGGTGATCAGCTTGATCAGCCGGGTAATATCGGTCGGTGTCGTTTTCTCATTCACCGCAATGCCGATCACCCCAGGCGACACCTGGCGCAGGTTGTAGCCCGCCTCGAGCGCCGCGCGGTAGGTCGGCAGCGCGTGGCTACCCAGGTTAACCCGCAGCGTGTCGAAGAAACACTCGCTGATCAGCGTCATTCCGGCCCGCCGGACACCTTCGGCGAGAATTGCTGCCAGCCGGTGAATCCGGCCGGCAATCGTGCGCAGGCCGTGCGGCCCGTGATACACGGCGTACATGCCGGCCATGTTGGCGAGCAGAACCTGCGAGGTGCAGATGTTCGAATTCGCCTTCTCGCGCCGGATATGCTGCTCGCGCGTCTGCAGCGCCATGCGCAGCGCGCGCTTGCCGCGGCTGTCGACCGAAACGCCGATGATGCGCCCGGGAACCGAACGCTTGTACTCGTCGCGCGTCGCGAAGAAAGCCGCGTGCGGTCCGCCGAAGCCGAGCGGAACGCCAAAGCGCTGCGCGGAACCAAGCGCGATGTCGGCGCCCATCTCGCCCGGCGAACGCAGCAGGACGAGCGCCATCAGGTCGGCGGCAACCGCCGTCACCGCCCCGCGCGCCTTCACTGCAGCGATCGGCGCGCTCAGGTCGATGACCTCGCCGCGGTCGTTCGGATACTGGAATAGCGCGCCAAAAACCTCGTGCTCGGCCGCCTCGGCGGGCGCCCCGAAAAGCAGCTCGAAACCGAAACACGCGGCGCGCGTGCGCAGCACGTCGATCGTTTGCGGAAAGCAGTCGGCGTCGACGAAGAACGTATTCGACTTCACCTTGCTGATCCGGCGTGCCATGGCCATCGCCTCGGCGGCTGCTGTCGCCTCGTCGAGCAGCGACGCATTAGCCAGGTCCAGCCCGGTCAGGTCGATCACCATCTGCTGGAAGTTGAGCAGCGCCTCCAGCCGCCCCTGCGCAAGCTCGGCCTGGTACGGCGTGTAAGCCGTATACCAGCCGGGATTCTCCAGCACGTTGCGTTGAATGACCGGCGGCGTGATCGTGTCGGCGTAACCCATGCCGATCATCGAATGCTGCAGCCGGTTGCGTCCAGCCAGCGTGCGCAGCGTGGCCAGCGCTTCGCTCTCCGGACGTGCCTCGGGCAGCGCCAGTGGTTCGTCCAGGCGAATCGATTCCGGCACCGTCTGCGCGATCAGCTCGTCGAGACTGGCGGCGTCGACGGCCGTCAGCATGGCTGCGATTTCGTCGGCGCTGGGGCCGATATGGCGCTTGCTGAACTCGCTGCGCTGCTCCAGCGCAAACAGGCTGGGCAAGGCGTGGTGGCTACGTTCCATGACGACTCCCGGCAGGCGATCGGACTACTGGACAGCGTCGACGACCTGCTGATACGCCGCCGCGTCGAGCAAGGCGTCGACCTCGGCGGCAGCCGCCGGCGCCAGGATGAACAGCCAGGCTGCGTAGGCGTCCTGATTGACCCCCTCCGGCGCATCGACCAGGGCGCTGTTGACTTCGACGACGGTTCCCGCCACCGGTGCGTAAACGTCGGCCGCCGCTTTCACCGACTCGACGACCGCCGCCTCCTGCCCCGCCGCCAGTTCCTTGCCGAGTTCCGGCAGTTCGATGAAGACCAGATCGCCGAGCAACTCCTGCGCGTGCTCGGTGATGCCAACGGTGATCGTGCCGTCGCTCTCCAGGCGTATCCATTCGTGACTGCGCGTGTACTTGAGGTCGGAAGGAATGTTCATTGCGTTCTCCAGATCAGATGATTCGGTTGACTCGGCAGATGGATTGGCCGGCGGACGACCGGTTCGCTCGGTGACGGCCTAGACGAGCACGCGCCCGTGGCGGACGAAAGCCGGTTTGACCACACGCGCCGCCAGCAGTTTTTCGCGCACGCGCACGCTCACCGTCTCGCCGACCACAGTCGGCAACGGCAGACGCGCCAAGGCGATCGACTGCTGCATCGTCGGCGCAAAGCTGCCACTGGTGATCTCGCCGCGGCCATGTTCGCCGATCACCTCCTGATGCGCGCGCAGGACGCCGCGTTCGAGCAGGACCAGGCCGAGAAACTGCTGCCCTTGCCCTCGTTCGAGCAGCGCCGCCTTGCCGACGAAGTCGCGCGGCGAAAGCAGATCGACCGTCCACGCCAAGCCGGCGTCGAGCGGCGAAACGCCCTCGTCCATGTCCTGTCCGTACAGATTCATCCCCGCTTCCAGGCGCAGCGTGTCGCGCGCCCCGAGGCCGCAGCGGTGCACACCAGCCGCCGCCAGCGCCTGCCACAGCGCACTCGCCCGCTCGGCAGGCAGCGTGATCTCGTAGCCGTCCTCGCCGGTATAGCCGGTGCGGGCAATGAACAGGTCGCCGGCATCCGCGGCAAAGAAGGGCTTCAGCGCCTCGCTGGCAGCCCGCGCTTCGGGCAGGACGCGCCAGACCTGCTGCCGCGCCTGCGGCCCCTGCACGGCGATCATCGCCAACGCGCCAGCGCCCTGTCGGCGCGGCGTGAGGTCGACGGCCAAAGCCCATTCGGCCAGGCGCGCATTCATCCAGGCGAGATCCTTGGCCGCCGTTCCCGCATTGACGACGACGCGAAAGCGCTCGTCATCGATGAAGTAGACGATCAGGTCGTCGATCACCCCGCCGTCCGGATTGAGCATCGTGCTGTAGAGCGCCTTGCCGGGAACCGTCAGGCGATCCACATTGTTCGCCAGCAGGCGGCCGAGAAAGGCGCGCGCATCGCGACCGGCGACATCCACCGCACACATGTGCGAGACGTCGAACATCCCGGCGTCGCGGCGAACGGCGTGATGTTCCTCGATCTGCGAACCATAGTGGAGAGGCATTTCCCAGCCGCCGAAATCGACCATCCGCGCACCGCCCGCGCGATGGTCCTGATTGAGAGGTGTTTTCTCCATCTGTTCAGTCCGTTAAGAGTAATTCCTGCAGTCGATTCAAGAAACGGCAAAGGGGCGAACCCGAAGCGAGTTCACCCCCCTGTCCATCTACCTGAGAGATTGCCGGACTGTCAGAGACGCAGCCGCGTTGCCCCATCGGTGGGCGCTACGCCAGCCGGCACGCGCCACTCTCCAGAGTTGTCTGCACGAACGGTCCGTTTGCCTGAGCGTTTCCGGGTGGATTGCGCCTTCGGCGGTGGCTGAACCACGCTCTCCCGTTCGCGGCCGAACTATAACTCGCCGGGTGCTTTGGTCGCAAGCGCGGCGGATTGTTCCATCCCCTTCTGCCACCCTGTAGAATGAAGTCAAGCAACCCCTCCACACGAGGTACTCATGCAAGTCACACTCGTTCATGTGCGCGTCAAACCGGAAAATGTCGATGCCTTTGTCGCCGCCACGCGTGCCAACCACGAGGCGTCGATCGGCGAACCGGGAAATCGCCGCTTCGATGTCCTCCAGGCACCGGACGATCCGACGCGTTTCATCCTCTACGAAGCCTATGACTCGGCCGCCGATGCGGCCGCGCACAAGGCGACGCCGCATTATCTCGCCTGGCGCGACGCGGTCGCCGAGATGATGGCCGAGCCTCGCCGCGGCGAAGCGATGCGCGCACTCTTTCCGACATGAGTGGGCAGCCCGCCGCCGGCGCCGGCGAGCAATCGGCCTCACCCGCTGCGGCGCTGCCGCTGATCGACGCGCCGACGCCGATCGCACCGTTTGCCCTCGCTCGCCTGCCGCGCATCGAGTTCGGCGCTGGCGTACTCGACAAACTGCCGGCGATCGCTGGCGAGTTGGGGCGGCGTCTGCTCATCGTCAGTGGCCGTCGCTCGTTTGCCGAATCGGCCAGCGGCGCCCGCCTGTTCGCCGATTTGCGACGCGCCGGCCTGACTTTCGAGCAAGTCCAGGTCGCCGGCGAGCCGTCGCCCGAGTTGGTCGACGGGGCGGTCGCCAGCCTGCGCGGCACGCCGGTCGAGGTCGTCGTCGGCATCGGCGGCGGCAGCGCGCTGGACGCGGCAAAGGCGATCGCCGGTTTGCTGCGCACCGGTCATTCGGTGCTCGACCACCTTGAGGGCGTTGGCCCGGAAATCCCCTATCAGGGACCGGCGACGCCCTTCATCGCCGTTCCAACGACCGCCGGAAGCGGCTCGGAAGCGACGAAGAACGCCGTGCTGACGCGGACCGGGAGCTTCAAGAAATCGTTTCGCCACGACAAGCTGGTCGCCGAATGGGCCATCGTCGATCCTGAGCTGCTCGCCACCTGCCCGCCGGAACTGATCGCGGCGAACGGCCTCGATGCGTTTACCCAGTTGCTCGAATCCTTCGTCGCGACGCGCGCCAACCCGCTCACCGACGCGCTGGCGCGCGCCGGAATCATGGCGGCACGCGCTGCACTGGGCGAACTGTACCGCCAGCAAAGCGCCGCAGCGCGCGCGCAGATGGCGCATGCTTCTCTCCTTTCCGGAATCTGTCTGGCGCAAACCGGGCTGGGCGCGGTACACGGCCTTGCCTCGCCTTTGGGCGCGTTCTTTCCCATCCCGCATGGCGTCGTCTGCGGTACGCTGGTCGCCGCGACGACCGCTGCCAACATCGCCGCGCTCGAAGCGCGCGCGCCGGAGCACCCGGCCTTGCGCAAGTACGCCGAGGTCGGCCGCCGTTTCGCCAGACAGAAGGGCCTGGCCGGTCCGGCCGCCCGCCGCTACCTGATCGACTGCCTGCTGCATTGGCAGGACGAGCTGGCGCTGCCGCGCCTGTCGGTCTACGGTGTCCGATCCGACGATCTGCCGCGCGTCGTCGCCGCCAGCCGTGCGGGCAGCATGCAGACGAATCCGGTCGTGCTCAGCGACGACGAACTCGGTGGAATTCTGCGCGAACGTCTGTAGGCTGAGGTCCACGCAAACACGCTTCGGCCACCGCGCCGAGTGCACAACGCCAGGTCGTTTGGCGAACGTGAAATGCAAGTGCAGATGCCGCCAACGCGCCACATGCCGACCGCCTGCTTCAGGAAGCGCCGCGTGTTGGCCTGGAGTTGATCGTACAATTCCCCTATGACCCACGATACCGGCTACAAGCGCCTCTTTGCGCACCCCGAGATGGTACGCGACCTGCTGCGCGACTGGGTGCCCGGCGAATGGCTGGCCGAGGCCGACTTCTCGACCCTGGAACGGATCAATGCGAGTTTCGTTGCCGAGAACGAGAAGGAACGCCACGACGACATGGTCTGGCGCCTGCGCCTGCGTGATCGCTGGCTGTGGGTCTACCTGGTACTCGAGTTCCAGTCCGAAGTCGACCGCTGGATGGCGCTGCGCATGCTGGTTTATGCCGGATTGCTGGCGCAGGACTTGGTCAAGCGGGGCGAACTGGTTGACGGCAAGCTACCCCCCATTCTGCCGGTCGTCCTCTACAACGGCCAGCCGGTGTGGGGTGCGCCGACTCAGGTGGGCGAGCTCTTTGCCCCGCCGCCGCCTGGCCTGGGCGACTACCAGCCGCATTTCGCCTATCATCTGATCGACGAGGCACGCCTGCGGCTGCATCCGGCAGCAAGCGTGCGCAACGCGGTCGAGGCGCTCTTCCGGCTCGAGCACGGGCGTACGCCGGACGACCTGCGGCGTGTCATCCAGGCGCTCGACGCGCTGCTGCGCGATCCACAGCAGCAAGCGATGCGTCACGCGTTTACTGCCTGGATCAAGCACCTCTTGCACCGCAAGGGCGCTACGCCGACACTTTCGGCGATGGCGACCGAGATTGACGCTATGAGTGATTTCATGGAGGCTGACAGCATGCTCGCCGAACGTATCGAAGCCTGGTTTGAGGAAGCAACCCAGCGTGGATTTCAGAATGGGTTCCAGAATGGGTTCCAGAATGGGTTTCAGGACGGGGTCCAGAACGGTATTCAGACAGGAATTCAGACCGGTATTCAGCAGGGCCTGGTCGCGGGCCGGACGCAGGGCCTGATGGAAGGCCTGATGGAAGGCCGGATGGAAGGCCGGATGGAAGGCCGTCACGAGGGCGAGTCACTTCTCTTGGTGAAGCAACTGACGTGCCGCTTTGGGCCACTCCCGGCCTGGGTTGGCGAGCGTCTGGCGCAAGCGAGTGAGGACGAGTTGCAAGCGTGGGGCGAGGCGCTGCTCAGCGCGCCGACGCTCGCCGCGGTGTTCGGCGACGAACCCCGCTGACAGGCGCCGCTGGGCGGCGCTACCGCGCGATCGACTTTGGCGCCAGCACAGTGCGCGGCGCGCTCGACTGCCCGCGTCTTGCCGCCGCGCGAATCGTCGCCAGTATTCGCCGTTGCCTTGCCCTGCATGCTCACGCGCACGGCCGCTTCGCTTGGCAATCGCGGTCACGTTCCCCGCTACTGGCGAAAATGGGCTCCGTTGCAGCGGTTTTTTGGGGTTTGGCTTTGAGGAGCGGAAGCAACCGGTAAGCGTTGCGCTTCAACACTTCCGACATGCCGCTCTGCGAGGGCCGCACGTGGCCGGCAGTCGCCGGCCTTGCCGTGGGCGCAAGGCGCCGCCGCCCGGCTCCCTTTACGCGCCCTGCCCCTCACGTTCCAGCTCGCTTGCCCACAACAGGATCAACTCGCGGAACCGCGCGCGGTCCTGGCGGATCATCTGGTCGATGCGCGCCTTGTAATGCGCGAACGGCGCGTCGCCGGCGTGCTCGCCGACCAGACGCGTGGGCAGCATCAGATCGAGCAGTTCGGGATAGCGCGGGTGCGTGGTCAGCGCGAGTTGCAGGTCGGTGAACCTGCGCTGGATCGTCTTCGGCGACAGATCGCGTTCGACGGCGATTTCCTCGACCGTCAGCTCCGGGTCGATGCGTGCGTTCGCTTCGAGCGACAACCAGTCGCGGAAGATGCGCGCGTGCTCGTCGGTCAGCTGCCGAGGCTTGCGCTGGTCGGCGACCGGCACCGACATGCCGGGAATCTCCCGCGCCACCTGATCGAGCAGACCAAAGAGCTGCACCTTGCGCAACAGCGTAAAGGCGGCCAGGTCGGGCCGTCCGCCGCGCTCCGCGCCCGTCTCGTCGACCGGAACGCGTTCGGCGACGATCGCCACCTCCTCGATGTCCAGCGAAACCACCCGACCCGGGCCACGTCTCCGCCACTCGTCGCGATACAGGTTGGCGAGTACCGTGTAGACGTAGCTGCGCGAATACGGCTTGTAGCGCAGCAGCCGCTCGACCGCCGTCTGCACCGCATCGTCGCCAGGCAGATCGACGTTGCGAAAATCGCGCGCAAACTTTTCCGCCACCTTGACCACGTAGCGCCGGCCGCCGGCGCTTTGCAGCCATTGCCGAAAATCGGCCTGCACGATGGCCGTACGCAGGTGCCGGCGTGGCGTTGCTGCCGCCGGCGCGGCAAAGCGCTCGCTCAGCGTCCATAGGTCGCCGTCGACGATCGCCAGCGTTGCCTGGCGCGCTGCCGCCTCGCTGAACAGGAACTGCAGGCGCAGCGGATCGCCGGTCTCCAGATTGCTGTGCGCGTGGCGGTCGCTGAACGCGCCCGGCTCCTCGCCGCAGATCACGAAGCCGTAGACGGCAGTCGCCAGTTCTTCGTCGAGCAGCTCGTGCAGGCCGCGGCACGCCGGGTCGCGCTCGCCGTTCCGCCAGCAACGCACGATCGCCTCTTCCCTGTCGTTGTTCATCGCCACTCCCCGGACAATTTTCGCCAACCCGGCCATTTTCTGACCTTGAACGTGCATCGCCTGCGTCTTTACCTGCATCACCCCACCGGAGACGCCGCACATGCCCAGCATCATAGCCTTTCTGCTTCCCGACGACGCACTGCACCCGACGCGCCAGCGCTCAGCGGCGCGCCGCGACGCGCTGCTGGAAGTCGTCCTCACGCTGATCGTCGCCTTCGTCCTGCGTCTGGCGGCGACGCCGCCGGTGGCGCGCGGCGGCGCTGCCGACCTCGGCGTGCGCTTCCCGCCGGCGCACGCCGACTGGCCGGCGCTGGCCGCCGTTCCGGCCGACGGCGCAGCGCGCGCCGCCTGGCTGGCGGCGGCCGCGCCCGACTGGCTGCCGGCTGTCGCCATTCTCGGTCTGCCGATGCTCTGGCTGGCGCGCCGCGCGCAGTGCTGGGGTCTGCCGTGGCTACTCGTCCTCTGGGCGGCGATGGCCCTCGCCTGCGGCGTGCCGCCTGCCGGACAAACAGCGCTGCATGAGGCCTTCGGCTGGACGCCGCGCGTTATCGCGGCGATCTGGCTGTTCGCTGCCGGCCTGACTGGCATCGTCCTCGCCGGCCTGGCTTCCTGGCTCGCCGCGCGCTCGCCGACGCCGCCCGCGGCTGCCGGGCGAGCGGCGCCGACGAGCCGCTGGCAAGCCTTGCTCTGGCCGCTCTGGTGCCTGCTGCTTGGCCTTACCTGGCTGGTCATGGCCGACTTCGCCGGCGGCGCCGATCCGCAAGCGCGCTTCTTCGCGCTGCGCCACGCGGAAGCCTGCTGGCTGGCCAACGGCATCGCCTTGCTCGTCGCCTACGCCCGGCGCGCCATCGGCCGCGCCTGGCTGCGCGGCGTCAGCCGCTTGTCGGCGCTCGCCATCGACCCGCGCCAGCGCTTGCGCCTGCTCGGCGCGGGCCTCGCGCTGGCGCTGCTCGTCGGCTGGCTCGGGCGCAGCGGGCGCAGCGCGACGCTGCCCGGTCTGGCGATGCCGCACCTGAGCGGCGAAGCGCTGCGCATCGGCGTCTGTCTGATGCTCGCCTGGCTGCTCTACCGCGGTGGCGAGTGCGCCGCTTCGCCGGCGCGCCGCGCCCGCCTGTGGCGCGCGCTGTTCTGGGTCGGCGGCCTGGCGACGCTCGGCCTGGCGGTCTCCGCCGACGCCGGCCCGCTGCTCGTGCTGCTGCTCGCCGGCTCGCTGCTGCTCGGCGTGCTGGCGATTCGCCGACTTGCCGGCGGGCGTAGCGGCGTCGCCCTGCTCCTCGCCGGCGTGCTCGCGGTGAGCGCCGTCGCCGTCTGGCGCGGCACGCTGGTCGACCTGCTGCCGCAATTCAGCGCGCTCGCCCGCCAGCGCGAAGTGGCGCGCGCGACGCCGCAACTCGCCGCGCACGACGACCAGATGCGCGTCCTTTGGCTGATCCAGGCCACCCCGGCCGGCGGTTTCGGCGCCGGACGCACGCCCTGGTGCGGCGCGCCGGCACAGGTCGGCGAAGCCGCCTGCGCCAGCGGACGCGGCAGCCGCGTGCAAGGCGCGCCGCTGCAACTGGTCGAAGATTTTGCCTTCGCCGCGCATCTCGCGCGCTACGGCCGCGCCGCCGCCGTCGCCCTCGTCGGGCTGGCGCTCGTCTGGTGGTTCGCCGTCGTCATGTCTGCGCTGCCTCGCCGCCTGCCGCCAGCCGGCGCGCCGGCAGCGCTGGCCATGCAGCGCGCGGCGCTCTTCTGGCTGCTCACCGCAGCCGCCATCGTCGCCCTGGCGCAGACGCTGCTCAGCGTCGGCGGCACGCTCGCCTGGACGCCGATGTCCGGCGTCAACCTGCCGCTGCTCTCGTACGGCAAGGTCAGCCTGTGCAGCGCGGCCGTCTGCTGCGGCCTCGCGCTGGCGGAAAACTGACCGCCAGCGCGCCCCCGCTGCGTCTTCATCCTCAACCCATCAGACCCCGGAGACCCCGCCATGCAAGCGACTCGTCGCTACGCACAATCGCCACTGGCGCGCACCGCCGTTCTTCTCCTCCTCGCCGCCAGCGTGCTCGCCGCCGTGCTCGTCGCCTTGCTCAGCCGACCGACGGCCGGCGAAGGCGCCGACCTGCACCTCAACCAGCCGCGCCTGGAAGCGCTGCGCTGGCTGCGCAACAGCCTGCAGCCCGGCAGCGCGCCGCGCGCCGAATGCGCGCAGCCGCCCGCCGTCTGCGCGACGCTCGAGCGGCTCAACCAGCGCCTGGCGCAGGCGCGCCCGGCGCACGCGCTGCAGCCAGCGGCAGCCAGCGACAGCGACGAGGCACAAGCGCCGCCCGCCGACAAGGCGCTGGCCGACGCGGCCGACTGGCTGCTGCGTGCAGCGCCCGACGGCGATCAACTGCTCGACCGCCTGCGCGCCGCCGACAACCCGGCGCCCTGGTGGCGATTCAACCCCTTCCGCCTGCCCGGATGCCTGTACGCCGCGGCGAGCGCCGGCGCGCCCGCGCCCGCGGCGACGCGCTGCGACGAAGGAACGCCGCTCGCTCCGGGCGACTACCCGGCGCAGGCGAACGCGCTCTTTGCCCTGCTCGGCGACTGGCGCGCGCCGTGGCAGGCGGCCAGCCCGAACACGCTCGCCAACGGACTGCACGTCGGCCGCCACCTGTGGTTGACGCTCGACCCCGGCGTGCAGCAGAAAGCGCAGATCACCGCCGCGTGCTACAGCGGTCAGGCCGCCGCCTGCGCGCGCTGCGGGTGGTGCGTTGCACGGCATGCGCGCGAGATGTACGAGAACGCGCGTGCGCGCAGCGTCGGCATCCTCGTCGTCAAGGCGAGCGACGGCGCCATTCTCGGCCTCGGCAGCGCGAGCAGCGCGTGCTACGTCGAGCGCCAGCAGGGACGCCCGGCGGGCGCCGACTGTCCCGCCCTGCCCGACGACAAGGCGCGCCTGCACCGCCTGGACAATCAAGTCGAGCAAGCCGAAATGCCCGGCTCGCTGAACAAGCCGCAGCTCGCCGCCGCCCTGCTCGCCGCGCAGACGCTGCACGCGCAGGAAAGGCGAGCGCTGCCCGACATCCTGCGCAGCTCGGACACCGAAGCGATGATCGACCTCGTCCTCTGCCGCGCTGCCGATTTCGACCTCGCCTGCATCCGCCGCCGGCTCGCCGCGCTCGAGCGCGTTCTCGCCAGCACCGGCTGGAACGCCGGCTGCCGCGCCGGCGAAGCCTGCCGGCCGCAGCTCGACCTGCTCGGCGGACTCGCGCCGCGCGCCGGCGAAGCGCCGCTGCTGCGCGCCGCCTACCGCGAAAACGCGCTGCACGTGCGCAGCGCAACGCTCGCCTACCCGGTCTTTGCCGGCCGCCTGCTGCGCACCGCCGACGGGCGCAGCCTGGCCGAACGTGTCGACCAACTGCGCCCGGAAGACCTGCGCGACTGCGCGCGCCACGCCGGCAAGCAGCGTTGGCGCGGCTGCCAGGGCGCCGACCTGGTCAACCTGCTGGCCGAGCTGTTCGGCCAGGGCAACGCGCTCGCCACCCCGCTCGGCATCGCCGAAAGCTGGCTGCACCTGGCCGCCGCGGCCAACGGCGCGGCGCAAGCAGCCGCCCCGCACCTGCTGGCGGCGGTACAGGAAAGCAGCGGCGAGCGCCGCCCGGTCGCGCCGCTGACGCCGACCGGCCTGGCGCAGCACGACGCGCGCAGCATCCTCGGCGCGCTGGAAGGCGTCCATCGAAGCGCCAGCGGCACCGCCTTCACCGCCTGTCGCAACGCCGTCAGCGCCGGCGGCGTTCTGCGCTGCGCCGCAACCGGCGGCCCGCGCATCGCCGGCAAGACCGGCACGCCGCTCTTTCCCGCCGACCGCCTGACGCTCGACGAATGGCGCCAGCAGTGCGCCGCCGCGCGCCAGGCGCTGGACAACGCGCAGACACGGCGCGTCGCCGCCGCGTGTCGCCTGCGGCCGATCAAGTGGTTCGCCGCGCTCGCCGCCCCGACGGCGCAGGCGCCCTTCGACACGCTGCTCGTGGTCAAGGTCGAGCGCAACTGGCGGCGTAGCAGCCAGCACGTCGACGCCGCCGGCGATCGCGGGCCGGACGGCAACGTCGCCGCCGAAATCGGCCTGGCGCTGCTCAACAGCCTGTACACGCCGGCGACCGCCGTCGCCAAGGGGAGTAGCCAATGAACGCCCGACGCCGCAACCCGCACGCGCGCCCCGGCGCGACGCTCCGCCTTTCGGGAACGAGCGACGCCGGCGACTGGCCGAGCCTGCTGCTCGAACTGCGCGACCTCTTCGCCGAAGCCGCGCACCGTCATCCCGAGGCGCGCCCGACTCGCCTCGACCTCGTCCTCGCGCCGCAGCGCCTGTCGCCGCCGCCGGCGGGCAGCGCGGAACCGCCCGGCTGGCGCGAACTGCTCGCCTGGCTCGAAGCGCGCGCCGCGCACGGCCTGGTTTACGCCGTGCATCAGCCGCGCCAGCGCCGTCTGCCCGCGCATCGCCTGCTCCTTCGCCTCCGCCTGCCGGCCAGGCCGGAAAAAAATGTGCCGAAAAACTGGCCGTCGCCGGCCGGCGGCCACGTCTCTACCTATAGCAGCGACACACCCTGCCCAAGGCTTGTTCAACCCACCGGAGACCTCAGCATGAACGCATCGTTCCGACCCCACCCGCAACACCCACCCGGCGAGCGCAGCGCCGGCCAGGCCAAGCCCGCGCCAGCCACCCGCGGCGCCGGCGCCTGGCGCCGCCTCTGCCAAATAATCGAAGACCGCCTCTTCGGCCCGCCGGCCGACTGGCACGAAGACGACGAGCGCCTCGACGAGCCGGCGCTCGCCCCGCAGCGCGTCGCCGAGCCCACGCAAGCGTGGCTGCAAGCCTTCAACAACGCGCTCACCGACGCCACCGCGCTCCTCCTGCGCGACTACGTCGAACCCGTGCATGCCGACGACCCGAGCACCGGCTTCTCGGTGCGCAGCATCGAAGTCGCTCTCCCCGAAGTGTATGCCCCCGGCCTGCGCACGATCGCCCAGATGCCGTCGGAAGCGCGTCAGCGGATCACCATCGCGCGCTGCCTGAAAGCACCCGGCGCCGCCGAGCAGCTCGAGTTCGACAAGTTCCGCGGCCTCAACGTCGTCGCGCCGGAAACGCTGGTCGATGGCTACCTCGTGCACACGCTGCTCGCCGGCGACGGCGCGCGGCTGCACGCCACTTTCCGCTTCTCCGGCGACTACGTCACGCTGCGCCGCCGTGCAGCGGGCGGCAGCGCAGCGCCGACCGTCGACGCCAACGCCAACGCCGACGCCAGCGCCAGCGCCAACGCCGCGCCTGCCACCGCACCCGCTACCGCGCCGACCACCCCGCTGCGCGCACCCGCGTGCACACCCTTGCGCGCCGCTGCGCCGCTGCCGGTGCTCTACCTTCGCCTGCTCGGCGACGGCGACGGCGACGAGCGCCGGCATCCGGTGTATGCCGGCCAGTTCCCGCTCACCATCGGCTGCGCACCGAGCGGCGAACACACGCTCAGCGTGCACGCCGGACGCCGGGACGCCAACGGCAAGAGCAGCTTCGTCTCCGGCGATCACCTGCAGATCACCGCCTACGACAGCAACACGCGCATCGTCAGCCTGCGCAACCTGGGGCGCAACGGCAGCTACCTGGGCGACGCCGCGCAGCCCGAACGCTTCACACTGCTCGCCGGCAGCAGCCAGATCATCTCGCTCGGCGGCGACGGCGGCGAAGGCACCGTGCAACTGCGGATCGAAACCCCATGAAAGGCATAGAATACCGTCCCGAGGCGACGAGCGCGGCGCAGCGCGTGCAGCCGCCAGCCGCAGCTCCTGGCGCCGCCAAGCCCACCAGCCCCGCCGACCACCCGAAGAGCGCGATGAACGACGACTTCCCGCCAACGCCCACCATCCGCTCGGGCACGCAAGACGTGCCCGGCTGGCGCATCGCCTGGGCGCAAGTCACCGGCGTGCGCCACGCGCAGTGCGAAGACCGCATCGCCATCCGCCCGCTGCGCCCGCGCGCGCACGGTGACGCCGTCCTCCTCGCCGTTGCCGACGGCGTCGGCGGCGGCGCGCGCGGCGACATCGCCGCGCAGGCGCTGGCCGAGCACGCCGTCGACCTGCCCGCGGCAGCGCTCGGCGACGCCGGGCAGATCGCCGACTGGATGCGGCGCGCCGAAGACCGCGTGCGCAGCGCGCTGCACGCCGTCACCTTCGCCCCCGGCGCGGCGACGCTCGCCGCCGCCTGGTTGCGCAGCGACGGCAACGGCCACCTGCTGCGCATCGGCGACGCGCGCGCCTACTATCTCGACGACCAGCACGCCGTCGCGCTGACCGAAGACCAGACGTACGAACAGCGCGGCGAAGCGCCGGACGAAGGCGCCAGCGCCGACGACTGCGCGTGCATGGTCGGCACCGGCCACATGGGCGAGCCGGAAGTCCAGCCGCTCGCGCTGCCGCTCGCCGCCAGCCTGCTGCTCTGCAGTGACGGCCTGCACCGCGGGCTCACCGCCAGCGAACTGCACGCCGCGCTCGCGCCGGCGAGCGGCGAAGTCGCCCCGCTCGCCGCGGTCGCCGCCCGCCTCGCCACGGCGGCGCGGGCGGCGGGCAGCAACGACGACATCAGCCTCGTCATCGCTCAACGCCGGCCCGCGCCACCGGTGCGCCGCTGGTGGCAGCGCCTGTTCTAGCGCCTGATCCCCAACTCCCTCCGCGTACTCGACAACAGCCCAGCCATGTCACCCAATTCACCGCCTCGCAGGACGCTCTGGGAAGAGGCGCTCGACGCGCTCGACCCGACCCGCCCGATTGCACCATTCGACCACAATTACGCCACGCTAAAGCGTGAATGGATGCCGGACTACGAGAACGGCCAAGCCGTCTGGTGGAAGTGCTACCGCAAGGTGGACGGCGGCTTCGACCTGCGCGAGTTCAACGTGGCCGAGATCGACATGCTGCGCGCGCTCAAAGGTCTGCCGAACTGCTACCAGTTGGTCAGCCAGCGCTCGACCGCCACCCTCCTGCGGCACAGCGGCTACGGCGCGGTCGGCGGAGCAGACTCGCCCGACCACCTGGCGACGACGCACATGGGGCCGACCGTCGACGACTGGTGTCACTGGCCGGTGCACATCGGCAATCGGCGCCACGACCACGTTTTTCAAACGCCGGTCAACTTCGTCCGGCTGGCGCTCGCCGGCCTCACCGCGCTCGAGGAAATTCACTCGCGTTTCCTCGTGCACGCGGACTTTGCCCCAAGAAATCAATGCCTCGCCGCGCAGATCGTCGGGTCCGGCGCAACGCCCTCGGAAGACCTGCTCGAAGTGGCAATCGACTGGTCGGCGCTCAAGCTGATCGATTTCGGCTACTCGATCCAGCGCAACCGCACGCCGACCACGCTGCTCCCTCTGACGGGCTCACCTTGCCTCAATGCGCTGATCGACCGCGTCGAACGCGCTGGCGAGGCCGCCTTTGCCCGGGTCCCGCAAAACGAGAGGAGCGACCAGCAATGGCAGTCCTTTGTCGACGCCCGCTTCCACAGTCGCTTCTGGCGTTGGTACGGCGGAAGCGCGCTCGACGAGCTGCGCCAGCTCGACTGGCGCGAAGACTACTGGCAGTTCGGCAAGCTGCTGCAGCAAATCGCCGCCAGCATCGCGCGGGATGACCTCGAAGAGAACGTGCGTAGCGTGCGCTGGGCGCTACGCGAGTTGCCCAACCAACTGCTGCGCTGGGGCGGCGAAGACCAGAAGAACACACCGGCGCCCGAGCGCCCGAATAGCGAATACCGCAAGAAGCTCGCAGCCGCGCTGCGCGACCTCGGCGCGCGCGCTGCCGGCGAGCCCGTCCGCTTGCTGCGCCGCGACCTCGACCCGAACTACCTGCCGCCGCTGCGCGCTGCCGGCAACGCCCGCGCCGGCACGAGCCCACTATCGGCAGCGCCCGGCGCGAGGCGCAGCGCGCCAGCCGGTGCGGCCGCCGGCACAGCGTCAACCCGCCTGCGCACGGCCGTCCGCTCGCTGTGGGAGACGCGCCACGCCAAACCACTGCTTGTCGTCGGCGCGCTCGCTGTGTCGGGCGTCGTCGGGTTTGTCCTGCGCGACCTGCCGGGCGGCATGTCAGCCAGACCGGCCACGCCGCCCGGGCCGCCCGTGACGGTCACGCCCGCGGCTGCCGCTGCGCCGCCCGCACAGCCGATTGCGCCACAAGCCGCCGCGCCCGTCGCGCCACCGGTGGCGGCGCCGGTGGCGGCGGGCGATGCTGCGGCGGCGTGCTGGCGGGATGGGGCATGGGTATCGGGTTGCGGTTTTGCGGCGT
>ERZ761602.4468-NODE-4468-length-17926-cov-5.230093_pt1 | contig 17926 bp, 18 predicted proteins | sample MGYA00512165_ERZ761602 | MGnify/ENA primary metagenome ERZ761602 (study PRJEB28899, sample SAMN02445085) | bioreactor sludge metagenome | biome: EBPR sludge; isolation source: Thorneside wastewater treatment plant | place: Australia: Brisbane, Thorneside... | reverse complement strand
CATTTGTGCCACGCGCTACGGCAATGTGATGGCCTCGCGGGGGTCCGTGATTCCCCTGTTCGTCAATCAGATCCGTGCGGGGCAGCCTATCACGATCACCGACCCGGCCATGACGCGCTTCATGATGACGCTGGATGATGCGGTTGACTTGGTCCTATATGCCTTTGAACACGGATCCCCGGGCGATATATTTGTGCAGAAGGCTCCCGCTGCCTCCATCGAAATCCTGGCGAAGGCGCTTACTGATTTGCTTGGGGTGCCTGAACACCCCATCAACATAATCGGCACCCGCCACGGGGAAAAGCTGTTTGAGGCTTTGCTGAGCCGTGAAGAAATGGTCGCCGCGCAGGATTTTGGGAGATACTACCGTGTGCTACCAGACCTGCGTGACTTGAATTACGGAAAGTTTGTCGAGCAGGGTGAGGTGAAAATTTCCGAAGCGGTGGAGTACAACTCCCATAATACAGATCGTCTGGATGTGGCGGGTATGCAAGCCTTGTTGATGAAATTGCGTTTCATGCAGGGCATTGTGAGTGGCGAGCATGTAGAGCCGGAGGAGTGATGCCATGACACAAGCTGCGTTCCGCGTATTAGTCACAGGGGCCAATGGCTTTATTGGCAAGAACCTTCAAGTGCGCCTTACCGAGTTGCCGGGCTTTGCGGTCAGTACCTTTGTGCGTGGTGATGACGCGGCCAAGCTACATGAACTTGTGGGACAGGCCGACGCAGTAGTGCACCTGGCTGGCGAAAATCGGCCCGCAGACGAAAGTGCGTATGCCCAGGTCAACACCGGGCTGACGCAGGCGCTGTGCAACGCACTGCGCAATGAGGCTGCGGCATCCGGGCGCAAGCTGCCTTTACTGCTTGCGTCGAGCACGCAGGCTGAGCGCGACAATCCCTATGGCCGCAGCAAGCTGGCCGCAGAGCGGGCGGTGCAGGCGCTGGTGCGAGAGGTGAACAACCCGGTGGCGGTGTTCCGTTTGCCGGGGGTATTTGGCAAGTGGTGCAAGCCTAATTACAACTCCGTGGTCGCCACGTTTTGCCACAACCTGGCACGGGGTTTACCTATACAAATTAACGATTCGGCAGCCAGCGTGCAGCTGGTGTATGTGGACGATGTGGTGTCGACATTGCTCAACACGCTGCAGGCACCGCAAATCGGTTTTGGCTATATACAGGTGCAGCCGCAATACGCCATCACGCTTGGCGAGCTGGCCGAGCAGATCAAGGCTTTTGACGCTTGCCGTGGCCTGAGTCTGCAGACCGAGCGGGTGGGTACAGGGCTGGTGCGGGCCTTGTACGCCACCTATGTGAGTTATCTGCCCAAAGAGCGATTTAGCTACGAGGTGCCGCAATACGGCGATGCGCGTGGAGTGTTTGTAGAAATGCTCAAAACGCCCGACTGCGGCCAGTTCAGTTGCTTTACGGCGCACCCCGGCATTACCCGTGGCGGACACTACCACCATACCAAGACCGAAAAGTTTTTGGTGATGAAGGGGCAGGCACTATTCCGCTTTCGGCATTTGCTGACCAACGATCTGGTGGAGTTGCACACCAGTGGAGATAAGCCGCAGGTGGTGGACACCATACCGGGTTGGGCGCACGACATTACCAACGTCGGCGAAGACGAAATGGTGGTCATGCTTTGGGCCAACGAAAATTTCGACCGACAAAAGCCCGATACCGTTGCCAGCAAGGTTTAAAAAAATGAAAAAACTCAAAGTCATGTCGGTCTTGGGCACAAGGCCAGAGATAATTCGCCTTTCGCGTGTGCTGGTGGCTCTGGACGTCTATTGCGACCATGTGCTGGTGCACACTGGGCAGAACTACGACTACGAACTGAACCAGGTGTTCTTTGACGACCTGGGCATACGAAAGCCTGACTTCTTTCTGAACAGTGCGGACGGTAGTACCGGGGCGGCCAACACCATTGGCAACCTCATTACGGCCGTGGATAGTGTCTTAGCCCAGGTGCAGCCCGAGGCCATGCTGGTGCTAGGCGACACTAACAGTTGTTTGTCAGTGATTCCGGCCAAGCGGCGCAAGGTCCCGATCTTTCACATGGAAGCTGGCAACCGTTGCTTTGACCAGCGTGTGCCCGAAGAAACCAACCGCCGCATTGTGGACCATACGGCAGACATTAACCTGACCTACAGCTCAATTGCGCGGGACTATCTGCTGCGAGAAGGGTTGCCACCCGACCAGGTCATCAAGACGGGCAGCCCTATGTACGAGGTGTTGCACCATTTCATGCCGCAAATTCAGGCGTCTGACGCGCTGGGGCGCATGGGGTTGTCGGCGGGGCAGTACTTTATCGTGAGTGCGCACCGTGAAGAAAACATTGAGTCTGACCGCAACTTCGGGAAACTGGTGCAAGTGCTCAATGCCGTGGCGGAAGATCATGCACTGCCTGTCGTAGTGTCTACCCATCCCCGCACGCAAAAGCGGGTGGATGCAACAGGTGCAAGGTTCAACCCGCTGGTACGCGTGATGAAGCCCTTGGGTTTTCACGATTATGTCAACCTGCAAATGCAGGCCAAGGCTGTACTTTCAGACAGCGGCACCGTCAACGAAGAATCGTCGATTCTAAATTTCCCTGCGCTGAATCTTCGGGAGGCCCACGAGCGGCCAGAAGGCATGGAGGAAGCGGCCGTGATGATGGTCGGCTTGGATGTGGAACGCGTCCGCCAAGGCCTGACCATTTTGGAAGGGCAATTGCGTGGTGAACATCGTAGCCTTCAACTGGTGTCCGATTATAGCATGCCCAACGTGAGCGACAAGGTGGTGCGGATCATTCACAGCTACACCGATTATGTCAATCGGGTGGTGTGGAAGAAGTATTAAAACTGCCAGTATCAGAGCCCGTGCGCGTTTTATTACTGACCCAGTGGTTTGACCCCGAGCCCACCTTCAAGGGCTTGGTTTTTGCTCGTGAACTGGTGCGGCAAGGTTTTGAAATAGAAGTGGTCACCGGTTTTCCGAATTACCCCGGGGGCAAGGTGTACCCGGGGTACAAAATAAAGTGGCTGCAACGTGAATTGATTGATGGTGTTCACATAACACGGGTGCCTTTGTATCCGAATCATGATCAATCGGCTTTCAAGCGTGTTCTTAACTACCTGAGTTTTGCCACAACAACCTTGATTTATGGTTTGTTCATGGCCAAGCGGGCGGATGTGATCTATGCCTACCACCCGCCCTTGACGGTAGGCGTTGCGGCCAGCCTGATTCGCCTATTTCGTCGCATTCCTGTGGTATACGACATTCAGGACATGTGGCCCGACACCTTGCGTGCGACCGGGATGATCAATAACCCGCGTGCGCTTTCAGTCGTGGCGGCGGCTTGTCAGTGGGTCTATGGACGGGTTGACCGATTGACGGTGTTGTCGCCGGGGTTTAAGCGCGTGCTGATTCAAAGAGGCGTGCCCGAAGGCAGGATTGAAGTTATTTACAACTGGGCTGATGAATCTTCATTAGCTACGCCCCGGGGTAGCTTGCCATCCGGTTTTCCTGGTAAAGATCGCTTTCGGATTCTATTTGCCGGTAATATGGGCAAAGCGCAGTCCTTGGATGCCGTGCTGGGGGCCGCCAAGCGACTGCAATTGTGGACTCCGCAGGTTTGTTTTGTGCTGCTTGGGGGCGGCGTTGAGGTGGCTCGCTTGCAGCAAAAAGCAGCTGAGATGCAGCTTGATAATGTACTTTTCTTTCCGCCAGTACCCATGTCCGAAGCGGGTATTTATCTGAATGCGGCGGATGTACTGTTGGTTCATTTGCGTAAAGACCCGTTGTTTAAAATCACCATTCCCTCTAAAACCCAAGCTTATATGGCAGCGGGGAAACCGCTGTTGATGGCCGTAGAGGGGGATGCCGCTATGCTGATTCGTGAAGCCGATTGTGGCAGGGTAGCCAAGCCTGAGGATGCAGAAGACTTGGCCCATGTAGCCGCAGCGCTTTCCCGTATGAGCCAGTGTGAGCGGGATGCGCTGGCCGAGAATGCGAAACGCTACTACCAGGCGCATCTTTCATTACAGGTAGGTGTGCGGCACTTTGCCGAAACCTTCGCTCGGCTGACGGCAAAATGAGCGCAAAATGCCTGAGGAAGGTCTGAAAAAGTCAGCCCATGCCGGTGCGATCTGAGACAGTTGAGCCATGGAACAAATGAGCCTTGCCAGCACCGGATTCGAGTTGGTCACCAAACGCACGCGCAAGCGTGAGTTCCTTGATGAGATGAACCTGGTGATACCCCGAGCTGCTGGCCCTGATAGCGCCGCATGCGCCGGCAGGCAAGACGGGGCGCCCGCCGTTTGCCGCCGAAGTGATGCTGCGCATTCACCTGCTGCAACAGTTCTTCGGTCATTCCGACCCGGCCATGGAAGAGGCCCTGCACGACATCCCGCTGTACCGGGAGTTTGCCCGGCTCGATGCTGGCATCACAAGACTGCCGGACGAAAGCACCATCCTGCGCTTTCGGCACCTGCTCGAAGAACACCAGCTCGCTCAGCAGATACTGGCCACGGTGAATGCCGGATTGATCGAGCGAGGCCTGATGCTCAAGACCGGCACGGTGGTCGATGCCACCTTGATTGCGGCGCCCAGTTCGACCAAGAATCAGGACGGGCAACGAGACCCCGAGATGCACCAGACCAAGAAGGGCAACCAGTGGCACTTTGGCATGAAGGCCCACATTGGCGTGGACGCCGACTCGGGCCTGGTGCACACGGTCACCACCACGCCGGCCAATGCCCACGACATCACCCAGGTTGCTGCATTGCTGCACGGGCAAGAACAAGAGGTCTTTGCCGACTCGGGCTACCGGGGTGTTCACAAACGCGAGGAGGTTCAGGCCCAGCATCCACACGTCAACTGGCACATCGCCATGATGCCGGGCCAGCGCCGGGCGATGGACAAGAGCCGGCCGAGCAACGCGCTCAAGGAAAAACTGGAGAAGATCAAGGCCCGCATCCGCGCCAAGGTCGAGCATCCGTTTCGGGTCATCAAGTGCCAGTTCGGGCATCGCAAGGCGCGCAATCGGGGCCTGGCCGAGAACACCAGCCAGTTGCTGGTGATGTTTGCGCTGTCCAACCTGTGGATGGTGCGCAAGCGATTTGTGCAGGGCTCGCAGGCATGAGTGCGCCTGCAGCGGGGGCGAAAGCCCGAAAACAAGGCCCATCGGGTCAAAAATGCGGGAAATCGACGGCACATTCAGTGCTGGTTTCGCCAAGTGAACGTTCACGCATCAACTCGCGCTTGGGCGGGGGTTGTGCAGACCTTCCCTAAATTTTTTGGTGGCTGTCAGTGGTGTGCTATCGATTTTTTTAAATGGTGCGGGCTAAATTGAAAACATCACACGATTTGGGCATGATTGGGATAAGAGCAATCGTTTTGCTGTGGAATTAAGCCCGACAGACTTGCATAAATTGATTGCACGCATTCCAGATGCCGTAATAGATGAAATCAAGCTAGGACCCTTTGGCCCCGATGCAGTGAAGGAATATGCCTCATGGGCACCTGAGGAAAACTCATCGGCTGCCTTGGCCTAATTTTCGTGTTTACGCAATCGTGTAAACGCCTCATTTTATGATTGATTTCTCAGAGCGAAATGACATGACGGATATTCAACTTGCATCCATCGTTGACTTTGTACGAGGAATGTTCGGGGAGGCATACATCCCCCTCCACCGCCCTGTTTTTCAAGGCAACGAACGCCAATACATAGTGGACTGTATCGATTCGAATTTTGTGTCGTCCGTCGGCGCCAAGGTGACCGAGTTTGAGCAACAGGTCGCGTCGTTCACCGGTGCCCGTTTCGCCATAGCAACCGTCAACGGTACTGCCGCCTTGCATGTGGCATTGCAGCTGGCCGGAGTGCGACGCGACGACGAAGTGCTTTCGCAGGCCTTGACATTTATTGCCACCTGCAATGCGCTTAGTTACACGGGGGCTCATCCGGTCTTTGTGGACGTGGACCGCGACACGATGGGCATGAGCCCTGACGCCCTACAGGCGTTTCTTGTTGCAAATGCGGAGAGGCGCGACGGCGGGGCATGGAACAAGGGCTCGGGTCGACGCATTGCGGCCTGTGTACCCATGCACACGTTCGGATTGCCCTGCCGCATTGAAGAGATTGCTGCAATCTGCCAGCAATGGGGTATCGCCCTGGTTGAAGACGCAGCCGAGTCCTTGGGCAGCTATGTCGGAGGCCGCCACACGGGGACCTTTGGTCAATTCGGTACGCTCAGTTTCAACGGAAACAAGATCATCACAACCGGTGGTGGCGGGATGATCATCACCAATGACGAGGTCTTGGCCAAACGGGCCAAGCACATTACCACGACCGCAAAAATTCCCCACCCCTACGAGTTTGTCCACGATGAAGTCGGCTACAACTACCGGCTGCCCAACCTGAATGCGGCTCTGGGTTGCGCTCAGATGGAGCGCCTGCCATGGATGCTGGACGTAAAACGCGATGTTGCCGAAAGTTACCGTGCCTTCTTTGCCGGTGTGGGGATCCCGTTCGCGGCGCCGGTAGCCGGGTGCGTCGCCAATCATTGGCTCAACGCGATTGTTCTGGCGGATAAAACCGAACGTGATGCGTTCCTTGCCTACACGAACGAACGTGGCGTCATGACCCGGCCGATATGGCGCCTGATGACCGAACTGGAGATGTTCAAGCATTGCCAACACGACGGGTTACCCAACTCGCGTTGGCTGGAGGAGCGGGTGGTGAATGTTCCTTCCAGTGTGCCGGACGGCGCACAGCAACATTAAGTGAGGGTGAAATGCGACTGGTTTTTGACGACAAGATGCTGGCGCATATCAACCAGTCAGCCATCAAGGAGCGTGGCCGAGCATCTGCGGCTATGGTGCTCGCGCAAAGGCTTCTTGCTTTCAAACCTTTGGCATACCTATTGGGATTCTTTGAGCTGGTATTAAGTACATTGCTTACATTGCCGATTCCGATTTATTCGTCGTTGGTTTATTCTTGGATAACCCAGTCGCGTGGGCTGCCGCATATGGGAGGTATGTATCTTAGAGGACTCTATTATAGGCGGAAGCTAGGATACATGGCTTCCAACGTTTTTATTGATCAGGGTGTTTTTTTTGCCTACCCGAAGAATGTACACCTGAAAGAGTTTTCATATATTGATAAAAGTGTGACGATTATGTCTCGCACCGCCAAGGTTGGTCGACGAGTACACATTGCGCCAAACGTATTCGTGAGTGGCGGTGGTGAGTTCGAGATTGAGGATTACGCCTGTATCGCTACAAAATCCTCAATTATTACTTCAACCGAGGTGTTGAAAGATGGTGCGAGGTGCTCCGGGCCTATGGTCAGCGCAGATCAGCGCAATGTGCTCAGGGGGCGCGTGGTGATTAGAAAGGATGCCTTCATCGGTGCTGGCGTAACCATATTGCCAAACGTCGATGTCGCTCCTGGTTCGGTCATTGCGGCGGGTGTGACGCTGGCAAAATCAACCGACCCATGGGGTATTTTTGTCGGTGCGAAAGTTCAAAAAATTTCAAACAGAGATCCGGTTATCCATCCGGACAACTAGAACACCATGAATATATTGTCATTGATCGGCAGGGAGTCCGCCTTATTTGAAGCGGATATTGGAAAGTTGGAGTCCGTACTCGCAAGTCTGGTACGCGGCGCCCGCTTTCTTGTCATCGGCGGCGCGGGCTCCATTGGTCAGGCGGTGACACGCGAGATTTTCAAGCGAGATCCTGCGGTTTTGCATGTGGTGGATATCAGCGAGAACAATATGGTCGAGCTGGTGCGCGATATTCGGAGCACTTTGGGTTATGGTTCCGGCGATTTCCGCACCTTTGCGATTGATTGCGGCGGTCGCGAATTCGAGGTGCTGTTTGCCGCGGAGGGTCCATATGACTATGTGCTGAACCTCTCGGCGCTCAAACATGTTCGCAGCGAAAAAGACCCGTACACCCTGATGCGCATGGTGGACGTCAATGTCTTCAATACCGTCAAGACCCTCGCATTGGCCCGCGCATGTGGGGCGCGCAAATACTTTTGTGTTTCCACCGACAAGGCGGCCAACCCGGTGAACATGATGGGTGCCAGCAAACGGATCATGGAGCTGTTCCTGATGCGGGAAAGCCTGACGCAGACCATTTCGATGGCGCGTTTTGCGAATGTGGCTTTTTCCGATGGTTCGCTCCTGCACGGTTTCAACCAGCGGTTTGCCAAACGACAGCCCATTTCAGCACCCAATGATGTGCGCCGGTATTTCGTGACGCCCCAGGAATCCGGCGAGCTGTGTCTGCTGTCGTGTCTGCTGGGCGAGAACCGCGACATCTTCTTCCCGAAACTCAGCGAAAAGCTCCACCTGATCACATTCTCGGAAATTGCTGTGCGCTACCTGCGGCAACTGGGATTTGAACCGTACGAGTGCGCCAGTGAGGATGAAGCCCGTGACCGCGCGGATGAACTGATCGCCCGCAAGCAGTGGCCCTGTTATTTCTTTGCGAGTGACACCACCGGCGAGAAGGACTTCGAGGAGTTCTTCACCGACAAGGAAGATTTGGACATGGCCCGCTTTGACAGCGTGGGGGTCATTCGCAATCAACCGGATTTTGACGGCGCGCAACTGGATCGATTCCACGATGGCATGGCGGCATTGCGGGCGCGTCCGAATTGGTCCAAGCAGGACATTGTGGACCTGTACTTCGAGATGCTGCCGGACTTTGCCCACATGGAAACCGGCAAATATCTCGATCAGAGAATGTAGTCGTATGCAGCGTTTTTTTGATGTGCTCTTCTCCGGGCTGGCGCTGCTGGTCCTTGCACCCTTGCTGTTGCCGGTGGCGCTGATCCTGCGGCTGACCGGGGAAGGCGAGGTCTTCTTTTTGCAGGAGCGGGTCGGCAAGGATGGCAAACCCTTCAAGCTCTTCAAGTTTGCGACCATGCTGAAGAATAGCCCCAATATCGGCACAGGAACGGTCACGCTCAAAGGCGACCCGCGTGTGCTCCCGGTGGGCAAATTTTTGCGCAAGACCAAAATCAATGAACTGCCGCAGTTGTTGAACATTTTCCGTGGCGACATGAGTGTGGTCGGCCCGCGCCCGCAGACACATCGCTGTTTCGTCGCGTTCCCGGAGGCGATGCAGCGCGAGATCGTCAAGGTCAAGCCGGGGCTTTCGGGCATTGGTCCGATCGTTTTCCGCGGCGAAGAAGACATCCTGGCCGACCATGAAGGGTCCGTGGAGTTCTACGACACGGTTATCGCACCCTACAAAGGCGAGGTCGAAGCCTGGTATGTTGGCAACCAGACTCTGCGGACGTATTTCACGGTCATTGTCGTGACAGTGTGGGTCGTGCTGGTGCCGACGTCGGGCATTGTCTGGCGCGCATTCAAAGGCCTGCCGGTGCCACCGGATTCGTTGAAGCAGGCGCTGAACTATTCGCAAACCTGAATGCGCGCGGCTGGAGTCGTTCGTCCGCGTTTGCGGCACAGGTAAGTCAGATGTACAGCGCCGCAGTCACAGCTGCCACCCAGCCGCTGGTCTGGATTCTGACCTGTCTGGTCATTGCGTGGGGCCTGTATCGCCGCCAGCCGCCGCAGTTCAGGCGTCTGGTGGGTTTCGCGACGGCCTTGCTGGTGGTATCGGGGTGGGCGCCTCTGCCGGAGTATCTGCTCGCGCGTTGGGAGGGCCCAGTCCCGGGGCCGGAGGTGCGGGCCGACAAGCGGTTGGAGGGGGTTGTCGGATTGGTTGTGCTGGGCGGCATGGGTGACCCCCGGCAGATCGACCGGGGGCACCACCACCTCCAACTGAATTCGGCGGCGGAGCGGTTTACCGAATCGCTTGCGTTGGCCCGCCGCTTTCCCCAATGGAAATTGCTCTACACGGGCGGTTGTGGCCCGTCGGTCGACGCGTCCGACTGCCGTCCGGAAGCGGATGCGGCCGGTAAGCTGTACGTGAGCTTGGGATTGCCGCCCGAGCGCCTCATTCTTGAGAGTGCATCAAGTACGACGTACGAAAACGCGGTCTTCAGCGCTCGCGTGGCAGGCGTCGATCCGCGACAGCGCTGGCTTTTGGTGACATCGGCTTCACACATGCGCCGCGCGATGGCGACGTTTCGCGCTGCTGGCTGGAACGTACAGCCCTGGCCGGTCGATTTCGAGGGAGTCGAAACCCCGCGGTGGTCGGACTATTCGTTGGGGGATGGCGTGCGCAAGTGGCGCATCCTGTTGCACGAATGGATCGGAATGGCCTACTACCGGATTCGCAGCCGAGGTCTCTGAGGACGGTTGATCCGGCGCGATGCTAGTGCCCCTCAATCGGGTGCGCGGATCACAAGCCTTGGACCGCTCGCTCCGGCGTCCACCCCTCCCACCACCGCAGCCTCCCCGAACCCCCCGGTTCGAAATACATCCAATACGGCGGGCACCGCCTCCGGTGCACAGGCCACCAGCAGGCCACCGCTGGTCTGTGGGTCGGTGAGCAGCGCGCGGTCGGCGTCCGCGAAGGCCGATGGCAGTTGGACTTCGGCGCCGTAGGCGGCCCAGTTGCGGCCTGATGCGCCGGTGACCAGGCCGCGCGCCGCCAGCGATCGGGCCTCGGGCAGCAAGGGCACTTGCGCCCAATCCAGCACGACGGTGGTGTCTGAGCCTCGCGCCAGTTCTAGTGCGTGCCCGGCCAGGCCAAAACCGGTGACATCGGTCAGGGCATGCACGCCGGGCAGTTCGGCCAATGCCGGCCCGGGGGTGTTGAGCCGGGTGGTGGTGGCGATCAGGCGTTCGTAACCTTCGGCATCCAATTCGCCCTTTTTCAGTGCAGCGGAAAGCACCCCCACACCCAGCGGCTTGCCCAGAACCAGGACATCGCCCGGCTGTGCGTCGGCATTGCGCTTGACCCGGTCCGGGTGCACCAGGCCCAGCGCCACCAGGCCGTAAATCGGCTCCACCGAGTCGATGGTGTGCCCCCCGGCGATCGGAATGCCGGCCGCGCGGCAGACCGATGCGCCGCCTTCCAGAATGCGCCCGATAGTGGCCGTGGACAGCACGTTGATCGGCATCCCCACCAGCGCCAGCGCCATGATGGGGCGGCCGCCCATGGCATACACGTCGCTGATCGCGTTGGTGGCGGCGATGCGCCCGAAATCGAACGGATCATCGACGATGGGCATGAAAAAATCGGTGGTGGCAATCAGCGCCTGTTCGTCATTCAGCCGGTAGACCGCCGCGTCGTCGGCTGTTTCGATGCCCACCATCAGCTCGGGCGGGATCGGCAGACCGCTGGTGCCGCGCAGGATTTCGGACAACACGCCCGGCGCAATCTTGCAGCCGCAGCCGCCCCCGTGGGACAGGCTGGTCAAGCGGGGCTCGGTGCGGGCAGGGTCGGCGTTCACGGGGGTCATCGGCAAGGTCTCCTTCAGAGGGGGTGGCGGGCCGCGCGCAGGCAGCGTAGCAGCGCCGCGCGCTCCGCCTGCGGGGTGAACAAGGGCGCACGCTGCGCACATTGTGCGCGCAGTGTGTTCAGGAAAGGGGCGGAAAGGCCGCCAGTCTCGGGGTTGTGTTGGCTGGCGCGGACGCGTCGCAGCAGCGCAACCAGCGCTGGGGCATCACCTGGCTCGAAATAGCCGCTGTAACCCGCTCCCAGCAAGCCGACATTGCCGGGAATGCGGGACGCGAGCACGGGGGTGCCGCTGCGCACAGCTTCCATCACCACATGGGCGCCGCCTTCCATGCGGCTGGGGTGGATCAGCAGGTGCGCGCGTTGGATGCGGTCGCGGGTGGCCGCGTGGGACAGCCCGCCCAGCCAGCGGTAGTGGGGGCAGTGGTTTTGCACGGCGCGAGCGGTCTGGCCCAGTGCCGGGTCCAGCGCGTTGCCGATGTGGTCGATGCGAATGCCCTCGGTCGCCGCAATGTCACGCACCCCTTGCCAGATCGTTTCGGGATCTTTCTCGGCACGCAAGTGGCCAACCACCACGGCGCGCAAGGTGTTTGGCGATTTGTCCAGCGCATTTCGTGCGCCGCAGGACTGGAACACCACGTCACACCGTCCGCGCAGCCTCTCGGGCAGGGCCAGCGGCCCTTGATCCTGCAGCACGATCAGCCGGGTTGCCCGCTCCAGGGAGCACTGGGCATCGGCATCCGTCAGGATGTCGCGGTACAGGTCGGTGCCGGTTAGCGCCAGCACCAGGGGCCGGTCCGGCTGCGACTGCGCCCAGGCGCTGATGCTGGGGGCGGAGCGACGGGCGTGCAAGGCCACCAGTACGTCGGCGGGGCTGCGCTCTTGTGCCGCGTCCGGCCAGGAAGCCGCGAGCCGCACCGCATAATCCCCCGCGAGCAATCGGGCCCAGCGCTGGGCCGTCCGCCAGTTGCCATTGTTGGCATCGGCCAGCGCGGGCGTCACCAGGCACAACACGGGTTTGGACGACATGGACGACATCGGATCGCGGATTGTGGAACAAGATGCGTCGCGCCGCTTGGGGCGTGCGGCGCTGGCCGACGCGCTGGTGGTGTGCCGCGCGCGCACGCTGGCCCTGTTCGCTGCGGCGGAACGTGCCCTGGGACCGACGCTGGCCGTGCCGTACCGGACGGAACTGAACCCCCCGCTGTGGGAGCTGGGGCATGTCGGCTGGTTTGCCGACTGGTGGATTGCCCGCAACCCGCAGCGCGACCGGGGCCCGGACGCCGACCCGGATGCCCCGCGCAGCCCCGCACGCCAGGCGGCGCGGGGCGTGGATGCCGAAGCGCTGTATCACTCCAGCCTTGTGCCGCATGTGCGTCGCTGGCACCTGCCACTGCCGGATGCGCGCCAGACGTGCGCCGATCTGCAGGCCAGCCTCACCGACACCTTGGCGCTGCTCGACTGCGCAGCGGAGACCGACGCCGGTCTGTATTTTTTTCGGCTCGCGCTGTTTCACGAAGACATGCATGCCGAAGCCGCCGTTTACATGGCCCAGACACTGGATTACGACCCTGACGACCCGCAGACAAGCGCCGGCCTGGATCAGCCCACGGGACTGTCAGGGGGCGCGGAGATTCCGGTTCCGGCCGGTCCCTGCGATCTGGCCTGGCAGGGGCCCGGTTTTGCCTTTGACAACGAATGCGGCGCGCAGCGGGTCACCGTAGCGGCGGGCCGGATCGACGCGGCGCCGGTCACCTGGGCGCGGTTTATGCCCTTCGTTTCGGACGGCGGGTATGACGATCCGCGCTGGTGGACACCGGCGGGCTGGCGCTGGCGCTCGGACACGGCCGCGCGTGCACCCCGCACCCTGCGACTGGACGCCTCCGGCTGGCAGCAGCGACGCTGGGGCCGCTGGGTGCCGCTGGAGCCCGAGGCGCCGGTGTGCCACGTGACGTTGTACGAGGCGCAAGCCTGGTGCGCCTGGGCTGGCCGGCGCCTGCCCAACGAGGCGGAATGGGTGGCCGCCAGCAGCGTGCCCGGATTCGCCTGGGGCCAGGTCTGGGAATGGACGGCCAGCCCGTTTGCGCCCTTCGACGGTTTTGTGCCGCATCCGTACCGCGACTACTCGGCGCCGTGGTTTGACGGACGCCCGGTGCTCAAAGGCGCCAGTGCGGCCACCTCGACGCGCCTGGCGAACCGGCGGTACCGCAACTTCTTCACGGCGGAGCGCAGCGATGTGTTTGCGGGTTTTCGCAGCATGGCACTGTGAACCGCTGCATGGTTCGGGAACCCTCCCGACCGGGCGGCGCTCGCATGGTGGGCCGCGGGCCTGCTGATTGCGGCTGAGTACAGGCGGTGTAAGAAACCACTTCCACAACCGACAGACCGCCACTTCTTCCGCATTCACAGGAGTTTTTCATGCGCCAAACCATTCGTTCGATGTCCTTTCGGTTGTTGCTGGGTGCCGGCCTGCTGGCGGCCGGTAGTTGGGCCTTGGCCTTGACCGTAAAGCCATTCTCCGCGCCGGAATTGGCCAGCCTGCAGCAGGCGGGCAAACCGGTGGCGGTGCATTTCCATGCCGACTGGTGCCCGACCTGTGTCAACCAGGCGCGTGCACTGGATGAACTCAAGGCGGATGTCCAGCTCAAGGACGTGACCGTGCTGGTGGCCAATTACGACACTGAAAAAGACCTGCGCAAATCGCTGAAAGTGCGGTCACAGTCGGTGTTTGTCGTCTACAAGGGAGCGCAGGAAGTTACGCGCATCAACGGGCAGACCCGCGCGGCGGAGATCAAGGCCCAGTTGGTCAAGGCGCAATGACCGGCGCCGGTGAACTGGGCCTGGCCTTGCTGGCGGGCAGCCTGACCACCCTCAACCCCTGCGTCTTTCCCCTTCTGCCGCTGGTGCTGGGCGGCGCATTGCAGGGCAACCGCTGGGCGCCGGTGGCCATGGGCGCCGGCATGGTGGCTATGTTCGCGCTGCTCGGTCTGGTGGTGGGCGTGGCTGGCGAGGCGCTGGGCATCGATCCGGATGTGGTGCGCCTGGCCGGCGCCTGGCTCCTGATTGCGTTTGGCCTGGTGATGCTGGTGCCCTGGCTCAACGAGCGCTTCACCCGGCTGGTGACGCCGTTGTCCAGCGGCGCCAACCAGGCGACCCAGCGGTTCGACAGCGGTTCGCTGGCCGGTGCGTTTGCCACCGGCGGCCTGTTGGGCATGGTCTGGAGCCCCTGTTCGGGCCCCATGCTGGCCAGTGCGCTGACCCTGGTGGCCACCGAGGGCGGAGCGCTGCGCGGCACGCTGATTCTGGGGGTGTTCGGGCTGGGTGCCGCCACCGTGCTGGTGGCCGTGGCCTATGCGTCGCGCAGCGGTTTTGGGCGGGTGCGCGGCTGGGTGCTGACCCACATGGAAACAGTGAAGAAGGGTTTTGGTGTGTTTGTGCTGCTGGTGGGGGTGGCGATCCTCAGCGGCGGCGACAAATGGCTGGAGGCGCAGCTGGTACACAGCCTGCCGCGCGGCTGGATTGACCTGACCACGCGGTTCTGAGGATCTGAAATCATTCCTGATTTCATAGCAAAGAACGACCTTTTCGTGCTGGGTATTGACCCATTTGGCAAAAAAAAGCGCCGCCAGAGCGCTCTGGCGGCGTTTTGCCGGCTGCGCGGGCGGGGGCGGGTCGCTCAGGCACGGGCCCAGAACACGCTGAACCAGTCCCGGGCGTCACTCCACGGCGCTGCCGGGTCAAATCCGGCGGCGCGCAGCAGCGCGGCGAATCTGTCGGCGGTCCATTTGCAGGAGTTTTCGGTGTGCAGGCGTTCGCCGGCGCTGAAGTGGCGCTCGCCACCGGGCCAGCGTACCGTCTGCGCGTCGATGGCCTCCAGGTGCATTTCGATACGTTCCTGGGCGGTGTTGTAGAAGGCCACGTGGCGCCAGCGCGCGGGCGCGAAATCGCTGCCCAGCCACCGGTTGACATGGCGCAGCAGGTTGCGGTTGAAGGCTGCGGTCACGCCCAGCGCGTCGTCGTAGGCTGCCTCCAGCACCGCAGGGGCCTTGACGCGATCCACTCCGATCAACAGGCCGCCGCCCGGGCCGCCGCCCGCGCATACGGCCTGCACCTGGGCAAGCAGCCGCTGGGCGGCCGCCGGCAGGAAGTTGCCGATGCTCGACCCGGGGTACAACACGCAGCGCGGCGCGCCCGCAAGGCCTTGCGCGTCCAGCCATGCCAGCACCTCGGGCGGAAGCACGAGGTTGTCGGCAAAGTCCAGGCCGAGGCCCAGCAGGGGGAGCGCCGGGTACTGCCGGCGCAGGGTTCCCAGCGCGTCGCGGAGGAAATCCACGGAGATATCGACCGCTATGTAGGCGGCGGGGCTCAGGTCGGGGAACAGCCGCGCCGCCTTGGCACAGTTTCCGGCGCCCAGGTCAATCAGCACCGCATCCGGCGGGATGGTGCGGGCCATCTGGGCGGCATGGGTTTCCACGATGCCGGCCTCGGTACGGGTGGGGTAGTACTCGTCGAGTTCGGTGATGGCTTCGAACAGGCAGGAACCAAGGCGGTCGTAGAAGAACTTGGGGTCCACCCGCGGGGGGGCGGCCTGCAGGCCGGTGATCAGGCTCTGACGGATGGCCGCCGCATCCTCCTGGGCCATCTGAATGAGCGGAACGGGTTGGGACATGAGGGCGGATCCGGTGGGTGATGTGACGGCAGGCCCGGCGGGTCCGCGGACCAGTGCGGGCAACGCATGGGGCATAGTCGCTGGGGAGGGCTCGTTCTTACAGGGTTCATCCTAGGCCCTTGGGCCGGTGTGTTGGCGGATTTTGCGGTCTAATTTGAGCCCCTTCCCTGTGACGATCGGATGCCCCATGCGCTTTTCCACTGCCCGCCGCGCCCTGCTGACCTGCGCGGTTCTGTCTGCCGCCCTGGTGCCCGGCTGGGTCGCCGCGCAATCGGTGTTTCGCGTGACCACCATTCCCGAAGAAGCGGCTACCGAGCAGGTGCGCAAGTTCACGCCGCTGGCTGCCTATCTGGAGAAGGCGCTGGGAACGAAAGTGGAGTTCACCCCGGTCAACGATTACCCGGCGGCCGTGGAGGCGCTGGTCAACAAGAAGGTGGACCTGGTCTGGTTCGGCGGCTTCACCCATGTGCAGGCCAACATCCGTTCGGGTGGCAAGATCGTGCCGCTCGCCCAGCGCGAGGAAGACACCCGGTTCCAGTCGGTGTTCATCGCCAAGACCGATTCGGGTATCAAGTCGCTGCAGGACATGAAGGGCAAACAGATCAGCTTCGGTTCACAGAGCAGCACGTCCGGGCACCTGATGCCACGCAGCTTCCTGCTGGCGGCCAACATCAACCCCGAGAAAGATTTCCGCCGCGTGGCCTACAGCGGCGCGCATGACGCCACCATCGCCTCGGTGGTCAGCGGCAAGGTCGATGCGGCCGCGCTGGACATTACCGTCTGGCGCAAGTTCGTCGCCGAGAACAAGGTCGACACCAAGGCGGTGGACGTGTTCTACACCACCCCGGGCTACTTCAACTACAACTGGTCGGTGCATGCCGATATGCCCGCCGACTTGCAGGCCAAGGTCAAGGCGGCCCTGCTGGCGCTGGACCCTGCCAAGCCCGAGCAGGCCGAAATCCTGCGCCTGAACCGCGCCACCCGCTACATCGAGACGAAGCCCGAGAACTACAAGGGCCTGGAAGCCGCCGCGCGCAGCGCCGGGCTGCTCTGAGCCGACGGGGCATCGCGCCTTGAAGGTTGAACTGACCGCGCTGTCGGCGCGCCACCCGGCCGCACGGGCACAGTCCCGCCCGGCCGTGGACGGCATCGACCTGCTCATCGGTGCCGGTGAGTCGGTGGCGGTGATCGGCCCTTCGGGTGCGGGCAAAACCACCTTGCTGCATGCGATGGCCTGTGCGCTGACCCCGTCGTCGGGCAGTCTGCGGCTGGACGACGTGGCGCCCTGGAGCCTGCCGCGCGCGCAGTTGCAGCGCGTGCGGGCGCGCCTGTTTCTGGCGCCGCAGGTGCCTCCGTTGCCGCCGCGCCAGCGGGTGGTGACGGCGGTGCTGGCCGGCCAGCTTCCGGCCATGGGGCTGTGGCGCAGTGTGCGCTCGCTGGTGTACCCGGTCGACATTCCGGCGGCGCACGACGCATTGGACCGGTTTGACCTGGCGGACAAATTGTTCGAACGTGTCGATCGCCTCTCGGGCGGCGAGCGCCAGCGTGTCGGGCTGGCGCGCGCCCTCGTGGCGATGGGCGGCGGGGGTGGGATTTTGTCTCGCCGGGGCATGGCGACCTGGATATGGATGCGATGATCCGGGCGCTCAACCGGGCGGGCTACAACGGGCCGCTCTCGGTCGAGTGGGAAGACAGCGGCATGGATCGGGAGTTCGGGGCGGCGGAAGCCTGCGCCTGGGTCAAGAAGAACGACTTCAAATCCTCGACCGTCGCTTTTGACGCGGCTTTTGCGGAGTAGGCAGCGCCCGCAAGCTAGACCATCAGGGCGATCCACAGGGTCGCCTTTTTGATTTCCTGTGTAGGTATCACAGGCACAAAAAC
>ERZ761602.4467-NODE-4467-length-17929-cov-4.531498_pt1 | contig 17929 bp, 20 predicted proteins | sample MGYA00512165_ERZ761602 | MGnify/ENA primary metagenome ERZ761602 (study PRJEB28899, sample SAMN02445085) | bioreactor sludge metagenome | biome: EBPR sludge; isolation source: Thorneside wastewater treatment plant | place: Australia: Brisbane, Thorneside... | reverse complement strand
GTGCAGGAGGGCGCAGAGCCCGGCACGATCGTTGCCGAACTGCAGACCGGCTATGTCCTCAAGGACCGCCTGCTGCGCCCCGCGATGGTCACTGTTGCGAAGGAAGCTTGATGGCTGATCCCGATCCCATCTGCGGCGTGTGGCAGCTCGACCAGTGGGTCGAGTTTCGCGACGGAGACCCCTACGTGCTCGATGCGAGCGGGCGCATCTTCTACCATCCCGAGGGGCACGTGAGCGCGATCCTGACGCGGCAGACGGACGGCGGCGATCCGCTCGTCATCGCCTACGCGGGCCGCTGGCGGCGCGAGGGCGACGACGTCCACCACGCCGTCGAGCACGCCACCGTCCAGCGCTGGGTCGGCACGACGCTCACGCGCCGCGTGGTTGAGTTCGACCCCACCGGCGACGGTCGGCTTCTGCTCCGTACGCCTCCCGAAACCAGCCGCTCGGGCGCCGAGTTCTTCCACGACCTGATCTGGGCGCGCGCGGTCTGACCGCGGAAATGAGCCCCGAGGGGAAACGACGGGGGGGGCGTCAGCCCACCCCGCAAGTGCCTTAAATCCCGTCGAGACCCTTGCTGACCAGAATATTCACCGCAACGCGGCGATTCTGGGCCTTGCCCTCAACCGAGTCATTGCTTGCCGCCGGGTCCGCTTCGGCCATTCCGGTGGGCGTGAGCATACGATACGGCTTCCAGCCGCAGGCCTGCTGGAGATAATTGACGACGCGCGCCGCCCGCTTCTCGCTGAGCACCTGATTCAATTCCTCGCTTCCCGTGGAATCGGTGTAGCCGACCACGAGCAGCAGGGCATTGTCCATCGCCTCGGCTTCGCTCGCCGCCGAGCAGAGATTGGCTTTCGCCTCCTCCGACAGCACGGCCTTGCCGGTGTCGAAGTTCACGCTCGTCGTGCTTTTCACATTATACTGGTCGATATCCGCCACGCGGCCACGAAGGGCTTCCGTCGCCGCGGTCTGCTCCGCAAAGCGCTGGTCCGTCGCATTGTGGATCATCGACGCGGTCTTGAGATCCTTGTTCTTGAGCGCGATCTGGCTTGCCACCAGCGCTTCGCCCCACTGCACCGTCTTGATGGTGACCGGCAGGCCGTTCAGCAGCGCGTCCGAGGCCAGTTTCTTGCTGTTCGCCCCAAGGAACCCGCCGCTGGATTTCACCTTGGTCGCGTCGCTGATGAACACCGTCTGCTTCGCGCCGCCGGGGGCAGTGACCAGCATCTTCTGGTCCTTCCGCGCCGCGATGAAGCCTTCGACGTCCGGCCCTGCGGGCATCCCCGAGAGGTCGGCCGGCGGATAGGCGTTCACGTCTATGGACGGGTCGGCCCCGTTCATATCCTGCGGCTGCGCGTGCAGGCTGGCCGGCACCAGGCCGGAAAGCGCAAGCAGCAAGAACATTCTTGGACTTTTGGAAATGACACTCATCGCGTTCCTCCTTCAAACTCGACCCATCGACCGCGTGTTATCGCGCGTGTCGTCCGACCACGGACGCATGGCCGTTCCAGGTGCCGGGAGCCGCCCCATCAAGCGTGCTTGACGTGCGGCCTATCGCCGGACCCGACCGCAACGGACGTCTTGCGTGTTCGGGCCAACATCTCGGGCACAACATTTTGGTTAACGCTAGTATTACGGAGACGTTTCGAGAGCATCTTGCGGCGAGCCGATGCCGCGTGCGCGCGGAGCCACCGCTGACGCTTCGGATATGTATTGGAAGAACCCTGTTCAGAGCCCGAATGTTCGGGATGAGAGGACATGCAAGTCCGCTCTAGACAATACCCCGCCCACCGCTCTCCGACCGAAACGGGAGCAGCGCGTCGTAAGTGGCAAGTGGCGGCGTTCCCGGCACCTCGCCGCCCATGCGTTTCACATAGGCGTCACGGACGATCTCCGCCTGCTGTTCAAGCCCATAGCCAGAGAAGCCGAGGCCCGCTTTCAGGGGCAGATAGTCGTAGCGCGCCAGCGGCCCCCGCTTCAGGATCAGGTTCACGCCCTGCTGGTACTGCCACACGTGCGTCAGCTCGTGGACGATGAGGCCCTGAAGGAACAGCGAGGCCCGGCTGAAATCGTCACGCCACGAGGCGTTGTTGGGATGGAACCAGATGTGCCCGTCGGGCGCCATCACCACCCATGCCGGTTGCAGCCACCACCATTTCGCCCGCCGGATGGTGACGCGTGTCAGATCGATCGCGTCGCCGAAGGCGCGGCGCGCCATCGTCCGCTCACCGTCCGTCAGCGGTCTAATGATGCGAATGCTCTCCGGCCTTCATTTCCGGTGCGGTCGCGCTCATCGCGTGCGCGGAAACGGCGACGCGGCCGGCCTTCTCGAACACGAAGGTCAGCGGCACGCGCGAATCGGGCTTCGTGTCCGGCAGGCCGAACACCATCACGTGCATGGCTCCGGGCTTCAGCTCGATCTTCTGGCTCGGATTCACGGGCAGGCCAACGAGCGGGACCATGCGCATCACGCCGTTTTCGGCCTTCGTCGCGTGCAGCTCGAATCGTGCGGGCTTGGGGCCTTCCACGGCGATCAGCCGGTCCGCCATCGCACCGCCCGCGATCGTCGCATACAGCGCGGCCGGACGGCCCGCGACGACAGGCAGGCGAATCCAGGCATTGCTCACGGCCGGAGGGACGGGGGGGGCAGCCAGTGCCCGTCCGCCGACTGCCGCTGCCACGAGCAGCAACAGCGCGGTCACACACGCCGCAATTCCAAGGTTTCTGTCGATACGCGCCACGATCTTGTATCCTTTGCCAGAGACATCCACGCTCCGCACGAACGCTTCATGCCACAGCTCGGGGCGTTTGCACCATGCGGCAGCACGTCCTCATCGAAGGCGCAAATCGCATCGGGGGTGTGCACACGCTCTTGTATGGCGCTGGCGCTGTTCCTACATCGCCCGCGTGGATCAACGACGCTGCGGCAAATCTGCGCAGCGGCGGGATCAATCGTTTGTTCCTGCTTGGAATTTGAAAGAGGAAGCACGGGAGATATGGGCAAGGTAATCGGTATCGACCTTGGCACGACCAACAGCTGCGTCGCCGTGATGGAAGGCAGCAAGCCCAAGGTTATCGAGAACGCGGAAGGCGCGCGCACGACGCCGTCGATGGTGGCTTTCACGAAGGACGGCGAGCGTCTCGTCGGTCAGCCGGCAAAGCGTCAGGCGGTAACGAACCCGGATAACACGGTGTTCGCCGTGAAGCGTCTGATCGGCCGCCGTTTCGACGATCCGGTTACCAAGAAGGATATGGCGCTCGTCCCCTATCATATCGTGAAAGGCGGCAATGGCGACGCGTGGGTGAAGGCCGGCGGCGAGGATTACAGCCCGTCGCAGGTGTCTGCCTTCATCCTGCAGAAGATGAAGGAAACCGCCGAGTCCTACCTCGGCGAAACCGTCACGCAGGCGGTCATCACCGTGCCCGCGTATTTCAACGACGCCCAGCGCCAGGCCACCAAGGACGCCGGCAAGATCGCCGGCCTTGAAGTGCTGCGCATCATCAACGAGCCGACCGCGGCGGCGCTCGCCTACGGGCTCGAGAAGAACGACGGCAAGACCATCGCGGTCTACGATCTTGGCGGCGGCACGTTCGACGTCTCGATCCTCGAGATCGGCGACGGCGTGTTCGAGGTGAAGTCCACGAACGGCGACACGTTCCTCGGCGGTGAGGACTTCGACGCCAAGATCGTCGATTCGCTCGCCGAAGGTTTCAAGAAGGACGAAGGCATCGACCTCCGCTCCGATCGTCTCGCGCTGCAGCGCCTCAAGGAAGCTGCCGAGAAGGCGAAGATCGAGCTGTCGTCCGCGCAGGCGACGGAGGTGAACCTGCCGTTCATCACCGCCGACCAGAACGGCCCGAAGCACCTCGTGAAGACGATCACGCGCGCCGACCTCGAAAAGCTCGTCGGCGATCTCGTCGCCCGCACGCTGGAGCCGTGCCGCAAGGCCTTGAAGGACGCCGGGCTCGACAAGGACAAGATCGACGAGGTCGTCCTCGTCGGCGGTATGACGCGTATGCCGCTCGTCCGCGAAGAGGTGAAGAAATTCTTCGGCAAGGAACCGCACACGGGCGTCAACCCGGATGAGGTCGTTGCGATGGGCGCCGCCATTCAGGCGGGCGTGCTGCAGGGCGACGTCAAGGACGTGCTGCTGCTCGACGTGACGCCGCTGTCGCTCGGCATCGAGACGCTGGGCGGCGTGTTCACGCGCATGATCGATCGCAACACGACGATCCCGACGAAGAAGAGTCAGGTCTACTCGACCGCCGAGGACAATCAGGGCGCGGTGACGATCCGCGTCTTCCAGGGCGAACGCGAGATGGCGGCGGACAACAAGGCGCTCGGCCAGTTCGATCTCGTCGGCATCCCGCCGGCGCCGCGCGGCGTGCCGCAGATCGAGGTGACGTTCGACATCGATGCGAACGGCATCGTCAACGTCTCGGCGAAGGACAAGGGCACCGGCAAGGAGCAGCAGATCCGCATCCAGGCGTCGGGCGGCCTTTCGGACAACGACATCGAGCAGATGGTGAAGGACGCCGAGAAGTTCGCCGACGAGGACAAGAAGCGCCGCGCGAAGGCGGAGGCCCGCAACCAGGCGGATAGCCTCATCCACTCGACGGAGAAGCAGCTCGCTGAGCATGGCGACAAGGTGGATGCCTCCACGAAGGGCGGCATCGAAACCGCCGTCGCCGCGCTGAAGTCGGTACTCGACAGCGACGATGTCGACGACATCAACGCCAAGACGCAGGCGCTCGCGCAGGAAGCGATGAAGCTCGGCGAGGCGATCTACAAGGCGGAAGCCGCGGCCGCGTCGGGCGAAGGCGATGCACAGGCCTCCACTTCGTCTACTTCGGACGAAGACGTCGTCGATGCCGAGTTCTCGGAAGTCGACGAAGACAAGAAGGCGTAGGTTGGAAACGAGGGCTGCCTGGAAACGGGTAGCCCTCGCGCCAGCGGGGGCGGTCAGAGTCTATGGTTGAAGCGGACTACTACGAGGTACTCGGCGTCGAGCGGACGGCCGACGGCGCGACGATCAAGTCCGCTTACCGGCGTCTCGCCATGCAGTATCACCCGGACAAGAACGGTGGCTGCACCGATTCCGAGGCGAAGTTCAAGGCGATCAACGAAGCCTATGATTGCCTGAAGGACGATCAGAAACGCGCTGCCTATGATCGCTACGGCAAGGCCGCGTTCCAGAACGGCGGACCCGGCAATGGCGCGGGCGGTGCCGGGTTTGGCGACTTCGCCGACATTTTCGAAGGCATTTTCGGCGAGTTCATGGGCGGCGGCCGCCAGCGGCAGCGCAGCAGCGCGATGCGCGGCGCGGACCTGCGCTTCGACCTGAAGCTCAGCCTTGAAGAAGCCTTCGCAGGCAACACCCGCACCATCGAGATCGATGTCGCCACGGCCTGCGAGCCCTGCAGCGGCTCCGGCGCGGCGCCGGGTGCCACCGCCAACACCTGCGGCACCTGCGGCGGCCACGGCAAGGTGCGCGTGCAGCAGGGCATGTTCCTGATGGAGCGGACCTGCCCGAACTGCCACGGCGCGGGCCGCGTGATCTCCGACCCGTGCAAGGAATGTCACGGCGCGGGCCGGGTCGACAAACACAAGTCGCTCGACGTGCGAATCCCCGCTGGCGTCGACGACGGCACGCGCATTCGCCTGTCGGGCGAGGGCGAGGCGGGCGCGCGGGGCGGACCGCCGGGCGACCTCTACATCTTCGTGCACCTCGAACCGCATGACATCTTCGAGCGCGATGGCACCAACCTCTACGTGAAGGTGCCTGTGCCGATGACGCTCGCGGCGCTCGGCGGCGCGATCGAGGTGCCTTCGATCGACCGCGAGGCGGTGGAGCTCAAGATCCCGGCTGGCACGCAGAGCGGCAAGCAGTTCTCGCGGCGCGGCCAGGGTATGCCGCCGCTGAACGGCGGCGGGCGTGGCGACCTTATCGTCGAAGTCGAGATCGAAACGCCGACGCGGCTTTCGAAGCGTCAGCGCGAGCTTCTGGAAGAGTTTCAGGCGCTGGAGCCCGAGGCCGGGAGCTGTCCGGAAAGTCAGGGGTTCTTCGCGAAGATTCGTGCCAAATGGGATGAACTGACCGAGTAGAATCGCAATCGGGGAGGGCCGCATGATCAAGGTTTACGGGTCGACGCTGTCGCCATTCGTTCGCAAGGTGGTCGTGGTGCTTGCCGAAAAGGGGCTGGATTACGATCTGATTCCCTCGGGCCTTCCGGCGCGCGATCCCGATTTCCTCTCGATCTCGCCGTTCGGGAAGATGCCGGCGTTTCGCGACGGCGATTTCGCCATCTCCGATTCCTCCGCCATCGTTCACTATCTCGATGCGAAGTATCCCGAACCCCGTCTCATTCCGCAGGCGCCCGAGGACCTCGGCCGTGCGGTCTGGTACGACGAGTTCGGCGACACCATCGTTGCGCTCACGGGCGGCAAGGTGTTCTTCAATCGTGTCGTTGCGCCGCGCTTTCTGAAGCAGGCGGGGAATGAAGACATGGTGCAGCAGGGCATCGCCGAATTGCCCCGGCTGTTCGATTACCTCGAAGGCGTCGTGCCGGAGCCGGGCGGTTTCCTCGTCGGCGGGGCGCTCAGCCTTGCGGATATCGCTGTGGCGAGCCCGTTCGTGAATCTTTCGCACTGCGCGCTCGATATCGATTGCGCGACGCACCCGCGGCTTGGCGCGTGGCTGCCGACGATCCTGTCACGGCCGTCTTTCGCGGCGCCCATTGCCGAAGAAAAGGCGTTTCTCGCTGCCTAGACAGGGCAGCGCGACTTCGCCACAGTCCGCGCCATGTCGCTGGAGAGCAAGCTCGAGGCGTGGGTCGCAGCCGGTCTCATCGATGCCGATGCTGCCGCGCGTATCCGTGTTCACGAGGAGGCGAACGATCGCCCCTATGTGCTCTGGGCCATCGTCGGCCTCGGCCTCTTCGCGCTGGCACTCGGCCTAGCGCTTATCGTGGCGGCAAACTGGGACGTTATCGCCGACTGGGTCAAACTCGGCGTCCATCTGGCGCTCACCGCCGCTGCTGCCGCCGCCGTCTGGATAGGCGCTGCGCGGGGCAATCGCTGGCTGAAGGAAGGCGCGCTGTTCCTGCTGGCCGCGCTCGTCCTCGCTGGCATCGCGCTGCATTCACAGGTTTATCAACTCACCGGCCCGATGTGGCAGGCGCTTGTGCCTTGGCTCGTTCTAGTGACGCCCGCGATGCTGATCGCGGGCAGCACGCGGCTCGTGGCCTACGGCTGGGCGGGCATGCTGCTGTGGACGCTGGCTTCGCTGGCACTGGAAAACGAGCACGCGGACGGCCTCTGGTATTTCGTCCACGGCGTCGCGATCGCGGGGCCCGTGATCCTCATCGGCCTGTCGCTGCTGCCGTGGCGCAGCCGTCTCAGCTTCGCGGACGGGCTGCGCGAGGTCGGCGTCCTCATCTGGCTCGGCGGTGTCAGTTTCGCGCATTTCGTGTGGGCGGGCACCGTCACGTCGTCCGAAGCCGGTGAGATGGCGGTGCGCCTCGTCGTGCCGGTCGTCATCGCCGCAGCTGCGGTGTGGATCGGCCGCCGCTGGCGAATGATCCCGCAGGCGATGCTGCTGCCGATCGTCGCGGCGCCGATGGCGGCGTTGCTGCTTGCGACCGTGGTTCCTCATGCGGATGGCTGGCCCGCGCGGCTCGTTGGTGCGCTCATCTACATGGCGATGTGGGGCGTCGTCGCCCGCGCCGCGATCGCCTCTGGCTGGCGTGCACTCTTCGGTGTCGCCATCGCTGCCGTCGGCATTCGCATCTTCATCATCTACTTCGAGCTGTTCGGTTCGCTGGCGACGACGGGTGCCGGGCTCATCATCGGCGGCGTGCTGCTCATCGCGCTCGCGCTCGGCTGGCGGCGGGTGTTCGCTCTCGTCGGGAGGAAGCGAGCATGAAGCGCTGGCTTGCCCTTGCCCTGCTGCTCCCGCTCGTGGGGCTCGTGCTCAGCATCGCCGCGCGCGAGGCGGGGCTTTCGGGCGCTTCCGAATGGCGTATTCCCATCGCAGGCTTCGATCCGCGCGACCCCATCCGCGGTCGCTTCATCCAGTTCCGCTACGACTGGCGCGTGACCGGCGACTCCGCGCTTTGCACGGGTGCGGCCTGCGGTCTCTGCCTGTCCGAGGAGGCGGGAGAGATGGTGGCGACGATGGTGGCGCCGGGCACGGCCTGCCCAGCCTACATTGATGTGAACGGCAGCAACATCAGGCGGTTGAACGTCGCACCCGGCCAAGTGCCGGACTTTTCGAGCCGCATCTTCGTTTCTGAAACGAGCGCGCCCAAGCTTGAGGACATGCTGCGCCGCGAGCCGATGGTCGTCGTCGCGCAGCTCACGCGGCAGGGCCGCCTCGTCAACGACAGGCTCGAACCGGCGAACTAGATCCGCTTGGAAATCGCGATCGCCGCCCGGCACCCTGCGCGGATCGCGGCGGAGAGCAGCGGATAGGCGGGGGCCTGCTCGGCGCCATGCGCAATGGCGGTGGCGCGGTGCTCGCGTTCTTCCTCGGCGAATTCCTCGATACGGGCCTTGAGTTCGGGGTCGCTGTCGCCAAGCGCTTCGGCCTGCTCGACATAGTGGCGGTCGATCTCGGTTTCGACGGCGGCGGTGCACGCCATCGCCGCGCGCGGTCCCATCAGCGCGGTCGCCGCGCCGAGCGCATAGCCTGCGACGTGCCAGAAGGGCGCCAGCGCCGTCGGCCGCACGCCGCGCTCCACGACCATGCGGTTGAACACGTCGAGGTGGTGCTGTTCCTGCGCGCGCATCCGCGCGATCTCGGTACTGTCGGGGTGGCGGTTCCCCATCACCGCGAGCTGCCCGGAATAGATGCGCGCCGCGCCATATTCGCCTGCCTGATCGACGCGCAGCATTGAGGCGGTATCCGCGCCCCGGTCGCCCGGAAGGGGGCGTTTCAGCGTTTCAGGATCAGCCACAGCGCGACTCCCGCGATCAACCCGGAAAGTATGGCATTGTATCCGGCCATCGAAATGCCCGCCAGCGACCACGCGATCTGGTCGCACTGCACGACCGGCGTCGCCATCACGTTCGAGAAGAAATCGCCGGAGCCGAGGTCGGTGGCGCTGCATGCGCTTGGGCCCTGCCACCAGCGCTGCTCGACGCCCGCGTGGAACACGCCGATGCCCGCAGTGACGAGCTCCGCGAGCGCGGCGAGCAGAAGCAGCCCTCGCTTGCCTGCGCCCGGCACGAACAGCGCAAGGCTGCCGAGGATAAGCGCGATGGCGTGCGGCCAGCGCTGCCAGATGCACATCTCGCAGGGGTGAAGCCCGCCGATATATTGGAACGCGAAGGCGCCGCCGAGAAGCGCGGACGGCCCAAGCAGCAGCAGGAGGTGCGCGAGGCGCAGCCGGTCAGTCATTGCTGGCCTTTCGGGCGACGAGGCTGGCACCCACAAGCGTCACACCCTTGGCTTCGAGCTCGGCCGACCAGCGCTCGATCTCGCCGATCGTGGTGGAGACGGGGCGGGCATAGCCGACTGCATAGCCGCGGCGTTTCGCCGTGGCGACGAGGGCGTCGAGGTTGCTGCGGATATTCGCGACGGTTTCCGGCTCATCGAGGAATCGGTCATTGGTGGCGGCGGCAAGCCCGATGGCGCGGGCTTCCGTCTCGCCGACCGAGCGCCCGGAGGAGCGCGCGTCCACGTAGAACAGACGCTTCGCCTTCACCGCGTCCAGCACCGGGCGCATCGCAGCAGCGTTTTCGGTGAAGGCGCTGCCCATCATGTTGGTGACGCCGACCGGCGCCTCGACGCGCGACAGCGCCCAATCCAGCCGACGCACGTTCTCGGCAGGCGCCTCGCCGGTAAGGAGTACGTTCTTGCCTGGATTAACGCGCGGATACGATTTCGGCTGCATCGGAACCGAGAGCCATACCTCGTGCCCGCCCGCCTTCGCGGCCTTCGCAAGGTCGCGCGATGCGTCGGCATAGGGCGAGAAGGCGAGGCTGACGGCGGCGGGCAGCCGATCGATCGCAGCCTTCGCGGCGGTGGCGTTGGGGCCAAGCTCCGTGAGAACGATGGCGACGATCGGCCCTGCCGGAATCGGCGCTGCGGGCACGGCCGCGCGGGCGGGCGGCGTTGCACCTGCTGCAAGCCGGGTCTCGTCGATCTCGGGCTTGTCGACGTCGGTGACGGGAACCTGCGCGATCGGCGGGCGCAGCGCGCCGGTGGCGGCCGCGTCCTTCGCCTTCACCTTGGATTCAGGCGGCAGCGTGCGACGCGGCACATCGCCGGTTTGCGCGGCGGCATGGCTCGGCGCAAGCGGCCGCAGCAGCTCGACGAACACGGTCGCAAGGCCAATGAACAGCACGGCGCAGCCAAGCGCGAGCAGCAGTCCCCGGCCCCGACGCGGGGCGATGTCTTCGCTCAGCGGGACACCTCTGCGGTCTGCACCGGCTGCGGGCCGAGCCGGCCGATAACCTTCATCGCGTAGTCGAGCTGGTAGTCCTTCACGCCCGCCTTTTCGAGATCGGCGGCGGTCCGCGTGAAACGCGGGTTCTCCTTGTCGTCTTCCTCGATGATCTTGTTGTCTTTCACCGCATCGTTGCGCAGGTGCTGTCGCAGGTCGGCCTCGCGGATCACGCGGCGTTCCTTGTAATCGGCGTCCGAAAGTTGCGGCACGGTGATGTCGGGCTCGATGCCTGCCTCCTGCACGGAGCGGCCGGAGGGCGTGTAGTAGCGCGCCGTGGTGAGCCGGAGCGCCGTGTCCTGCGTCATCGGGATCAGCGTCTGCACAGAGCCCTTGCCGAAGCTGCGCTGGCCGAGCACGAGCGCGCGGCGGTGATCCTGCAGCGCGCCCGCGACGATCTCCGCGGCGGACGCCGAGCCTTCGTCGACGAGCACGACGATCGGCTTGCCCTTCGTGTCGTCGCCTTCGCGCGCGTAGTAGCGCTGCACGTCGCCCTTGCGGCGCCCGCGCTGCGAGACGATCTCGCCGCGCTCGAGGAATGCGTCCGATACCTCGATCGCCTGGTCCAGGAGCCCGCCGGGGTTGGAGCGCAGGTCGATCACGAAGCCGAGCAGCTTGCCGCCAGCCTGCTTCTCCATGCTGGCGATCGCCTGCCGCGTCGCTTCGCCGGTCTGCTTGTTGAAGGTGGAGATACGCAGGATGCCGATGTTGTTCTTCACTTCGGACTTCACCGGCTTCAGCGAAATGACTTCGCGCTTCAGCGTCAGTTCCATCGGCTTCTGCTGGCCGGTGCGCACGACGCTGATCTTCACGGTGGTGCCGGGCAGGCCCTTCATCTTGTCGACCGCGTCGTCAAGCGACAGGCCGTAGATGAGTTCGCCGTCGATGTGCGTGATGTAGTCGCCGGCCTTGATGCCCGCGCGTGCGGCCGGCGTATCGTCGGTCGGCGCGATCACCTTCACCACGCCGTCTTCCTGGCTGACGGTGAGGCCGAGTCCGCCGTATTCGCCTTCGGTCTGCGTCCGCATCCGCTCAAAGTTGCGCATGTTGAGGAAGCTCGAGTGCGGATCGAGGCTGGAGAGCATCCCGTTGATCGCGCCTTCGATCAGCTGCTCGTCGGTCACCTCGTCCACATATTCGGCACGCACGCGCTCGAACACATCCATCAGCTGGTCGAGCTGACGATAGGTGCTCGCCGGGTTCGCCGCCTGCACGGCGGTCGTCGAGGGAATGAGCGCGATCGCCACGGCGGGGATCAGCGTGTGCAAAAGCTTACGAGACATCACTTCTTCCTTGTCGTGACCGGCGGTACGGCCCTCTGTCCCAGCGCATGGGCGGCCATCATAGCCGCGCGCCGATGAATTGGCGAGTAACGGATTTCAGCCATCGCGGCCTGTTTTGCGAACATGCGGTGCGGGATCGATCGGGCGGCCGCTTTGCCGGAGTTCGAGGTAAAGCTCGGGCTCCAGCGATCCCATGCGGCCGATCGGCGTTCCGGCCGATACCGTCTCCCCGACAAGCACGTCGACGCGTTCGAGGCCCGACATCATGCTGAGCAAACGTCCGGGATGCTGGACGATGACGATATCGCCGTAGGTGCGGAACGGCCCGGCGTAGGCGATCCGGCCCTTTGCCGGGGCGACGACCTGCGCGCCCTTGCGCGTTGCGAGCGTGATGCCGCGCGCGCGGACGCCGACGCGGCTCATGTCCTCGAAGCCTTCCACGATGTTGCCCGCCGCGGGCTGCAGGTAGGGGAAGGGCAGGGGCGCGGCGGTTACGCGGACGGGCCGGGGCGGTGCCAGCCGCCGGGCGTTCGTGCCCGCGCTATCATCGAATGCGCCCGCGAGGCCGCGCAGGTCCATCGCCTTTGCGGCAAGCGCGCGCGCCTGTGCGCGCTCCTCGTCGGCCTCGCGATCGAGCGAGTCGCGTTCGGCGCGGAGGTCGGCCTGCACGCCATCGAGTTGGCGGATCGCTTGCGAAAGCTCGGTGTTGGCGGCCAGCAATTGCTGCTTCGACGTGACGAGTCGGGCCTGCACGGCGCGGGAGTCGACAAGCGCTCGGCGGTATTCGGCGGTGCGGGTCCGAAGCGTCGGCTGCACAGCTTCCAGAAGCGCACTGACGCGGGCGGTGGTAACCGCGGAGGATGGTTCGAGGAGCACGAGGCCCGCCGGCCTGCGGCTCAGGGTCTGGAGCACGGCGAGGAGTCGACTGATCTCACCGTGCTGCGCGGCGAGCCGGGCGCGCTGCTCACGCCGCAGCCGTTCGAGCCGGGCGGTTCCGGCCTCGATGGCGCTGACGCGCGCCTCGCCGTTCTGGATGCGCCGGGCAAGGTCGATCGCCGTCTGCCGCGCGGTTCGTGCTCTGTCGTCGGCCGCATCGGCGTCGTGGCGCAGTGCGGCGGCACGGGAATCGGCCTTCAGCGCATCCTGTTCTGCCTTGTCCGCGGGCGCGGCTGCGGCGAGGAACAGGAAGGCGAGGGCCGCGGCGCGCATCAGCCCTCGCGGTGGTAGGGATGACCGGCGAGTATCGACGTCGCCCGGTAGAGCTGCTCGGCAAGCATCGCGCGCACCATCAGGTGGGGCCATGTCGCCTTGCCGAAGCTGATGAGGAGGTCGGCACCTTCCCGCGTGTCCGCGTTGTGGCCGTCGGCCGCGCCGATCAGGAAGCGGGCCTCGCGCACGCCGTCGTCACGCCAGCGGCCGAGGCGTTCGGCAAGCACCGTTGAAGCAAGGCTCTCGCCACGCTCGTCCAGCGCCACCGTGCGGCAGTCACCCGTTGGCGGCGGCACGCGGCCGCCTTTGTCTGGAAGCTCAGTGATGCGAAACGGCCAGCTCATCCGCGCGCGGTAGCGTTCGACGAGATCGGCTTCCGGGCCGCGCCCGATGCGTCCGCGCGCGATGACATGCAGGAGCACCTCAGGCGGTTGCGGCCGCCGCCGGCGTCTTGTCGAAGGCCCACATCTTCTCGAGGTTGTAGAAGCTGCGGACTTCGGGGCGGAACAGGTGCACGATCACGTCATCCGCATCGATCAGCACCCAGTCGGCGGTCGGCAGGCCTTCGATGCGTACCACGCGGCCGAGGTCCGCCTTGATCTTTTCGGCGAGCTTCTGCGCCATCGATGCCACCTGCCGCGTGGAGCGACCGCTGGCGATGATCATGTGATCGGCGATTTGCGTTTTTCCGCTGAGCGGAATGTCGATGACATCGACGGCCTGATCGTCGTCGAGCGACTTCAGGATGAGGGCGTGCAGCTCTTCGGAGCTTCCGCCTTCATGGTCGCCGGGCGTTGCCGCGGCGCTGCTGGGAGACAATCCTTATCCCTTCGGGTTCGTTGCACCAATTCGGCTCGCCCATCCCGGATCGCGCGTGCGGATCGCCGTGGCGGAGGTGGGATCGAGCGGGATCGAAAGGATCACTATCGCCGGCAACTCCCATTCAGCCCAGAGTTTGGCACGCGCTTCGCCGCGGATATGCCGCCGAAGCCACGCCATGGCCGGAGCCCGGCGTGCTCGCCCAATGTAGTCGCCCCGCGCCATAACGGCAATCGGCACTTCGCGCGCGATGTCGCGCCAGCGTTTCCAGCGGCTGAACTGCAACAGATTGTCCGCGCCCATGATCCAGACGAAGCGGTGCTGCGGGAACGCGCGCCTCAGCGCGGCGATCGTATCGACGGTGTAGGCGGTGCCCAGTGACGCTTCGATGTCGGTAGGCCGGATGCGCGGATGGCGCGCGGCGCGGCGCGCGGACTCCATGCGCGCGGCGAGCGGCGCCATGCCCGCCTTGTCTTTCAAGGGGTTCTGCGGGCTCACCAGCCACCACACCTCATCGAGCGCGAGCCGCCGGAGCGCTTCGATGCTGATATGCCGGTGGCCCTGATGCGCCGGGTTGAACGACCCGCCGATAAGCCCGATCCGCGCCACTATAGTCCCGCCGCCTGCGCGGCGATTTCGTAGGAGCGGAGCCGGGCGGCGTGGTCGAAGATCATGCCGGTGACCATCAGCTCGTCGGCGCCGGTTTCGCTCACGAACGCCCGCATCTGCCGCGCCACGGTCTCCACACTACCCACGGCGGAGCAGGAAAGGGTGCGCGCGAGGTGCGCCTGCAGCTCGGCCGGGAGCGATTCGCGGTAGCCGGGGATGGGCGGCGGCAAGCGGCCGGGCTGACCTGTGACGAGGTTGACGAATGCTTGCTGCTGGGAGGTCGCGAGCACGGCGGCCTCCTCATCGGTATCCGTGGCGATGACGTTGTAGCCGAGCATCAGGTAGGGTTTGTCGAGGTATGTGGATGGCTTGAAGTAGCTGCGGTACACCTCGATCGCCTGGCTGAGCGCCTGCGGCGCGAAGTGCGAGGCGAAGGCGTAGGGCAGGCCAAGGTGTGCGGCGAGGCTGGCACCGAACAGGCTGGAGCCGAGCACCCAAACGTCCACGTTCGCGCCGCCCCCCGGCACGGCGAGGACCGGGCCTTCGCCCCGGAAATAGGCCATTACCTCCTGCACGTCCTGCGGGAAGCGCTCGGAAGCGGCGTGGAGATCGCGGCGGATCGCCTGCGACACCTTCTGATCGGAGCCGGGCGCGCGGCCGAGGCCGAGGTCGATGCGGCCGGGGTAGAGCGCGTCCAGCGTGCCGAACTGCTCGGCGATCAGCAGCGGTGCGTGGTTGGGCAGCATGATGCCGCCCGCGCCCACACGGATCGTCGAGGTCGCGCCCGCGATATGGCCGATCAGTACCGAGGTTGCAGCGCTCGCGATGCCCGGCATCCCGTGATGCTCTGCGAGCCAGATGCGGCGGTAGCCGAGCCGCTCGCCCGCCTGAGCGAGCGCCACCGAGTTCGCGAACGATTGCCGGACGCTACTGCCCTGAACGACGGGCGAGAGGTCGAGGATCGAAAGCGGAGTCATGCGGCGATCAGGGGCGCACCTGCCCGTTGCCGCGCACCACAGTCTTGTAGGTGGTGAGGCCTTCGAGCGCGACCGGGCCGCGTGCATGGAGCCGGCCCGTGGCGATGCCGATCTCGGCACCGAAACCGAACTCGCCGCCGTCCGCGAACTGAGTGGAGGCGTTGTGGATCACGATGGCACTGTCCACGCCCGCAAGGAAGCGGTTCGCGGTCTCGGCGTTCTCGGTGATGATGCTCTCGGTGTGTGCGCTGCCGTGGCGGGCGATGTGTTCGGCCGCGCCGCTTACCCCGTCCACCACCTTCGCGGAGATGATCGCATCGAGATATTCGGTGCCCCAGTCGGCATCGTCCGCCGCCACCACGCGCGGATCGATCGCCCGTACGGCGTCGTCGCCGCGGACCTCGCAGCCCGCGTCGAGCAGTGCCTTCACGACGCGTGCGCCGGTCGCCTGCGCGGCCTCATCGATCAACAGCGTCTCCGCCGCGCCGCAGATGCCGGTGCGGCGGAGCTTGGCGTTGAGCGCGATGGCCTCGGCCTTGTCCGCGTCCGCGTCGCGGTCGATGTAGACGTGGCAGATGCCGTCGAGGTGCGCGAGCACGGGCACACGTGCTTCCGCCTGCACGCGCGCGACGAGGCCCTTGCCGCCGCGCGGGATGATGATGTCGATAAGGCCCGCCGCGCCCAGCATCGCGCCGACGGCGGCGCGGTCGGACGTGTCCACGAGTTGCACCGCGTCGGCGGGAAGGCCTTCACTGGCGATGCCTGCGATGAACGCCGCGTGCAGCGCCTTCGATGTTGCAAGCGCTTCGGAACCGCCGCGCAGGATGCAGGCGTTGCCCGACATCAGGCAGAGTGCGCCTGCGTCCACGGTGACGTTCGGGCGGCTTTCGTAAATAATGCCGATGACGCCGAGCGGCACGCGCACCTGCTCAAACTTCAGGCCGTTCGGTTGCGTCCAGCCCTTGATCGGTGCACCCACAGGGTCCGGCAAAGCGGCCACAGCTTCCACGCCCGCCGCGATGCCTTCGAGGCGGGCATCATCCAGCCGCAGCCGGTCGAGCATTGCGCCCGACGTGCCGCGTGCTTCGGCCGCTTTCATGTCTTCTGCGTTGGCGGCAAGGATTGCGGCCGCGGCAGCGCGGATCGCAGCCGCGGCAGCCTTCAGGGCTGCGGCCTTGCGCGCGGTCGGCGTCGCCGCGAGCGCGCGCGATGCGGCGCGGGCAGCGGTGGCCATCTCGGCGATGCGGGTTTCGATCTCACTCATAACAATACCAGATGATCCCTGTGTACCACGGCGGAGCGCGGCGCATAGCCGAGGAGCTCCGCCTGCGCCTCGGTGCGCTTGCCCGCGATGGCGCGCGCATCGGCGATATCGTAACCCGCAAGGCCGCGCGCAAGCACGTGGCCGCTTTCGTCGGCGATCTCGATGGCGTCGCCGCGCGCGAACTTGCCGTCCACGTGCCGCACGCCTGCCGCGAGCAGGCTGCCGCCGCGCTGAAGTGCTTTTACCGCGCCCGCATCGATGGTGAGGCGCCCGGCGGAGGTGAGGCGGCCCGCGAGCCACGCCTTGCGCGCCCGGCTTGCAGAAACGGCGGCGAACAATGTGCAGCGGCTGGTTTCCTCCAATCGTACGAGCGGATTGAGCCCGGTGCCCTGCGCGATGCCCAGCGGAATGCCGCTCTTGCAGGCGATGCGCGCGGCGGCGACCTTGGCGCCCATGCCGCCTGAGCCCATCGCGGCGCTCTCGCCGAGCGTCACGCGTTTCAGTACGGCGTCGATGTCGTCGACGCGCGCGATGAGTTCCGCGTTCGGGTCGCTGCGCGGATCGGCAGTGAACAGACCGTCGATGTTGGAAAGGAGCAACACGCCCTCTGCCGCTGCCGCCTGCCCGACGCGCGCGGCAAGGCGGTCGTTGTCGCCGAAGCGGATTTCCTCGGTCGCGACGCTGTCGTTCTCGTTGAGCACCGGCACCACGCCGAGCCCGAGCAGCCGTTCGAGCGTGGCGGCGGCATTGAGGAAACGGCGGCGGTCTTCAAGGTCGCCGAGCGTCAGCAGCATCTGCGCAGCGGTGATGCCCTTGTCGCCAAGCAGTTCGGCCCACGCCTGGCTGAGCAGAATCTGGCCCGTTGCAGCAGCGGCCTGCGCGTCTTCAAGGCAGGCGCGCCCACCCTTCGGCAGCCCGAGCCGCCGCGCGCCGAGCGCGATGGCGCCAGAGGAGACGACGACGATGCGTTGGCCGCGCGTGCGCCGGTCCGCGATGTCGGCGGCGAGGCTTTGCAGCCATTCGCGGCGCAGCTTGCCGTCCTCGTCGACAAGCAGGGCCGAGCCTACCTTGACGACCAGACACTTGCAGTTGCCGGGCGAAAAGGGGCTCAGATCGGTGACCATGCTGCCTGTTTGTCCGCCTCTTTCTGTGCTCCGCGTGCGGGTTCGCCGATCACGGTCAGCAGCGCATCGAGCACTTCGATCAGGCCTTCGCCGGTGGCCGCGGAAACCAGATGGACCTTCTGCCCGCAGGCGTTTTCGAGCGCGCGCAGCTTGGCGGCGCGCCCGCGCGCGTCGATGAGGTCGATCTTGCTG
>ERZ761602.4466-NODE-4466-length-17930-cov-5.548755_pt1 | contig 17930 bp, 9 predicted proteins | sample MGYA00512165_ERZ761602 | MGnify/ENA primary metagenome ERZ761602 (study PRJEB28899, sample SAMN02445085) | bioreactor sludge metagenome | biome: EBPR sludge; isolation source: Thorneside wastewater treatment plant | place: Australia: Brisbane, Thorneside... | reverse complement strand
CCTCGACTTCGGCCTCCGGCCTCCGCTCGGGATGCCTGCTGCACCGCGCCCGAAACGGACCACCAGCGGCGAATGGGCAGGCCGGAACAGACCTCCCCGACTTCGGCCTGCGGCCTCCGCTCGGGATGCCTGCTGCACCGCAACCAGGGCGCAGCAGCCTGGAGATTGGCCACCAACGGCAATGCACCCGACTGCCTGGGGCAATTGACTTTTACATCTATTGGGCTATCCTCCCGTCAGCATCGATCTGCCGGCGCCCGATCCCGGCACTGAGGCGCTCCGGCAGCCGGCCCGGCACACCTCTGAAAACGAAGTGGGGACCTGCGCCGGAATGGACCACTCGCGACAGGCGGCTTCTGCATTGAAAGGGTGGCGACATGCAGTGTCCCAATTGCGGCCAGGGCAATCGCGACGAAGCCCGCTTCTGTGATCATTGCGGGGCGCGGCTATCGCCAGGCGGGGTGGCAGCCGGCGCCGCCGCCGCGCAGGGCGGTGTCGCTGCCGCCGGAGGCGTGGCCGTTGGCCGCGATGTCCACGGCGACGTCCTCGTCAAGTCCACCAAGATCGTCTACACCGGCCACGATCCCGAGGCCGCGCAGCGGCTCCTCAACCGCTACCTGCGCTGGCTGATCGGCGAGTGTGCGCCGCTGCGGCTGAAGGCCATCGACCAGGGCGCCGCGCGCCCCAACGCGCAGCCGCTGGGCCTGACGAGCGTCTACGTCGATCTCAACCTGGATTTCCATATCCCAAAAGCAACCCTGACCCTGAAGGCCTGGCTGGCGCGCCGGCCGTTTGTCGACTCTGCGGTGGACACGGAACGCGTCGGCGATGGCCCGCGGGTGGCGGCACTGGAGGCCCTGGCCGAGCATCCCCGCCTGGTGCTACTCGGCGCCCCGGGTTCCGGGAAATCGACGCTGAGTCTTTACCTTGCATTAAGCCTGGCCGAGGCCTGCCTAGGTGCCACGGGCGCGCTTGAGCGCATCGGCCCGGCCTGGACGCATGGCCCGCTGCTGCCGGTGCGCGTCGTGCTGCGGCAGTTCGCGGCCAGCCTACCGGCCGACTGCCGGACCGGGACCGCCCAGCACCTGTGGGATTACCTGGCCGGCGAGTGGCGCAGCCTGGCGCCGCACGGTGAGCTTGAGTCTGTGGTGCGCGACCTGACCGACAAAGCTGGCGTGTTGTTCCTACTGGATGGCCTGGACGAGGTCGGAGACGGGGGGCGGCGGACGCGGGTGCTGGAGGCCGTGCAGGCCTTTGTGGCCAGCGCCGGCCCGGCCAGCCGTTTCCTGTTAACGGCGCGGCCATACGCCTGGGAAGCGCCGGAACAGAAGATCGCGGACTTCCCGGCCGCGTACCGCCTGGCCGATTTCGACTCCAAACAAATCGCCGCGTTCATCGAGCGCTGGTACACGGCCGTGGCCGCGCTGGGCTGGGTGAACGCCGCCGAAGCCACGGAGCAGACTGCGAGCTTGCGGATCGCGGTGAAGCGTCCGGATCTGCAGCCTTTGGCCCAGAACCCACTCCTACTCACCCTGATGGCCACCCTGCACAGCAACCGCGGCCGCCTGCCCGATGACCGCGCTGACCTGTACAACGAGGTGGTCGAGCTTTTGCTCCAGCGCTGGAACGAACCAAGCGGGGCTGACCGAGGCTTATTGGACACCCTGCAGGTGCCATCGTTGAAACTGGCCGACCTGCGCGGCGTGATCGAGCGCGTGGCCTACGACGCCCACGCCGGCCACATCGACCGGCCGGGCCCGGCCGATATCCCAGGACCAGCCCTGCTGGAGGCCTTTCGGCCCTTGCTGGGCGGCAGCCTCGATAAGGCCGAGCAGGTCCTGGCCTATATCGAAGACCGGGCCGGCCTGCTCCTCGGACAAGGCGGGCACGGCGCTTTACGCCAGTACTCGTTCCCGCACCGCACCTTTCAGGAGTTCCTGGCCGCCTGCTACCTGGCCGGCCAGGATGACTTGGGTAAGTGGGCCTTTGACCTGGCCGGCGCGGCGCCCGCGCATTGGGCGGAGGTGCTCAAGCTGGCGGCGCGGCGGGCCGGCCTCAGCCGCGGCACATCTGCGGCGGATGCGCTGGTCCGCCGGATGAGTGTGGACGCCTTTCGACAGAGCGGCCACGCCTTCGCTACGTTGGATTGGCACCGGGCGGCCCTGGCCGGCTCTCAGCTATTGGAGATCGGCACCGCCGCGCTGAACAGCCGGGATGAATACCTGGCCGTGCGAGGGCGCATGGCCGGTTGGCTGGCAGCGCTCATCGAGGCCAACGGGTTACCCGCACATGAGCGCGTCGAGGCGGCGGAGACTTTGGCCCAACTCGGCGACCCGCGCTTCGACCCGCACGCCTGGCATCTGCCCGCCGACGGCCGACTCGGCTTTGTCGAAGTCCCGGCCGGGCCTTTCTTGATGGGGACACCGGCTGAGGCTATCCCTGCCCTTAGCGCTGATTACTCTGTCGAAGAAAAGCAACTGAAGGACGAAAGCCCGCAACACGAGATCACTTTGCCGCGTTTCCTTGTCGCCCGCTATCCCGTGACCGTCGCCCAGTTCTTGGCCTTTGTTGAGACTAGTGGTTTTCAGCCAGGCAATCGGGATTGTTTGCATGGCATATCCACAGCACCAGTCGTCAATGTAAATTGGGGGGAAGCTCGGGCCTATTGCGCCTGGCTGACCGAGACTCTGCGCGCTTGGGATCACACTCCGCCTATCCTGGCGACTCTCCTGCGTGACGAGGGCTGGGAGGTGGCCTTGCCGACCGAAGCCCAGTGGGAAAAGGCGGCGCGGGGATCCGATGGACGCGGATTTCCCTGGGGCGCCGAGTTCGATCCAGATCGGGCCAACATGGATGAGACTCGTTTGCGACGGCGCAGCCCGGCAGGATGTTTTCCGCTGGGTGCATCACCGTGTAATTGTTTGGACATGGCCGGAAATGTCTGGGAGTGGTGCCTGTCCACGTACAGGCCATATCCATATTGGGCGAATGATGGTCGAGAGGAAATTACCAATTCGAGAAACGTCCGTGTGTTGCGTGGCGGGGGGTTCGGCATCAATCGCAGAGGGGTCCGGTGTGCGTACCGAAGCTACATTCGCCTTGACTACCGCTACGGCGACATCGGTTTCCGAGTAGTAGTGACGCCCATCGGTGGCACCTAGCGCGCCGCCTTATCTCCGATCCCCGATTTCCCCGCGCCCGGCGCGGTCGCTTTTGTAGTGGAGGTCCCCCATGGCAGATTTCGTCATCGTCACGGCCCTGGAAGAAGAGCGCGAGGCCATGCTGCGGCACCTGCCCGGCCATCGGCGCCTGCCGCCCACGGCCGAGGACGTCCGCGTGTACTACCAGGCCGAGTTGCCCGTCATCCTGTCCGGCGGCGAGACCGGCGCGTATCAACTGGTGGTGGTGCAGTTGCTGGGCATGGGCCGCGTGCAGGCCGCCACCGCCACGGCCGACGTCATCCGGCGCTGGCAGCCGCGCTACGTGCTCATGGCCGGCATCGCCGGCGGCGTGGCCAGGAAGGACGCCCGCCTGGGCGATGTGCTGATCTCCGAGCAGATCGTGGACTACGAGCTCCAGAAACTCACCGCGGAGGGCGCCCAGATCCGCTGGCAGACTTACCGGGCGGACCCGCGCCTGCTGGCCGCCAGCCAGAACCTGGGCGCCGGCGATTGGCAGCCGCAGGTGCAGGCCGCGCGCCCAGGCGATGGGCGACCTAAACGTCTGATCGGCCCGGTGGCCTCCGGCGATAAGGTCATCGCCTTCGGGGCGGCGCTGGAACAATATCGCCAACACTGGGCGGCGCTGATCGGCGTGGAGATGGAGGGCGCCGGCGTGGCGGCCGCCGCCTTCCAGGCTGCGGAGCCGCCCGGCTTCTTCATGGTGCGCGGAGTCTCGGACCTGGCCGATGAAGACAAGGGTTCCACCGGGGTCGAGCCGTGGCGGCCGTACGCCTGCGACGTCGCCGCGGCTTACACCGCCGCCCTGCTCAAGAGCGGCCCGGTGCCTTTCGCGGATAAAGCCGGGCCGCAACGCCAGGCCGGCGGGACGCGCACCGTGTCGGCCAGCCACGGCGGCGTGGCCGTGGGCGGCGACGTGCACGGCGACATCATCACGGGCGGCCAGAAGCCCCAGGATAGCTGACGCCATGACCGACGACCGCGCCCGGCGCCTCGCCCAACTCAAGCAAGCTTTCCAGAGCGGCATCCTGGATGAGGACACCTATCGCGCCGCCATCGCCGCCCTCGGCGAACCCGCCCCCTCCGTCACGGTGACGGCCAGCCAGGGCGCCGTGGGAGTCGGCGGCAGCGTGTATGGCGACATCAACCTTGGCATACCGGAAAAGGCGCCGCCGCCCGAGGGCCTGCGCCCGGCCTACCTGGGTTGGCTGATGTCCCAGGTGCGCGCCGTGCCGCTGGCCGGCGTGGACCGCAAGAGCGTCAGCGAGGAGGCCCGCCGCGACCTGGACCTGGCGGCCGTGTACACAGCCCTGATGACGCAGCGCAGCGAGGCAGAGTTCCCAGCGCATAAGGCCGCGGCGCCGGAGCGCGAGCCGCGGCGCTTGTCGGCGCTGGAGGTGCTCAACCGCGAACCGCGCCTGGCCCTGCTGGGCGACCCCGGCTCCGGCAAGAGCACGTTCGTCAACTTCGTGGCGCTTTGCCTGGCCGGTGAAGCGGTTGAGCATCCAGAGGCCAATCTCAAGGCGCTCACCACACCCCTGCCGGCCGAAGACGAAGATTCCCCAGTGCGCAGGCTGCGGCAACGGGACGAGGCACCCCAGCCCCAACCCTGGGACCACGGCGCCCTGCTGCCCGTGCGCGTCATCCTGCGCGAGTTCGTGGCGCGCGGCCTGGACGAGGCCGCCGGCAGGATCAGCAGCGACATGCTCTGGCGTTTCATTGTGAGCGATCTACCTGAGACCCTGCGCGATTTCGGGCCGCTCCTGCGCCGGGAGTGGCTGGAAAAAGGCGGCTTGCTGCTCTTGGACGGCCTGGATGAGGTCCCGGAAGCCGATGAGCGCCGCGAGCAGATCAAGGTGGTGGTGCAGGAGTTCGCGGCCGCTTTCCCCGAGGTGCGCGTGCTGGCCACCAGCCGCACCTATGCCTACCAGAAGCAGGCCTGGAAGCTGGATGGTTTCGCCGAGGCCGTGCTGGCCCCCTTCGGGCCGGACCAAATCAAGCGCTTTGTGGACCAATGGTACGCCTACGTCGGGCCGGCACGCCACCTGTCCCAGGCTGAGTATCAGGGCCGGGCCGCCCAGCTCAACCTCGCCATCGAGCGCAGCCCGCGCCTGCAGGAGCTGGCCGCCCGCCCGCTCCTGCTCACCCTCATGGCCTCCCTGCACGCCTGGCGCGGCGGCACCCTGCCCGAGCAGCGCGAGGCCCTGTACGCCGACGCCGTGGACCTGCTCCTGGACCAGTGGGAGAACCAGAAGCTGCGCCGCAGAGCGGATGGCACGTTTGAGTTGATCCAACCAGGCCTGGCCGAATGGCTCAAGGTGGATCAACGCGCCGTGCGCGCCCTGCTCAACCGGCTGGCCTTCGAGGCCCACCGGGATCAGCCGGACCTACGCGGCACGGCCGACCTGGCACAGAAGACTCTGGTAGCTGAACTGCTGGCGCTTAACCGGGCCAACCCGGATGCCCGGCCCGGCCGGCTGGAGGAGTTTTTGCGCGACAGGGCCGGCTTGCTGGAGCCGCGCGGGGTGGGCATCTACACCTTCCCCCACCGCACCTTCCAGGAGTATTTGGCCGCCTGCCACCTCACCGACCACGGCTTCCCGGACGATTTGGCCGGCCTGCTGCTGGCGGAGCCAAACCGTTGGCGCGAGGTGACGCTACTCGCCGGCGCTAAGGCCACGGGCGGCACGGCCTCCGCCGCCTGGAATCTGGCCGAGGCGTTGTGCTTTGAGCCTGTGCCGGCCGCCGGAGCGCCGCTGCCTGAGCCGGCGGCCTGGGGCGCGCTGCTGGCCAGCCAGGTGCTGGCCGAGAACCACAGCCTTCAGGCGGTGGGCGAGCGCAACCGCCGCAAAGCGGACCTGATCCGCGACTGGCTGGTGCAGATCGTGGCGCGCGGCGCCTTGCCGCCCGTGGATCGCGCCCAGGCCGGCGACGCCCTGGCCGCACTAGGCGACCCGCGTGATTTTGACGAACTCGTGACGGTGCCGGCCGGCAAGTTCTGGATGGGCAGCAACAAGAAAAGCGACCCCGAAGCGTTTAATAACGAGGCGCCGGCGCACGAGGTAGATGTTCTTGCCTTCCGCATCGGCAAGTACCCGGTGACCGTGGGGCAGTGGCGGCGCTTTGTGGAGGCCATGCACTACGAGAGTCGCCCACGGGCCTTGCAGGACCCGGACAACCACCCGATTGTGGTGGTCTCGTGGCATGAGGCTTGCTCCTATTGCGAGTGGCTGACCAAGGTTTGGCGGCAAGCCGGCCGGATCGGCCCACAGGACCTTGTACGCCTACCCACCGAAGCAGAGTGGGAGAAAGCGGCCCGCGGCACTGACCGGCGCCTGTTCGCTTGGGGCGATGACTATGATCCGGCCAAAGCCAACATCGGCGATACCGGGATCGGTGAGACCAGCGCCGTGGGGTGTTTCCCGGCCGGCGCCTCGCCCTATGGCTGCCTGGATATGACCGGCAATGTCTGGGAGTGGACCCTGTCGAAACACAAGCCATATCCTTACAAACCCGGGGATGGACGCGAAAAAGCGGATCTGAGTGATGACTCCCGGGTGTTGCGGGGCGGGGCGTTCCCCCTCGATCGTGGGCGCGTCCGCTGTGCGTACCGCTCCCCCAACCTCCCTGACTTCCGTCGCGACAGCCTCGGTTTTCGGGTAGTGGTGGTGTCCCCCGGTTCGTCCTGAGTCCCTGTTCCCTGACTCTCTGTTCCCTGAATCGCCTCCCGCGCGAAGCGCGGTCGATTTTTGCGAGCGGCGGAATGAAGCCTTACTATGATCTGTTTGGCCGGCCCCATCGACAGCGGCGCGCCCGGAGGCAGGCCAAGCACAGTCGAGGCCCGAGGGCGCGCCGCGCTCGGGGGGCCTGAAATTGACTTCTATCGGCGGATGCACCCCTTCGTTTGACTTTTCGACCGCCGCCATTACACTCCTGCTTGGCATCGCCATGGCCGGCGCAGGCCGGGGTGCGGCGGAGGTTCCCGTGGCTTTCTCCCTCGACCAATGGAAAGGGCAGCTCAAGGCGCGCTGGCAGGCCTGGGCCGCACACCCCAAAGCCGCCCTGAACTCCCTGGGCGCCAATTCGGTCTACTTTGCCCTGGCCGGCACCGCCCTATTCCCCATCGCCCAGGCCGTGGCTCAGGGTGATCTCTCGGCCATCGTCCTGATCTCGCAATTAGCCTCCGGGCTAGGCATCAACCTGATCGCCAACACCCTTCAGCAATGGGCCAATGAGAGTGACGCGGCGCAGACTCTCGAGCAGGCTGCGCCCCAAAACCCGGAACTCGTCCCCGCCCTGGATGCCATCCTGGAGAAGTTGGGCGCGCTGGAGTCCGCCCAGCCGGCTGCCGCGGCTCCGGATCGCGCCTGGTTTCAGCAGGAATTGCAGGCCGCCCTGGTACGCGCCGGTAGCCGGCTCTCGGTCGGGGCGATCATCAACAATAGCGGCGCCGTGGCGGTGGGGGGAAGTGCAGCGGCCACAACCGGCGGCGTAGCGGTCGTAGGGGATGTCCACGGGAACATCACTATCAACCCACCCCCGATTGAGCCTCCTGTCCCAGCCGGGCCGGCGCCCGCGGACCAACTGGCGCTCTACCTGGATTTGGTGCAGGCCGAGAACAACCTGCTCCGCCTGGGCGGCATCAGCTCGGAGGCCAGTGACCCGCAGAAGCGCCTGGCCGAGGCCCGCAACCCCAGCAGCCTGGCCGAGGTCTTCATCCCCCTGCGCGTGGACCAATACCGCCATCAGCCGTTGGAGGGGGAAGAAGAACGCGCCCCGCAGCGTGAGGCGGCCGCGCTGCTCGGCCGCGAGCGCGAACAACTCACCGCCATCCAGGTTTTGGGTCAGGCTGAAGGCCAGCGGGCCGTCCTGCTCGGCCAGCCCGGGGCCGGCAAATCCTCCGTGGTGCGTTACCTGGCCTTTCGCCTGGCGGAAAGCCATGCGAGTCCCGCAGCGCTGAGTGAACGCCTCCCGGAGTGGCAGGCCGGCGGCCTGCTGCCGGTCTTCGTGCCGCTGGCCCCGCTGGCGGAGGCTTTGCCCGATAAGCCCGGCCCGCGATTGGCGGAACAGGCCCAGGACTTCATCCGGTCCCTGCTGGAGAGCCGCGCCGAATTGGCCGGCTTTGCCCCCCAGATCTGGCGGGCGGCCCGCGACCGCGGGGTACTATTCCTGTTTGACGGGCTGGACGAGGTCGCGCTGGAGAAGCGCGTGGTGGTCAAGGACGCTATCGCTGCCCTGCTGGCGCCGTGGGCCAAGTGCCGGGCCGTGGTCACCTGCCGCACGTTCAGCTACGGCGACGAGCGCTGGCGGCTGGAGGGCTGGCCGGCCTTCCAGCTGGAGCCGCTCTCGAACAAGGAACAGCGCACCTTTATCGAAAGCTGGTACCAGGCGCTGACGCGCCGGGATCCGGCCGGCCAGACCCTCTACGCCAAGAAGGCCGAGACGCTGGCGGCCAATATCTTCTCCGGCGACGCGCGTCAGCTCCAGCAGATTTCGAGCAACCCGCTGTTGTTGACCCTCATCACCATCGTCCATACGCACCGCGAGGAGCTCCCGCGTTCACGCGTGCGCATCTACGAGGAGTGCGTAGAACTGCTCCTGCTGCGCTGGCAGACCCGGCGCACGTCCGGCGCGCCGCTGAAATCTGTGATCGAGGCCATGGCCGAGACGGCGCCCGAGCAGAGCCAGGGCCTGGAGAGCCGATTGATGCGCGGCCTGTACGAGTTGGCCTTCAACGCCCGGGAGGGGCGCGGCCTACAGCAAGGCGAGACCAGCCTCATCGACCTGAACGGCCTGCGCGCCGCCCTGCTGCCCAAGCTGGGCCCGGCCGCCACCGCGGTCTTTATCACCTACTGCGAGACCGCCAACGGCCTTTTGCTGGCGCAGGGCTCGCGCCGCCTGCCCCACCGGCCGGCCGACGAGGAGCCCGTCCCCTGCTTCGCGCTCCCGCACCCTTCGTTTGAAGAGTACCTGGCGGCCCGCTACCTGGCCACCCTGGACCGGCCGGCCGAGGCCCTGGCGGCCCGCAACGCCCAGGGCGACCGCTGGTTCTTTGTGGGCCGCTTCCTGGCGGAGTATCAGGCCATCGTCAGCCTGCGCCCGCGTGACGTGCTGGAACTACTGGACGAGCTCATGCGGGCGCCGGCCGGCCCGGTCTGGCGCAACGTCTGGCTGGCCGGCGTGATCTGGCCCATCTTCTGCGCCGAGTTCCCGGACCGGCGCGCAGACAACGCCCCGCTGGAGGCCCGGCTGCGGGAGCGGTTGACGACCCTGTGCGTCACCGGCCAGCTTTCGCCGCGAGAGCGCGCCGACGCCGGCCGCGCCCTGGCCGTGCTGGGGGACCCGCGTAACTTCGACGAACTGGTAGCAGTTCCGGCTGGCAAGTTCTGGATGGGCAGTGACAAGGACCTCGACCCTGATGCGCTTGACGATGAGATGCCCCGCCACCAGGTGGAGGTAGCCGGCTTCCGTATCGGCAAGTACCCGATCACAGTTGGGCAGTGGCGGCGCTTTGTGGCCGCCAATCCCGCCCATGAGGTCGATCCCGACTCGCTCAAGGGGCCTGACAACCACCCCGCCCACAACGTAAGCTGGCGCGACGCCCGCGCCTACTGTGATTGGCTGACGGGCCAATGGCGGGCAGCCGGCAAGATCGGGACCAAGGACGTGGTGCGCCTGCCCACCGAGGCCGAGTGGGAGAAGGCGGCGCGCGGGACAGACAGCCGGCTCTGGCCGTGGGGCAACGATTGGGAGCCTGGAAAATGCAATTCCGGCGAGAGTGGTGTTGGGCGTGCCAGCGCCGTCGGCCTATTCCCAGGAGGCGCTTCTCCGTATGGCTGCCTGGATATGGCCGGCAACATTTGGGAGTGGACGCTAACCGTCAAGTCAAAGCAAACTGATCGCACCAAGAAGCAGAAGATAGGCGATCAGGAGTTCGAACTCCAAGAGTATGAGGAGACCTTTGCGTATCCCTATCAGGAGTCCGATGAGCGCAATGACCCGAAGTGGCCGGCTGAATATACTCGGGTATTGCGGGGCGGGGCGTTCGACTTCGTTCGTAGGCTCGTCCGCTGCGCGTACCGCGTCAACGTCCGCCCTGTCGCCCGTGACGGCAGCTTCGGTTTTCGGGTAGTGGTGGTGTCCCCCGGCCCCAGCTGAGCCCCTGATCCCTGACTCTCTGCCCCCTGAATCGCCTCCCGCGCTTCGCGCGGCCGATTTTCTGGTTACAGGATCTTCCGGGCGAGCGCGGGCCTCGTGCCTCGACAGGCTCGGCACACACACATAGCCCACCCGGCGCTTCCCGGGCAGCCAATGCACCAGGCACCCTTGACTTTGCTCGGGGTGCCTAACCGGGGTTGAAGCCTCCCAAGCGCTTGCGCCTATCAGCACCCGAGCCCGTCGGCACCCCGAGCCTGTCGAGGGGTGCCTGGCTATACCTTATGCCAGCCACTTTTCACGTCTACATCCTGAAGTGCTCGGACGGCAGCTACTACACCGGGATGACCGCCAACCTGGAACGCCGGCTGGCTGAACACCAGCACGGCTACGATCCCAAGGCCTACACGCACCGGCGCCGGCCGGTCGCGCTTGTCTATTCCGAGGCGTTTGCGGACCATGACGACGCTTTTCGGCGCGAGCACCAGATCAAGGCTTGGTCGCGGGCCAAAAAAGAAGCCCTGATCCGCGGTGACTGGGAAGACCTCCAGCGCCAGGCCAAGCCCAGAACCAGGAAGTGACACACAGGCGGCGAGCGGCGTACCTCGTGCCTCGACAAGCTCGGCATGCTCGGCCCGCTAGCAAACTCGGTCCACCGGCCGTTTCCCCGTCAACTCAAGCACCAAGCGGTCAACCAATCATCAAGCGCCCCGAGCCTGTCGAGGGGCGCGGAGAATGGCTGTCTGGGTGCATTTCTCTTTTTTTGGCCGGCCCCTTCGACAGCGGCCCGCCCCGAGGCAGGCCGAGCACAGTCGAGGCCCGAGGGGCGGGCCGCGCTCAGGGTGCCTGAATTTGGCCACCAACGGCAAATACACCCGCCGTCCCCGTCCGTTTGACATTTCCCCCTGCGGCGTTACACTCCCACCAGGTCAGGCCCTCTGACCTGAAGGTGGGACGCCATGCAATGCCCCAGCTGCCGTCACGACAATCCGGAAACCGCCAAGTTCTGCAATGAGTGCGGCACCCGGCTGACCGAGTCAGGCCAACCCGGCGTTGGCCTGACCAGCGCCGGCGACTCCCTCGTCGGCGGCGATGTGGTCGGCCGGGACAAGGTGGCGCAGAGCACCGACTCCAGCGCGCAGGCCGCCGGCGGCGCGGCGGCGACAACGGGGGCCGTTGCCGTTGATGGCGATGTGGGCGGCAACATCGTCATCGCCAAGGATGGCGCGCAGGTTTTCATCGGCGAGCAGCCCGTGAAAATGACGGCCGTCCAGCGCGAGTCCGCGCTGGGCCGCTTCCTGCACCACGTCATCAGCCGCACCCGCTACCTGCAACTCCAGGGCATCCGTTCCGGCGGCAAGCTCGTCAATATCGAGCTCGAGTCCATCTACATCACGCTCAAGGCCATCCGCACGCGCAGCCTGGAGGCCGAAGAGGCCTGGCTGGCCGAGGAGCGCCGGCTGGCACCAGGCGAGGGCCTGAAGCTCGGGCGCGAGCCGCGTGGTGAAACCCTGACCGTCAAGGTGGAGGAAGCCCTGGCCGAACACAGGCACCTGGTGGTGTTGGGTGATCCCGGCTCCGGCAAGACCACGCTGCTGCGCTTCTTGGCCCTGCTCTACGCCCGCGATCGGGCCGAGGGGACGGCCGTGGTGCGCGAGCGGCTGGGCCTGAACGAGAGCGAGCATGTGCCCATCCTGCTGCCCCTGCGTAACCTGGGAGCCTTTCTCAAAGCCCGCTATCCGGCTGAAGACGGCACGGAGGGGCATGGCCGCCTGCTGGAGTTCTTGCGCGCCTACCTGAAGGGCGAACGCCTGGACCTACCGGAGGACTTCTTCGACGCCTACCTGGCGGCCGGCCGGGCTGTGTTATTGCTGGACGGCATGGACGAGGTCGGCGACTTTGATCTGCGCCGGCGCGTGGCGCGCCTGGTGGAGGCCTTCGCGGCCGCTTACCCGGTCTGCCGGCTGGTGGTGACCAGCCGGGTGGTGGGCTACACCGGCGCGGCCCGGCTCGGTGAGGGTTTCACCACCACCACCGTGCGTGACTTCACACTGGCGGATGTGGAGCAGTTCCTGAGCCAGTGGCACCGGCTGGTGGCCATCGGCCAGATGGCGCCCGGCGAGAGCGCTGAGGCCTACGCCCAGTCTCAGACTGAGCAACTGATGGCCGCAATCAAGGGCAACGAGCGCGTGCGCGAGCTGGCCATCAACCCGCTGATGCTCACCGTCATCGCGCTGGTGCACCGCGACCGCGTGAAGCTGCCCGACCGGCGCGCGGAGCTGTACGCCGAGGCCGTGGACGTGCTGCTGGGCAAGTGGGATGAGGCTCGGGGTGTGGAGGAAATCCACATCCTGGACGACCGCCCGTTCGACACCGGCGACCGGCGCCTGCTGCTCCAGGCCATTGCCCTGCGCATGCTTGAGGCAGGACAGAAGGAGATAGAGGCCGGCGAACTGGTGAAGCAGGTCCGTGAGGCCTTTGCCCGGGTGGTGCCTAACCCGCGAGCGGCGGTCCGCGCCACCGAGCGCTTCATCAACGTCATCCAGGAACGGACCGGCCTGTTGGTGGAGGCCGGCCCGGGCGCCTATCGCTTCTCACATCTGACCTTCCAGGAATATCTGGCGGCGGTGGAGGCGGCCGAGCGCGAGGACTTCCCGGACGGCGTGCTGCGCCATAGCGGGGACCCATTCTGGCGAGAGACCATCCTGCTGGTGGCCGGCTACCTGAGCACCAAGCACCGCGCCAAAACCACGCGCCTGATCCGGGCCATCGCCGATTATCCGGACGAGCCGGAGCCTTTTCACAACCTGGTGCTGGCGGCCGAGTGCATCCGGGATGTGGGGCCGGCCCGACTGGAGCAGGATGTGCAGGCCGAACTCCGTCAGCGCTTGAAGACGGAGTCGGATCGGCCTGTGCCGGAGACGCCGGCCAACAATATCAGCCGCTGGCTGGACCGGATGGCGGGGACGGCCGAGCGGCGCAAGCTGATCGTCCGGCGGCGCATCGCGGCCGGCGAGGCCCTGGCCCGCATCGAGAGCGGCGGTTTCGCCGCCGGCTCGCGTTACTGGAACCTGCCGCACGGTGAGCCGGATTGGGTCGCTATCCCGGCCGGCGAGTTCTGGATGGGCAGCGCCGAGGATGATCCGGACGCCCTGAGCTGGGAGAAGCCGCTGCACCGGGTCTACCTGCCAGAGTACCGGATAGCGCGTGTGCCGGTCACCAACGCTCAATATCAGTTGTATGTCCAGGCGACCAGTGTGCCGCCGCCCCCACTCTGGGAAGATGGCCAGCCGCCCAAGGCCGGGTTGACCCACCCGGTCGTCGGGGTCAGCTGGCACCAGGCCCGCCAGTACTGCGAGTGGCTGAGCTCGGTGACGGGCCGGCCCATCCGTCTGCCAAGCGAGGCCGAATGGGAGAGGGCAGCCCGGGGCGCGGAAGACAAGCGCCGCTACCCGTGGGGTGATCGATTCGACGCCGCTCGCTGCAACACCCGGGAACTGGGTCTCGAAGACACAACCCCAGTGGGCGTCTTCCCCTCTGGGGCTTCGCCGTACGGGGTGCTGGACCTGAGCGGGAACGTTTGGGAGTGGACACGGAGCCTGTGGGGCAAAGACCTTGAAAAGCCGGACCACAAATACCCGTACGATCCCAGCGACGAGAAGCGGGAGGACCTCACTGCTGCTGATGACGTTTTGCGTGTGCTGCGGGGCGGGTCCTTCTACGGCGATCGCGGGGGCGCCCACTGTGCGGCCCGCGGCAGGAGCGGCCCGGGCAACAGGTTCGACTTCATCGGGTTTCGGTGTGTGGTCTCCTCGTTTCGACCCTGAACTCTGGGCACTCTGGACTCTGGAGCTCTGGAGTCCTGGGCTCTGGGGGGGTCTGGGGGGCTTTGCCCCCCAGCCGCACAGCGTGCGGCCGCCAGGGCGGGAGCCTGTGAATCGCGATAGAGATCAGAAACCGGAACCGTCCTATACTACCTTCAAGTTATTCCAAATGACCCTTAAGGAGGCAACATGGACCCTGTCACTGCGCTGGCCGCCGGCGTCATCTCTTTCCTTTCTCCACACCTGGCCGAGCTGGCCAAAAAGACCACCGAGAAGGCCGTCGAGAAGGTGAGCGAAGCGCTGCCAGAGCAGGTCGGCCAGCTCTGAGGCGCCATCACGGTGAAGTTCAAGGGGCAGCCAGTTGCCGAAGCTGTGGCCAAGCAAGCTGCCGAAAAGCCGGAGGACACGGGGACCCAGGAGATGTTCCAGCTTCAACTGAAGCAGATGCTGGAGGCGGACCAGGCCTTCAAAGCTGAGATCCAGAAGCTGCTGGAGGCGGCGAAGGCTGCCGCGCCGGCTGACGCCCACGCCTCCGGTCAAGGCGTGGTCGCCACTACTGGCGGCGTAGCTGTGCGCGGCAATGTCGAAGGCGGCATCCGCACGCAGCCGACCAGGGCCGGCCAGACCGGCACCGCCGCCACGGCCACGGACGAAGGCGTAGCCGCCAGCAGCGGTGGCGTGGCCGTGCGTGGCACCGTCAAAGGCGGCATCACGGTCGGCGGGGCCACGCCGGAACCCACAAAGGCCGAACCACCGGCGGAGAAGAAGAACTGAGCATTCCGCATCGATCCTGGGGGCCGCATGTCCACCTGCCCTGCCTGCCAACACGCCAATCCAGACTCAGCCAAGTTCTGCAATGAGTGCGGCACCCGGCTGACCGAGTCAGGCCAGCCCGGCGTGGGCGTGGCCAGTGCCGGCGACACCCTCGTCGGCGGCGATGTGGTCGGCCGGGACAAATTCTCGTCCGAATCGCACACGACGCTTTCGCTCTCAGGTGGGACGGTGGCCCTGCCGGGCGGCGTAGCCGCCAGCGACGGCGCCGTGGCCGTGGGCGGGGATGTGTACGGTGACATAGTTCAGGGTGGCGAACGCCGCCCTGAGCCGCCACGTGGCCTGCGCGACGCCTACCTGAGTTCTCTCGTTGAGCAAGTGCGCGCCGTGCCGCTGGCCGGCGTGGACCCCAAGAGCATCCGCGAGGAGACGCGCCACGATCTGGAACTGGCCGCCGTCTACACGGCGCTGCTGACCCGGCGCGCTGAGCCGGGCGCCGAGTTGCCCGCCCGGCCCGAGAGATCGGACAGCCGGCCTCTGTCCGCGTTGGAAGTGCTGAACAAGGAAAAGTCTCTGGCCCTGTTGGGCGACCCCGGCAGCGGCAAGAGCACCTTCGTCAACTTCGTGGCGCTGTGCCTGGCCGGCCAGGCGCTCGGGCTGAAGGACGCCAACCTGGCCACGCTCACCCAGCCGCCGCCGCCAGACGAAGACCGGCCAACCCGCACCGCTGAGGCCCTTCCGCCGCAGCCCTGGGACCACGGCGCCCTCCTGCCGGTGCGCGTTATCCTGCGCGAGTTCGTGGCCCGTGGCCTGCCGCCGCTGGACAAGCCTGCGCCCGTGGGGGGCGATACCCTGTGGAGGTTCATGACGGCCGAGTTGCCGGAGACGTTGAAGGACTTCGCCGACCCGCTGCGCGCTGAGTTGCTGGGCCAGGGCGGTCTGCTGCTGCTCGACGGCCTAGACGAAGTGCCCGAGGCCAGTCAGCGGCGGGAGCAGGTCAAGGCGGCAGTCGAGAAGTTTGCGGCCGCCTTCCCGAAGGTACGGGTGCTGGTCACCAGCCGCACGTACGCCTATCAGAACCAGGCCTGGAAGCTGGCCGGTTTTGCGGAGGTGGTGCTGGCGCCCTTCAGCCCGACCCAGATCGACGGTTTCGTCAAGCGCTGGTATGCGTTTGTGGGCCAGGCCCGGCGCCTGACGCCGGACGATATCCAGGGGCGGGCCGCCGCCCTGCGCGCCGCCATCCAGCGCAGCGCCAGCCTGCGTGAGCTGGCTCAGCGCCCGCTGCTCCTGACCCTCATGGCCTCTCTGCACGCCTGGCGCGGCGGCGCCCTGCCGGAGGACCGCGAGGCCCTCTTCGCCGACGCCGTGGACCTCCTGCTGGATCAATGGGAGAGCCAGAAGCTCCGCCGCGGGCCGGATGGAAGGCCGGAGGTGGCCGAACCCGGCCTGGCGGAATGGCTGCGCGTGGACCACAAAACGGTGCGCTCGGCGCTCAACCGGCTGGCCTTTGGCGTGCATCGCCATCAGCCGACTCTCACCGGCACCGCCGACATTGCCGAGAAGGACTTGCTGGACGCGCTGCTGGCGCTCAACCCGGATTGCCGCCCTGGCCCGCTGGTGAAGTTCATCGGCACCCGGACGGGCCTGCTGGAGCCGCGCGGCGTCGGCGTTTACGCCTTCCCGCACCGCACCTTCCAGGAGTATCTGGCCGCCTGCCACCTCACCGAGCGCGACGACTTCCCGGAAAACATCGCAGACCTGGCGCGGGCCGAGCCCAACCGCTGGCGCGAGGTGGCGTTGCTGGCCGGCGTGAAGGCGGCGCGGGGCGCGGCCGCCAACGCCTGGGCGCTGGCGGAGTCCCTCTGCCCAGACGAGCCGCCGGCCCAGAAGGCCGAGGGCGAGGCCGGCTACTGGGGTGCCCTGCTGGCCACGCAGAGCCTGCTGGAGACTCGCAGCCTGGAAAAGGTGGCGGAGCGCAACCGGCCTAAGGTGGCGCGCTTGCAGGGCTGGCTGGTGCAGACTCTGGAACAAGGCGCCCTGCCACCCGTGGATCGGGCCGAGGCCGGCGATGCCCTGGCCGCGCTGGGCGACCCGCGCTTCCGGGCCGAGGCCTGGTTTTTGCCGGCCGAGCCGCTGCTGGGTTTCGTGGAGGTGCCGGCCGGATCTTTCACCATGGGCAGTGATCCTGACCACGACTCTGACGCACAAGACCACGAGCAACCGCAACACACGGTTGCTTTGCCCGCCTATTTCATCGGCCGCTACCCGGTGACGGTGGCGCAGTTCGGGGCCTTCGTGCAGGCCAGCGGCTATGGGACGGCCAGACAGCTTTGGCGGGAAGACCCCGGCAACCGCCCCGTGCGCTCTGTGACGTGGCACGATGCGCTGGCGTATTGCGAGTGGCTGACCAAGACGCTCAAGAATTGGGACAGGACTCCGCCGGAACTGGCAAGGCTCTTGCAACGAGAAGACTGGCGCGTGAGGCTGCCGAGCGAGGCCGAGTGGGAGAAAGCGGCGCGCGGTCCCTCGCCAGGTTCTGGAGGGGCTCGCGTGTATCCATGGGGCAACGACTTCGAGGCCAGCCTGGCGAACACAGCTGAAGCCGGCCTCGGCACGACCAGCGCCGTGGGGATGTTTCCAGGCGGGCTGTCGCCCTACGAAGTGTTGGACCTGAGCGGGAACGTCTTTGAGTGGACGCGGAGTCTTTGGGGCAAGGATTGGCAGGAGCCGGAATTCAAATACCCCTACGACCCGGAGGACGAACGACGGGAGAATTTAAAGGCGCCCGACGGCATCCCCCGTGTGCTGCGGGGCGGGTCCTTCTACCTCGATCGCGGGGTCGCCCGCTGCGCGTTCCGCCTCAGGTACGGCCCGGACCTCAGGTACGACTTCATCGGGTTTCGGTGTGTGGTCTCCCCGTTCCGGCGCGGCGGCGCGCCGCGACCCTGAGCTCTGGGCACTCTGGACTCTGGAGCTCTGGAGTCCTGGTCTCTGCGGGGGG
>ERZ761602.4465-NODE-4465-length-17932-cov-3.725345_pt1 | contig 17932 bp, 13 predicted proteins | sample MGYA00512165_ERZ761602 | MGnify/ENA primary metagenome ERZ761602 (study PRJEB28899, sample SAMN02445085) | bioreactor sludge metagenome | biome: EBPR sludge; isolation source: Thorneside wastewater treatment plant | place: Australia: Brisbane, Thorneside... | reverse complement strand
TACTCGATGAACGTCGGCGCCACCGCCACCGGCGTCGTCACCGGCAAGCCGATCCCGCTGGGCGGCTCGCTGGGCCGCGTGGCCGCCACCGGCCGCGGCGTGTTCGTGGTCGGCCGTGAAGCCATGCGCCGCCTGGGCATCAGCATGGAAGGCGCACGCGTGGCCGTGCAGGGCTTCGGCAATGTGGGCTCCATCGCCGCCAAGCTGTTCGCCGCCAACGGCGCCAAGATCGTGGCCGTGCAGGACCACACCGGCACCATCCAGAACGAGCATGGCGTTGACATGCAGGATCTGCTGGACCACGTGGCCCAGCGCGGTGGCGTGGAAGGCTTCAAGGGCGCCGACGCGATCGCCAACGAGAACTTCTGGGACGTCAAGACCGACGTGCTGATTCCGGCCGCGCTGGAAGGCCAGGTCAACGAAGAGCGCGCCCGCCGCATCCACACCCGCCTGATCCTGGAAGGCGCCAACGGCCCGACCACGCCGGACGGCGAGGCCGTGCTGGCCGACCGCGGCATCGTGGTGGTGCCCGACGTGATCGCCAACGCCGGCGGCGTGACGGTGTCCTACTTCGAATGGGTGCAGGACTTCAGCTCGTTCTTCTGGACCGAAGACGAGATCAATCTGCGCCTCGACAAGATCCTCATCGGCGCCTTCAAGGGCATCTGGGAGACCAGCGAACTGCACAAGATCCCGCTGCGCACGGCCGCCTTCACGGTGGCCTGTACGCGGGTGCTGCAGGCGCGCGAGGAGCGCGGTCTGTACCCCTGAAAGCCAGCGCCCGGCCCGATCACGGCCAAGCGCGTGCGCGAAAGGACAGCTTCGGCTGTCCTTTTTTTCGCCTTGGCTCGGCGCAGTAACAGTCGGAAACGAGTCTTGTGGTCGGGGCTTGGAATCGGGTGTGATGCGGGCTTCCAAACCAAAGCAGGGAGCGCAGCATGTTTGTCGTGACGAACCGCGAAGTACTGGATGGGAGCACGGACCCCCAAAGGGCCTTTGGCGCGCGCATCAACCCCAAGGGGCCGAACGAGCTGCGCCTGGCCTGGGCCGAACGCGAAGGCAAGCGGTGGCGGGTCGAAGTTTTGCCCGACGAGGTGACAGACGCCATGGCGGCCGAGGTGGGCCTGCTGCCGCGCAGTGCCCGTGCGGCGGATGAGCCACCGGTATTTGCCAGCCAGTACGCCGCCCGCAAGATCCTGGCGCGATTGCAGCCCAGCGCCACGCACCCAAAGGGGCGCAATCTGCTGTTCTTCGTGCATGGCTTCAACAACGACATGACCTCCGTGCTCGACCGCGCTGAGCAGTTCGAAGCCAATTACGGCGTGGAAGTCATTCCCTTTTCCTGGCCGGCCAACGGCGGCGGCTTCAAGGGCGTGGCCAGCTACAAAAGCGACAAGCGGGATGCCCTGGCTTCCACCGGCGCGCTGGACCGCGCCCTGACCCGCTTGAGCGAGATCCTGGCCCAGATCAACCAGGAGCGCGTGGCGCGCATCGAGGCGGAGGCTGAGGCCCGCTTTGGCGCCGGCGCCGCGCAGGGTGCCGACGCCGAGCGCTGGGATCGCTTCTTCGCCACGGCCGCGCGCAAGGAGTGCCCGTTCCGAATCAACCTGCTGCTGCACAGCATGGGCAACTACGTCTACAAGCACCTGCTGCGTTCATCCAGCTTCAGCGGCAATGTGCTGGTGTTCGACAACGTGGTGATGGTGGCGGCCGATACCAACAACGCCGGTCACGCCGAATGGGTGGATCGCATCCAGTGCCGGGGCCGTGTGTTCGTGACCCTCAACGAAAACGACAGTGCGTTGGCGGCCTCGCGCATGAAGATGGGCGAACAGCAGTTGGCCAGGCTGGGGCACTGGCCCCACCGCCTGGACGCCCGGCAGGCGGTCTACGTGGACTTCACCGGCCAGGCCCATGTGGGAGACAGCCATGCCTACTTCGAAGGCAAGCCGCTGAACAACAAGCAGGTCCGGCAGTTCTTCATGGACGCGCTCAACGGCGCCCCGGCCGAGGCGCCGCTGCGCTTTGATGTCGGACGCAATATGTATCGCTTCTGAGGGCCGCCGGCGGGCCCCGCCTGATGCGCCCTACCAGGCGCTGCTCAGGTTGATCGCCAGCAGCCGCCCCGGCCGTTCCGCATAGCTGCCCGCGCCGCGCAGCTCGAAGCTGCGCTGGTTCGTGGCGTTGGTCAGCAGGGCGCGCAGCGTGATCGGGCGGCTGCCGATCTGCAGCGGCCAGCGCAGGCCCAGATCCAGCTCGGTCAGGGCCGGCAGTTCCACCGCGTTGTCGCGCGTGGCGGCCATCGGCCCGGTGTGCGAGAGACCAGCATCGAAGCTGGCGCCGCCCCATGCCTTGGGCGTCCAGACGGCGTTGAGCTTGAGCACGCGCTCGGCCTGGCCCACCGGCCGCTCACCCACGCGGCCCAGGCGCACGGCCTCGCCGCGCACCTCGGGTTGCATCAACACCGCGCCGGCCACCACGCGCACTTCGGCGCTGGCCTGGCCGGCCAACGACAGCTCCAGGCCGCGGTGGCGCACGTCACCGAGCTGGGCGAAGAGCTGTGCGGCATCCAGATTGAAGTAGGGCTTGCGCACATCGAACAGGCCCGCCACCAGGCGCAGGCGCGGCGCGATCTGCCAGCGCAGGCCGGCATCAAGCTGGCGCGTCAGGATGGCGGGCAGGGCCTGGTTGCGGTTGCTGGCGTTGCCGGGGGCGATGCCGCTCTCTTCCAGCCCGCGCGTGAAGCCGCCATAGGCCACCAGGCCAGGTGTCAGATGCCAGGCGCCGCTGAGGTTGTAGAGCCAGGGCTGGGCGTGGTCTTCCACTTCGGCCTGGCCGGGGCGGGCGAAGCGCTTGCGGTAATCGCTGCGCTGCAGGCCGGCATTGGCTTCGAAGCTGCGGCCATGGCGCAGTTCGTAGGCCAGGCCCAGCCAGTGCTGGTCCACCTCGTCGCGGTTGCGGGCGCCGAACTGGAACTGGGGCTTGGGCAGGGTGACGGGCTCGCCCATGCGGCTGGGGCCAAGATCCAGGGTCTGCGAGCCGCCGTTGCGGCGCTCGCGCAGCCGGCCGGCCGCCTGGGCGTGCAGGCGTTGGCGCCAGTCGCCCTTGCCGAACGTCCAGGACAGGCGCAGTTCGCCGCTGTCGGCGGCCACGCGGCTGGGCGGGTCGACGATCAACAGGCGCCGGCCGCGGCCATCGGGCTGCACATCCAGCAGCAGGTGGGTGACGGACTGGCGGTCGTCGAACTCGGAATGGAACAGGCCGGCGCGCAACTCCCAGGCCGGGCTGAAGCGATGCCGCAGCAATGCGCCGCGGTTCAGCCCGACGCCGGAGTAGGTGGCCCAGGCGGGGCCGTCGAATTGGCGCGGCGTGCTCAAGGGCGGCAGGCCTGGCGTGGCGGTGGAGAGCTGCGGGCCGATCTGGTCGTGCGTGGTGTCTTGGCGCGAGAAGAAGGCCATGGCCTCGGTGTCGGCGCTGGGCCGCCACCACAGGCCCAAGCTCGCACTCCAGGCATTGCTGTCGGTGCCATTGCCGTACTCGGTGTGGTTCAACGAGCCGCCGCCGCTGAGCGCGAACTGGCTGTTCAGCGGCTGGGTGAAGTCCACATCGAGCACGCGGCCGCCCCAGTGGTCCACCGTGCCCACCACCAGGCCATTGCCCGCTTCGCCAGGCCGGCGCAGTTGGTGGTCCACGATGCCGATAGGCGCCGGGAACACGAAGCCCTGCGCGGTGAGCCCCACACGCACCACGCTGGCGCTGCGCAGGCGCGCGCTGAGGGACCAGACCTGATCGAAGTACAGACCATCGATGCGCACATTGCCCGCCGCCGTGGGCGAGAAGCCGCGCACGCTGCTGCTGTTGTAGAGCCCGATGGTCTCGCGGCCCACGCTGGTGCCGAAGGCATCGCCGGCGGCCTGCACCGCGCTGCCACTGGTGTTCGCGAGGGCGGCGCTGGCGCCGAGAAGGGTGGCGCTACAGGCCAGCACACGCAGGGGGAACAAGGGGGGGCTCCAGATCTGGGGCGCGCAGTGTAGGCAGCGACCCACCTGCGCACGATCGTCATGGCGCTGTGACTACACTGCGCGTCCGCTCCGGGGTGCCCTTTTGGTGTCCCGGGTCGGAACTTCGTTGACGCAGCCAGCCGAGAAGCGACCTCCCGCGTCGTTGCGGTGCTCGCCGGGGCCCTAGCCCGGCTGCGCGCCGCGCCTAGCCGGAAGTCGCTTTCGACTGGCCGCTGACGTCAACGCAGCTCCGACCCGGAACACCGGGCTGAGATGATGGCATCAACGTCAAACCCGAGAACTTGATCCGGTTCGTACCGGCGTAAGGAGAGTCGTGAATCCGCCTGCGCGCAGCCTTGCGCGCGGCGGGGCGCCTTCCGGAGCACCCCCCTTGAAGGACGCCCTGATGAGCACCACGCCCCCGGATTTCGACGCCCTGCTGGCCGCCACCTGCCAGCCTTTTCCCGCCTCCACCAAAACCTATCTCGAAGGTTCGCGGCCCGATCTGCGCGTGCCGCTGCGCGAGGTGGCGCTGACGAATGGCGAGCGCGTCTCGCTCTACGACTGCTCGGGCCCGTATACCGATCCGGCCGTGCGCATTGATCTGCACCAGGGGCTGCCGGCCCTGCGCGCGGCCTGGGTTGCCGATCGCCAAGACACCGAGGCCTATGCCGGCCGGCGCGTCCAGGCGGTGGACGAGGGTGGGCTGCGCGATGCCGCCAAGCTGGAGGCCTTGCACAGCGCCAGCCGTGGCCTGCAACGCCAGCCGCGCCGCGCCAAGGCGGGCGGCAACGTCAGCCAAATGCATTACGCCCGCCGCGGCATCGTCACGCCCGAGATGGAGTTCGTGGCCCTGCGCGAACAGGGCCGGCGCGAGTGGATGGCGGCTTACCTGGGCGATGCCGAGCGCGAGGTGCGCCTGGCTGGTAACCCCATGGGCGCGCAGATCCCGCGCGAGATCACGCCCGAGTGGGTGCGCCAGGAGGTGGCGCGCGGCCGCGCCGTCATCCCCGCCAACATCAACCACCCCGAGCTGGAGCCGATGGCGATCGGCCGCAACTTTCTCGTCAAGGTCAACGCCAATATCGGCAACTCGGCCGTCAGTTCGGGCATTGCCGAGGAAGTGGAAAAGCTGGTGTGGGCGACGCGCTGGGGTGCCGACACGGTGATGGACCTCTCCACCGGCAAGCAGATCCACACCACGCGCGACTGGATCCTGCGCAACTCGCCGGTGCCCATCGGCACCGTGCCGATCTACCAGGCACTCGAAAAGGTCGGCGGCATCGCCGAGGAGCTGAACTGGGAAGTCTTCCGCGACACCCTGATCGAGCAGGCCGAGCAGGGCGTGGATTACTTCACCATCCATGCGGGCGTGCGCCTGCCCTTCGTGCCGATGACGGCGCGCCGCCGCACCGGCATCGTGTCGCGCGGCGGCTCCATCCTGGCCAAGTGGTGCATCGCCCACCACCGTGAGAACTTCCTCTACGAACACTTCGAGGAGATCTGCGACATCATGAAGGCCTACGACGTGGCCTTCTCGCTGGGCGACGGCCTGCGCCCGGGCAGCCTGGCCGATGCGAATGACGAGGCCCAGTTCGCCGAGCTGCGCACCCTGGGCGAGCTGACGCAGCGGGCCTGGCAGCACGACGTGCAGGTCATGATCGAAGGCCCCGGCCATGTGCCCATGCACCTGGTGCAGGCGAACATGGACGAGCAGCTGCGCCATTGCTATGAGGCGCCCTTCTACACGCTCGGCCCGCTGCTGATCGACTGCTCGCCCGGCTACGACCATATCGCCTCGGCCATCGGCGCGGCGCAGATCGCCTGGGGCGGCACGGCCATGCTGTGCTACGTCACGCCCAAGGAGCATCTGGGCCTGCCGAACCGCGAGGACGTCAAGCAAGGGCTCATCGCCTACAAGATTGCCGCGCACGCAGCCGATGTGGCCAAGGGCTTCCCGGGTGCGCGGGCACGCGACGAGGCCATCAGCCAGGCGCGCTTCGAGTTTCGCTGGGAAGACCAGTTCAACCTGGCGCTGGACCCCGACACCGCGCGCGCCTTCCACGACGAGACCCTGCCCAAGGACAGCGCCAAGGTGGCGCATTTCTGCTCGATGTGCGGGCCCAAGTTCTGCTCGATGAAGATCAGCCAGGACGTGCGCGAGTACGAGGCCGCACAACGCGGCATGGCCGAGAAGAGCGCGGAGTTCCGACGCGCCGGCTCCGAGGTCTACGTTCCCCTGGTGAAGGCATGAGGATCGGCATCGCCGGTGCCGGTCTGCTCGGGCGGCTGGCCGCCTGGCGGCTGGCCCATGCCGGGCATGAGGTCGAGGTGTTTGACCCTGCCGAAGGCCCCGAGCCGCGCTTCGATGGCCAGGGTGCGGCCGGCTTCACGGCGGCCGGCATGCTCAGCCCACTGGCCGAGCTGGACGCCTGCGACGCCGACACGGCGGCCCTGGGCTGGCATTCCATCGCGGCCTGGGCGGGCATCGTGCGGCGGCTGGGCCATGGCCCCGGCAAGCCGCCGCACTTCGAGGCCGAGGGCAGCTTGCTGGTGGCCCATGCGCAAGACCAAGGCGCGGCGCGGCGCGTGCTGGCGCGCATCACGGCGGGGGCGCGCGACTGGCCCCAGCAGCCGGTGGCGCTGGCGGCCGAGCGCCTGCGCGAGCTGGAGCCCGCCCTGCACGCACCCGGTCTGCAGGCCTGGCTGTTGCCGGGCGAGGCCAGCATCTGCACCATCCGCACGCTCAACGCCCTGCGCGTGCAGGCGCCCGGCGTGTGCTGGCATTGGCGCGCGCCGGTGCTGGGCCTCAAGCCCGGGCGACTGCAATTGCCCAGCGGCTGGCGCAGCTTCGATTGGGTGTGCGACCTGCGCGGCCTGGGCGCGCGGCCCGAGCTGCCACTGCGTGGCGTGCGCGGCGAGCTGATCTGGCTGCACGCCCCCGAGTTGGCGCTGCGCCGCCCGCTGCGCCTGCTGCACCCGCGCCACCGGCTCTACCTGGTGCCGCGCCCGGGTGGGCAAATCCTGCTGGGCGCCAGCGAAATCGAGAGCGAGGACCGTTCGCCCGTTTCGGTGCGCACGGCGCTGGAGTTGCTGAGTGCCGCCCAGGGGCTGCTGCCCGGCTTGGCCGAGGCGCGCATCCTGCGGCTTGATCGCAATCTGCGCCCCGCCCTGCCCGACAACCGCCCGCAGCTGAGCTGCGAGCCCGGTCTGCTGCGCATCAACGGCCTGTACCGCCATGGCTGGCTGCTGGCGCCCGCGTTGCTCGATCAGGCCCTGGCCGATACCGAACTGGAGGCGGCATGAAGGTCATCGTGCTGACGGACCAGGGGCCGCTGCCGCTTGATGCACCGGCCACACTGCAACAGGCCCTGTGCGCCCTGCTGCAGGGGCGCGACCCCGAGCAGGTGGCCAGTGCCGTGAACGGCCGCTTCGTGCCACGCGGGCAGCGTGCCGCGTATGTGCTGCGCGATGGCGATTGCGTGCAGGTTTTCTCACCCATCACAGGCGGTTGAATGTCGCTTTCCATTGGTCCTGTGCGGCTCAGCAGCCGCTTCCTGCTCGGCACCGCCGGCTACCCCTCGCCCGAGACCCTGCGTCAGGCCATCCAGGCCAGCGGCGCCCAGGTGCTGACCCTGGGCCTGAAACGCACGCTTGGCACCGGCAGCCCCGACAACGGCTTCGTGCAGATCATCCGCCGCACGGCCGAGGCGCAAGGCGCCCGCCTGTTGCCCAATACCGCCGGCTGCCGCACGGCGCAAGAGGCCGTGCAGCTGGCGCTGATGGCGCGCGAGCTGCTGGAAACCGACTGGATCAAGCTGGAAGTGGTGGGCGATGAGCAGCTGCTCGCACCCGATCCCTTCGAGCTGCTGAGCGCCGCGCGCGAACTCAGTGCGCTCGGCTTCACCGTGCTGCCCTATTGCACCGATGACCTGGTGCTCGGCCAGCGCCTGCTCGAAGCCGGCTGTGCCGCGCTGATGCCCTGGGGCGCGCCCATCGGCTCCGGCCAGGGCCTGCTCAACCCCTTTGCGCTGCGGGCGCTGCGCGCGCGCTTCCCCCAGGCCACGCTGATCGTCGACGCCGGCCTGGGCGCACCCTCGCAGGCCGCGCAGGCCATGGAGCTGGGCTTTGACGGCGTGCTGCTCAACTCCGCCGTGGCCCAGGCGGCAGACCCGGTGCGCATGGCGACGGCCTTTGCGGCGGCCATCGAAGCCGGCCGGCAGGGCTTTGAGGCCGGACTGATCGCGCCGCAGGACTTGGCCATTCCCTCCACCCCCGTTTGGGACCGCGCCGCATGAGCGCGCCGGGCCGCTCCCAAGCGCGAATCACGCAGCGCGCTGCGCGGAGGGTAGTCCTGTGAGCACCGCTGGTGAATCCCGTCCCGTCGTCTGGAGCGTGGCCGGCTGCGACAGCGGCGGCGGCGCCGGCCTTGCCGCCGACCTGCGCGCCTTCGACGCCCTGCGCGTGCACGGCTGCACCGCGCTGGCCGCGCTCACCGCCCAGAACTCGGTGGCTGTGCAGCGCGTGCAGGCGACCGACCCCGACATGCTCGAAGCCCAGCTGGACGCGCTGGCCGCCGATCTGCCCCCCGCCGTCATCAAGACAGGCATGCTGGGCAGTGCGGCCAATGTGCGCGTGCTGGCGCGCTGGGTGCGGCGCCTGCGCGAACAAGCGCCGGTGGCGCTGGTGATCGACCCGGTGTGGCGCGCCAGCAGTGACGGCGGCACCCTGGCCGATGCCGAGCTGCGCCGCGCCCTGCGCGGCGAGCTATTGCCCCTGGCCACGCTGTGCACGCCCAACCGCCGCGAGGCTGCCTGGCTGCTTGACCTGCCGCTGTTTGTCAGCGATGCCCAGCTGCTGGCCGCCGTGCCGGCCCTGCAATCCCTGAGCGGCTGCAGCTGGGTCGTCACCGGCGGGGACGAAGCCACGGCCCAGGCCCGTGATCTGTTGATCAGCCCGCAGTTCCAAGGCTGGCTCAGCAGCCCGCGCCTGCCGACCCCCCACCACCACGGCAGCGGCTGCACCTTTGCCGCCGCCCTGGCCGGTGCGCTGGCGCAAGGCTTCTGCGCGGCCGACGCCGCCGTGCTGGCCAAGATGGCCACCCTGCACGCCCTGCGTGCGGGAGGCCCCGCCGGGGCGGGCGCCGGCCCCGTGCGCGCCGAGCCCGGCTTTGCACGCCAACCGGCCCAGCTGCCTGCTGCCGAACCCCTGCAGGGCCGGCTTGAACGCCTGCCCGAGGCGGCCTTCGCGCCCTGCGACCTGCAAGGCCTGTACGCCGTGGTGGACAGCGCCGCCTGGGTCGAACGCCTGCTGCTGGCCGGCGTGCGCACCCTGCAGCTGCGCATCAAGCGTGCGCCCGATGCGGCGCTGGAAGCCGAGGTGCAGCGGGCCGTTCAGGCTGCACGCGCGGCCGGTGCACGGCTGTACCTGAACGACCACTGGCAGCTGGCCCTGCGCCACGGTGCCTACGGCGTGCACCTGGGCCAGGAAGACCTGGCCGATCCGGCGCTGGACCTGCCCGCCCTGCAAGCCGCCGGCCTGCGCCTGGGTCTTTCCACCCACTCGCTGTGGGAACTGGCCCGCGCTGCGGTGCTGCGGCCCAGCTATATCGCCTGCGGGCCGGTCTACCCCACCGCCACCAAGCCCATGCCCTGGCGGCCGCAGGGGGCGCACAACCTGGCCTGGTGGTCGGGCCTGCTGGCACCGCTGCCGGTGGTGGCCATCGGCGGGCTCACGCCCGAGCGCGCCGTCAACGCCGCCCGTGCCGGCGCCGCCGCCGTGGCCGTGGCCTCGGGCTTGACCGCCGCCCCCGACCCGGAGGCGGCTGCGCTGGCCTACCAGGCCGCCTGGCAGGCGGGGCGCGCGGTGGCGGGGCTGGCGATGCCGGAGCTGCCGAGGCCGAGCCTGTGAGTGCGGGGGGGCGGTGTCGGTCTCAGCCTCCGCCTCCGCCAAGTAGCTTCAAGCGCAGCACCCGCTGCCCCGGCAGCAGCACCTGCGCCTCGTCCGGCCCCAGAGCCCGCCATTCCAGCAGGCCGATGGGGCTGACCAGCGCCGCGCGCGCCAGGCCGGGGGCGAGGGCGAGTACGCGCAGGCGCTCGCGGCGCGGCTGGGGCGGGGCGTTGAAACGGTCGGCCAGCGCGGGCGGCAGCTCCAGATCGCCTTGGCATTGGCCTTGCACGCTGGCAAAACGCAGGCTTCCTTCAAAGCGCTGGCCCTCCAGCTCGGCCTGGTAGCGCGTGCGGCGGCTGGGGCATTCGGCGGCCACCAGATCCTGGGGCAAGGGCCTGAAGGGCGCACTGAGCAACTCGGCTGTGCGCTCGATGGCCGCCGTCCACAGCGCGTTGGACAGCAGGCTGACGCTGAGCTGCTGCTCGGGCCAGAGCAGCAGCACGCTGCGCGCCCCGCGGGTGGCGCCGGCATGGTGGCGCAGGGCCTGGCCTTGCAGGTCGTGCCCCAGGCGCCAGCCGAAGCCCATCTGGTAGTCGCGTTCGCCGGCCACCTCGCCGCTGTTCAGGCGCTGGGGTGTCCACATCCAGTCGCGCGTTGCGGCGTCCACCACCTGGCCGCGCATCACCCGGCCTCCCCATTCGGCCAGGGCGCCGGGGCTTGCGGCCAGGCCGGCGCCGCCCCAGCTGTAGCTGTAGTCGTGCGCTGCGGCGAGTTGGGCGCCCTGGGGCGTCAGCTCGTAGGGGCGGCTCATGGTGCTGTCGTCGTCGCTGTCGCTGCGGTCCACGCCAATCGCCAGTCCTGGCGTGGTGTGCGTGCGCAGGAACTCCAGGTAGTTCTGGCCACTGTGCGCTTCAACCGCCGCGCTGAGCAGGGTGTAGCCCCAGGACGAGTAGTGGTAGCGCTGGCCCGGCGGGCTGAGGAGCTGGCGGCCTTGCAGATGGGTTTGCGCCGCCTCCAGCGCGCTGGTGTGCGCCTGGTGGCCACGCCCGGCGTCCTGTGGCTGATAGTGGGGCAACCCGCTGCTGTGGGCGGCCAATTGGGCCGCGTTCAGGGCGGCGTTCAGGGCCGCGTTCAGGGCGGGCCAGTCGGTAGGCAGGCGCTGGCCCAGCGCTGCGCGCAGCGGTGCCTGCGGGTCCAGGCGGCCCTCTTGCACCAGTTGGGCGGCGGCGGTGGCGGCGAAGAGTTTGGAGACGCTGGCCAGGCGAAAGTGCGTGTCGGCCTGCACCGGCAAGCCGCGCCCGATGTCACGCAGGCCGCTGCTGCCTTGCCAGATCAATTCGCCCTGGTGCCACACGGCGGCGCCGAGTCCGGGCACGGCGCTGGCTTGGCGCAGGGCGTCGAGCAGGGCTTGGGATTGCTGCTGCGGGCCTAGAAGCGCGAGGACGGTCAACAGGACGGGTTTCATGGGGCAGGGCGTTGGCGGGGCGGCCCGCAGTCTGCTGACTTCGAGCCGCCCCGCCATCCGTCATGCCTGAACCCGCCTGTGCTGAGGGTCTCTCAGCGTGGCAGCTGGTAGTTGAGCGTGAAGGCCCCCGAGCCCGAGGCCGAGCGCAGTTCCAGGTAGTAGTAGCCGGGGCTGGCCGTGTAGCTGAGCGACTCGGTCGAGCCAGGCCCCTGGGCTGCCGCCACCACCGCCCAGCTGTAGCCGTTCCAACGGTACAGATAGAGGTTGAAGTTGCTGCCGCTCGGCCCGCTGAGCTGGGCCGTCAGGCTGCCGCCTTGGGTGCTTTGGTGGTAGCCCGGCGCGGCGCTGGGGTAGGTGCGGTAGGCGCCTGCGGTGAGGGTGCCGGTCACCGTCACGCCGGTGCTGCTGCCTTGCACCGTCAGGCGGGCGCTGTTGCTCGTCACGCTGCCGACGGGGTTGCTGACGCGCACGCTGTACAGCGCGCCGTTGTCGGCCGTGGTGGCGGCGGGCGTGGTGACGCAGCGAGCGGTGGCGCCGCTGACGGCGCTGCCGTTCTTCAGCCATTGATAGCTCAACGGGCTGCTGCCGGTGGCGTCCACGCAGAAGCTGGCGCTGCCCCCCACGGCCACGGTTTGCGGCTGCGGCTGGGTGCTGATTCTGGGCGCCTGCTGCTGCACGCTGACGCTGACGCTGGCTTCGGCATACACGCTGGGGCTGGCCAGGCTGGTGGCCCGCACCCGGTAGGTGCCGGCCTGCGCAGGTGCGGTGTAGAGCCCGTTGCTGCTGATGCTGCCGCTATTGCTCTGCGGCAGGCTCCAACTCACCCGGGTGTCGCTGCTGCCGCTCACGCTGGCGCTGAAGCTCAGCGTGCCGCCGGGGGCCAGGTTGGCGCTGCTGGGGGTGATGCGCACTTCCACCGCAGCCTGTGCGATGCGCAGCTGCGCTTCGGCGCTGAGGACGCTGCCTGCGCCATTGCTCACCCGCACGCTGTAGCGGCCGGCGTCTTCGGCGCGCACGGCGGCAATGCTGTAGCTGCTGCCGTTGGCACTGTTGGGCAGGTCGGCGCCGTCCTTGCGCCACTGGTAGTTCAGATTGCTGCCGCTGGCCTGCACGCTGAAGCTGGCGCCCTGGCCCAGGGCCACGGTCACGTCGGCCGGTTGGCTGCTGATGCTGGGAGCCTGCGTGGCACCGCCGCCCATGCAGGCATCGCCGGGGGCGCTGGGCAAGCGGTAGCCGGTGAAGTCCTCCAGGATGGCCAGGTTTTCCGGCGCGTACACCCGCTGGAACAGGCGCGGCACATTGCTGCGGCCCAGCTTGGCGGCGTAGGGCTCCGAAAGCTGCAAGTGGTAGGCCATGCGCAGGAACTGCACCAAGGCCCACTTGCGCAGCTGCGCATCGGACTTCAGCTTGGCGTAGTACGCGGCGTGGTTGCTCTTGGCCACGCGCAAGTAGAGCTGCAGGTAGCTCATGTTCGTCAGCGCCAGATCGCGCGAGTTGCTGGCGCCCACGCCGTCGATGTACTCGGCCACGGCGGCGGCGGCCGGCAGGCCCATCAGGCTGGCGTTCAGCTCGGCCGTCACGCCCTGCAGGTGGTACTCACCCTGCTGCGCATTGCGCAGGTACACCTCGTCGGTGGAGGCCGAGGCGTTGTCCTGGATCAGCGGCAGGATCTGCTTGCGCGGGAAGCCGCCTTGGCTGTCGTACAGCTTGAGCTGCAGGAACTGCAGCTCGTCACTGATCCAGGAGGCGGTGTAGTTGTTCCACTCGGTGCGGCTGCCGGCCAGGTCCCACATATGGGTTTCCTCGTGGATGGCGACCATCATGGATTCGGCCAGCTTGTTGAAGCTGCTGGTGTCGACGAACTGCTTGAAGTACTGGTCCTGTGCTTGGGCGGTGGCCAGCGCGCGGCCGCTGGGCCAGCGGCGCTGGTACATGGCCTGGATGGTCTGCAGCCACTGGCTGGCCTGGAAGCCGGCTTTGATGTCGCTGATGTTGGCGCTGAAGTTCAGCGTCTCGCTGTAGCAGAAGGTGCCACGGTCGATGTCGTCCAGGTTCAGGGCCTGGGTGCTGACGTTCGTGGCCGCAGTGCCTGCTGAGGGGGCTGCGCTGGCTCGCAGCGCCGACGCCGAGCGCTCCGGCCCGGCCGATTCGCGTGTCTCCTGTCCGCCCCCGCAACCCCAGAGTGCGGCAGCCAGGCTGACCATTCCAATACCTAATCGCAGTGAATGCTTCATGGCAGTCTCCTTGTGGGGGCCGGAGTGTGGTCAGGCCCTCCTCAAGCTGCCGCAGGGTGTTGCCGCTCCTGGAGAACCCGCTTGTGGGTTGGATGGGCTTGGCGTAGTTGCGGGCGCCCGCAGGGGCTGCTGGGTCTGCAGCGGTCTTGCACCGTCGTGAGCCGGCGCAGGTCGCGCCGGACCGGTGCAAGAGCAGGCCGATGCCCGCCTCAAGCGGCCAAGGTGCCCGGCATGCGCCAGCGCGCGGCTGCTGCCGCGTCGGCTGGGCTGCCGAGGCCAGTGCCAACAGGCCCATCCGCGTGCGCAGCGCCAGGGACTTCAAGAGGCCACGCATGTTGAAGTCCGGCGAACCGACGCGGGGGCATTCCATCCGACCTGCGCGGCCTGGACGCTGAGAATCCGGCAATGACCGAGTACGCCTGTGCACGCCTGCGCCTTCGACGTCCCGATCAGGTGAACCCTGCCGCCGTGGCCCGTTTTCTGGCCCGCAACACCACCCATTTCGCCCCCTGGGACCCGCCCCGGCCGGCAGGCCTGGCCACGCTGGAATACCAACGCGAATCCCTGCCCCTGCAGGCCGAGGCCTTTGCGCAGGGCTCCTGCTACCGCTGGTATGTCGAACGGCTTGACGCACCCGGCGTGGTGATGGCCAAGCTGGAAGTCAGCGGCGTGTCGCGCGGCCCGCACCAGAGCGCCTTCTTCGGCTTCGCCATCGACCACGCGCACGAGGGCCAGGGCCTGATGCGCGAGGCCGCCGAAGCCGTCATCGCCGCCGCTTTCGGGCCAGCGATCCAGCTGCACCGCCTGCAGGCCGCGCACCAGCCGCAGAACCAGCGCAGCGCCGGCCTGCTGCAGCGCCTGGGCTTCACGCCCATCGGGCTGGCGCGGGGGTATCTGTTCATCAACGGCGAGTGGCGGGACCACCAGCTGGTGGAGCGGCTGAACCCCTCCTTCGCCTGGCCGGCCACCTGAGTATTCGCTCCCTGGCAAGCTGCCACCCCATGAGCCTCTCCTTGCCGCCTTTCTCGTTCGACAACAGCTACGCCCGCGAACTTCCTGGCCTGTACGTGGACTGGCCGCCGGCCGCCGCGCCGGCGCCGCGCCTGCTGTTCCTGAACCAGCCGCTGGGCGCCGAGCTGAGCCTGCCGGCGCTGGCTGAAGACCAGGCCGCCGCCCTGTTCGCCGGCAACGCCCTGCCCGTGGGCGCCCAGCCGATTGCGCAGGCCTACGCCGGCCACCAGTTCGGCGGCTTCTCGCCCAGCCTGGGCGATGGGCGCGCGCTGCTGATGGGCGAGCTGATCGACGCGAACGGCCAGCGCCGCGACCTGGCCTTCAAGGGCTCGGGCCGCACGCCGTTTTCGCGCGGGGGCGATGGCAAGGCGGCGGTGGGGCCGATGCTGCGCGAGGTGCTGATCGGCGAGGCCATGCACGCCTTGGGCGTGCCGACCACGCGCGCGCTGGCGGTGGTGGCCACGGGCGAGGCGGTCTACCGCGAAGAGGCACTGCCCGGCGCGGTGCTGACCCGCGTGGCCGCCAGCCATCTGCGCGTGGGCACCTTCCAGTACTTCGCCGCGCGCGGGGAGTTGGACAAGCTGGCGCGACTGGCCGACTACGCCGTGGCGCGCCACGATCCCGCGCTGCGTGAGCACCCCGAGCGCCTGCTCGCCTTCCTGCGCGCCGTCACCGAACGGCAGGCCCGGCTGATCGCGCAATGGATGAACCTCGGCTTCATCCACGGCGTGATGAACACCGACAACATGACGATCTCGGGCGAGACCATCGACTACGGCCCCTGCGCCTTCATGGAGGCCTACGACCCCGCCACCAAGTTCAGCTCGATCGACCAGCGCGGCCGCTATGCCTACGGCAACCAGCCGCCGATCGCGCAATGGAATCTGGCCCGCCTGGCCGAGGCGCTCTTGCCCCTGCTGGCCGACCCCGAAGGCCCCGAGAGCGCGATGGACGCCGCCGTGGCCCAGGTCAGCGCGGTGCTGGACGGCTTTCCCGCGCAGTACGACGCCGCGCTGCGCGCCGGCCAGCAGGCCAAGCTGGGCGTGGCGGATGCCGGCCTGATCGACGACTGGCTGGCCCTGCTGCAGCAGGGCAAGGCCGACTTCACCGCCAGCCACCGCGCGCTGGCTGCGGCGCTGGAGGGTGACGAGACCCCGCTGCGCCGCCGCTTCGAAAGCACGCAAGGCCTGGACGCCTGGCTGGCACGCTGGCGCGCCGCCTGCACGGCCACGCCGACCGCGCTGCGCGCCGTCAACCCGGCCGTCATCCCGCGCAACCACCGGGTCGAAGAGGCGCTCGCGGCCGCCTCCGAGAACGATGACCTCGCGCCCTTCGAGGCCCTGCTGGCGGCGCTGCGCCGGCCCTTTGATGAAGACCCGGCACAGGCGCGCTTCACCGAACCCGCCCCGCCCGCGCAGCCCGCCTGCTACCGCACCTTCTGCGGCACCTGAATCACCAGAAGAAGTCCGACCGCGCTTCGGCCTTGAGCTTCTTGATCCAGCGTTTGGCGCTGTCGCGCTCCGACAGGGCGCGCAGGTTGCGCTGCACCTCGAACAGCTCGAACTGCCAGCTTGCGCGGGCGTCCTTCAGCAGGGAGTGCAGGCGCGTCGGGTCCGGTTCGCGCTCAGGCGTCAGTTCGAACTGCGCACAGACCTGTAGCGCGCGCTGGTGCAGTTCGGCCTTGAGCTCGTTCAGTTGTTCCTGCAGCACGGCATTGAACTGTTTGACCTGCGCTTCGCTGGCGCGGCGCAGATGCTGGGCGTCGATCTGCTCCAGCTCCAGTTGCAGGTTCAACAGCGTCAGCAGGTCTTCAGCGGCGTAGGCGGCATTCACGCGCTGCATCAGGGCGGTGCGGCGGGCGGCTTCCTGTTCGTCGGGGGCGCGGTCTGGGTGCAGGGCACTGGCCAGCTTGCGGAACACCTCGCGCAGGGTTTGCTGGGTTTGGGCCTGGGCGGCCTCCTGCTCGGCCTGGCGGCGTGCCTGGGCGGCGCTGGGTTTGCGCTTGGCCTTGCGCTCCGCAGCCTGGCATTCTTCCTGCTGCCGCTGCTGGTGCAGTTGCTCGCGCACGTGGTGCAGCAGCTCGTCGGTGGTGGCGAAGTCTTCCTGCGCCAAGTCCAGGCCGGTCTGCTCGGCCATCACCGACTTCAGCATCTGCAGGTGCGCCGCCTGTTCCTCGTCCAGGCTCTGTTCGGCATGGCGGTCAAACAGGGCTTTCCAATGCGCGTACTCGTCCTCGCTCAGCCCGTAGCCTTCCAGCGCTTCCAGGGCCAGATCGCAGGCCAGTTCGCGCATGAGCTCGCGTTCGCCCCGTGCCCAGCCCTTGGGCTCGGCCAACCAGGCGTCCAGGCACTCGGCCAGCTGGCGGCGCAGTTGCTGGGTCTCAAGGCGCAGCGGCGCCACCTGATGGGCAAAGGCCTCGGCAAAAGCCGGCAAGGCTTCGTCCCAGGCCTGCAGCTTCTTGCGCGCGGTGTCCAGCTGCTTTTGCAGCTGGTTGAATTTGCGCTGCGCGGGGCTGAGGGTGGTGTCGAGGGGCTGGGGGATGGTGAGAAGACGGGACATGGGGCGGGATTGTCCAGGCTAGGAGGCTGCGCGCGCCAGCACGGCATCTTCTCCATGGTCAACTACGTCTTCGGCTTCGAGGAAGAGCGCGGCGCCGACCTGTGGCGCTCGCTGCGCCAGCTGCTGCGCTACGACCCCGACCAGATCCAGCTGCTCTACGTCACACCGCACCGCTGGACGCCGTTCTACAAGAGCGTCGAGCTCCGCCCCGTCATCCAGCCCGACACGCGCCGCTGGGACGACAAGCACCAGGTGCTGGCCAACCGCCACATGCCGCCCTGGCGCCTGTTCCTGTGGTTCAAGCTCATGGAGCTGACGCTGCAGCTGCGTCCCAAGGCCCTGCGCCGCCTGCTCTTCCACCCCGACCCGGTGCAGCGCCACTCCATGCGCTGGTACTCGCAGATGGGCCGCCGCGTGTGGTTTCACGAGGTGCTGGATTTCCTCTTCAAGCCCCGCCGCCTGCGCCAGGGCCCGTGCCTGCGGGACTTTCGAGTGCCCGGCCTGGCGGAGCGCGAGTACGCGCTGGCGCTGCCGGTGGCGCTGCGCGGCATCGGTCGGCCAACGCACTGACGGCGGCAGATGCCAGCTGCTGCGCAGACCCCCCTAGGGGTAAGCGAGCGGGGCAAGCTAAAGTCGCGGCCCTTATGCTTCTGAACGCCCGCCACCGCTGCACCACCTGGCTCGCCATCCTGGCGATGCTGGCGCTGGCCTTGCTGCCTGCGGCCTCGCGGGCTTGGGCGGCGGCGCACAACCAGGGCGATGTGGTGGAGATC
>ERZ761602.4464-NODE-4464-length-17933-cov-4.384719_pt1 | contig 17933 bp, 15 predicted proteins | sample MGYA00512165_ERZ761602 | MGnify/ENA primary metagenome ERZ761602 (study PRJEB28899, sample SAMN02445085) | bioreactor sludge metagenome | biome: EBPR sludge; isolation source: Thorneside wastewater treatment plant | place: Australia: Brisbane, Thorneside... | reverse complement strand
CGAGGCCCTGACCGTGGCGCCCGGCCGCGACTCCGCGGCGCTGGTGTTGAGCGCGACCGCGCCCGGCTGGGTATCCTGCGGCGGCAGCGACGCGTGCAGCCCGCGCGACAAGACGGCCGCCGCGATCGCCGGCTTCGGAAAGGCCGTGCCCGACCTCAAATGGGAGATCAAGGAGGTGCTGGTCTCAGGCGACCGCGTCGTCGTGCGCGGCGAAGCGACGGGCACGCCGGCCGGCGCCTTCATGGGCGTTCCGCACGGCGGCAAGAGCTTCCGGATCATGTCGATCGACATTCACACCGTGGTCGACGGCAAGCTCGCGCGCTCGTATCACATCGAGGACTGGATGGGCGCGGTCCGGCAGCTCTCGGCCAAATAGCGCCGGGCGCGGGGCGGCCTCAGAGCCGCCCCGCCAGCGCCGCTTCGTACATCGCCCGCATCTCGGGCACGCCGGCCTTGACCGGATTGCCGCCGGCGGTCGGGTCTTCCGAGGCCATCTTCGAGAACTCCGCGAGATGGCCCGGCTTCATGCCGAGCTCGGCCAGAGTGTGCGGGATGCCGATCTGCTTACGGAGATCGAGCACCCAATCGAGGAAGCCGGCGAAGCCCGGCTTGGCGAGGCCGAGATAGCGCGAAACGCGCGCGAGCTTCTCGGCGATCGCCGCCTCGTTGAACTTCAGCACATAGGGCATCACGACCGCATTGGTGAGGCCGTGATGCGTGTCGAGCACGGCGCCCACCGGGTGCGACAGCGAATGGATGGCGCCGAGGCCCTTCTGGAACGCCGTCGAGCCCATCTGCGACGCGGCCAGCATGTGGGCGCGCGCGGCGATGTCTTTCCCGTCGGCCACGGCACGCGGCAGGAACTCCTTCACGAGCCGCATGCCTTCGAGCGCGATGCCCTCGGCGTAGGGATGGAAGAACGGCGCGCAATAGGCCTCGAGGCAATGCGCGAAGGCGTCCATGCCGGTGGCCGCCGTCACCTTGGGCGGCAGGCCCACCGTCAGCGCGGGATCGGCGATCACGATGCGCGGCATCATCTTCGGGTGGAAGATGATCTTCTTCGTATGCGTCGCCTCGTCGGTGATGACGCCGGCGCGGCCGGTTTCGGAGCCGGTGCCCGCCGTCGTCGGCACGGCCACCACGGGCGCGATGCCCTTCTCGTCGGCGCGCGTCCACCAGTCGCCGATGTCCTCGAAATCCCACATCGGCCGCGTCTGTCCGGCCATGAACGCGATGACCTTGCCGGTGTCGAGCGCGCTGCCGCCGCCGAACGCGATCACGCCGTCGTGCTTGCCGCCGCGCAGCACCGCGAGGCCGTCCTCGACGTTCTTCGCGACCGGGTTCGACTTCACGCCGTCGAACACCGCGAGGCCGAGCCCCGCCTTCTTCGCGAGCGCCACGGCCTCCGCGACCATCGGCAGCTTCGACAGGCCGGGATCGGTGACGAGCAGCGGCTTGGCCATGCCCGCCGCCTTGCACGCCTCGGGCAGCTCTTTCAGCCGCCCGGCGCCGAAGCGGATCGCGGTCGGGTAGTTCCAGTTGCCGGTGAGGGAGATCGCTTGCGTCATCGACTAACCTCCAATGCGCGCGTCATCCCGACCGAAGCGGCGCAAAGTCGCGCCGCTTCGGTCGGGATGACGTGCGCGAGAAAGAGCATCGCTCACGCCACCGTGCGCAGGTGGAAGCTCTTCGGTCGCGTGAGGTAATCGAAGCCGAGCTTCGAGAGCGTGCAGCCGCGGCCCGAGTCCTTGACGCCGGTCCAGGCCAGCTCGGGATCGAGATAGTCGCAGCGGTTCATGAACCAAGTGCCGGTCTCGACCGCGTCGCCGATGCGCAACGCCGCCGCCTCATCCTGCGTCCAGATCGCGGCGGTGAGGCCGTAGCGGCTGTCGTTCATGCGCAGGATCGCCTCTTCGTCGGACTTCACCTTCATGATGCCGATGACGGGGCCGAAGCTCTCTTCGGTCATCACGCGCATCGTGTGATCGGCGCCGACGACCACCTGCGGCGCCAGATAGGGCGTGCCCGCCTTGTCGCGCGGGAATCGCTTCGGATCGATCAGCGCGCGGGCGCCCTGCTTCACCGCCTCGGCCGCCTGGCCGCGCACGAATTCCGCCGCGGCGGTGCGCACCATCGGGCCCAGCGTCGCCTCCGGCTTCAGCGGATCGTCGAGGACGTAGCCGTAGGTGAGATCGACGAAGCCTTCGACGAACCTGTCGTACACCGCTTCGTGCACGTAGATGCGCTCGATGCCGCAGCAGCTCTGGCCGGAATTGAAGAAGCTGCCGTCGACGAGGTTCTCGATCGCATGGTCGAGCTTCGCGTCAGCGCGGACATAGGCCGGGTCCTTGCCGCCCAATTCGAGGCCGGTGGCGATGAAGCGATCGGCCGCCGCGCGTTGGATCGCGTGCCCGCCCTCGACCGAACCGGTGAACGCGACGAAGTCGATGCCGTCGGAGCCGACCAGCCGCTCGGTGTCGACGTGCGAGATGTGCAGCACCTGCATCACGCCTTCGGGCAGGCCGGCCGCGGCGAAGCCTTCGGCGAAGCGCTCGGCGACGAGCGGCGTCTGGCTCGAATGCTTGAGGATCACCGCGTTGCCGGCGAGGATCGCCGGCGCCACCGCGTTGACGGCCGTCAGGAACGGATAGTTCCACGGCGCCACGACCAGCACGACGCCGAGCGGCTCCTTGCGGATGAAGCGCGTGAAGCCCTGGCGCGCGCCGACCTTGACGTCGGCGAGGCCCTCCGCCGCCAGCGCCGCCATCGTCTCGGCGCGCTCGCACATGCGCTCCACTTCCATCGGCGTGTAGCGGATGGGCCGCCCCATCTGGCGCGTGAGTTCGGCGCCGATCTCGTCCTTCTTCGCGCGCATGGCGGCGGTGAAGCGCCGCACCGTCTCGATGCGCGCGGCGAGCGGCACGGCGCGCCAGGCGCGCTGCGCCTTGCGCGCGGCGTCGAGCGTCGCCGCGATCGCGGCGCCATCGGCGAGAGAGCGCCGCGCGACGATGTTGCCGTCGATCGGCGAAACAACCCTGATTTCGTCGGACATCAAATGATCTCGAAGTAGCGGTCGAGTTCCCAATCGCTGACGTGCTTCCGGAATTCGCGCTCTTCCCAGTCGCGCGTGGCCGCATAGTGGTCGACGAAGGGCTTGCCGAACAGATCCTTCGCCGCCTTCGACTGCTTGAGGCGCTCGGCCGCTTCCATCAGCGTGCGCGGAAGCTGGAGGCGGTCGGCGTGCTGCTTGGCGTAGGCGTTGCCCTTCACCGGCTCGCCGAGCTTCAGCTTGTTCTCGATGCCCCAGAGGCCCGACGCGATGGCGGCGGCGAGCGCAAGATAGGGATTCGCGTCGGCCGCGGCGACGCGATACTCGACCCGCGTCGATTTTTCCGAACCGGGGATCACGCGCAGCGCCGTCGTGCGGTTCTCCACGCCCCAGGTGGCCACGGTCGGCGCCCAGTAGCCGGGAATGAGCCGGCGATATGAGTTCACGGTCGGCGCCACCATCGCCAGGAACTCCGGCAGCAGCAATTGCTGGCCGGCGACGAAGCTGCGCATCGTCTCGCTCATGCCGTAGGCCGATTGCGGATCGTAGAACGCCGACTTCGTGCCCTTCGTGCCGCGCCAGAGCGACATGTGGATGTGGCCGCCGCAGCCGGGCCAGTCTCTCGACCACTTGGCCATGAAGCTCGCGAGCCAGCCGCGCCGCTCGGCGAGCACCTTCGTGAACGTCTTGAACAGCGCGGCCTTGTCGGCGGCGTCGATGCCGTTGGAAACCCGGAGCGCCGCCTCGAGCACGCCGGCGCCGGTTTCGGTGTGCAGCCCTTCGAGCCCGAAATCCATCCGCTCGCCGAGGTCGAGCAGGTCGCGATACCATTCGGCATGCACCGAATTGCGCAGCACCGAGTAGCCGAAGAAGCCGGGCGAGATCGGTTTCAGGTTCTTGTAGCCCTTCTCGCGCACCGAATGCGGCGTCTCGGCGAAGACGAAGAACTCGTATTCGAAGCCGCAGCGGACCTCGAAGCCCATCGACCGCGCCTTCTCGAGCACGCGTTTCAGCGTGTTGCGCGGGCAGATCGCGTCGGCCGGCGACGCGAACTCGCAGAGGAAGAAGAGATTGCCGGGTTCGGTCGGGATTTCGCGGCAGCTGTCGAGCAGCACGCGCACCGGCGCGTCGGGATAGGCCGTGTGCCAGCCGGTGTAGGTGGTGTTGTCATAGAGCTGGTCGTTGGCGTCCCAGCCCAGCACCACGTCGCAGAAGCCGAAGCCCTTCTCGAGCGCGCTCTGGAACTTGTCGACGTGCAGGTACTTGCCGCGCAGGATGCCGTCGCTGTCGTGGACGCCCACCTTGACGTGCGTGAGCTTGCGCTCGCGCAGGATGCGGCGAACGTCCTCCGCCGTCTTGACCGCCCGCGGCTGCATTCCGAAGCCCCCTTGGTCGCGCGTTCTCCCCGCACCTCCCCATAGCGCAAATGGGGGGCGCTTGTCACAAATCCTTCGTGGTTTACGCCCGGCGCGGAGCCTTGACGGCAGGGGCGTCGTCGGCGACGGCGGCGTAGAGCCGGCCCAGCAGGTCGCGTAGCGCGCTGAGCTCGGCGGCCGAGAAGCGGCGCGTGATGCGTTTTTCGAGCGCCAGCGCGAACGGCAGGAACTCCCGGCACCGCTTGCGGCCGAGCGGCAGCAGGCCGATCTTCACGGTGCGGCCGTTGCCGACCACCCGCCGGCGGCGCACCAGCCGGGCGCGCTCCATCGCGCCGACGAGGCGCGACAGCGTCGAGAGGTTGATCGAGGTGCGCCGCGCGAGGTCGCCGAGGCTCTGCGGCCCGTGCACGTAGATCGAGATCACGACCCGCCACATCTCGAGCGTCAGCCCCGCCGCCGCCAGCTCGGGGCGGATGATCTCGTCGATCCGCGCCGCGGTGCGGCGGACGAGGTAGGGAATGTAGCGGCTCAGTTCGAACATGCGCGCCGTCGCCTGGACGCGGGCGAGCATAGGCGGAGAGATTTGCAATTGCAAATGTTGCGTTGACAAGTCACGGGGCCGCGGGCAGTCTTCCGGCGGCGGCCGCCAGAATCGAACGAGGACGCGGCCGCGGAGGATTCGACATGCCCGAAGCCGCTGCAGCCCGCGCCGTTCCCGATGCTGCCGAGCTCGCCGCGCGCGCCGCCGCGATGCGCGGCGCGCTGCGCGCTCGCGCCCAGGCGTGCGAGGACGCGCGCACGGTGCCGGACGAGACGATGCGGGAACTGAGGGCGGCCGGCCTGTTCCGCATCCTGCAGCCGCGCCGCTTCGGCGGGTACGAGCTGGATTTCGCGGCGCTGATCGCCGTCATCGTCGAGATTTCGCGCGGCTGCGGCTCGACCGGATGGGTCTACATGATCGGCGGCATCCACCAATGGCTCGCCGCGCAGTTCCCGATCGAGGTTCAGGCGGAAATCTGGGGGAATGACACCGACACGATCGTCTCGGGCTCCTACGCGCCTTCGGCCACCGCGCGCGCCGTGCCGGGCGGGTACCGCATCAGCGGCCTGTGGGGCTTCGCGAGCGGCTGCGACCACGCCGGCTGGCACGTGGCCGGCGTCCACTTTCCGCCCGCCGAGCCCGGCGGTAAGCCCGGCGCCGGCTTCGTGCTGCTGCCGCGCTCCGACTATGCGATCGAGGACAACTGGCACACCGTCGGCCTCGCCGGCACCGGCAGCAAGAACATCCGCATCGACGACGCGTTCGTGCCGATGCACCGCGTGCTGCCGTTCGCGCAGCTCTCGTCGGGCACCGCGCCCGGCGCCGCAGCGCATCGCAATTCGCTCTACCGCATCCCGTTCCTCGCCGCGTTCCCGGCCTGCCTCGCCTCCACCGGCATCGGCATGGCCGAGGACGCGATCGACGAGTTCCTCGACATGGCGCGTTTGCGCAAGACCAAGGGCGCCGTGGCCGGCGCCGGCCATTCGATGGCCGAGTTCTTCCAGGTGCAGAGCCGCCTCGCCGAAGCGACCGCATCGGTCGATGCGGCGCGCCTGCTGTTGCTGCGGGACGTGAGCGAGGTCTCGGCGCTGGCCGCGGCCGGCCAGCCCGTCTCGGTCGCGATGCGCATCCGCAACCGGCGCGACCACGGCTTCGCCGCGCGGCTCGCGGCGCAGGCCGCCGAGGCCGTCTATTCCTGCTGCGGCGGGGCCGGCCTCTATCTGAGCAACCGCATCCAGCGCGTCTGGCGCGACACCAACGCGGTCGCGAAGCATGTGAGCCTGAGCTGGGACGCGGTCAGCTCGATGTATGGCCAGCACGCGCTCGGGCTGGAGCCGCGCGGCCAGTATTAGCCGGAGCTCCGGCGGCGCGGGGGCGGCCCGCCGCCCTATCGGGCTTCAAGAACCAGCAGCTGCTTGTCGGGCAAGGTCGCGCGCGAGAACACCGCGCTGCGGCTTTCGGCGCGCTTCACCGGATAGTTCTTCGCGAACAGCGCGATGAAGCGGTCGAGCGAGCCGTAGCCCCAATAGTGCATCGGGATCACGACCTTGGGCTTGATCTGGTCGATCACCGTCGCAGCGCCTTCCTGGCTGATCGTGACCGCGCCGTCGACGGCGATCAGCACGATGTCGATCGGGCCGAGCCGCTTCAGGTGCTCGTCCGTCAGCGTGTGATGCAAGTGGCCGAGATGGGCGATGCAGAGGCCCGCCGTCTCGAACACGAACATCGAGTTGCCGGCATAGTCGGTCGCGCCCGAGCCCCAGTTGCGGATGTTGGTCGGGATGTTGAAGACGCGGAGGTCGCGCTCGCCGACGTCGTGCGCCGCATAGCCGCCTTCGCGCCAGCCGCGCAGCACGTGCTTGATTCCTGGCTCTGGCGCGCTGCTGTAGTGGTTGGGATGCGCGCGGTTCATCGTCGCGATCGTCGGCACGATCGGCGCCCGGTAGTAGTCGTTGTAGTCGGTCGCGGCCGTGACGCCCTCGGCAGTGCGGATCAGGAACGTCGAGTGGCCGATATAGGTGACCTCGACGCTGCCGCGCGGCGGCAGGCCCTCGGGAATGATCGACGCGCGGAACACGCGGGCGGCCGGCGCGTCGGCGACCGGCGCGCACAGGGCGAACGCATCGGCCGCCGCCGCCACGAGGGCCACCGCCGCCGCCAGGAACCCGAGCCGAACACGCGCCATGGATTCTCGCCCCATCGTCGCAAGCATCAATGCCCCGGCAGCATCAGCAGCTGGCGGTCCGGCAGGCTGGCGCGCGAGAGGATCACGGTCGGGCTCTCGCTGCGCTTCGCGGGATAGCGGCCGGCGAACAGCGCGGCGAAGCGCTCGAGCGTCACCTCGCTGAAGAAATGCATCGGGATCACGACCTTGGGCTTGATCTGCTCGACCACCTCGAGCGCGCCTTCCTGCGTCAGCGTCACCGAGCCGTCGACGGCGATCATCACGATGTCGATCGGGCCCATTCGCCGCAGATGCTCTTGCGTCAGCGTATGGTGGAGGTGCCCGAGATGCGCGATGCACAGCCCGCCCGCCTCGAACACGAAGATCGAATTGCCGCCGTAATCCGTCGTCCGGTCTTCCCAATTGCGGATGTTGGTGGGGACGTTGAACACCTTCATGTCGCCTTCGGCGAGGTTGTGCTCCGCGACGCCGCCCTCCTTCCAGCCGGGCAGCACGTGCTTGATGCCGGGATCGGGCGCGTGGCTGAAATGCGTGCTGTGCGCGCGGTTCATCGTGGCGATGGTCGGCGTCACCGGCGGGCGGACGTGGTCGTTGTAGTCGGTCGCGGCCGAAACGCCGCCCGGCGTGCGGATCAGGAACGTGGAATGGCCGACATAGGAAATCTCGACGCTGCCCCTGGGCGGAAGTTCGGCCGGCAGGTCGACGGCCGGCCACGCCCGGGCCCGCGGCCCCTCCGCCACCGGCGCGCATATCGCGAACGCGGTGCCGGCGGCCGCGAGCAGCGCGGCGGCGCCGGCGAGGAAAACGCCGAAAGCGCGCTTCATTCGGCCTGTCCTCCCTGCCGCGTCATCGGTACGGCGCCTTGAGTACGAGCAATTGGCGGTCGGGCATCGTGCCGCGCGACAGCACTGCCGTCGCGGAGTCGGCGCGCTGCACCGGCCATTTCGCGCCGAGGATCGCGATGAACTGCTCGACCGCGATCGGCGTGAACACGTGCTGCGGGATCACGACCCTGGGCTTGATCTGCTCGACGACCTCGACCGCGCGCGATTGCGGCATCGTGTAGAGCCCGTCGACCGGGACCAGCGCCACGTCGATCGGTCCGAGCTGCTTCAGGTGCTCCTCGGTCAGCGTGTGGTGCAGGTGCGAGAGATGCGCGATGCACAGGCCCGCCGCTTCGAACACGAAGATGGAATTGGCGGCATAGCGCGTGCCGCCGGTGCCCCACTCGCGGATGTTCGTCGGCACGTTGAAGACGCGCAGGTCCTTGAAGACGAGATTGTGCTCCGCAATCCCTTCCTCTTTCCAGCCGCGCAGGATGTGCTTGATGCCCGGATCGGGGTTGAGGCTGTAATGCGTCGGATGCGCGATGTTCATCGTCGCGATGTCGGGTGTGATCGGCGCCGGAACGTAGTCCGTGTAGTCCATGATCACGGTGACGCCCGCGGCCGTGCGCAGCAGGAACGTGGCGTGGCCGAGAAAGGTGAGCTCGACGCTGCCCGCCTTGGGCGGCTCTTCGGGCACCACCGCCGCCGGCCAGGCGCGCGGCGCGCCTGCGACCGGGGCACAGGTGGCGAAGGCGGAGGATGCGGCGGCGCACAGCGCGAGCGCGGCGCCCGCGGCGCTCAAGAGCTGCGCGAAACGGCGGCGGGAGGGAAGCGCTCGGTGCATGAGCCCGTCCTCGGCTGGCGTTACGAAGCCTAATGCAGTTATCGTGCCGCTGTCATCGTGCGCGATGAACCGGCGCGATGACAAAACCGCGAGGCCGGTGCCGCTACTTCCCGCGTGCGGCGCGGATCGCGCGCCAGACGCGCTCGGGCGTCAGCGGCATCTCGAGGTCGTCCAGGCCGAGCGCGTCGAGCACGGCGCTGACCACGGCCGCCGGCGCGCCGATCGTGCCCGATTCGCCGCAGCCCTTGGCGCCGAGCGGATTGTGGGTGCAGGGCTGGCTCTGGTCGAACCGCGAGACGAAGTTCGGCAGATCGTCGGCGCGCGGCATCGCGTAGTCGAGGAACGAGGCCGACAGGAGCTGGCCGTCCTCGTAGACGCAGCGCTCGAGCAGCGCCTGGCCGATGCCCTGCGCGAGCCCGCCCTGCACCTGGCCCTCGACGATGATCGGGTTGATGACCGTGCCGACGTCGTCGACTGCCGTGTAGCGCGACAGGCGGACGACGCCGGTGTCGGGATCGACCTCGGCCTCGCAGACATGCGCCCCGTTGCTGAACGCGAAGTTCGGCGGATCGTAGAACGCGCTCTCGACCAGGCCGGGCTCCAGCGTCTCGAGCGGATAGTTGTGCGGAACGTAGGCCGCGCGCGCGATCTCGGCGAAGGCGAGCGCGCGATCCGTGCCGGCGACGCGGAACGCGCCTTGCGCGAACGCGATGTCGGACTCGGCGGCCTCGAGCAGATGGGCCGCGATCTTCTTGCCCTTGGCCACGATCTTCATCGCCGCGCGGTCGAGCGCCGAGCCGCCGACGGCGATCGAGCGCGAACCGAACGTGCCGGTGCCGTAGGGCACCGCGGCCGTGTCGCCCTCGACGATCTCGACCTTCGCGAGCGGCACGCCCAGCCGGTCCGACAGGATCTGCGCGAAGCTGGTCGCGTGCCCCTGGCCGTGATTGTGCGTGCCGAGGAACGCGCGCAGCGAGCCATCGGGCTCGACCTTGATCTCGGCCGCTTCGAAGAACCCGGCGCGCGCGCCCATCATGCCGGCGAGGCGCGACGGCGCCACGCCCGAGGATTCGAGGTAGCAGGCGAGGCCGATGCCGCGCCGCCGGCCGCGCGCTTCGCTTTCGCGCCTGCGCGCCGCGAAACCGTCGTAGTCGGCGGCGGCCAGCGCCTGCGAGAAGACCGACGGGAAATCGCCGCTGTCGTAGGTGGGGCCGATCGGCGTCTTGTAGGGCATCGCCGCGCGCGGAATGAAGTTCCGGCGGCGGATCTCGGCGCGGTCGAGGCCGAGCTCGCGCGCGGCGCGGTCGGCGAGCCGTTCCAGCACGTAGCAGGCCTCGGGCCGGCCGGCGCCGCGATAGGCGTCGGTCGGCAGCGTGTTGGTGAACACGCCGGTGACCTCGACGAAGATCGCCGGCGTGCGGTAGAGCCCGGCGAGCAGCCCGCTGTAGATCGCGCTCGGAATCGCGGCGCCGACGGTCGAGACGTAGGCGCCGAGATTGGCGATCGTCGAAACCCTGAGGCCGAGGAACGCGCCGTCGGCGCCGAGCGCAAGCTCCGCACGGGTCGCGTGATCGCGCGCCTGGTTGTCGGACAGGAAGCTTTCGTTGCGGCCCGCAATCCATTTCACCGGGCGGCCCAGCCGCCGGGCGGCCCAGGCGACGACCGTTTCCTCGGGATAGTGCTTGCCCTTGTAGCCGAAGCCGCCGCCCACGTCGGGCGAGACGACGCGGATCGCGCCCTCGGCCAGGCCGAGCTGCTCGGCGACGAGGCGGCGCACATGGTGCGGCACCTGGGTCGCCGTATAGAGCGTGAAGCCCGCCGCATCAGGAACGCCGACGACGGCGCGCGGCTCGATCGCGGCGCCGGCGATGCGGTGATTGACGAGATCGATCCTGGTGACGTGCGCCGCGCGCGCGAAGGCCGCGTCGGCCGCCGCGGCATCGCCGCGCGTGTAGCGGAAACAAAGATTGCCCGGCGCCTCGGGATGGATCGCCGACGCGCCGAGCGCGTCGCGCGCGGAGGCAACCGCGTCGAGCGGCGCGTATTCGACCGCCAGGCGCTCGGCGGCGTCGGCCGCCGCCGCCTGGGTCTCGGCGACGACGACGGCGACGGCCTCGCCGACGTGGCGCACCGCGCCGCGCGCGAGCGCCCACCGCGGCGGCTCGTTCATCATGCGGCCGTCCGGCATCTTGAGCGGCCACAGGCTCTTCATCGGGCCGATGCCTTCGGTCGCCATGTCGGCGCCGGCGAACACCGCGACGACGCCGGGCATGCGGCGCGCCGCCTTCGCGTCGATCCTCGCGATGCGCGCATGCGGGTGCGGCGAGCGCACGAAAACCGCGTGCAGCTCGCCCGGAAAGACGAGGTCGGCCACGAACCGCCCGCGCCCGGTCAGGAACCGCGCGTCTTCCTTGCGCCGGACGGGAGCGCCGATGCCTTCGGCGTTGGACGACATGTCGGCTTGTGTGGGCGACGTATCCATAATGGCCAGGCAAATCTTCTCTCTCCCGCCGTGCGGGAGAGGAAAGATCGAGCCTACTGCATCTCCTCGCGCACCAGATCGAGGCGTTCGAACACGGCCTTGTCGGTGACGACGAACAGATCGGCGTCGCCCGAGAGCGCGGTGTGGCTGGCCCAGGTCCAGTGCGGGATCGTGAACACGTCGTGCTGCGACCAGGCGAATGTCTTGTCGCCGACCGTCGAGCGGCCTTCACCGGCCGCGACCAGGCACACGGCGTTGTGGGTCGCGCGCCGCGCGCGCGTCGCCGCGCCCTTCGCGAGGCGCCCGGCGTAGCAGTCGAGCGTCGTCATCACCGAGCCGCCGGTGGCGGGATTGACGTAGCGCAGCCATCGCGCGCCGTCGGCGCCCGGCTTCATCGCTGCGAGCAGGCGCCGGGTCGCCTCGCCCGGATAGCGGTACTTCGGCGATTGCGCGCCGTCGGGTTTGGCGCCCGCCGGCACCAGCCCGGCCGTCGACCAGAGCCGGTCGTCGCCCTCGTCCACCTCCCAGAACGCGCTGTCGCCCTGCGCGCCGGGCTCGAAGAAGCTCGCATCGAGACTGCAGACGAGCGGCATGTTCGCCGAATCGAACCAGAACGTGCGCGACTTGCCCTCGTTGATGTGCCCGTGCCAGCACATCGGCGGCGTGAGCACGAGATCGCCCTCGTGCATCTCGCAGCGGCGGCCGTTGACGATCGTCACCGCCCCTTCGGCGCGCGTGGCATAGCGGATCGCCGCCGCCGTGTGGCGGTGCGGGCGCGCGCGGTCGCCGGGCTCGAGCACGGTGAACGCGCCGATGAGATTGCTGGTCGAGACGGTGGCGCCGCCGAAGGCCGGGTGCGCCATGATGATCGCGCGGCGCTCGATGTCGTCGACCGGCACCTCTTTCGCCGCCCGGTGCGCGAGCGGCTCGATGTCGCGCCAGCGCCAGTGGTAGGGCACGTCCTTGGCGCTCGGCGCGATCGGCGTGATCGCCTTGTAGCGGTCCCACAACGGGTGGATATCGGCGCCTTCGAGCGCGGCGATCAGCGCCGCATCGGGCCGCTGCGCGCGAGCGTCGTCCATGGCCTGCCTCCCTCGGTCTCGCCCGAAAATGACACCCGGCGCGCGGCCGGGTCAATTCTCAGCCGAGCGCGGCCCGGTGTTCGGGCGCGAGATCGTCCTCGATAAACCAGCGGACGATGTCGTCCATCGACTTGTCCTGCTTGAAACCCATCTTGAGCGCGCGCTTGGGCGCGAAATCCGCGTGCCAGCGGTCGACGATCGCGGCGATGACCGGATCCTTCTTGAACTTGACGCGCGCCGCCACCTTCGGCCCGGCCACGCGCTTCAGCGATTCCATCATCTCGGCGACCGAGACGACGAAGCCCGGCAGCATCAGCCCGCGATTGTCGCCATAGGACTTGGCCGGCAGCTCGTAGGCATGAATCAACGACTGCACGACCGTGCGCGGCGAGGCGCACCACATGCGCACGCTTTTCGAGACGGGGCACACCGTCTCCGCCTGCTGCAGCGGCTCGCGGATGATCGAGCTGGCCCAGGTGGAGGCGGCGCGGTTCGGCTTGCCGGCGCGCACCACGACGGTGGGCAGGCGCAGCGAGCGCCCGTCGAGGAAGCCCTTGCGGCTGAAGTCGTTGACCAGCAGCTCGCCGATCGCCTTCTGCGTGCCGTAGGAGGTCTGCGGCAGCAGGTTGATGTCGTCCTTGATCGGCGTCGGGATGTCGCCGCCGTAGACCGCGACCGAGCTGGTGAACACCACCTTGATCGGCTTCGGCAGCTTGCGGCAGGCCTCGAGCACCCAGCGCGTGCCGTCGAGGTTGATCGCCATCCCGGTGTCGAACTCGGCCTCGGCCTGCCCGCTGACGATCGCGGCGAGATGGAAGACCGCGCCGGTGCCGGAGCCGATCAGCGCGTCCACGTCCGGCCGCGCGGCGATGTTGCCGACCTGCGTGGTGATCCTGACCGCGCCCTCGGGCTTCGGCGGCTCGACGACGTCGAACAGCGCGAGCTCGGTGATCTTCGCGCCGTCGAGCCTGCCCGCCTTGGCCAGCGCCGACGCCAGCTTGCGCCCGACGAAGCCGGCCGCGCCGGTGATGACGACCCTCATGGATGCTCCCCCCTCGTATTTCGCGCCCGGAGAATGGGTGACAGGATTCGGGCGGCATTCAAGCGCAAAATGCGCCGGCTCACCGCCGCCGGCCGTCCCAGGCCTCGGGATTGAGGATCGCCTCGGGCTTGCGGCCGGCCAGCGCGTCGACCACGCCCTGCGCGGCGCCCACGGCCATGCGCCGCGCGCTGTCTTCGGTGATGCCGGCCATGTGCGGCGAGAGCACGACGCTGGGCAGCGCGAGCAGCGGATTGCCGCGCGCCGGCGGCTCGTCTTCGAACACGTCGAGGCCGGCGCCGCCGAGTTTCCCCGCCGCGAGCGCATCGGCCAGCGCCGCCTCGTCGACGATGCCGCCGCGCGCGGTGTTGACGAGCACGGCGCCCGGCTTCATGTGCGCGAGGCGCCCGCGCCCGATCAGGCCGCGCGTCTCTGCGGTGAGCGGCGTGTGGATCGAGACGATGTCGGCCCGCGCCAGCAGCGCATCGAGTCCGTGCACCTTCTCGGCGCCCATCGCCGCGGCACGCGCCTCGCCGGAATAGGGGTCGTAGACGAGAACCGTCATGCCGAAGCCATGGCGGCAGATGCGCGCGACTTCGCCGGCGATGCGGCCGCCGCCGACGAGGCCCAGCGTCTTGCCGGAGAGATCGCCGACGCGCAGCGGGCCGCGCTCGGCGAAGCGCCCGCCTGCGACGAGATCGTGGCAGGCCCGAAGCCGCTTCACCACCGCGAGCATCAGCGCCACGGCGCACTCCGCCACCGCCAGCGCGTTGGCGCCCGGGGTGTTGAACACCGCGATGCCGTGGCGCGTGGCCGCGGCGATGTCGATGTTGTCGACGCCGACGCCGTGCTTGCCGATCACCTTGAGCCGCGGGCAGGCGGCGATGCGCGCGGCCGGCAGCGGCGAGGTGCGGATCACGAGCCCGTCGGCCATCGCCCAGCCGCGCTCCGCATCCGCGCCGGGCGCGAACAATTCGACGACCTCGCCCGCCGCGCGCAGGATCGCGACGCCCTCGGGGTGGATCGGATCGACGATCGCGAGAACGGGCCGCGCGCCGCCATGTGAGATTTCACTCATGCCGCCCCTTGTGGCGAAAACCGCGCCGTGCGGCAATGCCCTGCCCGGCGCGGGCTTCGCGGGGCGAACGAGGGTTCACAGGAGGCGGATAGACGGGGAGAAGACGAGCAAGAGCGAAAAACCGCGGAGGACCCGATGTCGATGCGTTCGCGCGCCTTCGCGCGCAGTCGTGCTTCCTCCGTGTCCTCCGTGCGCTCCGTGTTTCGTAACATTCTTGTTTCCCCCCGCCTCCCCGCCTCCTGTTGCCTTATCCATCCGCGCGATCCGCTGGTATGAACCGGATAGGTACAGGGTGGAACGATGCCCAGGACGATCGCCTACGTTTCCAATGCCGACAGCCGCGAGATCGTCGTGCTGCGCGTGGCCGACGACGGCGCGCTCGCCGAGATCGAACGGATTGCGACGCCGGGGATGGTCATGCCGCTGGCGGTTTCTCCGGACCGCCGCTTCCTGTTCGCGGCGCTGCGCTCGGAGCCGTTCGGCGTCGCCAGCTATCGCATCGACGGCCAGACCGGAAGGCTGGCGCACATCGCGACCTCGCCGTTGCCGGCGAGCATGCCCTACCTCGCCACCGACCGCAGCGGCCGCTTCCTGCTGAGCGCCTCCTATCAGAGCGCCGTCGCCGCCGTGTCCGCGATCGACGCCGATGGCCGCGTCTCGGCCGCGCCGGTCCAGGTGCTGAACACGGCGCCCAGCGCGCATTGCATCGTCACCGACGCCGCCAACCGCTTCGCCTTCGTGCCCTGCCTCGGCGGCGATCACGTGATGCAGTTCCGCTTCGACAGCGCGAGCGGGCGGCTTGCGCCGAACGCGCCGCCCGAATTTGCGACGCAGAAAGGCGCCGGCCCGCGCCACATCGTGTTCCATCCCGAGGGCCGGCTCGCTTTCCTCGTCAACGAGCTCGATGCGAGCATCGCGAGCCTCGCCTACTCCCCCGCGAACGGCACGCTGGCGCCGCTCGCCACGGCGAGCGCGTTGCCGCCGAGCTTTTCCGGCAAGCCGTGGGCGGCCGACATCCACACGACGCCCGACGGCCGCTTCCTCTACGTTTCGGAGCGCACTTCGAGCACGCTCGCCGGCTTCCGCGTCGACGCCGCCGACGGATCGCTGTCTCGGGTCGGCAACTGGCCGACCGAGACGCAGCCGCGCGGCTTCGCGATCGATCCGTCCGGGCGGTTCCTGCTCAGCGCCGGCCAGGTCTCCAATGCGCTCGCCGCCTATGCCATCGACCGCGACAGTGGCGCGCTCAAGCCGCTCAAGCGCTACCCGATGGGAGCGAATCCGAACTGGGTGGAGATCGTGGCGCTGTAGCCGCCGCCAACCGACGCGTTCCGCCGCAAGCGGGGGAGGCGAAGGACGGCGAGAGCGCCCTCACTTCCCCCGCTTCGCGCGCCACTCTTTGTACTTGGCCTGCACCGCGGGGGACGGCGGATAGGTGCCGATCACCGGCGCGCCCTTCTGCACCTCTTCGAGCACGAAGGCTTCGAGCAGCTCCTGCTCGGCGGCGTCGCGCGCCACTTCTGCGGCGAGGTGCTTCGGAATCACGACGACGCCTTCGCCGTCGCCGAAGATCACGTCGCCGGGATAGACCGGAACGCCGCCGCAGCCGACGGGGACGTTGATGTCCACCGCGTGGTGCAGCACGAGGTTCAGCGGCGCGGCCGGTCCGCCGCAATAGACCGGCAGGTCGAAGCCGGCGATCTCGGGCGAATCGCGCAGGCCGCCGTCGCTGACGAAGCCGGCGGCGCCGCGCACTTTCAAGCGCGTGAGCAGGATCGAGCCGCCCGAGGCGGCGCGCGCATCGCGCCGGCAATCGGACACGAGCACCTGGCCCGCCGGCACGGTCTCGATCGCCTTCCGCTGCGGGTGCTCGGGATCGGCGAACACGCCGACATGGTCGATGTCCTCGCGCGCCGGAATGTAGCGGACCGTGAACGCCGCGCCGATCATCGGCGTCTTCACGCTCGTGAGCGGCCGCACCCCCTGCATGAACACGTTGCGCAGGCCGCGCTTGAAGAGCTGCGTCGTGAGCGTGGCGGCGCTACAGGTCTTGAGCGCGGCGATCGTATCGGCGTCTAGCATGGCGTTTCCACGATAGATTTTCGGCGACGTTACCCCATCCGTCATCCTGAGCGAAGCGAAGGATCTCTCGGCAGCAGGCGACGCGGTGAACGGCGTGCCTCGCGGCCCAGAGATCCTTCGCGCCGCCCAACGGGGCGACGCTCAGGATGACGATGTTGGCTAGATGGCTCCGGCGGCCAGCAGCAGGCCGGCGCCGACTTGCGCGGCGCCGAGGGCGCGCAACGCGAGGCGGGGCTTGGCCCCGTGCAATGCGAACGCCAATGCGATACCGGCGGCGTGCAGCAACGTTGTGGCCGCGACGAAACCGGCGGCATAGGCCGGGGCGTTTGCCGCCTCGGGCAATTCGGCGCCGTGCGCGAGACCGTGGAACAGCGCGAACGCGCCGACGAGCGGCGCCGCAACGGCGAGCGGCAATTTCGCGGCCGCCGCGACGACGGCGCCCAACACGAGCACCGAAGCGAGGATCACGCTTTCGGTTCCCGGCAGCGCGAAGCCCGCGAAGCCGAGGACACCGCCCAGCGCCATCACGCCGACGAACGCGGCCGGCAGCGCCCATACCGCGCGCGCGCCCTGCTGCGCGGCCCACGCTCCGACCGCGATCATCGCGAGCAGATGATCGACGCCGTGAAACGGATGCGCGAAGCCTGCCGCGAACCCGTCGAGGCCGTGGCCGGTGTGCGCCATCGCCGGCGCGGCCACGACCGCCGCAGCGATGCTCGTCAGGATCGCGATTGTCGAACGCATGATGCCCTCTCCCCTAGTGCTTTGCCGCCAAGCCGCCGGACTCGGCGATGAATGCCGCGATCTCGGCGACGCCCTTGTTCGCCTTCAAGTTCGTGAAGAAAAACGGCCGCTTGCCGCGCATCTTCTTCGCGTCGCGGTCCATCACCTCGAGGCTCGCGCCGACCAGCGGCGCCAGATCGATCTTGTTGATCACGAGCAGGTCCGAGCGCGTAATGCCGGGGCCGCCCTTCCTCGGGATCTTGTCGCCGGCCGCGACGTCGATGACGTAGATCGTGATGTCGGCGAGCTCGGGGCTGAACGTCGCCGCGAGATTGTCGCCGCCCGATTCCACGAAGATCACGTCGAGTCCCTTGAAGCGTTCGCGCATCTCGGCGAGCGCCGCGAGGTTGATCGAGGCGTCCTCGCGGATCGCCGTGTGCGGGCAGCCGCCGGTCTCGACACCCAGAATCCGGTCGGCCGGCAGCGCCCCCGAGCGCGTCAGGAACTGCGCATCTTCCTGGGTATAGATGTCGTTGGTGACGGCGGCGATATTCCGGGATTTCCGCAGCCGCAGGCAAAGCTGCAGCATGAGGGCCGTCTTGCCGCTGCCCACCGGGCCGCCGAC
>ERZ761602.4463-NODE-4463-length-17935-cov-5.615492_pt1 | contig 17935 bp, 13 predicted proteins | sample MGYA00512165_ERZ761602 | MGnify/ENA primary metagenome ERZ761602 (study PRJEB28899, sample SAMN02445085) | bioreactor sludge metagenome | biome: EBPR sludge; isolation source: Thorneside wastewater treatment plant | place: Australia: Brisbane, Thorneside... | reverse complement strand
CGAACTTGTCGACCACGTGGTTCACATAGCGCAGGTTCTCGGGCTGCGGCGAGAAGTGTTCGGTCCAGTCCCACTCGGCCAGCAGTTCCTTCGAGAACGAGTAGCCGTAGGTGTAGCTCTCAGAGTCGAAACGGCAGCCGGGGTAGCGGTTCCAGTACCACGTGCCACCGACGTCGTCGCCGCGCTCCAGCACCGTGACGTCGGCGCCCATTCGCAGCAACCTATGCAGCTGGTACAGGCCGCACATGCCGGCGCCGATGATGACGAACTGGCGTTCTGGGGCCTGCGCCCGGGGCCCCGCGGTTGGCTCTGCTTTGACCAAGACTCATCTCCGTACTCTTCAGGCCGAGTCGGGGAGGCCACCCCGCTCGGCACTCCGCCCCGATGACAAAACCAAACGTTTGTTCGATATGATGCCTGAAAGCAAGCCACCATGGGCTCGCAGATAGACTCTTCCAGCCATCGACCAAAGGCCTCCGCATGTGCAGCATCGAGTCCTTGTTCCAGAACAATCGCGCCTGGTCGGCCCGTTGCGTGGCGGAGGATCCAGGCTATTTCCGGCGGCTTGCCCAGCAGCAGGCGCCGCGTTACCTGTGGATTGGCTGCTCCGACAGCCGCGTTCCGGCCAACGAGATCCTGGGGCTTCGACCGGGCGAGGTCTTCGTGCACCGCAACGTCGGCAACCTGGTGGTGCACTCCGACCTCAATTGTCTTACCGCGCTGCAATACGCCGTCGAGGTCTTGAAAGTCGAGCATGTGCTCGTGGTCGGGCACTACGGCTGCGGTGGGGTGCAGGCGGTGGTCGAGCAGCGCCGCACGGGCCTGGCCGAGAACTGGCTGCGGCACCTGGAGGACGTCGCACGCAAACACGCCGATCGACTGGACGACATCGGCGATCGTGGCCATCGGGCTTCACGCCTGTGCGAGCTCAACGTGATCGAACAGGTCAGCAACGTGTGCCGCACGACAACGGTGAGACGGGCATGGGAACGCGGCCAGCGCGTCGAGGTGCATGGGCTCGTCTACGGCCTCAGCGATGGTCTACTGCGTCGTGTAGGAGAGAGCATCTTCAGCGAAGCAAGCTGCGAGCCGGGTTACGTTGAGGCGTTGGCTGTCTTGACCGTTCCCTGAGTCCGCGGCGGCCGTGGGGTCCTGCCGTAGCGCCCCAGGCGTTGGCGTTGCAGGCGACAACCCAAGGGCCGGTGCGTCGAACCGGCAATCGCATCCGCCTAATGCGACTCGGAGTCTGCGGCGGACGTCGTCGAGTCCATGCATTCGCGCACCAACGCCATCAGACGACGGACGTGCACCAGCAAGCCCAGGGAACGCCGATACGCAAGGCCGGCGGCAACGGACCAGATCTCCTCGCCGATGTCCAGCGGCACGATCCCGCGCGCGGCAGCTTCGTCCTTGCAGTCCGAAGAAATCAGCGCGATGTCGTCACCCAGCCGTATGGCCGTCAGCATGGCAGCGAGCGCCGTGAAGCGCATGGCGTAGCTGGGTGGGGGCAGTCCCCGGGCCACGAGGAATCGCGCGAGTGCGTCGGTGCCCTTCACCTCGTGCGTGAATGCGAGCCAGCCGTAGGCGGCTATGTCGCCCGCGGCGACCGACCGGTTCGCAAGCAGTGGATGGTCTTGCCGAATGGGCGAGCGCCTTGCTGGTGTGGATCGGATCCACCGCGATCTCGTCATCTGCCGTCACGCCTTCGATCGAACCGACGACCAAGTCGATCTCGCCGTCGGCGAGCTTTAGTGTAGTCGGCGACACCGGTTGTCAGCAGTGTGATAGAAGGCGAAACGGAGTGCATGGCCATAGTCAGGAAAGACACGGCGGTGTGGTAAATGGTGACGCTGCAGCGCCGCCCCCCGTGTTGTGAGCAGGAACGTTGGCCATGGCCCAGACCTCGACGGCGAACAACCCGATCTGGCGACGTTGTATGCTCGCGAAAACGTACGCGTTAGAAGCTCGTCTTGGCAGACCGCAGGTGCACACCGCTCCTGTAGGACTTTGCGCTGGCCGCCCGCGTGACACGTGGCGCGATCGATGGGCAATTCGTGGACAGGATCAGCACGTTCGACACGGCGAAGGATGGCCTGTTCCGGCTTGGTCGCGTGCCATCGGCGCCCACTTCAAACCCTTGCACTCCTGGGCCGCGACCCGCACGTCGGCATTCTCGCGATGAGCACCACGCTGCGCCGGCGCCTGAAGAGCGAGCGGCCGCGTCAATTGCTCGAGGCAGCACTCGAGGTTTTCGTCGACAAGGGCTTTGCCGCAGCCCGCGTGGACGATGTGGCGACCCACGCAGGCGTGTCCAAAGGCACCCTCTACCTGTACTACCCCGGCAAGGATGCGCTGCTGAAGGCGGTGATCGCGCACTACCTCGGAAATGCGATCGCCGTCGGCGCGGAAGAGTTCGGGCGCCATGACGGCCCTGCGGCCGAGGTGCTGTGCAACTCGATGGCGCGCTGGTGGTGGACGATCTTCGACAGCCCCGCCTCGGCGGTGTTCATGCTCGTCGTGTCCGAACTGCGCCATTTCCCGGAGATCGCCGAGTTCTACGTCCACGAGGTGGTGGAACCCGGCCAGCGCCTGATCGGCGACCTGCTTCGGCGCGGCATCGAGCGAGGCGAGTTCCGCGACGTGGACGTCAACGAAACCGTGTATTCGCTGGTGCTGCCGATGGTGATGCTGTGCCTGCACAAGCACTCGCTGGGCGCATGTGTGACGGACCTGCCGGGGGTGGAGCCGCATGCGTTCATCCGCCATCATTTCGAGTCCGCGGCGCGTGCGCTGATGCCGGTTCCGGCGGGCCCGTCGGCGGCGCAGGTGCCGCCGGTTCAGGTGCGCTGAAGGGTGCTTCTGCTTCCTGGAGATGGCGGCGCCGTCCTGTCGCAAAGTGCAAGGCAAAGGAGGCGCGCCGCTGCGACCCTTGCCCGGCGCGTGGGCTGCGGGTCAGCCGGGGCGGGCAACCGTGGTGCGTGAGCACGTCCAGTGGGTCACGACGTGGTATCCGTGCGGATCCCACCCTCTACCATGGCCGCCACCGGCGGGGGCCCAAGGTGCGACGGCTGTCGCGCTGGATTCAACGGATTTCAGGTGTCGTCACTGCCCGCCAGCGCCCGCTTCGCTGAATCGTCATGCATCGAAACCAGCAGGCTGCACGGCAGATGATCCAGCAGATGGTGCCCGACCGATCCGCGCCACCAGCGCTCCAACGTCGATCGCCGGTGATGTCCGATGACCACCAGGTCCGCCCCGGTCTCTTGCGCGAAGGCGCCGATGGCCTGGCTCGGATCCACCCAGGTCTTCAACGTGCCGGTTGCCTGCACGCCGGCCTGGCGCAATCGTGAGACGCCTTCTTCGAGAATGCCGTTGTAGTGCGCCTGATCACTGTCCAGCAAGCCTTCGGGTATGTATCCAGAGGCAATGGCCATCGAGTTCATCGGTGGAAGAACGGCCAGCAGATGACAGCGAGCGTTGAATCGGGTCGCCAGGGCAATGCCGTCGGCCAACGCGTCGCGGCACTCGGTGCTGCCGTCATAGGTCAAGACGATGGTTTGAAACATGGATGTTCTCCTTGGGAAGCCTGAACACCAGCACTCTTTGCTTGGCGCGAGGCAGGAGGTCGCGCCCTTCGGCGTGTGACCTTCTGAGTCCGGGGACTGCGCGCGTGGAAGCGGGCCATGTCACTCCGCGGCGGCAGGAGTCTGCTGCATGCCGGCAGGCGACGCCGGCCGCAGCAGCAGGATCAAGGGCAGCGCGGCCAGCGCGACCCACGTCATCAGCCTGAAGTCCTGCAGGTAGGCCAGGGTCGCGGCCTGCCGCGTGACCGCGGCATTGAGCGCCACCAGGCCTTGCGGTGTGGACAGGTCGTAGACCCCCGCTTCGACGGCCTGCTTCAGCGCCATGCTGAATGGTTGAATGAACTCGGAGAACGCCGCATGGTTGGCTTGCGTGTTGCGGGCCAGTTGGGTGACGACGACGGAGATGCCGATGCTGCTGCCAATGTTGCGCATAAGGCTGAACAGCGCCGCGCCTTCATTGCGGAAGCGGGGCGCCAGCGTCGAGAAGGTGATGGTCGACAGCGGCACGAACATGAAACCCAGGCCCAGGCCCTGCACGATGCCTGTGCGGATGAAGGTCGGGCCCGTGGTGTCGGTCGTGAACTGCGTCATCTCCCACATCGACAGGCTGGTCAGCAGCAGGCCGAGCGCGACCTGGTAGCGTGCGTCGACCTTGCCGGACAGGCGCCCCACCGTGATCATGGCCAACATGGTGCCGATGCCACGCGGCGCCAGCAGGACGCCAACGTCGATGACCGGGTAGCCCATCAGGTTCTGCATGAAGGGCGGCAGCAGTGCCATCGTCGCCAGCAGGATCACGCCGACGATGAAGATGCACACCAGCCCGACGCTGAAGTTGCGGTCCCTGAACAGGGCTGGCTCGATGAACGGATGCTCGTGGGTAAAGATGTGCGCCACGAACATGTACAGCGCCACGCCTGCGAGCAGCGCCTCGATCATGATCTCGGTGTTGCTGAACCAGTCGAGCGATTCACCCCGGTCCAGCATCATCTGCAATGCCCCGATGGCCAAGCTGAGCAGCGCGAAGCCGAACAGATCGAAGCGCCGGGCACGATCAATCGGCGTCTCATGCACAAACGCCGCCAGCCCGAACCAGGCGAGCAGGCCGAACGGCAGGTTGATGTAGAAGACCCAGCGCCAGTTGTAGTACTCGGTCAGCCAGCCACCGAGCGACGGCCCGAGGATGGGCCCGACCATTACGCCCACGCCCCACATCGCCATGGCCGACCCGTGCCGGTCGCGCGGGTAAGTGTCCAGGAGCACCGCCTGCGACAGCGGCACCAGGCTCGCGCCGAACACGCCCTGCAACAGGCGGAACAGCACGATCTGCGTCAGGGTTTGTGCGGCGCCGCACAGCATCGACGCGAGCGTGAAACCGACCACCGCCCACATGAACAATCGCTTGCGGCCGATGCGTGCCGCCAGGAAGCCCGTCAGCGGCATGCAGATGGCCGCGGCCACGATGTAGGAAGTGAGCACCCAGGAGATCTGGTCCTGAGTCGCTCCCATCGAACCCTGCATGTGCGGCAACGCGACGTTCGCGATCGTCGTGTCCAACGCCTGCATGATGGTCGCCAGCATCACGGAGACCGTGACGAGCGCGCGATTCGGGGCTTGTGGCAGTGCCATGGCAGGTGCCATTGCCTCAGAGCGACATCCCCAGCAGACGCCGGCGATGCCCGGTGTCCACCTCTACCGTGGTGCTCAGGCCCGTTCGTAGTTGGGACAGTTCGCTGCCCGGATCGATCTTGATGCGCACCGACACCCGCTGCGCGATCTTGACCCAGTTGCCAGTGGCGTTCTGCGCCGGGATGACCGAGAACTCGGCGCCCGTCGCCGGGCTCAGGCTGTCCACAACACCCTTCCAGGCCTGATTGGGATAGGTGTCAATGTGGATCGTGACTGGCTGGCCGACGCGGACGTGGGTCAGGTCGGTCTCGGTGAAGTTCGCCTCGATCCATTGATTCCCGCTGGCCACCAGCGCCATCGCCGTGCTGCCCGCCGCGACGTACTGTCCCGGCTTGGGGGGCTTGCTCGCGACACCGGGCATGATGGCACGCACTTCCACGCGCGCCAGGTCGAGTTGGGCCTGCTCCAGTTCGGCCTGCGCAGCGCGGTAGCTGGGATGGCGCTCGACGGGGACATCGACGCCGCCGCCCAGTGCGGCGGCGATCCGCGACAGATCCTGTTCCATCGCGGTGATCTGCTGGCCGGCCAGGTCGGTGGTTTGCCGGGCATCGTCGAACCGGGACGCCGACACGAAGTTGCGGGCCACCAGATCGGCCTGCCGTTGCTGCTCCTTCTGCGCGAAGCTCAGCTTGGTGCGCGCGACGGTGATCTCGGCCTGCTTCGCACGGTAGCTCGCGCGCATTGCAGCGAGATCGGTACGCACCTGGGCCAGCTTGGCCTCGGCCCGGGCCACCGTCACCTTGAAGGGTGCCGGATCGATTCGGAACAGAACCTGGCCGGCGGTCACGGGCTGGTTCTCCTCGACCAGCACCTCCTTGATCGTGCCGGAGACCTCGGCGCTGATGGGCACCTTGTCGGCCTTCACGTAGGCGTTGTCGGTTTCGACGTAGCGGCCGCCCCTGAGGTACACGAGACCGGCAGCCAGCAACACGCACAGCGGGACGACCAGGAGCAGGATGACCCGCTTGATCCGGATCCGCGGGCGCGGCAAAGGAGCAGGTGCGGGAGAGGGTTCGGTGGGCTGGGAGTCGCTCATGCAGGAGACCGGATGGGTAAGGCGTCGGCAATGGGGCCGCTCAGGAAGCCGCCAGGTTCTTGCGCATCCGGTGCAACGCGGACGTGACGAGCGCCGCCTCTGCTTGCCCGATGCCTCGCAGCGACTGCTTGCGGATGACGGATGCAACGCGCTCGATTGTGACCAGGTGTGGCCCTGATGCCGGGGTCAGGACGATCCGGTACGCGCGTCCGTCCTTCGGGTCCGCCCGTCGCTCGACCAGCCCCAACTGCTGCAACTGATCGATGAGTCTTGCCAGTGTGATCGGCTGAACTTCGAGCAACTCTGCCAACTCGACTTGGCGCATTCCCTCGTGGCGAGCCACGTACAGCAGAGCTCGCGCCTGTGCCAGCGTGAGCCCGCTGCCTTCGAGGTGAAGCGCGAAGGCGCTGCGCATGCGGCGTGCGAGGTCTGCGACCAGAAAGCCCAGGCTGTCCTGGGGCAGTCCTTTCGACATCCTGGTTTCTCCCCAACAATAGTAAGCGGTACTCATTATATTGAAGCGCTTGCACGGCCCTGTGTGGTTCAAGAACACAGCGGCTTCGGTAACATGACTGGCACTTGGATCGATCTGTCGGCAGTCGCGCAGGCCGGGCTGTGCTGTCGTTCTTCTGGACGATCTCCAGCGTCAGCCGCCGATAGAGCGGTAACCTGGCCCGCAGCACCCTGTCACGCGCTGGCCGTACCCGTTGACAGAGGTCAAGGATCGAGCCAGCGGTACGGTCAGACTGAAGTTCACACGAACTCGAGGATCCACCCCAGTGAACCTGCCGCCACGCTGGCGAAGCCTGCTGCCCTATGTGATCGCGGCCGTGATCGGCATCGGCGTTGTCGTGGCCTGGCGCTGGGCGGCGCCCGACGGGCTGCCCGAAGGCATTGCGGGAGGCAACGGGCGGATCGAGGCCACGACCATCGACGTGGCCGCCAAGACGGGCGGGCGTGTGCTGGCCGTGCGCGTGCGAGAGGGCGACTTCGTGTCCGCCGGCGACGAGCTCGCCCGCATGGACACCCAATCGCTGGAGGCGCAGTTGCGCGGCGCCCAGGCCCAGCAGCGCCAGGCGAGGACCGCACGCGCGACGCTGACGGCCCTGGTGCGGCAGCGCGAGCAGGCCGTGACGACCGTCGCATCCCTGGTCGCGCAGCGTGAGGCTGAGGCCGCCCTGGCGGAGAAGGAGCTGCGCCGCACGTCGGAACTCGTGTCGCAGAACTTCATATCGCCCCAGCAGCTCGACGCCGCCAACGCGCGCGTGCAGGCCAGCCGCGCCGCGCTGAGCGCCGCCAAGTCGCAGCGCATCGAGGCCGAATCGGCGGTGCTCACCGCCCGCTCGCAGATCGTCGAGTCCGAGGCCGCCATCGAAACCGCGCAGGCGGCGGTGGACCGCATCCAGGTCGAGATCGCCGACGCCGTGCTGCGCGCGCCGCGCGGCGGCCGTGTGCAGACCGTGCTGGCCCAGGGCGGCGAGGTTCTTGCCGGGGGTGGGCGCGTGGTATCGCTGGTCGATCTCTCGGACGTGACCATGTCGTTCTTCCTGCCCGAGACCGCCGCAGGGCGCGTGGCCATCGGCGCTGAAGCGCGGCTGGTGCTGGACGCGGCGCCGGACCTGGTGATCCCGGCTCAGGTCGACTTCGTGGCCAGCGTCGCGCAGTTCACGCCGAAGACGGTGGAAACCGAGTCGGAGCGTCAGAAGATGGTCTTCAAGGTGCGCGCGCGGGTCGATCCGGTGCTGCTCGGCCAGCACCGTGAGCAGGTCAAGACCGGGTTGCCGGGCATGGCCTACGTGCGCACCGGCGACCAGCCCTGGCCATCGAATCTGGCGGTGAAGGTGCCGCAGCCAAAGGGTGCCGCATCTGCGCCCGCGCCCGCGCAATGAGCGACAACGTGCTGGCGCTCCAGGTTCGGGGCGCGACCCACCGTTACGGTGGCATTCTGGCGCTGGACAATGTCGAACTCGCCCTGCCGGTGGGTGGCATCACGGGCGTCGTCGGGCCCGACGGCGTCGGCAAGTCCACGCTGCTGGCGCTGCTGGCGGGTGCCCGCACGCTGCAGACCGGCAGTATCACGGTGCTCGGTGGCGACATGTCGCGTGCCGCGCACCGCCGCCGGGTCTGCCCGCGCATCGCCTACAACCCGCAGGGTCTCGGGCGCAACCTCTACGCCACGCTGTCGGTGCGCGAGAACCTCGACTACTTCGGCCGCCTGTTCGGCCACGGCCGGCGCGAGCGCGAGGCACGCATCGCCGAGCTGCTGGGCAGCACGGGGCTGCTGCCGTTCGCGGACCGGCCCGTGGGCAAGCTCTCCGGCGGCATTAAGCAGAAGCTCGGCCTGTGCTGCGCGCTGATCCATGACCCACAACTGTTGATCCTCGACGAGCCGACGACCGGCGTCGACCCGCTGTCGCGCCGGCAGTTCTGGGACCTGATCGACCGCATCCGCGCCCGCAATGCGGGCATGACCGTGCTCGTGGCCACCGCCTACATGGAAGAAGCCGGGCGCTTCGACCGCCTGGTGGCCATGGACGCAGGTCGCGTGCTGGCCACCGGCACGCCCGCCGAGATGCTCCGGCGCACGGGCTGCACCAGCCTGGAGGCCGCCTTCATCGCGCTGCTGCCCGCCGAGCGCCGCGACGGGCACGGCGAACTGGTCGTGCCACCGCGGCCCGCGAACGTGCAGGCCATCGCCATCGAGGCGCACGAACTGAGCTGCCGCTTCGGTGACTTCACCGCAGTGGACCGGGTGAGCTTTCGCATCGAGCGCGGCGAGATTTTCGGCTTCCTCGGCTCCAACGGCTGCGGCAAGACCACGACGATGAAGATGCTCACCGGCCTGCTGCCGGCCACCGAAGGCAATGTGCGCCTGTTCGGCGCGCCGCTGGATGCGCGCGACATGGCGGTGCGGCGGCGAGTGGGCTACATGTCGCAGGGCTTCTCGCTCTACCGCGACCTGACCGTGCGCCAGAACCTCGAACTGCAGGGCCAGCTCTTCGGCCTGGGCAAGCAGCGCATCGCCGAACGCATCGACAGCCTGCTCGACCGTTTCGGACTGCGTGACGCTGCCGGCGCGCTGCCCATGACGCTGCCGCTCGGGCATCGCCAGCGCCTGCAGCTCGCTGCCGCCGTGGTGCACGAGCCCGAGCTGCTGATCCTGGACGAGCCGACCTCGGGCGTGGACCCGGTCGCGCGCGACAACTTCTGGGCGCTGATGATCGACTTGTCGCGGCGCGACGGCGTCACGATCTTCGTCTCGACCCACTTCATGACCGAGGCGCAGCGCTGCGACCGCGTGTCGCTGATGCACGCCGGCCGCGTGCTCGCCAGCGGCGCGCCCGCCGAACTGGCACGCCAGCGCGGCGGCGACTCGCTGGAAGACAGCTTCGTGGCGTGGCTGCGGGATGCGCAGGCACAGGACCCGAGCGCGATTGGCCCCAGCGCCGCCAGCGAGGCGGCCCGTGATGGCACGGCGGGCGCCAAGGCCGTCGCCAACACCCAGCGTCTGTTCAGCCACCATCGCCTGCTCAGCTGCGCACGGCGCGAGACGCTGGAGCTGTTGCGCGACCCGATCCGCCTGACCATGTCGCTGCTGGGCACGGTGATGCTGATGCTCATCATGGGCTACGGCATCAGCCTGGACGTGCAGGACCTGCGCTACGCCGTGCTCGACCGCGACGGCAGCGCCGCCAGCCGCGCCTACACGCTCGAGCTGACGGGTTCACCGTACTTTCTCGAACAGGCGTCGCCTGCCGACGACGCCGAGATGGACCGCCGCATGCGCAGCGGCGAGCTGGCGCTCGCGCTGGAGATCCCGCCCGGCTTCGGCGCCGACCTGGCGCGTGGCCGGCCCGCCACGGTGGGCGTGTGGATCGACGGCGCGATGCCGATGCGAGCCGAGATCGTGTCGGGTTATGTGCAGGCCATGCATGCCGGCTACGTCGCCCAGCACCTGGCGGCGGCGGGGGTCGACACCCGGCCACCGGCCAACGTGGAGGTGCGCTACCGCTACAACCCAGAGGTGCGCAGCATCGTGTCGATGGTGCCGGCGGTGATCCCGATCCTGCTGATCTTCATCCCGTCGATGCTGGCTGCGCTGGCCGTGGTGCGCGAGAAGGAGATGGGCTCGATCACCAACCTCTACGTCACGCCGGTCACCAAGCTGGAGTTCCTGCTCGGCAAGCAGCTGCCGTACGTGGGCGCCGGCATGGTGAACTTCGCATTGCTGACGCTGATGGCGGTGACGCTGTTCGGCGTGCCGTTCACGGGCAGCCTGGCCACCTACACGCTGGCCGCGCTGCTCTATGTGTTCGCGGCCGCGGCGCTCGGGCTGCTGATGTCGGCCTTCACCACCAGCCAGCTTGCCGCGCTGTTCGGCACCGCGCTGGCGACCATGCTGCCGGCGATCCAGTTCTCCGGCATCCTCAACCCCGTCTCCACGCTCGAGGGCTTCTCGGCCGTGATGGGCCAGATCTACCCGACCGCTCCTTTCGTCACCATCAGCCGCGGCACCTTTTCCAAGGCCCTCGGCATCGCCGATCTGCACGCGCTGTTCGTGCCGCTGGCCCTGGCTGGCCCGGTGCTGCTCTCGCTGAGCGTGCTGCTGCTGCGCAAGCAGGAGCGCTGATGAAGGCGCCGCCGCTTTCCTGGCACGTGGTGCGGCAGCTGGCGGCCAAGGAACTGCGCAGCCTGTGGCGCGACCGCCTGCTGCTGGTGTTCGTGGTCTGGGCCTTCAGCGGCGCCATCTACACCGCTGCCACGGCCATGCCGGACCGTCTGGTGCGTGCGCCAATCGCGGTGGTCGATGAAGACCAGACGGTGCTGTCGCAGCGCATCGTCTCGGCCTTCTACCCGCCGGACTTCCTGGTGCCCGATCTCATCTCGCTGGGCGAGATGGACACCGGCCTGGACACCGGGCGCTACAGCTTCGTGCTCGACACTCCGCCCGGCTTCCAGCGTGACGTGCTCGCCGGCCGCCGACCAGCCCTGCAGTTGAACGTGGACGCCACGCAGATGCGCCAGTCTTTCGTCGGCACTGGCTACGTGCAGAGCATGATTCAGCTCGAGCTCCAGGAGTTCGTGCTCGGCGAGCGCAGCGCAGCCGCATCGCCGGTGGAACTGGCCGTTCGCATGCGCTTCAATCCCACGTCAGACAGTGCATGGTTCGCCGGCGTGATGGAAGTGATCAACATGGTCACGATGCTGTCCATCATTCTGGCCGGCGCTGCGCTGATCCGAGAGCGCGAGCACGGCACGCTGGAGCACCTGCTCGTCATGCCGGTGCGCCCGGTCGAGATCATGTTGGCCAAGGTGCTGTCGATGGGCGGCGTGGTGCTGCTGGCCTCGCTGCTGTCGCTGCGCTTCATGGTGCAGGGCGTGCTGGAGATGCCCATCGGCGGCTCGCTCGCCTTGTTCATGCTGGGCGTGGCGCTGCACCTGTTTGCCACCACCTCGATGGGCATCTTCATGGGCACGGTGGCACGCTCGATGCCGCAACTGGCGCTGCTCATTATCCTGGTGCTGCTGCCGCTGCAGATGCTGTCGGGCGGCATGACGCCGCGCGAGAGCATCCCCGAATTGCTGCGCAACGCAATGCTTCTGGCGCCGACGACGCACTTCGTGAGCCTGGCGCAAGCGGTGCTGTACCGCGGGGCCGGATTCGCCATCGTCTGGCCGACGCTGCTGGCCATCGCGGCCATCGGGGTGTCCTTCTTCCTCGCGGCCTTGGGACAGTTTCGCAAATCGCTGGCGCAGGGGTGAGCAGCGGGGTGCGAAAGGAACGCCGATGAACAGCCCCGCACCGCAGGACACCGAGACCGCGACACAGGCGCCCGTTCCGCGGGCGCCACTGCACCCTGATGTGCTGAGACTCGGACTGGTGAGTTTCCTCACCGACGTCAGTTCGGAGATGATCTTCTCGGTGTTCGCGGTCTTCTTCACGACCGTGGCCGGCGCGTCCAGCGCCCTGCTGGGGCTGATCGAAGGTATGGCGGACTTCTCGGCGTCGTCGCTCAACTGGCTGGCCGGCTGGTTGTCGGACCGCAGCGGTCGCCGCAAGGGTTTCGTCATCGCCGGCTACGCGTTTTCGACGCTGGCCAAGCTCATCCTGGTGGTGTCGTCTTCCGTTCTCGGCTCGAGTGTCTTTCGTGTCGTGGAGCGCCTGGGCAAGGGCTTTCGCGGGCCGCCGCGTGACGCCTGGCTGTCCGGCGTGGCCGCGCAAGAGACCCGGGGCTATGCGTTCGGTGTGCACAAGGCGCTCGACAAGGCGGGGGCGGTGCTGGGGCCGCTGGTCGCCTACGGCCTGCTGTTCTGGCTGGGCGAGTCTGCGGCCACCTACAGCACGCTGTTCCTGGTGGCCTTCGTGCCCGCAGTGATCAGCGTGGTGGTGCTCACGCGCATCCCGGACCGGCCAGGTGCGGTGCACGAACGCGAGAGCGTGCGCCAGAGCTGGCAACAGCTCAGCCCGGGCTTCAAGCGCTTCCTGCTGCCGGCCGGGATGTTCGCGCTGGCCTACTTCAGCCTCGGGTTCATCTTGCTCAAGGCACATGCGGTCGGCTTCAGCGTGACCCAGACCGTGCTGCTGTACGCGCTGTTCAACACCGCATGCGTCGTGGCTGCGCCCCTGGTGGGCCGGTTGGGCGACAGGGTGGGCCGCAGCCGCATCGTCATGTTGGGTTATGCGATCTACGCGTGCATCAACCTGTGGCTGATGTGCGCCGACACCCGCTGGGAGATGGTGGCCGTGTTCGCCGTGTATGGCCTGTTCTATGCCATCGAAGAATCGCAGAGCAAGGCCTTCATCGCCGACCTCGAACCCGAACGACGCGCCACGGCCATGGGCGTCTACAACTTCGTCACCGGCACGGTGTACCTGCCCGCGTCGCTGCTGGCAGGGGCCCTGTGGGCCGTCGCGCCGAGCCTGGCGTTCGGCACATCAGCGGCGCTGTCTTTGGCGGCCGTGGTCACGTTCACGTTGCGCCGGCCGTCATCAGTGGAGTGATCGCGGGTCAGAGTCCACGCGCCGTGCTCGCGCCCCACCGATAGAGGTAGCGCAACTGGAGAAGGTTCTCCCCGGGGTTGGGCCGCCGGATCCCGGCGTTGGAGGCGTGCGCGATGCGCAAGCTGACTTCATGCGACCGTCCCAACACCCACCCTGCGCCGACGCTCGTGGTGAAGTTGTAGCGCGTGCTGAAGCGGCGATCCGCTGAAGCGTAGTAGCCGTCGCTGAAGGTGAGTCCCACTCCGGCCTCAACGAACCAATGTTCCCGGCCTGTTGCCGCCGACGTGGCCCGCAACATGGGAGTCAGCCCCACGGCGAGTGTTCTCCGTCGCCCGCCATCCTGGTCGCGGGAGTGCCCTTGGAGGACATGCACATCCCAGAAGCCTGTGAACTGAAAACCACCTGAGTGCCGCGTCCAGTTCCGCCACGGCCACACAACGCCCGCGGCGACTGCCCGTACATTGTGTTCTGCGACGCCATACTGAAGGTAGACGCCGCCATGCGGCAAGGGTTGACCGGTTCGGCCCTCCTCGGCGTGAGCGCACGGGTGACCCAACAGCAGCATGCCGACCGTCAGCGCAAGGCTGCCGCGACCGAGCAGCGGGTGCGTCTCCTGCCTGGTGCGTTCGCGGGCGGTGCACAGGCGCCAGCAGGTCAGCCGCCAAAGCATCGCAATAGCCTGCACCCAATGAGCCCGCCCGGGTCGCTAACGGCCGCTCGCCGTGCTCGCGTAGCCGCCGCCCAGGGCGCGATAGACAGCAACACGGTTCTGCAGCAGTGCCAACTGCGTCTGCACGACCGCCTGCTGTACTGCGAAGAGCGAACGCTGAGCATCCAGCAACTCGAGCGAGCTGCTCACGCCGTTGCGATAACGCAGGTCGGAGAGGTTGTAGCGGGCCTGTTCGGCGTCTGCCTGAGCCCGTGTCGAGCGCGACTGGTCATCCAGAGTGGCCCGGCCCGCCAGCGCATCGGCGACGTCCCGAAACGCTGCCTGTATGGCTCGCTCGTACTGCGCCACCGCAATGTCCCTTTGCGCTTCGGCTACCGCCAGGTTGGCGCGGTTGCGCCCGGCGTCGAAGATCGGCTGCAGCAACTGTGCCGCGAAGGCCCAGGCACCGTCCTTGAACAGGCTCGAAAGCTGGGTACTGGCCGTGCCGGCACTGGCGGTCAGCGTGATGCGCGGCCAGAATGCAGCGCGCGCCGCGCCAATGTTGGCGTTGGCAGCGATCAGTTGCTGCTCGGCCTGCCGAACGTCAGGCCGACCCAGCAGCACCTCGGACGGCACGCCCGCGGGAACGTCTGCCAGAGTCATCGCGTCGATTCGACCGGCCTCTGACGGCAGTTCAGGCAGGGCCTGCCCCACCAGCAGTGCCAGCGCGTTGCGGTCCAGTTCGCGCTGTCGGCGAACCTGGGCCAGCGCGACGCGGGCCGCCTCGACCTGCGTCTGGGCCTGCCGCAGGTCCAGCTCCGACGCTGCGCCATTGTCGAACCGCAGCTGCGTGAGCCTGAGCGAGTCTTCGCGCGTGGACAGCGTCCGCTCGGTCAGGTTCAGCAGCTCGTCGTCGGCCGCGAGGGCCAGGTATTGATTGGCGACCGAGGCGACCAACGAAATCTGCACCGCCTTGCGGGCCTCCTCGGTGGACAGCAGCTGTGCGGCGGCGGTGTCGGTCAGCGAGCGAACACGGCCGAACAGGTCGAGCTCGTAGGCGGCCACGCTGAGCCCGGCGGTGTAGGAGCCGACCACGTTGCCGCTGTCTGACGTCTGCCGGTTGGCCGTGAGGCCGGCGGCGACGGTCGGCAGCTGGTCGGCGCGGCGCAGTTCGTACTGCGCGCGCACGCTGTCGATGTTGAGCACTGCGATGCGCAGATCTCGGTTGTTCTTCAGCGCCAACTCGATCAAGCCGCGCAGCGCGGGGTCGGCAAAGTAGTCCTGCCATGCCAGGTCGGCGGCGGCGGTCGCGCCCGAGGGCACAGAAGTGGCGCTCGGAAATGTCGCCGGCACCGGCGCAGCAGGGCGCTCGTAGCGCGGGGCCAACTGCATGCAGCCGGCCAGCGCCGCTGCCGCCAGCAGCGCCGTGCTGGTCTTCAGGGGTGTCGAAGGTTTCATCGTGCTCATCCACTCAGCGTGCGGCCGAGCCGCCGTCGGACGCGACCGGCGGTGCGGAATCCGGGGGCTGGGCGCTCTCATCCAAGCCTGGAACGAACTCATGCGCATACAGCTTGCGCTGCCGCTCGCTGCCCTTGAAGAATCGCCGCACGACCACGAAGAACACCGGCACGAACAGCACCGACAGCACCACCGCGCTGACCATGCCGGCCATCACGCCGGTCCCGATCGAGCGCTGGCTGGCAGAACCCGCGCCGCTGGCGATCGCCAACGGAAGCACGCCCAGGACGAACGCCATGGATGTCATCACGATCGGGCGGAACCGCAGGTGCGCGGCCTCCAGCACGGCCTGCAACGCGGTTCGTCCCTGGGCCTGAAGGTCCTTGGCGAACTCGATGATCAGCACCGCGTTCTTCGCCGACAGGCCGATGATGGTGATCAGGCCGATCTTGAAGTACACGTCATTGCTGAAGCCTCGCGCACCGGTGCCCAACACGACCCCGAGCACCCCCAGCGGCACCACCAGGATCACCGCGAACGGGATCGACCAGCTCTCGTACAACGCTGCCAGGCACAGGAACACGGCCAGCAGCGAGAACCCGAAGAGGTAGATCGCGGTCGCTCCTGCCAGCCGTTCCTCGCGCGACTGGCCGGTCCATTCGAAGCCGAAGCCGGGCGGCAGCTGCCCGGCCAGACGCTCCATCTCGGCCATTGCCTCGCCGGTGCTGACGCCGGGCGCGGCATCGCCGGCGATGCGCATCGTCGGGTAGCCGTTGTAGCGGATCGACTGCATCGGCCCGGTGATCCAGCTTGTGCTGGCAAATGCCGACAAGGGCACCGACTGCCCGCGATTGTTCACGGCGTTCAGGCGCAGGATGTCATCGGGCTGCATGCGCTCGGGGGCATCGGCCTGCACGACGACACGCTGCAACCGGCCTTGGCTCTCGAAGTCGTTGACGTAACTTGATCCCAACGAGGTGGAGATGGCGGCGTTGATGGCGTCGAAACCGACCCCCAGTGCGCTGGCCTTCTTGCGGTCGATCTCCAGGCGCACTTGAGGGGCGTCCTCCAGGCCGTCCGGACGCACGCCGGCGAGCAGCTTGCTCTGCGAGGCCATGCCCAGCAACTGGTTGCGCGCCGCAATCAGCGCCGCCCGGCCATTGCCGCCGCGGTCCTGCAGCCGGAAATTGAAGCCGGTGGCGTTGCCCAACTCCGGAATGGGCGGAGGGCTCAAGGGGAAGATGAAGGCGTCCTTCACACCCATCAGCGCACCGAAGCTGCGTTTGGCCAGGTCCTGGGCCGACTGTCCGGGTGCCCGACGCTGGTCCCAGTCCTTGAGGGTGACGAAGGCCAACGCGGCGTTCTGCCCCTGACCGGAGAAGCTGAAGCCGAGCACGCTGACCATGCTCTGGACCTCGGGTTGCTTGAGCATGAAGCCCTCCACCTGCTCCATCACCTTCAGGCTGCGGTTTGCCGTTGCGCCCGGCGGCAGTTGCACGTTGACGACGATATAGCCCTGATCCTCGTTGGGCAGAAAGGACGTGGGCAGCCGCAACACCAGCCAGATCACCGCGCCGACGATGGCCGCGTAGACGATCAACATGCGGCCCGCGCGGGCGAGCAGGCGCACCAGAAAGCTCTCGTAGCGCTTGGCCGTCCGCGAGAACCCGCGGTTGAACCAGCCGAAGAAGCCGGTCTTGGCGTGAGCGTGCCCAGCCTCGACCGGCTTGAGCAGCGTGGCACACAAGGCCGGGGTGAGCGACAGCGCCATGAAGGCCGAGAAGCCGATCGACGCCGCCATCACTGCTGAGAACTGGCGGTAGATGTTGCCCACCGCGCCGGTGAAGAAGGCCAGCGGCACGAACACCGAGATCAGCACCACGGTGACACCGACGATCGCGCCCGAGATCTGGCCCATCGCCTTGCGCGTGGCCTCGCGCGGCGGCAGGCCTTCCTCGCTCATGATGCGCTCGACGTTCTCGACCACGACGATGGCGTCGTCGACGACGATGCCGATCGCCAGCACCATGCCGAACATCGTCAGCACATTGATCGAGAAGCCCATCGCCAGCAGCACTGCGAACGTGCCCATCAGCGAGACCGGCACCACGATGGTCGGAATGATGGTGTAGCGGATGTTCTGCAGGAAAAGAAACATCACCAGGAACACCAGCGCGACGGCCTCGAACAGCGTCACCGCCACCTGGCGGATCGAGATGTCGATGAAACGCGAGCTGTCGTACGGAATCGCCCACTGCACGCCGCTCGGGAAGAAGCGCGAGAGCTCCTCCATGCGCGTGCGCACCGCCTTCGCCGTGGCCAGCGCATTGCCGGTGGGCGAGAGTTGCACGCCGATGCCGGTCGAGGGCTTGCCGTTCAGCCGCGCCGACGTGGCGTAACCCTCGGCGCCCAGCTCGATGCGGGCCACGTCGCGCAGGCGCACCGTGGAGCCGTCGGTGTTGGTACGCAGCACGATGTTGCCGAACTGCTCGGCGCTGCCGAGCTGGCCCTTGACG
>ERZ761602.4462-NODE-4462-length-17943-cov-4.615329_pt1 | contig 17943 bp, 17 predicted proteins | sample MGYA00512165_ERZ761602 | MGnify/ENA primary metagenome ERZ761602 (study PRJEB28899, sample SAMN02445085) | bioreactor sludge metagenome | biome: EBPR sludge; isolation source: Thorneside wastewater treatment plant | place: Australia: Brisbane, Thorneside... | reverse complement strand
ACGCGAACCTCGACAAGGCGCGGCGCCTGCTTGGGCCGATCAAGCAGAAGTACGGCCGCAAGATCTCGTGGGCCGATCTGCTGGTCCTCACCGGCAATGTCGCGCTCGAATCGATGGGCTTCAAGACGTTCGGCTTCGGCGGCGGTCGCAAGGACGTTTGGGAACCGGACGAGAGCGTGTATTGGGGCTCCGAGGGCAAGTGGCTGGCGGCCGAGCGCCATAGCGGCGAGCGCGATCTCGCCAACCCGCTCGCCGCCGTTCAGATGGGCCTCATCTACGTCAACCCCGAAGGCCCGGACGGCAAGCCCGATCCGCTCGCGGCGGCGAAGGACATCCGCGAGACCTTCGCGCGCATGGCGATGAACGACGAGGAAACGGTGGCGCTGATCGCCGGCGGCCACACCTTCGGCAAGGCGCACGGCGCCGGCGACGCAGCGCTGGTGGGACCGGAGCCGGAAGCCGCGCCGATCGAGCAGCAGGGCCTCGGCTGGGCCAGCACGTTCGGCACCGGCAAGGGCGGCGACGCGATCACCAGCGGCCTCGAGGTCACCTGGACGACGACGCCGACGCAGTGGAGCAACAATTTCTTCTGGAACCTGTTCGGCTACGAGTGGGAGCTGACGAAGAGCCCGGCCGGCGCGCATCAGTGGACGCCCAAAGGCGGGGCGGGCGCCGGCTCGGTGCCGCACGCGCACGACAAGACGAAGCGCATCGCGCCGTCGATGCTCACCACGGATATCGCGCTGCGCGCCGATCCCGCTTACGAGAAGATCTCGCGGCGCTTCTACGAGCACCCGGACGAGTTCGCCGATGCGTTCGCGCGCGCGTGGTTCAAGCTCACGCACCGCGATATGGGGCCGATCGCGCGCTATCTCGGGCCACTGGTGCCGAAAGAGCATCTGCCGTGGCAAGACCCGATTCCGGCGGCCAATCATCCGCTGATCGGCAAGGCGGACATCGCGAAGCTGAAGGCGCAGATCCTCGCCTCGGGCCTCTCGGTTTCGCAGCTCGTCGCGACGGCGTGGGCTTCGGCCTCGACGTTCCGCGGCTCCGACAAGCGCGGCGGCGCCAACGGCGCGCGCATCCGGCTGGCACCGCAGAAGGACTGGGCGGTCAACCAGCCGGCCGAGCTCGCGAAGGTGTTGAAGGCGCTCGAGGGCATCCAGAAGAAGTTCAACGCCGCGCAGGGCAAGGGAAAGAAGCGCGTGTCGCTCGCCGATCTCATCGTCCTCGGCGGCTGCGCCGCGGTGGAAAAGGCGGCGAAGGCGGCGGGCGTGGACGTGAAAGTGCCGTTCGCGCCGGGGCGCATGGATGCATCGCAGGAGCAGACCGACGTCGCCTCGTTCGAGCCGCTCGAGCCCAGGGCGGACGGATTCCGCAACCATGTCGGCCCCGCCGCGCCGCGCATGGCGGCGGAGGAACTGCTGGTCGACAAGGCGCAACTCCTGACGCTCACCGCGCCCGAGATGACGGTGCTCGTGGGCGGCCTGCGCGTGCTCGGCGCCAACGCGGGCAAGTCGAAGCACGGCGTGTTCACGCAGAAGACCGGCGTGCTGTCGAACGACTTCTTCGTCAACCTGCTCGACATGCGCACGGCGTGGCAGCCGATGGCCGGCGCCGAAGGCGTGTTCGAGGGCCGCGACCGCAAGACCGGCAAGGCGAAGTGGACGGCGACGCGCGTCGATCTCGTCTTCGGCTCGAACTCGCAGCTGCGCGCGCTCGCCGAGGTCTATGCCTGCGCGGACGCAAAGGAGAAGTTCGTGAAAGACTTCGCGGCGGCCTGGGCCAAGGTGATGGGCCTCGACCGCTTCGACCTCGCCTGATCGGCCCCGAAACGAAAGCGGCCCGCCTTTCCGGGCGGGCCGCTCGCGATCTCGGTGTTTCGCGCGCTTAGTAGTAGCGGCAGATGTACTGCCCGTAGTAGTTGTAGAAGCAGCGCGGGCCGTAGTTCGGCTGGTAGTAGTAGGGCTGGTAGTAGTAGGGGTTGCCGTAGAAGCCGAAGTGGAAACTCACCTTCGCTTCGGCGATCGCGCCGTCCGTCTTCGTGTCCGCCTGCGCGGCGCCCGCGCCCAGCGCGAGGATGGCGGCGGCGGCGGCGAGGAACAGCTTGGTGTTCATGGTCGGGGCACTCCCGGTTGGGTTTCTCGGCGAGGCGATCGGTTGCCTCATGTGATGCGAACCCTAGCCCCGTTCGCCGCCGGGCACAGTGATGGCACGCACACGCGGACTGTGCGCCCGGTCACAGGCCCCCGCGCGATCGGCGCGAGCCCTGGTTGCACGCCCGCATGACGGGCGCCGTGCCGGTGGAAGCGCGGTTGCAGTTCCGGCGCCTCGTGCGCGTCCATCCTTCGCGGCCCGCCCAAGAGGGCGAACGTCTCGGGACGAGGCGGTCTACCTCGGCAAGACAGGCCTTGTCCTGAGGTGGCCTCCCGCTTGGGGCGTCCCTCGCAAGATGGCCGCACGCAAGGCATTCCCGTTGATGCAGATCAAGAACGCTCTTGCGTTTTTATGCATATTAGAAGTATTCTAGAGTATGGCCCGAAAGAGCGTCGGGCACGAAGCACAGCGGGAGAAAGAGATGGACCCAACGAGCGAAAGCGCCGGCGCCGGCAAATGTCCGTTTACGGGCGGCAGCCGCGGGCGCGCGAACCGAGATTGGTGGCCGAACCGGCTCGATCTCGCCGTCCTGCACCAGAACTCGAGCCTGTCCGATCCGATGGGCGCGGGGTTCGACTACGCGAAGGAATTCGCGAGCCTCGACCTGAAAACGTTGATCAAGGACCTGCGCGCGCTGATGACCGATTCGCAGGAATGGTGGCCGGCCGATTTCGGCCATTACGGGCCGCTGTTCGTGCGCATGGCGTGGCACGCGGCCGGCACCTATCGCGTCGGCGACGGGCGGGGCGGCGCCGGTACCGGCCAGCAGCGCTTCGCGCCCACCAACAGCTGGCCCGACAACGCGAACCTCGACAAGGCGCGGCGCCTGCTTGGGCCGATCAAGCAGAAGTACGGCCGCAAGATCTCGTGGGCCGATCTGCTGGTCCTCACCGGCAATGTCGCGCTCGAATCGATGGGCTTCAAGACGTTCGGCTTCGGCGGCGGTCGCAAGGACGTTTGGGAACCGGACGAGAGCGTGTATTGGGGCTCCGAGGGCAAGTGGCTGGCGGCCGAGCGCCATAGCGGCGAGCGCGATCTCGCCAACCCGCTCGCCGCCGTTCAGATGGGCCTCATCTACGTCAACCCCGAAGGCCCGGACGGCAAGCCCGATCCGCTCGCGGCGGCGAAGGACATCCGCGAGACCTTCGCGCGCATGGCGATGAACGACGAGGAAACGGTGGCGCTGATCGCCGGCGGCCACACCTTCGGCAAGGCGCACGGCGCCGGCGACGCAGCGCTGGTGGGACCGGAGCCGGAAGCCGCGCCGATCGAGCAGCAGGGCCTCGGCTGGGCCAGCACGTTCGGCACCGGCAAGGGCGGCGACGCGATCACCAGCGGCCTCGAGGTCACCTGGACGACGACGCCGACGCAGTGGAGCAACAATTTCTTCTGGAACCTGTTCGGCTACGAGTGGGAGCTGACGAAGAGCCCGGCCGGCGCGCATCAGTGGACGCCCAAAGGCGGGGCGGGCGCCGGCTCGGTGCCGCACGCGCACGACAAGACGAAGCGCATCGCGCCGTCGATGCTCACCACGGATATCGCGCTGCGCGCCGATCCCGCTTACGAGAAGATCTCGCGGCGCTTCTACGAGCACCCGGACGAGTTCGCCGATGCGTTCGCGCGCGCGTGGTTCAAGCTCACGCACCGCGATATGGGGCCGATCGCGCGCTATCTCGGGCCACTGGTGCCGAAAGAGCATCTGCCGTGGCAAGACCCGATTCCGGCGGCCAATCATCCGCTGATCGGCAAGGCGGACATCGCGAAGCTGAAGGCGCAGATCCTCGCCTCGGGCCTCTCGGTTTCGCAGCTCGTCGCGACGGCGTGGGCTTCGGCCTCGACGTTCCGCGGCTCCGACAAGCGCGGCGGCGCCAACGGCGCGCGCATCCGGCTGGCACCGCAGAAGGACTGGGCGGTCAACCAGCCGGCCGAGCTCGCGAAGGTGTTGAAGGCGCTCGAGGGCATCCAGAAGAAGTTCAACGCCGCGCAGGGCAAGGGAAAGAAGCGCGTGTCGCTCGCCGATCTCATCGTCCTCGGCGGCTGCGCCGCGGTGGAAAAGGCGGCGAAGGCGGCGGGCGTGGACGTGAAAGTGCCGTTCGCGCCGGGGCGCATGGATGCATCGCAGGAGCAGACCGACGTCGCCTCGTTCGAGCCGCTCGAGCCCAGGGCGGACGGATTCCGCAACCATGTCGGCCCCGCCGCGCCGCGCATGGCGGCGGAGGAACTGCTGGTCGACAAGGCGCAACTCCTGACGCTCACCGCGCCCGAGATGACGGTGCTCGTGGGCGGCCTGCGCGTGCTCGGCGCCAACGCGGGCAAGTCGAAGCACGGCGTGTTCACGCAGAAGACCGGCGTGCTGTCGAACGACTTCTTCGTCAACCTGCTCGACATGCGCACGGCGTGGCAGCCGATGGCCGGCGCCGAAGGCGTGTTCGAGGGCCGCGACCGCAAGACCGGCAAGGCGAAGTGGACGGCGACGCGCGTCGATCTCGTCTTCGGCTCGAACTCGCAGCTGCGCGCGCTCGCCGAGGTCTATGCCTGCGCGGACGCAAAGGAGAAGTTCGTGAAAGACTTCGCGGCGGCCTGGGCCAAGGTGATGGGCCTCGACCGCTTCGACCTCGCCTGATCGGCCCCGAAACGAAAGCGGCCCGCCTTTCCGGGCGGGCCGCTCGCGATCTCGGTGTTTCGCGCGCTTAGTAGTAGCGGCAGATGTACTGCCCGTAGTAGTTGTAGAAGCAGCGCGGGCCGTAGTTCGGCTGGTAGTAGTAGGGCTGGTAGTAGTAGGGGTTGCCGTAGAAGCCGAAGTGGAAACTCACCTTCGCTTCGGCGATCGCGCCGTCCGTCTTCGTGTCCGCCTGCGCGGCGCCCGCGCCCAGCGCGAGGATGGCGGCGGCGGCGGCGAGGAACAGCTTGGTGTTCATGGTCGGGGCACTCCCGGTTGGGTTTCTCGGCGAGGCGATCGGTTGCCTCATGTGATGCGAACCCTAGCCCCGTTCGCCGCCGGGCACAGTGACGGCATGCACACGCGAACTGTGCGCCCGGTCACACCCGCTTCGGCCGAAGGCGGCGCGGCCGGCGGGCACGACGCGCACGGCAGCCGAACGCCGTCACGGACCGAGATTCACCTGGATGAAGCTCACCTCGAGGCCCGCGCGCGGAACGGCGGGGTGTTGCGAGGAGATATCGACCTCGGGCTGCGTCAGTGCCTTTATGGCCGCCGCATCGTCGCCGCCCGTGCGGACGAATATCGAATAGGGCGCCAGCGCGGCCCCGTCCGCGAACACCTGTCCGCCGTAGTCGAAGCCGAAGCCGTAGAACTTGAACGGCCCGCCGTTGAGGCGCTCGAGTTCGGCGGCAGTCGTGCCGACGCGCAGCCCCTCCTTGCTCCGCCAGTCGGGCCCCAGGACGGCGACATATCGGATCGACTTTCCGTCTTCGGTGAAATGCACGGTCAGCGCGCTGGGCGTGCCCTTGAAGATGTAGGCGCCCGGATGCGGCTCGCCGCCGCCGGGCTCGTCCATCGTCGCGCGCTGGACGTTGCGGGCGCCGAAGATGCGCGCGAGGTCGAGGGGCCTGGTCTTGCCCTTGACGATCGCGCCGACGCGGCCCGGCGCGAAGGTGCGGTCGCGCGCGTCCTGCGCCGAGGCGGGCGCGACGAGGGCCACGAGGGCTGCCAAGGCAATGCACGCGAGGCGCATCGATATTTCCCCGCGTTCTCGCACGATCGGCGTGCCGCCCGCTATTGCTGCGGCTTCTTCTTGGTCTCGTCCTCGAGCGCCTTCCGGCCCTTCTCGAACCATTCCTCGGGGTTGAGGCGGCGCAGGACGTCGGCGCCCTGGTCGAGATAGGGCTTGGTCTTGGCCTCCAGCACCCAAGGCGGCAGGTTGTCGGACTTGAACGCGAAGTTCAGCAGCAGATAGGCGAGCGACACGAGCAGCGCGCCGCGCGCGAGCCCGAAGACGAGGCCGAACAGCCCGTCGACGAAGCCGAACGTGCCGCTCGGCAGGCGCCGGGTCAGCGCGTGCGTGATCAGCCCGAACAGCACGAGCACGACGAGGAAGATCACGATGCCGGTGCCGATGTCGGCGATCGTCTTCGACTTGACCAGCTTGAGGGCCAGCGGGCTGACATGCGGCAGCGCCAGGAACGTGACGATCGCCGCGACGATCCAGCCGGCCAGCGAGAGCAGCTCCTTGACCAAGCCGCGCGCCATCGCGAGCAGGCCGGACAGCGCGAGCAGGCCGATGACGGCGAAATCGAACCAGTTCATTGCGCGCCCTTGCCGGTCCGGGCCGCGGCCGGGCGGGCGGGACGGCCCGCGCCGGTTTCGAACAGCGCCACCAGCTCGCCGAGATGGGAAATCTCGCGCCGCGCGATCTCGGTCTCGCCGCGCTCGCGCCGCTGGCGCCGGCGCGGCATGATCGCCGTGCCGAAACCGAGCTTGGCGGCTTCTTTCAGCCGGCTTTCCATCTGACTCACGGGACGCACCTCTCCGGACAGTCCGATCTCGCCGAAAATAACCGTCTGCCCCGGAACGGGGCAATCGTTGAGGCTCGACAGCAGCGCCGCGGCCACGGCGAGGTCGGCCGCCGGCTCCTGCACTTTGAGGCCGCCGGCCACGTTGAGATACACGTCGCGGCCCGCCAGCGGAACGCCGCAGCGCGCCTCGAGCACGGCCAGCACCATGTGCAGGCGCGCGGCGTCCCAGCCGATCACCGCGCGGCGCGGCGTGCCGAACGCGGTCGGCGCCACCAGCGCCTGGATCTCGACGAGCAGCGGCCGCGTTCCCTCCATGCCGGCGAATACGGCGGCGCCGCTGACCGCGTTACCCTCGCGGTCGCCGAGGAACAGCGCCGAGGGATTCGACACCTCGACGAGCCCACGGTCGGTCATCTCGAACACGCCGATCTCGTCGGTCGGGCCGAAGCGGTTCTTCACCGCGCGCAGGATGCGGAAATGGTGGCCGCGCTCGCCCTCGAAATAGAGCACCGTATCCACCATGTGCTCGAGCACGCGCGGGCCGGCGATGGTGCCCTCCTTGGTGACGTGGCCGACGAGCAGCAGAGCCGTGCCGCGCCGCTTGGCGACGCGGATCAGCTCCTGCGCCGCCGCGCGCACCTGGGCTACCGTGCCGGGCGCCGAATCGAGCGTGTCGACGAACATCGTCTGGATCGAATCGATGACGGCGGCGAGCGGCGCGTCGGGCAGGTCGAGGCTCGCCACGATGTCGCGCACGGCCGTGGCCGCGGCGAGCTGCACCGGCGCCTCGGCGAGGCCCATGCGCCGCGCGCGCATCCGCACCTGGTCGACGGCCTCTTCGCCCGAGATGTAGGCGACCGGCCCCTGCTGCGCGAGCGCCGCCGTCACCTGCAGCAGGAGGGTGGACTTGCCGATGCCGGGATCGCCGCCGACGAGCGTCGCCGAGCCGGGCACGAGGCCGCCGCCGGCCACGCGGTCGAACTCGCCGATGCCCGAGACGAAGCGGCGCTCCTCGGCCGAGGCGCCCGAGAGCGCCACGAAATCGATCCTGCGTCCGCCGCCGGCCACGCTCTTCGGCAGCGCCTCGCTGCCGGCCGCTTCCTCGACGATCGAATTCCACGCGCCGCATTCGTCGCACTTCCCCGACCACTTGCGATGCACCGCGCCGCAAGCCTGGCACACGAAGCGAGAGGAGGGGGCCTTGGCCATTACTTCGCTTTGAGCGCCGCCGCGAAGAACGCCGCCGTCTCGGCGAGCAAGGTCTCGACATGCGGGCTGCGGCGCTCGGCAGCGCCGAAGAAATGGTCGGCGCCGTCGATGATGCGCTGCGCGCGCGGACTGGCCTTGGCGGCGGCGTCGTGCAGCGGCGCCACGTGCTTGGCGAGCCGATCCGTGCTGCCGGCGACGACGAGGAACGCGCCCTCGTAGCGCGCGACGCCCTCGAGCGGCTTCAATTCGCCGAGGCTCTGGAAGAACGCGCGCTTCAGGCGGATCTCGCCCTTGCCCCACGGCACGGAGACGGCGCCGGCGCGCTCGGCCTCGGCGGCGCGGTCGGCGCCCAGCGATTCGAGCATGTCGGCGGCGGGATCGCCGACCGGCGCCCATAGGGCGAGCGCGCGCGTGCGCGGCGCGTCGCCGGAGAGGCAGGCGGCGGCGATGGCGCCGCCGAAGCTGTAGCCCAACAGGCCGAGCCGCTCGGGCCGCATGCCCGGCGCCGAGCGCGCATAGCGCATCGCGGCGATCGCGGCGCGCCGGTAGAGGCCGGCCGTCGCGTCGCCGAACTCGCCGCGGGACTTGCCGCAGCCGGGGAAATCGAAGCGCAAAGAGGCGATGCCGTCGGCGGCCAGCCGGCTCGCGAGCTTGCCGAACAGGTCGCCCTTCTCGTCGCGGTGCCCGCCGAAGCCGTGCAGCAGCACGACGCAGGGATGCGGGCCGTCGCCGCGCGGCAGGGCGAGCGTGCCGGCGATGCCGGAGCCGATCTCGACCGCGCGCTCGGCGCCCGCCACCTAGGCCCTCACCGCCATCTTGATCGGCCCTTCGGCGCGGCCGTGGATGAACTGATCGACGAACGCGTTGCCGGAGCGGTCGATGTCCGCCACCGGCCCGGCCCAGACGATGCGGCCCTGGTAGAGCATCGCGATACGATGCCCGATCTTGCGCGCGCTCGCCATATCGTGCGTGATCGTCAGCGCCGTCGCGCCCATCTCGTGCACGGTCTTGACGATCAGTTCGTTGATGACGTCGCCCATGATCGGATCGAGGCCCGTCGTGGGCTCGTCGAAGAACAGGATCTCGGGCCTGGCGCAGACCGCGCGCGCGAGGCCGACGCGCTTGCGCATGCCGCCCGAGAGATCGGCCGGCCACATTTCGCCGACGTCGGCGGTGAGGCCCACCTGCGCCAGCGCCTTGAGCGCCTCGGCCTTGGCGCTCCTGCGATCCACGCCCTTGCCCTCGATGAGGCCGAACGCGACGTTCTCCCACACCGGCAGCGAATCGAACAGCGCCGCGCCCTGGAACAGCATGCCGATCTTGGCGTTGACGCGCTCGCGCTCGCGGCCGGCGAGCCTGGTCACGTCCTCGCCGTCGATCTCGATCCGGCCCGCGTCGGGCTCGAGCAGGCCGAGGATGCATTTGAGCGTCACCGATTTGCCGGTGCCCGAGCCGCCGATGATGATGACCGATTCGCCCGGCGCCACCTCGAGATCGACGCCGTCGAGCACGACCTTCTCGCCGAACCGCTTCTTGACGCCGTTGAGGCGAATCTTGGGGACGGTGGTCATCATCAGGTCCCGAAGAACGCGGCGGTGATGAAGTAGTTGGCGCCGAGGATCAGCACCGAGGAGGAGACGACGGCGTTGGTGGTGGCCACGCCCACGCCCTGCGCGCCGCCCCGGCTGTTGAAGCCGTGATAGCAGCCCATCAGGGCCACGATGAAGCCGAACGCCGCGGCCTTGACGAGGCCGGAGACGACGTCGAGCGTCTCGAGGTACTGCCAGGTGAGCTTCAGATAGTTGGCCGGATTGAACTCGAGCCGGTAGATGCCGACGAGGTAGCCGCCGAACACGCCCACGATGTCGGCGAGCAGCACGAGCACCGGCAGCGTCACGAGGCCGGCGATGAGGCGGGGGGCGACGAGGTATTTGAACGGGTTGGTCGAGAGCGTCGTCAGCGCGTCGATCTGCTCGGTGACGCGCATCGCGCCGATCTCGGCCGCGATCGCGGCGCCGACGCGGCCCGCCACCATCAGGCCGGCCATGACCGGCCCCAGTTCGCGCGTGATCGACAGCACGACGACGGTCGCCACCGCCGATTCGGCGTTGAAGCGCGCGAAGCCGCTGTGCGACTGCAGCGCCAGCACCATGCCGGTGAACAGCGCGGTCAGGCCCACCACCGGCAGCGAGAAATAGCCGATCTCGAGCATCTGCTTGCCGACGAGGCGCGGATAGTAGGGCGGGCGCACCGCGTGCGCGATGCCCGCCGCCGCGAACAGCGCGAGCCGCCCCGCCACCGCGAGCAGCGCGAGGAACGCGCGGCCGATCGGCGCCAAGACCGGCATGCCTACGCGGCCTCGCCGAGATAGGCGCGGTGATAGCGGTGGCCGAGGCTCGTCAGGATCTCGTAGCCGTTGGTGCCGGCGCGCTCGGCCACGTCGTCGACGCCCGAATGCGCGCCGATCAGCTCGGCGAAATCGCCGACCTGGCAGTCCTCGGGCGGCACGGACGAGACGTCGAGCGTCACCAGATCCATCGAAACGCGGCCGATGAGGGGAACGCGGTGCGGCCCGATCCAGGCCTCGCCGCGGTTGCTCAGGGAGCGGAGGTAGCCATCGGCGTATCCGACCGCGATCGTCGCGATGCGGCCGCCCGCGCCGATCCGGGCGGTGGCACCGTATCCGACGGTCCCCGCTTTATCAACCTCGCGCACCGCGATCACGCGCGCGAGCAGCTGCACCGCGTGGCGCATCGGGTTCGGCTGGCCGGGCGTGGGATTGCCGCCATAGAGCGCGTGGCCGGGCCGCACGAGATCGAAATGATAATCGGGGCCGAGGAAGATGCCGGAGGAATTGGCGAGGCTCGCCTTCGCCTTCGGGAAGCGCGCGCGGAGGTGCTGAAAGTCGGCGAGCTGCCGCGCGTTGAGCGGATGCTCCGGCTCCTCGGAGACGACGAGGTGGCTCATCACCAGCACGTCGCTGAACGCGCGCAGCGCGTCGCCGTCCTCGGCCAGCGCCTCGGCGTCGGCCATCGCGAGGCCGAGCCGGTTCATGCCGGTATCGACGTGGACCACCACCGGCGGCGCCACCTCGTTGGCCGCGCAATAGGCGGTCCAGGCTTCGACCTGACCGGGATCGTTGAGCACCGGCACGATGCCGGCCGCGGCGTAGTCGTCGACGAGGCCGGGCAGCAGGCCGTCGAGCACGCACACCTCGGCGTCGGGCAAATGCGGCTTCAGCGCGAAGCCCTCGTCGGCGCGGGCCACGAAGAAGACGCGGCAGCCCGCCGCGAACAGCCGCTTCGCCACCGGAATCGCGCCGCAGCCGTAGCCGTCCGCCTTCACCACGCCCGCGCATTGCGCGCCGGACGCGAGGCGCGCGCCGAGACGCGCATAGTTCTCGGCGATCGCGTCGAGGTCGATCGTGAGAAGGGCGCCCGCGCGCTCGTCGGCGCGCGACGCCGTCTCAGTAGTCGGGTCCGGCGCCGCCGTCATGGGTCTGGTCGAGATTGCCGAACCGGGTGAGCTTCTCCTCGAAGAACAGCTTGACGACGCCGGTGGGGCCGTGGCGCTGCTTGGCGATGATGATCTCGGCCTTGTTGTGCGCCTGTTCGAGCTTCGTCTGCCACTCGGCGTATTTCGGGTCGTCGGGCGGCGGCTCCTTCGGGCGCAGGTAATATTCCTCGCGGAACACGAACATCACGACGTCGGCGTCCTGCTCGATCGAGCCCGATTCGCGCAGGTCGGCGAGCTGCGGGCGCTTGTCCTCGCGCTGCTCGACCGCGCGCGAGAGCTGCGAGAGCGCGATCAGCGGCACGTTCAGCTCCTTGGCGAGCTGCTTGAGCGTCCGCGTGATCTCGGACAGCTCCTGCACGCGGTTCTCGGGGCGGGTGCCGGGCGCCGGCCGCAGGAGCTGGAGGTAGTCGATGATGATCAGCGAAAGATTGTGCTGGCGCTTCAGGCGCCGCGCGCGCGTGCGGAGCTGCGAGATGGTGAGGCCGGCGGTGTCGTCGATGAACAGCGGGATGTGCTGGAGCTGGTTCGTCACCTCGACGAGCCTGGTGTAGTCCTCGGTCGAAATCCGCCCGGTGCGGATGTCGTGCGAGCCGATGCCGGTCTGCTCGGCGATGAGGCGCGTCGCGAGCTGCTCGGCCGACATTTCGAGCGAGAAGATGGCGACGACGGCGCCGTCGGCGACGAACGGCTCGCCGCGCTCGTTCTGCTCCTCGCGGTAGCGCGAGGCGGCGTTGAACGCGATGTTGGTGGCCAGCGCCGATTTTCCCATGCCGGGGCGGCCGGCGATGATGACGAGGTCGGACGGGTGGAGGCCGCCCAGCTGCCTGTCGAGGTCGTCGAGGTGCGTGGCGACGCCGGCGAGGTTGCCGTCGCGCTTCAGCGCGGCCTCGGCCATCTTGAGCGCCTCGCCCAGCGCCTGGCCGAAATCCTTGAAGTCGGTCTGGTAGGCGCCCTCGGTGGCGAGCGTGTAGAGCGACTGCTCGGCCATTTCGATCTGCTCTTGCGCGGTGGCGTCGAGCGAGACCTCGTAGGCGCGGTTGACGATGTCTTCCCCGATCGAGATCAGGTCGCGGCGGATCGCGCGGTCGTGCACCGTGCGGCCGTAATCCTCGGCGTTGACGACCGAGACGACCGAGGCCGCGAGCCGCGCGAGATAGGCGGGGCCGCCGATCTCGTCGAGCGCGCCGTCGGATTCGAAGAACCCCTTGAGCGTGACCGCGTCGGCGATCTGCCCGGCATCGACGAGTTTCCGGATCGCCTCGAAGATGCGCGCGTGGCGCTTGTCGGCGAAGTGCTCGGGCGAGAGGAACTCCGCCACCTTCTCGTAGGCGCGGTTGTTCGTGAGCAGGGCGCCCAAGAGCGCCATCTCGGCTTCGAAATTGTGCGGCGGCACGCGAAACAGCGTGCGCGGTTCGCCGCCGGGTGCGGAGCCTTCCATGCCGTGGTCCTCTTCGCGCGGCAGATTAGGCGCGCGACCCGGCGCCTTCATCCGCCGATTTTACGAATTTCGCGCCGTCCCGAATCCGGCCGCTCTTATCGACAGCGTTATCAACGAAAACTGTGGAAATCTCGCGGCGCTGCTTCGACGTCATCCTGAGCGCCGGCCCTTCGCGGGCGCGAAGGATCTCTCGACGCCGAGGCTCCGCTGCCGAGAGATCCTTCGGCCGCAAGCGCGGCCTCAGGATGACGGGGCAGCGGCGCGCGTCTCACGCCGCCATGTTCGCGCGTTCCCAGTCGAGCATGTAGTCGCGCGTCAGCGGCACGGCGTCCTGCCGCTTCGCGAGCTGGATCTGGAAAACCATCTGGTCCATGTGCCGGAACGCGACCTCGCAGCCGGCGAGGTAGAATTCCCACATGCGGCAGAAGCGCTCGTCGTAGAGGCGCGCCACCTCGGTGCGGTTCTCCTGGAAGCGCCGGCGCCATTCGCGCAGCGTGTCGGCGTAGTGGATGCGCAGGATCTCGATGTCGGTGATCCAGAGCCCCTCCTGCTCGATCGCGGCGATCGCCTCGGACAGGGAGGGAGCATAGCCGCCCGGGAAGATGTACTTCCGGAGCCAGGGGTTGGTCGTCCCCGGCGGCGACATGCGGCCGATCGAGTGGAGAACGGCGACGCCGTCTTCCTTCAAGAGCTCCTTCACCTTGCGGAAGAAGGCGCGGTAGTGGCGCGCGCCGACATGCTCGAACATGCCCACCGAGACGATGCGGTCGTAGCGGCCGTGTTCGTGGCGGTAGTCGCGCAGCTCGAACCGCGCGCGGTCGGCCAGGCCCTCGGCCCGGGCGCGGTCGTTGGAGACCTTGTGCTGCTCGGTCGAGAGCGTGATGCCGGTGACGTCGGCGTCGGCCACGCGCGCGAGGTAGAGGCCGAGGCCGCCCCAGCCCGAGCCGATGTCGAGCACCTTGAGGCCGAGCTTGCCGAGCAGCAGCTTGGAGGCGATGTGGCGCTTCTTGTCGTGCTGCGCCTCGTCCAGCGTCTTGTTGTTGTTGGTGAAATAGGCGCAGGAGTATTGCCGGTCCTTGTCGAGGAAGAGGTCGTAGAGGCGGCCGGAGAGGTCGTAATGGTGCGCCACGTTGCGACGCGAGCGGCCGGCATGGTTCGCCTGCTGGCGATGGCGCACGAGCATGCCGGCGCGGCTGAGGGCGCGGGCCAGCGGCAGGTCCTCGTAGCGCTGGATGTTGATCGCGAGCAGGGCGAGGAGGTCGTAGATCGTCCCGTCGTCGATCGTCAGCGTGCCGTCCATGTAGGACTCGCCGAAGGCCATCTTCGGGCGCAGCGCGAGGCGATGGGCGGTGGCGCGGTCGGCGATGCGCATCGTGACGCGCGGGCCGTGGTTCTTGCCGAACGTCTGCGCATGGCCATCGGGCCCGACCAGCGTGAGCTGGCCGGTGTGCACGATCTTGCCGAGCAGCCGCGCGAGCAGCATTTCCGACCCATCTTCGTCCCGGATGCGCCTTCTCCTGCGGGCGCATTTTGGGAAATTTAGGCGCAGACGGACGGAACGGCAACGCCGGGCTTTGGGGCCCGGCGTTGCACCAGTACGGCGAATGCCTAGGGAACTCTTGCCCCTTCTTGCCCGGGCGACGGGCGGGGGGAAGGCGGCGTTACTTCGCCTTCTTCTCTTTCTTGGCCTTCTTTCCCTCCTCGGCGGGCGCTTCGGGCGCCGCTTCGGCCTTGGCCGGCGTCTCCTCGGCCGGGGCGTCGAACACCGCGGCCGCGGCGGCCTGGGCGGCTTCCGCCGCCTCGGCCTCGGTCTTCAGCACGACCGGGCTCTCGCCGCGGTCGAAGCGCTCGGCCTGGAGCTTCGCCTCTTCCTCGGACTGGCCGACGTTGACCAGCACGCCCACGCTCACCTCGGGGTGCAGGATGACGCGCACGGTGTGGATGCCGATCATCTTGATCGGCCGGTCGATGACGACCTGGCGCTTTTCGACCGTGTAGCCGGAGGCGGTGAGGCCGTCGGCGATGTCGCGGGCGCTGACCGAGCCGTAGAGCTGGCCGCTTTCGCCCGCCTGGCGCACGACGATGATGCGCGCCTTGTCCATCTTCCCGGAGACCGCTTCGGCCTCGCTCTTGCGCTGGAGGTTGTCGGCCTCGAGCTGCGCGCGCCGGCTCTCGAAGTAGCTGACGTTGTCCTTGGTCGCGCGCAGGGCCTTGCGCTGCGGCAGAAGGAAGTTGCGGGCATAGCCCTGCTTCACCTTCACCACGTCGCCCATCTGGCCGAGGTTCTCGACGCGCTCGAGCAGGATCACTTGAATCTGTGCCATCGCGCGCCCCCTACTTCAGCACGTAGGGCAGCAGGCCGAGATAGCGCGCGCGCTTGATCGCCTGGGCGAGGGCGCGCTGCTTCTTGGCCGACACGGCCGTGATGCGGCTCGGCACGATCTTGCCGCGCTCGGACACGAAGCGCTGGAGCAGCTTCACGTCCTTGAAGTCGATCTTGGGCGCGTCCTTGCGCGAGAACGGGCAGCTCTTGCGCCGCCGGAAGAACGGGCGCCGCGCGCCGCCGCCGCCGCCCGGACGCCCGCCGCGATCGCCGCCGCCGGGCCGTCCGCCGAATCCACCTGGGGGAGCCATTATTCGCCTCCGTGCTGCTTGTCGCCGCCGTCGCCGTCATCGCGCCGGCGCGGAGGGCGGTCGTCGTCGAAGCGGCGCGGACGGTCGTCGCCGAAGCGCCCGCGGCGGCTGCCCGCGGCTTCCGCCGCCGAGCGCTCGTCCCAGCCGGTGCGGCCGTCGCGGTCGCGGTCGCGGTCGCGCTCGCGGTCGCGCTGCAGGATCGGCGAGGGATTCGGGTCGAGCGCCTCGACCTTCACCGTCAGGTAGCGCAGCACGTCCTCGTTGATGCGCATGTTGCGCTCCATCTCGGCGATCGCCGGGGCGGGCGCGTCGATGTTGAGGAGGACGTAGTGGCCCTTGCGGTTCTTCTTGATGCGGAAGGCGAGATTGCGCAGGCCCCAATACTCGCGCTTGGTGACCTTCCCGTTCAGGCCTTCGACGATCTTGGTGAATTGCTCGCCCAGCGTGTCGACCTGGGTCGACGCAATGTCCTGGCGAGCGATGAACACGCTCTCGTACAGCGGCATAAGCACTCCCTTTGGCTGTTCGCGAACCGGCGCTCATCCCGGACAATCCGGAATACAAAGCCGCCCGGCTCTAGCCGAACCCCGCAGCGTCGAAATGCGTGTAAGGGACCGGCAAGGAGCTATGGAGGGCGCGGAATATGCACATTCCCCGCCGCCGCGCAACCGGCCCCTTCCGCGACCGGGGGCCGCGGCGCCGCGCGGGCTGGCCCCCGCGCCGGAGCCGCCAATGTTCTTTTTTTGTTCTTGACGCGGCACGGGCGCTTCGGCTTTGCTCGGCGCGGTTTCCCGTGCCGAACCGCCATGTCCCGCGACCGCATCCTCCGCATCATCGCCCATGGGCTCCGCTTCAAGATCAGGTATCCGGGCTGGCGCTGGCCGCGCGACACCGAGGCGGACACCAGGCGCGCCGCCGAAGCGCTGCTCGAGCACATCGAGCTCTCGAACTGCCGCGTCGAGGCCGGCGAGTCGGCGAAGCCGCACAGCACGCATGGCGAGCCGCAGCCCTGAGCCGCGCCGCCGCGCGCGGTTTCCGCACGTCCGAATGCGCGTTCAATGTTGGCCAAAGGACGGCAAGTTAACCCTCGATAGAGTGCGATTTTTAACCGCGAAAAATCCGGTCCGGCGCGCGATTTCGCGGAACCGAATCGGGCGCGCGGCATCTCCGTTGCATCATTCCAGGCGGAGGGATTTTTCGTGGCAGAACGATTGAACCCGGTTCGTATCGCGAGCGTGGCCGGCCCCGGCGGCGAGGCGATCGGCCCCGACGACTTGCCCGAGCATGCCGATGTCCGGTGGGTGCGCCGGCGCAAGGCGCGGGTCGTGGCGGCGGTGCGCGGCGGCCTCCTGAGCCTGCACGAGGCCTTGCAGCGCTACAGCCTCTCGCTCGAGGAGTTCATCGCGTGGGAGCGCGAAGTCGGGCGCGAGGTGGCCGAGCGCCGGCGCACGGGCCGCATGCGCGAACTGAGCCTCGTCGGCCAGCGCCGGAGCCGCAGCCGCGCGATCTGAGCGGCGCGCGTTTCGCGCCGGCCCGGGCCGGGCGCGACGCCGAGCGGCGTGTCTTCGCGCCGCCGCGCCGGCCGCGAGAATTCCACAGGTAAAACGTCAAGTAAGTGACCCTTAACTACGAAAGGTCGCGCTTTTTTCTCGGGGTTTCGCCAGACTGCATCGCATCAGAAGGCGCCTCAAGGCGCCCATGCTCGGGGATAGATGGCGTCAAGCCACTCCGGTCAGGGGAATGGGAATTGCGTGTCGGAGACGTGCGATGCTCGAACGGCTCAACTTCCGCCGTCCGGCCCGAGTGATCGGCGCGGACGGCCATCCGCTCACTCTCGCTGATCTTCCGGCGCGCGATGCGCGCTGGAACGACAAGCGCAAGGCCCAGGTGGTGGCCGCGGTGCGCGGGAATCTTCTCTCTTTCGAGGAGGCGATGCGCCGCTACGGCCTCTCGCCCGGCGAGTTCCGCGCCTGGGAAGGCGAGGTGTTCGCCTGCCTCGCCGCGCGCCGGCGCGCGACCGAGCGGCGCGAGTTCCGGCTGCTCCGCCGCGAAGTCCACGCCTTCGCCCGCAAGCGCGCGCAGGCGGTCTAGCCGCGCCTACGCGACCGCAGTCACCGGATACGCGAGCTCGTGGCGCGCGCGCCATTCGGGCACGACGTAGTTCACGATCAGCGAGCGGCGCACGCCGCGGATGTCGCGCGGGCGGAAGCCGTGCCAGGTGTCGGCGCCGGGCACGAAGATCAGGCCGCGGTTGAAGTCGGCGGGCGCGCGCCCCACCCACGCCGTGGGGCCGTCGTAGATGTCGGTGCCCCAGTCGGCGGCGCCGGGCCCTTCGGAGAGATAGATCAGCATCGTGAAAAGCTTCGCGCCGATGTCGGTGTGCGGCTCGAGCCAGAAGCCGCCGGTGTCCTGGCAGTATTCGACGCGCAGCGAGGTGCCGCCGAGCGCGGCTCCGGTCGCGGCCTCGAGCCGGTGCACGGCCTGTGGGCCGGGGCGGCGTGCATCGCGCTGCT
>ERZ761602.4461-NODE-4461-length-17944-cov-4.286433_pt1 | contig 17944 bp, 15 predicted proteins | sample MGYA00512165_ERZ761602 | MGnify/ENA primary metagenome ERZ761602 (study PRJEB28899, sample SAMN02445085) | bioreactor sludge metagenome | biome: EBPR sludge; isolation source: Thorneside wastewater treatment plant | place: Australia: Brisbane, Thorneside... | reverse complement strand
GTGGAGCCCGGCCCCGCCTGAGGTGCACAATTTCAAAGGCAGATGAAATGTGTGCTTAGTGAATAGAAGGTTAGTTTGTACAAGGCTTTACAGGATCAACCGCAGATGCTGGAACGGTCTGGTAGCGCTCCTTGACCTCAAGCTGCTCCTTAATCAAATCGCTAATCTCCAGGATATCCTCCCGTCGGCAATTCATCGACTCCAGCAGATCCATCACAGCTCCTGCCACGCGGACTTTCTCCAAGTCTTTCATTACCCTGTACTCCCGAAGCCAACCCCACGAAGTCCCGGCCCATCCGGTGGTTGGGTAGAAAGCACGTGTTGTGCCAACTCTGGCAGGCGGCTCTTTATGTATGTAAAGTGTTGCGGTTAATTGGCTTATGTCAGCATTCCGAAAAGCGCTTAGTAGCGGTGAAAGTTCAGAGTCCAGAATCTGGACTCGAGAGTGTACAGAAAATTTACAATTCTCGAAGGGGCCCTTGCCACCAAATTTTCGAGATTTAGTTCAAGAAAGTTGCCAAAAATGTCCAAACTGGCTTGACTCTGACGTTTTGTGGTGGCTATCCTTTTCGAAAGTCCTGCGGAGAAGTGCGGTCTTCCGTGGGCAAATTCGATGAAGCGACGGGCGAAGGAGCCGAATTATGTTCGAAGTCATCGCGCTCATGTTGCTTTCGCATCAACCGGTGCAGCCGATGGTTGTGGGTGAAGCCTCGTATTACACGGTCGCCAGCAGCAGCAGTATGACTGCTTCAGGTGAGACCATGCGGAACGATGCCCTGACTTGTGCCATGCTCACTGGTGAGTTTGGCGACTATGTGCTGGTAGTCGCGGAGAACGGGAGGTCGGTTGTATGCCGACTCAATGATCGAGGCCCTTACATTGAGGGCCGGGTGATTGACCTGTCACTCGCTGCGATGCGAAAGCTGTGTCCCAGTTCGGGAACCATGAAGGTTACCGTGTATAACCTTGGCAAGAAGCCACCGTCAAAGGTGCCGCTGAGGCCATAGGGAACCACGCGCCAAAAATCTGACCGGCCCCGGAGTTTGCTCCGGGGCCGGTTCGTTTTTATGCGTTCTCTCAGTTTACGCAGGTGTAATTCTTGTGACGCCTTCGAGTGCGACCAGTTTTTCGAGTAGTTCAACACGGATGCGAACGAGCAGCATCTTGTTGGAGCGTCTTTCCGAAATTACCGTAGCGCCGGCGCGTTTCACTTGCTGAATTGCGTCTTCGGACATTTCGGTCAAGTGGACGTAGACCTTGAGCATCCCATTCTCGACGGTTACCTTGTCGTCTGCATACCTGCCGTTCTTTAGTTTGCTCGCGAGATTCACCAGTGCAGGATCCAGCTTGGAACTGGAGGCATCAGATTCATCTTTCATTCTTGCGCCTTCCTGCACGGAGTCGCCGGGGGCGATCGGCGCAGATTCCGCTTCGGGGCGTTGCGGACTCGGTGAAGTCGCCGGTGCCTGCCCAATTCGGGCGTTCATGTCCCTGCCGCGGCTGCTCTTCGACGGCGTCGCCGGCGAAGGCATGACCGCCGCACCTGCATAGCCGAGAGACTGAAGTTGCACACGGGATTCATCGGCGGCGGCGCCAAAGATTCCCTCGTAGCTGACGCCATCGGGCATTTCAACGGGGACCTCGACGGTTTTCGTGCGACCACCCTCGGTGACGATGCGATCTTCGACCGCGACGAAGCTGGTGAATTGTGTCATTAACCCGAACTCAAGGCCGAGTTTTGTAATGTCCCCTTTCAGGTCGCGATTGGCGTTGCCTGATTGCATGCCGAGCCAATCCTGTTCCATCAGCCATTCGATGCGCTGCCTTGCCCAAAGCGGGGCGAGCACGTCATGATCCGGCTGAGAGGTTGGTAGATTGACCTGAATGGCGCGTTCGAACGGACCATCTGCCGTCTGGCCGCGCAGGGTGATAGTACCGGAACCGGCGGCGCTGTATCGGCCGGTGAGGACGAGGGGGGTGGAGGAGAACAAGTCGGGAATTGCGCCGGGATCTGGAAAGACTTCTGCTACCCCCAAGCCGCCGAAATCCACGGAGATATCTGTGAGCACGGGGCTGTGGATGCGCTCGTGGAATCGTTTCGCGGCCGCGTCGCCGTCGCTTTCCAAGGTGACTATTTCTGCGGCACCGCGACCTGCCCGCGCCATACCTTCAATTAAGAAGCGATTCACCGAATTGCCGATCCCAAATCCGAACACTCGCGCATCCTTCGCGTTTTTCTGGATTGCATCGAGGATTGCCATGTCATTGCCGATGTAGCCATCGGTCATGAAGCAGACGACGCGGAGGCGCTCGCTATCGTGGGCGCCGCCGAGCGCGGCGTGAATGGCGGCCATCATCTCGGTGCCGCCGCCGCCTTCGAGGTTGGCCAAGTATTCGAGGGCGGCTTTTCGGTTAGCGGGGGTGTTTGGAACCGTTTTCTCGAAACAATATCCGACACCACCCGCAAACGACACCAGGTTGAACGTGTCGTTAGGATTCATTGCTTCGATGCACAACTTCATCGTTTCTTTCGCTTTTTCTATGGGAAAGCCGCCCATTGAACCGCTACTGTCGATGACAAAAATCATTTCTTTTGGCGTCGCCATTTCCGGGGTGACGCGCGCCGGCGGTTGAAGCACTAGCGTAAAGAAGCCGCCTTTCGCGTCGGCGTGAGTCAAGACGGCATCTGCGATGTCGTTCCCAGCGACGGAGTAGGTCAGTACAAAATCCCGATTGGGGATTTCATCCTTCGCATTCAACGATACCTCCGCGATGTTGCCGTTTGTCTTTACATCGACCTCGTGCAGTGCACTCGCTATCGCTTGCAGCGGCATGCCGGCATCGACGCGAACGCGCAGCGAAATGTCATGGCCGGCGCGAGTGCCCTCTGGCGTGATCGGCGCATTTACGCGACCAGCGTCAGGAACCTGGTCGGTTCTATCCGGTCCTGCCTTTGTTCCCAAGGGGCTGCCAGGGAGCGCGGGATGGGGTTCACCTGAAAGCGGCTGGCCGGGGATATAGCGCGGTCCAACAACCATGGGAAACGAGAATTCGTACTGTCCGTCCTCGTGCTTGAGGTACTCGACGTAGCTAATCGTGATCTCGATATTTTCGCCGGGCAGGATGTTTGCCACGGACTGCGTGAAGATGTTAGGACGTTCCTGATCCAGCAGGCTGGCTGTCTTGCCTGCATTGCGGGCTTGTTCGTAGATGCGTTGCGCTTCCTCGCGCTCCTTGATCGTCCCGCGAATCACGCGCTTGCCAACTTTCATCAGCATCGTGTCAACCGCCGACCGCTCGGACATGGGGAACGTGTAGACCGCTTCAATGGGTTCTTTGTAAGGATTCGCGAAGCGTTGCGTCAACGTTACGCGAGCGATGAAGCCTGAGATGTCCACGTCAACGTCAGTGTGTTCCAAGGGACACTGGCCTTCGGGCCGTCCTTCTTTTGGGGGGACAATTACACATCCGCCCGGGAGAATCTGTTGATCAGCCGAAGCAGAACTTGCCAGCAGCAGTGTAGCCGCAAAAGGAATTGCCGCTATCCTTTTAAGCAGGGCATATGCAGAAAACATAGATTTGAATCTCCAGTTGGTTTTGATGCTTTTTCTTGCGCGCTTACCGAGTGAGACACCAAGAGAGCCCACGGAGTTCGCGGGTTCGACCCAAAAATATGGTTAAACCGCAATTTCTCTTTGATTAGCACTTTTCATTTCGTTGTGCCTTCACAAATGTACTTTTTGCTACGCGGAGGTTTCGTGCAGGTAGGGTTTTTGTAGGATGTTGCACGTTGCAGTGAGGTGTGAAAGCGGCGCAACCCCCGCATTCGTTGATCGTGGCTTTGCGCGTCAAGCGCGCTACGCAACTTACTCTTGTTCCGACACTTGTCGCCTATACGACGGCGTTGTGAATCTATGTTCCTGGTGACAATGAAAAGTCGAAAAAACCGTGTGGCACGGTTCTCGCATTAGAGGGGGAGTAATTTGCAGGCGGCGGGTGGCCGCCGGTTGATTCGATTTTCAGGTTGGTTATGCCGGCAGGCGGGCCCGGACGCATCGGCCACTTCGGCGAACTGCTCCGCAGTTGGCGCAGCGGTGAATGCGTCAAACTCGTCGCCAGAGGATATTGCAGTGCAAGTTTTAGCGAGGACGTCATTCTCTCACGCGAGCAAGTCCTTCACGGCAGCTTTGTTAAGCGCTTTGTGTATTGCCTCCTGCGTAAGCACGCCTCCTGATTCGGAGAACTTCCCGCAAGCCGCCGCGCCTACAGTGAAGTTGCAACCCGGCGATGTGTTGCAGGTGAAATTTCTTTACTGGCCGGAACTTAACGAAGAGAAGCAGTCGATTCGGCCTGACGGGAAAATCTCGCTACAGCTTGTGGGCGATGTTCACGCGCAGGGTCTTTCGCCGGACGAGCTCCGCACGCATCTGCTTGATCTGTACGATGAGAAACTTATTGAGCCCGAAATTTCCGTTGTCGTTGGAGCGCTGGACAGCAATCGCGTGTACGTCGGTGGAGAAGTGTTGGCGCCCGGCATGGTCATGATCAATGGCCGCCTGTCGGTGCTTGAAGCAATCATGCAGTCTGGCGGGCCGCGGAAAGATACGGCCAAGTTAAACAGCGTTGTAGTGGTACGTCAGCGAGATGGAAAGCAGTATGGCATAACGCTGGACCTGCGCAATGCGCTCGAGAGCGCCGAGAGCGAAACGTTCATGCTTGAGCCGTACGATGTTGTATTTGTGCCGCAAACCAATATTGACAAGGTTGATCAGTTTGTCGAGCAATACATCAACCGAATCGTGCCGCGCGCGCTTCACTACAATTTTACGCACGAAATGAATCCCAGTTCCTCATCGAATGACGGCGCCCTTGCATCACAGTTGTTGTCAAACATTGGGTCAGCGGCGCCAACCGTTCAGGTCGGCGGAGGCGCGCCATGAACGGGCAAGCAATACAGAGTTCATTGCGTGATGTGTTGAGCGCGGCGTTTCGCCACAAGTTCAAGATGGCCGCAGTGTTCGCCGGAGTTCTCGGTCTGGTGACGCTGTATACGTATGTAACGCAGGAAATTTATCGCTCAGAGGCGAAAGTGCTTATTCGGCTGGGACGCGAAAATCTTTCGGTCGATCCATCCGTATCAGGCCCCACATTGTTTCCCTCGCGTGACCGGGCAAATGAAGTCAACTCGGAACTTGCCATCCTAAGCAGCCGCGAAATTGCGGAGCGGGTCGTCGCCAAGCTTGGCGCTCTTAGCATTCTCGAACAGCCCGACGAACTGTTGGAAGTGGTGCCGCCTGCTGAATCGATGAAAGACGTGCAGCAGGAACTCCGCGCGATTCGCAGGGAAGTGCGCGAGACCGAAGAAGCGGGTGCCGGCCTGATGGTTGCGCTGGATCTTGCGTCGCCGCTTACCATCGAGGAGCAGGCGGTCAAGTATGTCATGGAGAACACTTCGGTTGGGGTCGAGGCAAAGACGGACATCATTGCGCTGTCCTTCGAGTCTCCCAGCCGATCGCTGGCCCAGCGCGCACTCGCGTCAATCATCGACTTCTACCTGGAAGAGCATATTCGCGTACACGCGGCACAGGCTTCACCCGCGTTCTTCGAAGAGCAAACCGCGGCGTTACGCAAAACGCTGGACGACCAGGAGGGTAAGGTCCGAGATTTTCGCGATACCCACGGTATTTCAAGCATAGAACGACAGAAAGAAACGTTGCTGTCCCGTCTAAGCGATTTGGAGAAGCAACTTGCCGACACCCAGGCCCAGGCGGAAGCCTCGCAAACACGCGTTACAACCATTGAGGGCGCGTTGGAATCCAGGCCAAAAACGCAGGAACTAAGCCGGACCACGGGTATGACGAACTATGCCGCCGATGCCATGAAGGAAAAATTGATGGAGTTGAAGCTCCAGGAAACCGACATGGCGGCTCGCTACGCCGAATCGCACCGCCCTTTGATAGATGTTCGCAATCAGATTAGAGAAACAACTCTGGCTCTGGAGAAAGAGAAAGAGACACACACCGAAATTACCACGGGCGTGGATCTTACATACCAGCAATTGCAGGCGACGCTTGAGAATGAACGTGTACAAGTTGCCGCCTTTCTTTCCCAGATTTCGACGCTGCAAGGCGCGATCGATCGCGGCAAGACGGAACTTAAGACACTTACCGAGCGCGAGACGGAACTGACCGCCCTGGAGCGCGATGTTGCCTTGGCGGCAAAAGACTACGAGCAGTATCGTGACAGCCTTCAGCGCGCAAAGATTTCCGCTGCGCTGGACATCGACCGAGTATCCAATGTGAGTGTAGTGCAGCCGGCAACCCTGCCGATGGATCCTGTGAAGCCGAAAAAACTACTGAACATCGCGATAGGCATGTTTCTGGCCCTGTTTATAAGCCTGAGTCTTGTTATGACGCTCGAGTACTTCGACGATTCCATCAATGCGCCGGAACAACTCGAGAAATGGGTGGGGGTACCGGTGCTCGTGACGGTTTCCGACAGGGAGTACAAGGCATGTATCTGAACTTCTACGGCATGAGTAAAGAGGCGTTTCACATAGCGCCCAATCCGGATTTCTTCTACATGAGCCCGGGTCATCGGGAAGCACTTGCCGCCGTGTTGTATGGTGTGGACAAGGGTCTTGGCTTCATCGTGCTGACTGGTGAAGTCGGAACTGGCAAGACGACTGTATTGAGAACCTATCTTGAACGCGTCCGGCGCGCCCAGATTCGCCCTATCTACCTGTTCAATTCCAATCAAACATTTGACTCCTTGCTGACGTGTTTGCTCGATCAATTTGAAGTGAGCAGCCAGGGGCAGACAGAGCACTGGAAGATCCAGGCGTTGACGCGCGAACTTGTATATGAGTTGGGTCGAAACCGGCGTGTCGTTCTAGTGATTGATGAAGCCCATCAAATGCCAGTCGAAACCTTTGGCAAACTTCACTTGATCTCGAATCTTGAACTGCCGGAGCAAAAACTGCTTCAGATTGTGTTAACTGGCCAGCCGGAGCTTGAAGAGAAGCTCAAGGACCACAACCTGCGCCAGATTCGTCAGCGGATCGCGGTACGCGCGCGCCTGTTTCCCCTCACACTCAAAGAAGGCATCGACTATATAGCGCACCGCATTCAAGAATCGGAAGCACAACAGGAGCGCGTAATGACGCACGGCGCGATGAAGGCCATCGTCCGCGCTGCCAGAGGATTTCCGCGCGAAATCAACGTGCTTTGCGACAACGCACTCGTGACCGCTTTCAGTTATCAAGCAAAACCATTGACGCGCAAGATTGCCAAGCGAGCGATACGGGAGTTTTACCAGAAGCCGCGGCGCAGCTTGTGGCGGTGGATGACGGCAGGCGCTGCCGCCGCAGCCATAGTGGCCTTTGCCGGAGTTGCGATATCAATGGCGGTTTCTCAAACCAATGGGGCGCCTCAAACGGAGCTTGAACAGGCGCATGAGCATGCGGTTCAAGTGTCCGCCGCAACGCTTACCAATCCCAGTGGGGAGATGCAGTAATGAGCCGAATATTCGAGGCGCTGGAACTTACCGGCGTGGACTTTGAAGAGAAGGCCTCGACAACGGTATTGCACACGAAAGTTTTTTCTCCCGCGTCGAAGCCGTTTGCGGAGAAAATTCTGGCGTTGAGCCGCCGAATCGACGCGGCTTTCGACAACCGCGCCGGTAAAGTCATTTCCATTGCCGCGCTGGAATCCGGCTCTCACGGCTTTACGTACGCGTTTGAACTTGCTCGACTATCTTCGACTTATCTGAAGCGGCGCGTCCTTTTGTTGGGCACGTGGCAGTCCGGCAGTTCTACCAAGGTTTTGCAGAATGGCGTCGCGCGTGGTTGGGAATCGGCGATGTTCGGCAATGAATCCGTTGCCGAGTTTGTCCACCAACTGAACGAACCCCCGATCGCCGTAAGCCAACTTAACCTTTCCAAAGACGCGCTGGCGGCGCTTGCCGCATCGCCCCGGTTTGGAAACATGTTGCGGCGGATGCGGAAGCGCTACGACCTGATTGTTGTTGATACGCCGCCGGTCGCCGATGCGATGGACGCGGTGCTCTTGGCGCAAGTTGTCGATGGGACCGTGCTAATCGTGAACGCAGGGGAGAGCCGGTGGCAGGTTGTGCGAAATACTGCCGACCAATTGGCCGCTCAACAAGGAAACTTGCTCGGCGTGGTTTTGAACAAGCGACGCCACTACATTCCCGAATTCATATACCGAAAGCTGTAACAGCCTGAAACATACAGGCGCAGGAGGCCAGATCATGGGGCCTTTGCTCGGGAGTACACACCATTAATACGCAACCACAAAGCAAGACAACTTTTCTCCGATTATTCTCGCGAGAAGGGCAGACGGCTTCGACTGTCGCAAGCGAGTTACTCTCGCCGGTCGCGTTTGAGCGGCAATTGGCTATCGAACGCGCTCGAACAGAGCGTTCGCGGTTTATTTTTACGATGGTCGCGTTCTCCGTCGAATCGGCGGAGAACGAAGTGGACCAAGCGCGCGCGGAAAGGGCGCTTTGCGCGGTACTCTCCGAGCGTACGCGGATATGCGATACGAAAGGATGGCTGGGCAAGCGGCTTGCAGTGATTCTCCCATACACCACGGTTGCGGGAGCGCGCGGCCTTGTGCAGACCCTCGACACCCTTTTTCACGAGCAGTACGAAGAATCCAGCCAGACTCGGACAACCGGAGCGAGTCTATCGTGTTCCATCTATGAATATCCGGCGGACCGAATCGAACAGGTCACGGGTTAACGCTAACTTGTACCCAAGCCGTCCTTCCGGGCGGAAGAAAACAGGTATTTCACATGAGTAACGCATTGCTCCAATCCAACCCAACATTTCGTCGTTCCGAAGCGCGGCCGTCGTCACCGGATGGTGATGGGAAGGCCCGTATTGTGCCTGATTCAAGTCATGCGCTTTTTGCAAGACCGTTTCCACTGTGGAAGCGCGCGCTGGACGTCTTCGGTGCACTTACTGTGCTCGCTATCGCATCGCCGATCATGATCGCAGTCGCGATTGCAATCAAGCTGACGTCGCCGGGACCGGTCCTGTTTGCGCAGAAGCGAGGCGGTCTTGGTGGAAAACCTTTTGACCTGTACAAGTTTCGCAGCATGAGCGTGGATGCCGAGGCGCGCAAGGCGGAGTTGATGAAGTTCAATGAACGTTCCGGCCCTGTCTTCAAGATGACGCATGACCCCCGCGTCACCAGGATCGGCAAGTTCATTCGGAAGACGAGTCTCGACGAGTTACCACAGCTCTTCAACGTACTGAGAGGCGATATGAGCCTCGTCGGCCCACGACCGCTTCCGAAGAGCGAAGAGAAAGATTACGACCACTGGCACTGGCGGAGGCTGGATGTGAAACCCGGATTGACCTGCATCTGGCAGGTGACTTGTCGGCATGACAAAGACTTTGACCGCTGGGTGCGACTAGATCTCGAATACATTCGGAAGTATTCCCTATTACTCGATCTTCAGTTGTTGTTTCGGACGATTCCCGCGGTCCTGGCGCAACGGGGCGCTTGCTAACTATTGCCTCAAGCGGAAGAAGCGATGAGCAATGCAAGCCAAATAGCGATGGAGCCGACAACGGGGCGTGCGGTCACTTTAGTGAACCGTCGTCTAAGTTCGGGGTTGTTGCGTCATGGCAGCATGACGCTTGCAGACCAGATGATCGCAAGCACTACAACCTTCGCGACGAGTGTGATGGTTGGCCGAATGTGCCTGAAGGAAGACTTCGGCCTGTACATGCTGGGCTTCAATGTTTACACGATCCTGCTGACAATGCAGGCCTCCCTTGTCTGCACGCCGTACATAGTGCGGTACCCGACGGTTTGCAAAACGGCCATTGCCGGGCTTACGGGATCCTCGCTCCTTCAACAGTTAACGCTCTCCGCAGGCGTCGCTATCGCAATCCTGCTGACGGGCTTGTCACTTTTGGCAGGTAGCGCTTCGACAAGTATGGCGCATATGTTGATCGCGCTTGGCAGCGCGATTTCCTTCTTGTTGCTCCGCGACTTCGTCCGTCAGGTTGCTTTTGCGCAGCTATCCAGCGGCACGGCGCTGCTGTTGGATGCATTTGTTGCCTTCGTGCAACTTGGCGGAATCGCGCTGATTGGATGGTATGGCTTACTGAATGCCTCTTCCGCATTCTTGATTGCCGCTCTCGCTTGCGCGCTTGGTGCAACGGGTTGGTACTACCGTTGTCGCCATCAGATTTCGCTCGATCCAGGCGCCGCCTATCGCGACTTTCGCGATCATTGGCAATCGACTCGCTGGCTGTTTCTGAGCGCGCTTGTTTGGTGCGTAAGTATCAATATTTACCCCTGGCTGCTTGCCGCATTTCACAGCGCTTCCAGCACGGCGGCCTGGGGGGCCGCGCTGGGCGTCGTAGCAGTCATCAACCCAATTGTGTTGGGCGTACAAAACATCCTGGGCCCGAAGATCATGCATGCATATGCAAATGGCGGAGCGGAGCGGCTGCGCCGTACCGTTCACGGGGCAAGTCTGGCTTATAGCGGCGCATTGGCCTTGTTTAGCGTTTCAATGCTTCTTATAGGTGATGCGCTGGTGGTGACGATTTATGGCGCGAAGTATGAAGGCAGCGGCTACCTTGTCGCGTTGCTCTCGCTGAATCTTGCATGCGGCGCATTCGGCTTTGCATTCTCGCGCGGACTCTTCGCGCTCAATCGGGCGCGCACTGACTTCTATGTTAATGCCCTTGCTTTGGGCATTCTATTGATTGTGGGTGTATGGCTTGCGCGCCAGTATGGTCCCGTAGGCGCCGCTATAGGGCAACTCGCCACGAACGCAGCAGCTTGCGTGGTGCGTGTCATTGCGTTTGCGGCGTGCACCCGCGCCAGTTTTCGGGCGGTTCCAGCATGAACTCTGTGGTACAAATTAGCGCCGCGGCTGGCCAGGGCGAGACACGCCGATTTCCATGGTTCACTTTTGTATTTCTTACAGCGTGCTTTTTTATTGCACTGCACGATCCCACACGATCCTTCTCGATCCAGGGTGACTATCTGCCGTCCGGTGATACGCTGGAAAAGCATGCGGCGGACGGAAACGTAAAACGACAGATTGGATTCCTTGGAGCAGGGGCTTTCGGATTCCTTGTAATGGTAGGTGCGCGACGCAAGTCGCTACAGGTGAATGGAACGCTTGCCCTGCTCGTGTTTTTCCTCTTGACGTGGATTCTGCTGAGCGTCACGTGGGCCGATGAGCGGACGCTGAGCGCGAGGCGGCTCGTGGTTATTGCGACCTTGTGTTTTGGCGCGATTGCTGTTGCATGTTCACTTACGCCACGCGAAATCATGCTCTTTGTGCTGTTCAGTTCCATGGTCTACCTGGTGGCCGGCATCACATCCGAAATCGCAATCGGAACCTTCACGCCAACTGCGGAAAGGTATCGATTCTCTGGAACGCTGCATCCCAACAACCAAGGCGTTAATTGTTCCCTTATCCTTCTGGCTTCGATCACCGCGCTACACACCGAAAAACGTTTCAAATCGCTTTTCATTGCATGCGCAGGTCTTGCCTTTCTCTTCCTTGTGCTAACCAAGTCGCGCACCTCACTCCTTGCGTTTCTAGTAACTTTCGCCGTCTATTCCGTACTGGTCTACGGAAGGTCACGGCACTTTGCTTACATCTGTACCCTTGCGACTACCGCTGTGTTGATTGTGCTGTTTGTTGCGAGCGATGCGGTCGCGCCCGCGCTAGAACGCAGTTTGCTGATGGGCCGAACGGACCAGGACATTTCAGGAACGATGTCACTCACGGGGCGGCTGCCACTTTGGCAGGACTTGATCGAGTATGCCGCGGTGCGTCCATTTCAAGGGTATGGATACGGGAGCTTTTTCACAGTGGAACACATTCGCGAAATATCCGACCGTCAGGGTTGGCCGATTGCTGAATGCCACTCCGTCTTTCTGGAAGTGTTGCTCGGGCTCGGCGTGATCGGGCTGATCGCTTACAGTCTCATTCAGTTTATCGGAATCGCCGTTGCAGCGCGTTATTTCAGGGTCACGTTGGATCCGCATTTCGCGTTTCTTGGCGGGCTTTTGGTTCTTGGTGTGATTGGTGGCTTCTCCGAGTCCACGCTGCTTGTGCCCACCATGCAGACATTTGTGCAGTTCATAACCCTTGGCTACTTCGGGTTTGTTGCGGGTCCGCCTTTGGTTGAGGCTTTTGCATCCAGTCGAGACCGGCGACGCTTCAGCGCGCCAGCACTTCGTCGGCCAACCGCCATGCCGCGAGGCCACGCATGAGTACGGCAATGAATACGACGTCCATTGCTTCTGCGCGCGATAGGGCATCGGCCGCGTCCAACGTGCGGCTAATTCTCGGCAGCGGATTTCAACCGGACTACGTGCGTGAGATCGCAAACGCATACTCTCGCGCGGGGCGTTCCGTTGAGGTGATTGGCGGCGATATGCATGCGGGGACCGCCTTTGAGCCGAACGTAAGGTTTCTGAATCTCCGCGGCCGAGACTCAAAGGAGCCCAGCAAGCTTGGCGAGTTGAGAAAACTCGCGAAGTATTATGCCCGTTTGATTCGACACCTAAGCGCCTCTCCCGCTTCTGCGATCTATGATGTCAGTATAGGACGCCCGTTCCTGCGCTGCCTCTTGATGTACCCGCTTATTCGCCTGCTTGGCAAAAAGATTATTTACACGGCACATAATGTTCTGCCGCATGACCGCGCAACGACGTTGAACCGAGCGGTGTACTTTCTCATATACCGCGCGCTAGTCGATGTGATCATAGTTCACGGACAGGCGCTGAAAACCCAATTAGTGGAGCAATTCAGCGTATCCGCAGACCGCGTTCATGTGGTTTCCCATGGAACGTATAACCCGGTGACAAACCCGGCGGTCACAAAGCGCGCAGCGCGTGAACTGCTCGGAATCAATCCTGAAATGGCCGTTGCGCTGGTTTTCGGATTCCAACGCCCATATAAAGGTACGCACTTCGTCCTTGAGTCCTTGGAGCACTCCTCTGTATCGCCTTCGCTAACGCTCTTGATACGGGGACAGGCAACCGATAGCGCGTACAGACTAACGCTGGAAGAAACTATTGCGCGCGTCGAAGGCAAGGTAAACGTCAATGCTCGTTTTGAATCCGTGCCGGATGGCGACGTAGAAACACTTTTCAAAGCCGCGGATGTCGTACTTCTTCCTTATTTGGAAGGCAGCCAAAGTGGAATCAAGTACATGGCTTACGCCTTCGGTCGCCCCGTCTTGGCAAGCCGAATCGGAAGCCTTGGTGAGTTTCTCGAACCGGGTGTGAATGGCGAGCTCTTTGAACCGGGAGATGCGACGGGGTTTGTCGAAACACTCAATCAGATGTTGCTTCATCCGGAACGGTACGACGAGTGGCGTATCAAGGAGCTTGCACACAACGAATATTCCTTTGATGCGGCAATTAGAAAAGTAGACGCGATTTACCTGGCCCTGTGCGCCGCCGGTGGTGAGAAGTCATGAAACTGCTCCAGGTGCACAATCATTATCGGTATCGCGGCGGCGAAGATGTGATGTTTGAGCAGATATGCTCGATTCTTCGCGACTACGGACATGACATTGCGACATATGAGCGGCGCTCTACGGACGTCAGCGGAGTGGGGAGCAAGGTCCGCGCATTTGTGAGTGGAATATATTCATCGAGCGCGAAGCATCATGTTGCTGACTACATTTCGACCGAGAAGCCAGATCTTGTGCACGTTCATAACCTGTATCCGATGATCTCGCCATCGATTCTGGAAGCCTGCGGCGCAGCCGACATTCCTGTTGTTATGCGTTGTCCAAACTACCGGCTAGCATGTCCAACCGGTCTGCATCTTCGCAATGGCGCCGCATGCGCGCGCTGCTCAGGTGGGCGCGAGTACTGGTGCGCGTTGACAAACTGTCGCGGAGATATTGTAGAGAGCACTGCTATGGCCGTTCGCAGCATGGCGGTGCGAACTTGGGGCCTAATACACAAGCACGTCTCCATATTTGTTCCGCCTAGCGCGTTTGTGATGCAGCAGTTGGTGCTCGCTGGTATACCCGCGCCGCGTATACGTGTTGTGCCAAATACTGTCTGTTTGCCCGTGAATTCGTGCGATCCATCGAAGGGGCAGTACATTGCGTTTGCCGGCCGCTTAAGCGAGGAGAAGGGCGTGGAAACGCTGATCGAAGCTGCGCGCGCGCTTCCCAAAGTTCCCGTGCGGATTGCGGGCGATGGGCATCTCCTTGGCAGGTTTCGGTCGATCGCGCCCAAGAACGTTTCCTTTGCCGGTCAACTAGATCATCTTGCCCTGGTCGAGTTTTACGCAAACGCACGGGCATGTGTCGTGCCCAGTGTGTGGCACGAGGCTTTTGGGCTCGTCGCCGCGGAAGCGATGGCGCATGGATTGCCGGTGATCGCTACACGAATGGGTGCCCTGCCTGAGATCGTGGACGAGGCGACGACCGGTTTTCTGTTTGACTGCGGTAATGCATGCCAACTGGCGGAGCACATGGAGTTTCTGTGGGGCAAACCCGAGATGTGTCGCGGAATGGGTTTGGCCGGTCGCGAAAAGGTTACGCGTGAATACTCGCGCGAAGTGTACTACAAGAGGTTGCTCGACGTGTATTCGTTTGCGATTGGAAACAGGGGGGCGGGAGCCGTTTCGCCGTCAACCTTGGCGCAGTCCGCATAGCGGCTTATTGGTAATTGGGTTTCTAAACGGACTTGGAGGCAGTATCGTGAATGTAGTCATCATTACAGGATCGGGAGGACTTATCGGCGCGGAGGCTGCGCGATTCTTTGGCGGTCAGGGATTTCATGTTGTCGGTATCGATAACAATATGCGCAGAGAGTTTTTTGGCGAAGAGGCCTCGACTGCATGGGCAGTCGCACAGCTCGCGGAACACCTTCCAAACTACACCCACTTTAGCGCAGACATCCGCGAGATGTCCGCAATGCAGATAATCTTCAATCAATTTGGGGCGGACATTAAGCTGGTAATCCACACGGCGGCGCAGCCCTCCCATGACTGGGCGGCGCGCGCTCCCCTGACCGATTTCAGCGTCAATGCACAAGGCACGATCAACATGCTTGAGTGCACACGTCTATATTGTCCCAATGCGGTGTTTATTTTTACGTCGACTAACAAAGTCTACGGCGACACGCCAAACTTTCTGCCGCTACAGGAACTGGATACCCGCTTTGAGATTGCCGATGGGCATGAGTACGGGAGTGGCATAACAGAGAGCATGTCGGTGGATCAGTGCACACATTCCGTGTTTGGCGCATCCAAAGTCGCGGCAGACGTAATGGTGCAAGAGTACGGGCGTTACTTCGGCATGAAGACCGCCTGTTTTCGCGGCGGATGCCTCACCGGTCCCGGACATTCCGGCGCGGAACTGCACGGATTCCTGGCTTACCTTATGAAATGCTGCGTTAGCGGCCGCGAGTACCGAATATTTGGGTACAAGGGAAAGCAGGTCCGCGACAATATTCACAGCTTTGATCTAATTCAGGCTTTCCATGCGTTCTACAAGAATCCCCGCTCCGCAGAGGTCTACAACATAGGCGGCGGCCGATACAGCAATTGCTCCATGTTTGAGGCAATCGCGGAATGTGAAAGCATCTGCGGTAAGCAGATGGAGACGGTATACGTCGAAGAGAATCGGATCGGCGACCATATTTGGTGGATATCCGGAATACAGAAGTTCGAGTCTCATTACCCTGACTGGAAGATTACCTATAACGTATCCCATATTCTCCAGGAAGTGTATACGGCGAACATCGAGCGGGCCGAAGCAGTGCCGGCATGAACGCCCCCACTCCCAGCCGTCCTTTGCGCATTCTGCTGATCTCGAACCACAGAAGGTTCAAGATTAATTTTCGCGCTTTCCCGTGGGCATATGAATTGGCCGAGCGCGGACACGACGTTGACGTTATGTGCCACGCAAACACCGAGCGCTGGCGAACAAAAATTGAGAATACGGGAGGCTTTCGGATCATTGAAAGCCCTGATCTGCTGGTTGGCGCACTACGGCAAGGATGGGACCCGGTTTGCGCCGTGCGGCGACGAATGTTCCTTGCGCGCGAGAACAAACAGTACGACCTTATCCATTGCCTCGATACGCGGCTTGCAGTAGTCCTGCCCGCGCTGTCTTATGCGAGGAAGAAACAGATTCCGATTATCAGCGACTGGATTGACTGGTGGGGTCGCGGCGGTCTTATCAAAGAACGTCGGCCCTGGTGGTACCAAATTCTTTTCGCGCCAGTGGAAGTGTACTTTGAAGAGGCATACCGCAATCGCCTTGATGGGCTTACCGCTATTAGTCACGCCCTTGTTGAGCGTGGAATTGGTCTCGGGATGGAACCAGAGCGTTGTACGGTCATTCCCGGTGGCGCTAACGTGCGCGCCTTCTCCACGATACCCGAGAAGAGCGCGAGCCGGAGACTGATCGGGATCTCAAACGATGCCCCCGTCGTTTGTTTTTCCGGCTTGGATGTGCTCATTGATCTGCCGATGGCCATCCGCGCTTACGAACTTCTGCGAGAGGCTGATCCTCGAACGATCCTGCTCTTGGTAGGGCCAACCGAGCGCGATGCGCGCAGTATGGTGTCACGCGAATCTTATATGCAGGGTATCAAAGCGCTCGGCCCGATCGCGTACAACCAGTTACCGCAGTTCCTTGCAGCCGCAGATGTGTTCCTCATGCCGTACTCGGACAAGGTGAGCAACGTCGGGCGCTGGCCAAACAAAGTGGGCGACTATATGTGCATTGGCCGCCCCACGATTTCCAATCCTGTGGGTGAAGTGAAGTGGCTATTCGATCGATTCGAAGTAGGTTCACTGGCAGACCCTACACCAGAAGCCATGGCATCAGCGGCGAAAGCATTCCTTAACAACCCAGACCTCGCTGCACGCACCGGAGAGACTGCGCGCGAAGTTGCGCACACGGTTTTCGCCTGGGAAAAGCTGGTTGTAAAACTTGAACGTTTTTACTTCGACCTAATCGAGGGCCGGCTTGGCCCATTGCATTTCCAGAGTGCAATTAACACCAAACTTGCAACCGCAGAACCAACGAAATTTGGAAATGCGGCTCATGCGAAAGGAACCGAACTATGAGAATCGCTGTAATTGGAACAGGGTACGTCGGCCTGGTGACTGGAACCTGTTTCAGCGAAGTGGGCCATGACGTAACATGCGTAGATATTGACACCGCGAAAATCGAAGCATTGCGGTTCGGGCGAATACCGATCTATGAACCGGGGTTGGACGAGATGGTCGCCCTCAATGTCGAACAAGGCCGTTTGTCGTTCACCACTGACATAAAGAGTGCCGTTGAACGGGCGCTATTTGTTTTCATCGCAGTGGGAACGCCGCCGCTGGAGGATGGCACCGCCGACCTCAAGTACGTGCTGGCCGCGGCGAAATCCATCGGCGAGCACTTGAATGGTTACAAGATCATTGTGAATAAATCGACGGTTCCGGTTGGCACGGCAGGAAAAGTCTTTAACACCGTCCAGGCGGCTTTGACGGAGCGCAAAGTCCATTTCGATTTCGACGTTGTATCCAATCCGGAGTTTTTACGCGAAGGATGCGCGATTGACGATTTCATGCATCCCGATCGAATTGTTATTGGCTCAAGCGACTGCCGCACCGATGTTCTGATGAAGGAACTGTACTCGAGCTTCGTTCGGGATGGGCGCCCAGTGCTTTCGATGGATACGACTTCCGCGGAGATGACCAAGTACGCAGCGAATGCGATGCTTGCGATGAAGATTTCATTCATAAACGAAATTGCCACAATATGCGAACGCGTAGGCGCGGATGTGGAGAACGTGCGCAACGGAATAGGCGCCGACAGCCGAATCGGCTATCAGTTCATCTTTCCCGGGATTGGCTATGGCGGATCCTGTTTCCCGAAAGATGTGCAGGCGCTCGTGAGCAC
>ERZ761602.4459-NODE-4459-length-17951-cov-4.861589_pt1 | contig 17951 bp, 16 predicted proteins | sample MGYA00512165_ERZ761602 | MGnify/ENA primary metagenome ERZ761602 (study PRJEB28899, sample SAMN02445085) | bioreactor sludge metagenome | biome: EBPR sludge; isolation source: Thorneside wastewater treatment plant | place: Australia: Brisbane, Thorneside... | reverse complement strand
ATCGCTTGACGGTACTTCTTGTCCTGCACGTCGCCCGCCGCGAAGACTCCCGGCACGCTCGTCTGCGTGGTGCCGGGCTTCGTCACGATGTAGCCGTCCGAATCCGTCTCGACCTGGCCCTTCAGGAACGACGTGTTCGGGATGTGCCCGATCGCGAAGAAGAGGCCCGCGACCTCGAGCTGCTTCTTGCTGCCGTCCTTCGTCGACTCCAGCTCGATCGTCTGCAGCAGATCGCCGCCGCTCGCGCGCACGAGCTCGTGCGACCACACCATCTCGATCTTCGGGTTGTCGAAGACGCGCTGCTGCATCGCCTTGGAGGCCCGGAGCTCGTCGCGGCGATGGATCACGTACACCTTGGAGCCGTACTTCGAGAGGAACGACGCCTCCTCCATCGCGGTGTCGCCGCCACCGATGACCGCGAGCGGCTTGCCGCGGAAGATCGGCAGCGCGCCGTCGCAGACCGCGCAGGCGGAGATGCCGCGCATCCAGAGCTCGTTGTCGCCGGTGCCCGGCACGTAGAGGCGCTTGGCCGTCGCGCCCGTGGCGAGGATCACCGTTTTGGCTTCGCAGGTCGTGCTGTCGGCCACGATGCGGAAGGGGCGCTGGCTGAGATCGATCTCGTTCACCGTCTCGGTGAGGATCGTGGTGCCGTGCTTCTCGGATTGCGCGCGCATGCGGTCCATGAGCTCGGGGCCCATGATTCCGTCGGGGAAACCAGGGAAATTCTCGACCTCGGTCGTGGTCGTGAGCTGGCCAGCCGCCGCGACGCCGCCCGCCATGAAGCCCTCGAAGAGGATGGGCTTGAGCTCCGCGCGCGCGGCGTAGATGGCTGCGGTGTGAGCGGCGGGACCCGAACCGATGATGACGACTTCGTGCACGGTCATGGGACGCGAAATCGCACCATCCGTGACGTCGTGCAAGGGAGCGCGCGAGGCACCGTGAGGTCACCACGGTCGCGAGACGTTCGACTGGCTCGCCCTCGGTGCGCGAAGGGACCGACCTCACGTCTGCGCGACGAGCACCGACACCTCGTCTGCGAGCGCGAGCGAAGCGGTGAGGCCGGGCGACTCGATCCCGAGCAGGTGGATCACGCCGCGTGGCGTCTCTTCGATCACGAAGTCGGCGAACGAGCCGTCCGCGTGGAGCTTCGGGCGGACCCCGGCGTACGCGGGCGTGAGGTGCTCGGCGCGCAAGCGCGGCAGGTAGCGCGCGACACCCTGCGCGAAGGCGTCGCGGAGCGCGGGCGCGACGTCGAGCGGGGGCCACGAGCCATCGGCGAGGACCTCGAGGGGCGCGGCATCGGGACCCGCGAGCGTCTGCCCACCGAGGTCGCGCGTGAGGTGAACGCCGAGCCCTCCGACGGCGGGCATCGGGTAGACGAGCGGCATGGTCGGACGCGGCGCGCTCGGATGGAGCGCGAAGTAGCGACCGACCCACGGGCGCTGACGCCAACCTCGCGCGTCGACGTCGACGCCGCACGCGCTCGCGACGCGGTCCGCGCCGTGGCCGGCGGCGTTCACCACGACACGCGCGCGTACGACGGACTCCTCCCCGCGATCGTCGCGCGCGACGACTCGAACGTCTTGGGCCGAGGGTTCGATCGCGACGACCTCGTGCCCGAAGACGAAGCGTGCCCCCGCGTCGCGCGCGTCGACCTTGAGCGCGTCCATCAACGCGTGCGCGTCGACGATGCCGCTCTCTCCGACGTGCAGCGCGAGGGCCGCGCGAAGCTCGGGCTCGCGTGCCGCGAGCGCGCCGCGATCGAGCCACGTGAGCTCCTCCACCCCGTTCGCTCGCGCGCGCTCTTCGATCGCCTGGAGTGACGGGACCTCGCTGCGTTCCACCGCGAGCACGAGCTTTCCGGTGCGTCGATGCGGGACACCGCGCGCGGCGGCGTACGCATAGAGCCGGCGGCGACCGTCGACACACGTACGCGCCTTTCGCGAGCCGGGCGGGTAGTAGAGGCCAGCGTGGATCACGCCGCTGTTGCGCGAGCTCGTCTCGGTGCCGGCGCGTCGGTGGCGCTCGATGACGAGCACGTCGTGGCGCGGCGCGAGCGCGGCCGCGCACGCGAGCCCGACGACTCCCGCTCCGATCACCACGACGTCGACGTCGCGCATCCGAGGAGAGTGCGGGGTGATCGCCGCGGAGTCGATGCGGATCGCGCGCGTGATATGAAGCGTCCCGCGATCCGCATTCCGTGCTTCGCGCGCAGGAGGTGCTCATGTCGGTGTTTCGAGAGGACGTGCTCGCGGGCAAGACCGCGTTCGTGACGGGCGGCGGCAGCGGCATCTGCAAAGGCATCACCGAGGCGCTGATGGCGCACGGCGCCAACGCGGTGATCACGAGTCGCAAGCAGGAGCGCCTCGACGAGACGGCGCGCGAGCTCGCGGAGAAGACGGGTCGTGAGTGCCTCGGCGTCGCGTGCGACGTGCGCAAGCCCGAGACGGTGGAGGCCGCGCTCGACGCTGCGATCGCGCGCTTCGGCGGCTTCGACATCGTGGTCAACGGCGCGGCGGGCAACTTCCTCTGCCCGGCGAGCCAGCTCTCCTACAACGCGTTCCGCACGGTGATGGAGATCGACACGATCGGCACCTTCAACGTGAGCAAGGCGGCGTTCGAGAAGCAGCTCCGCGCGCGGGGCGGCGTGATCGTGAACATCAGCGCGACCCTCCACTACGGCGCGACGCCGCTGCAGACCCACGCGGCGGCAGCGAAGGCAGCGGTCGATTCGCTCACGCGCTCGCTCGCGCTCGAGTGGGGCGCGAGCGGCGTGCGCGTGGTGGGCATCGCGCCGGGGCCCATCGACGACACCGAGGGCATCGCGCGCCTCGCGCCCGGCCCGATCCGCGATCAGATGATCGCAGGCATCCCGCTCAAGCGCATGGGCACCATCGCGGAGATCGCGGACCTCGCGCTCTTCCTCTGCACGCCCGCCGCGTCGCTGATCCACGGCGAGACGATCGTCGCGGACGGCGGACATTGGCTCGGCGGCAACGCGCTCGCGACGCTGATGGGTGGCTGATGCGCGTGGTGTGGGTGCTCGCCTCGATGCTCGCGCTCGCGTGTGCAGGCGCGGCGCCCTCACGTAGCGACGAACGAGCACGATCGGACTCCGTCTCCGACACGGACTCCGTCTCCGACCCGGACTCCGTCTCCGACACGGACTCCGTCTCCGCCCCGGACTCCGTCTCCGACCCGGACTCCGTCTCCGCCCCGGACTCCGTCTCCGACCCGGACTCCGTCTCCGACACGACACCGTCGTCGAACGAGACGTGCGCCGCGCCGCCCGACATGGTCTGCATCCCCGCCGGCGCCTTCCCTCGCGGCTCCGATCGCGAGCCCAACGAGCGCCCGATCGAGACCATCCGCGTGAGCGCGTTCTGGATGGATCGCCACGAGGTCACGAACGCGCAGTACGCGGAGTGCGTGGCGGCCAGAGCCTGCCGACCCGCGTTTCCCTACCGCGCCTTTCGCGCACCCACACAGCCGGTCGTCGCGATGGATTGGTCCGATGCCGACGCCTATTGTCGCTTCCGCGACAAACGTCTGCCCACTGAAGCGGAGTGGGAGCGCGCGGCGCGTGGACCCGACGCCACGACCTTTCCGTGGGGCGAAGCGCGACCCCGCGACTGTTCGCTCGCCAACGTGCGCGACGCGCGCGGGCCGGGTTGCGGCGCCGACACCACGCTCCCCGTGGGCTCGCTCCCCGCCGGACACTTCGGTCTCTTCGACATGGCCGGCAACGTCGACGAGTGGGTCGCGGATTGGTACGCACCCTGTTACCGCGGCTGTGAAGGCGAGTGTGGCGACGCCTGCGGCGGCGACGATCCGCGCGGGCCCTGCGGCGGCGCGAGCGAGTGCGAAGGCCGGCGCCTGCGCGTGGTGCGCGGCGGCTCGTGGTGGTGGCCGCTCGAGCACGCGACCGGCACCTACCGCCGCGGCAAGCCGCCCATCAACCGCGTGCATCACCGCTACGGCTTTCGCTGCGCGAAGTCGCCGTGAGCGCACCATCGAATTGCGGAGCGAAGTCCACTTCGCTCCGCACGATTCCACTTCGAACCGCTGCTTGCGGAGATCAGGTGCGCTTGACGCCCTTCGGGGGCCGCTTGAGGCCGTACTTCTCCATCTTGTAGATGAGCGCGCGGCGGCTGACGCCGAGGCGCTTGGCCGCGTGCGTCTGGTTGTGGTTGCTCTCCGCGAGCGCCTTGATGATCGCGTCGCGCTCCACCGAGTCCACGTGCTCGCGCAGTCGGCCTTCGGTCGCCGGGACCGCCACGATCGGCTCGCTCGGAAGGTGCTCGGCGAGGATCTCCCCGTCCTTCGCGAGCCGCACCGCGCGCTCGAGCGCGTTGCGGAGCTCGAGCGCGTTGCCCGGCCACGGATAGCTGCGCAAGCGCGCGATCGCCCCCGGTGAAAAGCGAACCGGCGCCGAGGCCCCCGCGTCGAGCGCGAAGCGCGTCGCCATGGGGAGGATGTCGCCCGGACGGTTTCGCAGCGCGGGCACCTCGACCACGTGGGCGGCGAGGTGATCGTAGAGCGCCGCCTCGAACGCGCCGCGCTCCACGAGCCCGCGCAACGCGCGGTGCGTGGTCGACACGATCCGCAGATCGTGGGTCCCGCGCTCGAGCCACGCGAGGAGGCGCTTCTGACCCGCGGCGGAGAGATCGCCCACCTCGTCCACGAAGAGCGTCCCGTGCCGCGCGCGCTCGAGCCGCTCGGGATCGAACGCGACGTCGACGTCGTCCTCGTCGAAGATGCCCGCGCAGTGCACTGCGACGAAGGGCGCCTCGGTGCCGCGGATGAGGCGATGCAGCAGGCCCGCCCACACCGACTTGCCCGCGCTCTTCTCGCCGACGAGCAACACCGGCGCTCCGTCGGCCGCCGCGTCCTCGAGCTGCGCGACGATCTGCCGCGTCGAGGGGTCCTCGCTCACCAGCATGTCGCTCGCGTGCCGTCGCGCGCGCTCGTCGCGGGGAGACGGCATCGACACCGTCTGCCCCGTGCGCTGCGCCTCCGCGAGCGCTTCGCGAGCCGCGCGCAGGAGCCGCTCGGGCGAGTCGCCGTGCTCGGGCGAGACCGCGAGCCCCACGTGGACGTCGACCTCCGCCGCCGAGAACACCCGCTCGAGCACCCGCGCCGCGGTCTCCCCGTCGGTGTCGGGCAAAAGGACCTCGGGCTCGTCGGGGGCGTAGACGCCCACGAGATCGCCCGCGCGGAAGAGCTCGAGCGCCGCCGCCGTGACGCGGCCGCCTTCGCCCGGCTCGGCCGCGATCATCGCGAGGCAGGTGTGCCGCCCACCGCGCACCGCACGCGCGAGCTCTTCGTAGAGTCGCTCGCGGAACTCGTGGTGCGTCAGCGTTCGTCGCCCGCCCGGTGCGAGCGGCACGGAGATCCCGAGCACGAGCTGCGCGGCGCCACACGCGAGCTCGTCACCCGGCTTGAGGTCCGCGACCCCCTCGAAGCGCTTGCCCTGGAGGTAGCAGCCATCGGCCAGCGCACGCAGCGTGACCCCTTCGCCGTCCCAGCTCAGCGCGAGCTGATGGGCCGCGATCGACGGGTCCGGCAGGTGGATCTCCACGCCCGTGCCGCTCCCGACGCGCACTTCGGCGTCGAGCGGCAAGTCGGTCACCCAGGTGCGGTCGCCCAGGCGCGTGACCACGAAGGCCCGCGGCTCATCCCCATCCAAGCTCATCGCGGCGAGTATTACGCCGCACCAGCTCGCGGGTCTACGCGGACGGGGCTCACGTTCGGCGAGCCACTCACGTCGTCACGGGACGCGAACCACCCATGCACGGCGAGCGGAACCGGAGAATAAAAAAACGACGGCCCGCCGCGGGAGGGGGGGATTAACCGCAGGCGGGCCGTCGAAGTCCAGCACCGAGCTGATGCAGGAGGGGGAGGGAGTTGGTCAGCTCGGCAACCGTGACCAACCTTAGAGCACGGTGCGTGCCACGGTGTTTCCCGAGTGATTTCGTGCACGCTCACCCCGATGAGGGATTCAGTTTCGAAACTGAAATTGCACGCACGAAATCTGCGCAGCAGCGAAAGGCGCGAACGAACGGCGCGAACGAACGGCGCGAGCGAAAGGCGCGGTCAGAAGCGGAGGATCACTTCACGACGCGCAGGTACGGAGGCAGCTTCCGACGCGGGGCCACACCCTCGTCACCGGCCGCCATCGCCTCGGAGGCCTCGTCCGTCGGGAGCCCGTCCGGCGAGAGCGCGTCCGCCTCCATGGACTCCGTGACCTCGGGCTCGTCGACCACCCGCCGCCGCAGCTCCGTCGGCACCGACTCCGGCCACACCATGCCGCGCCCTTGCTCGTCGGAGATCCCGAAGATCGCGTCCCAAGGGATCACGCAGCGAAAGGGCGACCGGTTGAACGACAGGGTCCCCGACACCCCGTCCGCGTCGACCCGCAGATCCGGGATCGCCAGATCGAGCCCGATCTGCAGCACGAGCTGCGGCTGCTTGCCGAGCCAACGCGGCACGATCACGTGCTCCACCCGCGGATCGACGTGCAGGTAGATCGTCCCCCGCAAGAGCAGCCCCCGGGCGACGTCTTTCTTCGCCGGCAGCGTGTGTTCCCCCGTCCCCACCGATCAGGCGTAGCGCACGTGAGCCCTTCGCGCCACGAAGGCGCGCCTCGGCTCCGCCCCACCGTGGTTCCGAGGGGCGGTCGAGAGCTTCCGTACGAGGGCGGTCGCGACGGCGACGCTCATCGGTCGCCGGAGGGTCCGCTCCGAAAACTGCGATTGCGCCGTGGGGGTGGGGTGACTACGGTCCACGAGTCTTTGACAACTCGGCCCGCCCAAACGGGCCCCCGATACGGGGGCGATCGGTTTCGACGGGGACGTATGAAGGAACGGTTGCGTGTCCGCCGCCCCAGGACGGCGTCAAAAACCTGGGAAAACACAACTGCCAACGACAACGCACTTGCTCTCGCGGCCTGAAAGCTGACTTGAGCCGTCGACCGGAAGGAGGCCGCCAGTGCTCCTCCGGAAGGCGTCATTCGAACTGGCTGGTCTCCGTGTGCGCCATCCGCCGCGGAGACGAGATTTTGGGTGGCTAGCGTCGAGCGAGCCCGTCCGTGGGCGCAAACGACGCGAAACTCAAAACGCGGAATACGCACGTAGACGCCGGTCTGGAGCGTTCTCGGACCAGGGTTCGATTCCCTGCGCCTCCACCAAGCGGCCCTGCGAGGAGCGATCCTCGCAGGGCCGTTTCGTTTCCGTCTCGTTCGCAACGTCTCGGGCGTGGGCGCGCGCTCTGCGAGCAGAACGCGCCGTCGGCCGAGGAGCGACCGCGTGCTTCAATCGCGATCTTCCATCCGGTGATTAACTCGCAGTGTTCAATCGCGTGGTTCAATCGAGTGATTCAATCGCGTGATTCAATCGCGTTGATGGCGAACGTGACGCCGAGGATGCGTGCGTTCACGGCTGGCAGGCGAAGCCGCAGCGCGGCGTGGTCGACGTCGCCGTCGCGCTCGAACGGTACGTCGCGTAGGCGCCGAAGAGGCACGTGTTGGCGCCGCGGCTGCGCGTGATCGCGACGGAGACGCTCTCGCGCTCGCAGATTCCGTCGCTCGAGACGGTCGAGACTCCGGAGATGAAGCGCTCACCACGCGCGCGGCAGAACGCGGAGCCATCGGAGAGATTGAGCGTGCTGCGGCAGGCCGCATCGACCGAGGCGCGCACCGCTCGCTCGGCGTCGTTGCGGGCTTCCGTGTCCGGGAAGGTGAAGCAGCTCTCCCACGTGCGCGTGCGCGCACGCGTGGCGATCGTCGCCGCAGTGCGGCACTCCGCGATGGGGTAGAGAGGATCGCTCAGCAGATGAGGCTCCTCGACCTCGACGGCCGAAGGCTCCTCGGCGAGCTCCTCCACGCGAACCGTCACGAGGTCCTCCATGCGTGAGCCGTCCTCCAAGAGCACCTCGCGTGGGTACCGGAGCGTCGACCCGACGGGGGCTTCGTCGAGCTGCGCGAGCGCGTCCACCAACGCCGCGTCGTCGACCTCCATCACGTTTTGGGTGAGCTCCAGATGGATCGGTTCCGGGTCGTAGGGCGCGTCCGAGAGCGGAGCGTCGGGGGCAGCGACACAACCGACGAGCGCGAGCGCGAGCAACCAAGCCGAACGAACGAACGTGTTCACGATGAATCTCTCCTGTGCGTCGATCCCCTCGATCGACGTCGCGCGACCCTAGGCGGGCCCGCCCGTGCGATCCGGTTAACTCGGGTAAAACGCGCGCCGCGGCCGAGTGCGCAAGACCGTGGTGGTCGAGGACGTCCTTCGAAGCTAGATCCCCGCCGCATGGGTACCGGCACGATCACGCTCTGGTGGTACGCGCTCTGCTGCGCGTTCGTGACGCTGTCGGTGATCGCGACGAGCATCCTCGTGGCGATCGGCCAACGGAAGCGCCGCGCGAAGAAGCCGAAGCGCGACGACGCCTGACGCGACGGCTTGGCCTGACACACGATGCCGGCGCGGCGACGACGCGTGACGCCGGCACATGACGACGACGCGTGTCTGCCGAGCCGCGGCTACGCGTCGACCGGCAGGGGCTCGCGCTCGAGGTGCGTGCGCAGCACCGCGAGGAACGCGTCGAGGGTCGGGCTCGCCGACGTCCGCGCGGCGTGGATCGCGTACACGCGCGCCGCGTCGAGTGGGAGCTCCGGCAAGACGCGGACGAGCGCGCCGCTCCGCAAGGTCGGCGCGCAGAGCAAGAGCGGGAGCTTGGCGACGCCGAGACCGGCGACCGCGGCGTCGTGGACGGTGCGCGCGTTGGTGCACCAGAGCCGCGGTGTTCGAGTCGAGGTGGACGCGTCGAGCGCGATCGCGCGCGGCTCGCGTCCGTAGTGCAGGTAGTCGTGCGTCGCGAGATCTTCGACGCGCGCGGGAGTGCCGACCCGCAGCAAGTAGCTCGGCGCGGCGACCCACGCGACGGCGGTGCGCGCGAGGACGTGCGTGCGGTGCTCGTGCGTGCCCGGCGAGCCGAGGCGGATCGCGAGATCGAAACCCCCCGCGAGCAGATCCGCGTGATCGAGCGAGAACACGGCCTCCACGCGCACGTCGGGCCAGCGTTCGAGGAAGCTCCGGATCACAGGCGTGAGCACGAGCTCGCCGAAGAGGTCGGGTGCGGTGACCCGAAGCACCCCCGATGGCGCGCTGCCCGCGTCCTTCAAGAGCGCGGCTGCGCGCCGCGCTTCGTCGCGGATCCGGTCCGCGTGCTCGAAGAGGCGGCGGCCCACGTCCGTCACGCGCGGTCGGCGTCCTGCGGGTCCGGTTTGACACCCGTCACGCGCAGGCGCCGCGTGGTCCGTTCGAGGAGCTGCAGGCCGAGGCGCGTCTCGAGGGCCGCGACTTGTCGGTGGATGGACTGCCGCGGTCGACCCAAGCGGCGCGCGGCTTCGCTGAAGCTGCCGGCGTGCACCACCTCGGCGAAGGTCGCGAGGTCGTCGAGGCTGAGTTCCATGGTGGCGCGCGCGACGTGGACGGCGGGCATGCAGACCGCGCTACGTCACGAAGACGATGACAGAGCGTCTCGCCCCGCTCCACTCCCGTTCGCGCGCAGTGGCTCGAGAGTGCGCGCATGAATCACTGCACTTCTCGCAGCTCGGCTCGCAGCTCGGCTCGCACCTCGCTCTCGGGAGGCGCGTCGTGAAGCGCGTCGTCGGCGTCCACTCGCTCGTCGAGCATGCGCACTCGCAGAGCTTTCGAACCGTCGGCGCGCGCAGCGCGGGCGAGGTCGACCTCGATCCCTTCCTCAACGTCGATCTCTTCCACATGTCGCAGCCGACGTTCCCGCCGCACCCGCACGCGGGCTTCTCGGCCGTGACCTACATTCTGCCGGAGTCGGAGGGCGGCTTCGTCAACCGCGACAGCTTCGGCGATCACTCCGCGATCGAGCCCGGCGCCATCCACTGGACGCAGGCGGGTCGCGGGATGATGCACGAGGAGATTCCCGCTCGCGCCGGGGTCGACTGCTGGGGCTTCCAGATCTTCGTGGACCTCGCCGGGACCGACGAGCTCGGCGCGCCGCGCGCGTTCCACGCCGCGCCCTACCATCTGCCGCTCGTCGAGCTCGATGGCGCTCGCGTACGCGTGGCGGCGGGGACGTTCGGCCCCGTGACTTCGCCGCTCGACGCGCTCGCGACGCCCGTCGATCTCTTCGACGTGCGGCTCGACGCGGGCGCACGCGTCCGCATCCCCGTCGCGGAGGGGCGACGCGCGTGGGCTTTCGAGCTCGACGCGGTCGGGGGGGCCCATCGGCTGACGCGCTTCTCCGACGAGGGCGCGGACCTCGAGCTGCACGCGGACGGTCGCGCCGTGCGAGCGCTCGTCGGCGCCGGCGTGCCGCTCCGTCAGCCGCGCGTGTGGTCGGGACCGTTCTGCATGACCAGCACCGAACGCATCGCGGAGGCGCGGCGTGCGTACGCCCGAGGCGACATGGGGCGCTTGAGCCCCTCGTTCTGAACCCCGAGCCTCGGTTCGAACCTTCGGTCTTCGTTCGAACCGTCGAATCTTCGTTCGAACCGCGACGCTCGCTCCGAACCTTCGCTTCGATCGAAGCTGCGCGCGTCGACTCGTGCGTCGCTCAAGGCGACGCGGGGGCGCAGCGGACGGGGCGCGGGGTGGGCAGCGCGAAGCGCGGGCGGGCCGCGTCGTAGAAGCGCGCGGGATCGACGTCGCCGCCGCGGCGCCGCAGGCGGTCCGCGATCGCTTCGCGGATCGGCTCGCTCTCCTCGAGCACCACCGCGCCTTCGGGTAGACCCTCGAAGACCGGGGTCGTCGCGAGGTAGTCGCTCGTCGCGATCGTGATCGTCCGGTCGTCGCGCAGCACGCGGCCGCGGCGATCGCGGATCGTGATCGCGAGCGCGTCGCCTTCGCAGCGCGCCTCCACACGCAGGCCCGCGATGCAGAGCGCGCCGTCGTCGCGCAGCAGATGGAAGCGGAGGATCTCCTTCGCCTGCGCGACCGTCATGCGCACGGTGGCGAAGCGGTTGTCGAAGGGGAACGTCTCGTAGAGCTCGCCGTAGGTGAGCGGTCCTTCGTCGAAGCTCGCGCGGATGCCGCCCGCGTTGATCACCGCGACGTCTGCGCGCGGGCGCGCCTCGAGCACGAGGTCGGCGAGGAAGTTCCCGAGCGGCGACTCGTTCACGTAGTTGCGCCACATCTCGGTCGTGAAGCGCACGTTCATCGACTCCGCTTCGCGTTCGGCGGCGGCGGCGCTGGCGGCGTTCGCGATCTCGGCCACGACCTGATCGGCCTCGACCGGCGCGCCCTCGTACTCGCCGGGCGGGCACTCCATCGCTTCTTCTTCGGCGGGACAGAAGAAGCGCGGCGGGTGGATGCGCGTCTCGACGAGGCGTCCGTCCTCCAGCACGAGATCCGCGCGACCGAACGCGCGACCGAGCGCGAAGCTCTCGAGGATCGCGATGCCGTTGACGCGGTGGGCGACGCCGCGGTGGGTGTGGCCCGCGACGATCACCTCGACCACGCCGGGCTGCAGCGCGCGCGCGAGCTCGAAGACCTCTTCGTCGTGGTCGCAGCTCGAGAGGTCGTCGGGATCGTCGAACTCGCGGCAATGTCCGCCCGCGTGCGCGGCCACGAGCACCAGGCTCGCGCCCTCCGCGCGCAGCGAGGCCGAGAGCTCCGTGATGGTCTCGGCGAGCGGAGCCATGCGCAGGTCGCGCACGTTCGCGGCGATGGTGGTGGTGAGCGTCTCTTCGGTGCTCACGCCGATGACGCCGATCTTCACGCCCGCCTTCTCGAGCATCACCGCCCGCCGCACGCCCTCCCAACGCACCGGCTCGCCGCTCGCGGCGTCGAGGAAGGCCGCGCCGAGCACGGGGAAACGCGCCTCGGAGACGCGCGCGAGGAGCGCGCCCCGCGGATCGTCGGTGGGCGCGCGTGGGGTCGCGAGATCTCCGAGCGGGCCGTAGTCGAACTCGTGGTTGCCGATGGTGACCGCGTCGTAGCCGAGCGCGCCGAACGCACGGACCATCGCCGCGCCTTCGTCGAGGTTGGAGGCGAGGGTGCCCTGCCACATGTCGCCACCGTCGAGCAGCACGACGGCGCCACCGTCGGCTTCGCGCGCGGCGCGCAGGTTGCGGAGGATGCCGCCGAAGAGCGGGAGCCGCTCGAAGTGCCCGTGCACGTCGTTGGTGCCCACGACGCTGATCGTCACGCGGCGGGGCGCGGCCGGCTCGGGCTCCGCGAGCGACGGAACCTCTTCCAGCGGCGGATAGTCCGGGACCGGCGGGGTCGACGCGCAGGCGGTGGCGAGGAGGGCGAAGAGCCAGAGGCGCATGGCGTGGCTCATAGCGCGAGGGTCGGTGCGAAGTCGACCGCGTGCTCGCGGACGCGAGGTCGCGCCGCGACGTACTCGACCAACGACTCCACGAACGACGACCGACGACGGCTTCGTGAAGTCGTCGGCGATCGATTCGAGCTGGGAGGTCAGACCTCTTCGTAGCCCTTCTTCGTCTTCTCCTTCACGAGCTTCTCGTACTCGGCCTCCGCCTCGTCCTCGTCGTCGAAGTCCTTCGTCTTCTCTTGGCCAGGGGTGCCGATTTTCCCGAACTTCACGGTGAAGCTCGCGCCGTCGCGCTTGATCGCCCAGAACTTCTCGTCGACCTCGAAGCGACGCCAGCCGCCGCCGTCGCCGTCCTCGTCCTCGTCCTCGTCCTCGTCCTCGACCTTCTTCTTCGCGGGCGCAGGCTTCGCGGCCTTCGCGGGCTTCTCGGCCTTCGCGGCCTTCGCGGGCGCAGCCTTCGCGGCCGTCGCCGACGAACCGCCACCGACCTCGACGTAGCCCTTCTTCGTCTTCTCCGCGACGAGCTTGGCGTAGAGCTTCGCGGCCTTCGCGTCGTCGCCTTCGTCCTTCACGGTCGTCTGACCGGCGGTGCCGATCTTGCCGTAGCGCGTGTGGACCTCCGAGCCGTCCGACCAGATCTCCCAGAACTTGTTGGAAGTCCCCTCGCTGAACTCGAACATTCGTTTGGTCATGCGTCTCCCTCGTCCCCGTCTTTCGCGTCGTGGATCGGTCGGCGGCTGACCCCGCCGACCGAGTGGATCGGCCGAGATGCTCTCCCGACCCGGTCGCTGGCGTCGAGGGCGTCGTGGGACGCCCTTCCACCGCGCGTTCGTCCTACGTCGCCGAGTCGCCGACTCTCCCGCGGCATCGACGTCGCGAGCTGCTACCACCCGCGGCATGCGTCCGTTCTGGTCGGTGCCCGCCAGCCTCCCGCGTCATGCCTTCTCCGCGCGCGACTCCGCGCGCGCCGGCGACGTGTGGCGTGCGTTCCAAGAGGTCGCGGTCGAAGCGTCGACCCTCGCAGGCTGGCCTCCGCTGCGATACCGCGACGAAGACGTCGCGTTCGTGATGCGCACGATGACGGTCGTGCACACGCGCGAGGTGCTCTACGGCGAGAAGCTCGACGCGACGACCTGGGTGCGGAGCTTCCGCCGCGGGATGTTCTCCCACCGCGAGATTCGGCTTCGTTCGCCGCGTGGTGGGATCGCGAGCGCAGCGCAGACGTGGGTCCACGTGCGCGCCGCGAAGGACGCGGACGGACACTGGCAGCTCACACCGGTGCGCGCGCCGGAGAGCCTCGAGCGTGCGTTCCCGATCCACGACGCCACGCAGGACGACGCGACGCGCGAGCTCGCGGAGAACCCCGAGCTTCCGAGCTTCGCGCCGCTCGCCGCGCCGCAGCGGGCGACGCCCTTCGAGCTCGAGGTCGAGGCGTGGATCACCACCATGGATCCGCTCGACCACGTCAATCACCCCGCCTACGTCGATTGGTGCGACGAAGCGACCTCGCGCGCGCTGCGTCGCGCGGGGCTCGATCCGGTGGCGCTCGTGCCGGTCGCGGAGAGCGCGACGTACTCGCGTGGCGTTCAGGCGCTCGAACGCGCGCTCGTGCGCTCGCGCGTCGTCGGAGTCACCGACGCGGGAGACGTCGTGCTCGACCACCAGATCACGGTCGACGACGCCCGCTGCGCGAGCGTGACCACGGTGCGACGTGTGATCGGCGTGGAGAGCTCGCGCCTCGTCGAAGCGCTCGGCGGACCGTGATCGCACCACGGTCGCGGCTGGGTCGCGGTCGTGGTCGTGGTCGGTCGCGGTCTCGGTCGCGGTCTCGGTCGCGGTCTCGGTCGCGGTCTCGGTCGCGGTCTCGGTCTCGGTCGACAGACTCACGCGCGACCTAGCGCGCCCACCGCCTCGGGTTACCCTGCGCGCCTTCCCATGAGCCACGACAAGCACTCCGCGAAATCTCCCGCCCCTTCGGGCAAGCCCGGCTCCGAGCGCGCCGAGGACGGCCCCGGCAACTTCGTGGCGGAGCTCGTGCAGCAAGAGCTCGCGGCCGGCCGCACCAAGGTAGCGACGCGGTTCCCGCCCGAGCCCAACGGCTACCTGCACATCGGCCACGCCAAGAGCATCGTGCTCAACTTCGGGCTCGCCGCGCTCGCGCCGAAGGGCACCTGCAACCTGCGCTTCGACGACACCAACCCGGAGACCGAGTCGCCCGAGTACGTCGAGTCGATCCAGAACGACGTGCGCTGGCTCGGCGCCGACTGGCAGGACCGACTGTTCTACGCGAGCGACTACTTCGACCAGCTCTACGCGTGGGCGGAGCAGCTCATCGAGAAGGGCCTCGCCTACGTCGACCTGCGCGACGAAGAGACCATCCGCGAGACGCGCGGCGACTTCCACAAGCCGGGCGTCGCGTCTCCCGATCGCGAACGAAGCCCCGAGGAGAACCTCGCGCTCTTCCGCAAGATGCGCGACGGCGGCTTCGACGAAGGCGCGGCGGTGCTGCGCGCGAAGATCGATCTGCAGTCGAAGGACGTGAAGCTCCGCGACCCGCTGATGTACCGCATCAAGAAGGCGCCCCACCACCGCACGGGCACCAAGTGGTGCATCTACCCGATGTACGACTGGGCCCACGGTCAGTGCGACGCCATCGAGGGCATCACGCACAGCGTCTGCACGCTCGAGTTCGTGAACCACCACGCGCTCTACGACTGGTTCCTCGGCGCGATCGAGGTGCCGGAGCCGCCGCGTCAGATCGAGTTCGGCAAGCTCAACCTCAGCTACACCGTGCTCTCGAAGCGCCGCTTGCAGCGCCTCGTCTTCGAAGGCCACGTGAGCGGCTGGGACGACCCGCGCATCGCGACCCTCGCGGGTCTGCGTCGGCTCGGCTATCCGCCCGAGGCCATCGTCTCGTTCTGCGAGCGCATCGGCGTGAGCAAGCACGACGGCGTGGTCGACATCGCGCTGCTCGAGCACGAGGTGCGCTCCTGGCTCGACGCGAACGCGCCGCGTCGCATGGGCATCGTGCGGCCGCTCAAGGTCGTGCTCGAGAACTTCCCCGAAGGCGAGGTGCACGAGGTGGAGCTCGCGAACCACCCGACCGACGCGTCGAAGGGGACGCGCAAGGTGCCGTTCTCGCGCGAGGTCTGGATCGAGCGCGAAGACTGGATGGACGAGCCGCCGAAGCAGTGGTTCCGCCTCGGGCCGGGGCGCGAGGTGCGGCTGCGTGGCGCGGCGCTCGTGACGTGCAAGGACGTGATCCGCGACGAGCGCGGCGAGCCGATCGAGCTGCGCTGCACGTGGGATCCCGAGAGCCGCGGCGGCAACGCGGCCGACGGCCGCAAGGTGAAGGGCACGATCCACTGGGTCAGCGCGGCGCACGCGTTGCCCTGCGAGATGCGCCTGTACGAGCGGCTCTTCGCGCACGAGGATCCGATGTCGGTGGAGCCGGACTTCGTGGCCGCGCTCAACCCGAACAGCCTCGAGGTCACGCGCGGCTTCGTGGAGCCGAGCGTCGCCGAGATGACACCCGGCACGCGCATGCAGCTCGAGCGCATGGGCTACTTCGTGGTCGACACGAAGGACAGCCGCCCCGACGCGCTCGTCTTGAACCGCACGATCGGGCTCAAGGACAGTTGGGCGAAGATCGCCGCGAAGCTCTGAGGTCACGATGCAGCCGCGCGATCGCCTGGTGTTTCCCCTCGACGTGCCGGACCTCGAGACCGCGCGCATCTGGATCGATCGGCTGGCCGGCGAGGTCGGAGTGCTGAAGGTCGGCCTCGAGCTCTTCACCTCCGCGGGCCCGGACGCGGTGCGCGCGGTGCACGCGTCGGGCGCGAAGTGTTTCCTCGATCTCAAGCTGCACGACATCTCCGCCACGATGGCGAGCGCGGTGCGCGCGGCGGCGAAGCTCGGCGTCGAGTACCTCACGGTGCACGCGGTCGCCGCGCCCGCGGCGCTCACGGCGGTGCGCGACGCGGCCGACGGATCGAAGACGCGATTGCTCGCGGTCACGGTGCTGACGAGCCTCGACGCCGAGGAGCTCGAGGCGATCGGGCTCGCGGGACCTCCAGCGGCCGCGGTCGAGCGGCTCGCGCGCCTCGCGGTGCGCCACGGAATCGACGGGCTCGTGTGCTCGCCCGAGGAGTGCGCGGCGCTCCGACGCACGCTCGCGGACGACGTGTTGCTCGTGGTGCCGGGCATTCGACCGGCGGGCAGCGCGCGTGGCGATCAAGCGCGAGTCGCCACTCCGGGGCGCGCGCGACGCGAGGGCGCGGACCTGCTCGTGGTCGGTCGACCGATTCGACACGCGGACGATCCGGTCGCGGCGGCACGCGCGATCGTGGCGGAGATCGCGGAGGCGAACGCGTGAAGATCAAGCGGCGGCACGAGGGGCCGCGCGGTCGTTCGGACGAGCGCGCGAAGGAAGGGCGTTCGACGGAAGGGCGTTCGCCGCGAGGTGAAGGCCCGGGGCGAGAGCGACCCATGCGCGATCGAACCGTGCGCGACGGCACCGACGCGCGCGGACGCGGGGCGACTCGCGGCGACCGACGTGACGACCGACGTGACGAGACGCGGCGCGACGTGGAGCCGAGCGGGCCGCGCGCTGTGATGGGGCGTCGCTTCGTGCTCGAAGGCATCGCGAGCGGGACCGTCACGCGGGTGCACGTCGATCGCACGCAGGTCGCCAAGCTCGAGGACGTGATCGAAGCCGCGCGCGCTGCGGGGCTCGAGGTGCGCGAGGTGGCGCGCGAGGCGCTCGACGCGCGCGCGGGCGAGCTGCGGCACCAAGGCGTGATCGGCGACGCGGCGCCGTTTCGCTACCGCGAGCTCTCGGAGCTGCTCGGCGTGGAGGCGCCGCTGCTGGTCGCGCTCGACGAGATCACGGATCCCCACAACTTCGGCGCCATTCTGCGCAGCGCGGTCGCGTTCGGGGTCGACGGTGTGATCGTGCCCGAGCATCGCTCGGCGAGCGTGACTCCGGTGGTGGTGCGCGCGTCCGCGGGCGCGTCCGAGCACGCGCGCATCGCCGTCGTCACTAACCTCCAGCGCACGCTCGCGGAGCTCGCGGAGCGCGACGTGCAGATCGTCGGGCTCGACGCGGAGGGCGACGTGACCCTCGACGCGTTGCCGCCTGCGCCCTTCGGTCGCGTGGTCGTCGTGGGCTCGGAAGGGAAGGGCCTGCGGCGGCTCGTGCGCGAGCGCTGCACCCACCTCGCGCGCATCCCGCAGGTCGGGCCGGTCAGCTCGCTCAACGCCAGCGTCGCCGCCGGCATCGCGCTCTACGAAGCCTCGCGCGCGCGTTGAAGAGCGCTCGCGACATGCACGCGGCGGCGCGCATGTTTTGCGCGCGTCGAGGCGCCAGGATCGACGCGCGATCGAGTGCGCGCGATCGAACGACGCGCGCGGATCGTCGTCGTCGCGAGGGCGCTTCGGCGTGGTAGAACCACGCCGCGCAGGAGGCGCTCGGCATGGGGAAGAAGGACAAGTCGGCGAAGTCGGAGAAGTCCGAGAAGCGCGCGATGGACGAGCGCACGGAGACGGCGGACGCGCTCTCGGCGAAGGCCGAGAAGTCGGTGAAGTCCGAGAAGTCGGCGAAGGCCGAGAAGTCGGCGAAGTCCGAGAAGTCGGCG